>JAABUY010003991.1_pt1 | contig 15793 bp, 13 predicted proteins | sample 5560271 | NCBI WGS metagenome assembly JAABUY01 (sample SAMN10711886, study PRJNA513374) | rock metagenome | isolation source: Antarctica rocks | place: Antarctica: Victoria Land, University Valley
CCGCATCGTCACGGGCAAGAACTCCATCCGCCACACCATGCGGGATGCAGTGCTGGACGTGCGCGTTCTCGCCAACATCCTCAACCATATGCCCGTCGCTTGATGCGAAATCCCTGCAGGTGAGCCATGAGATCATTGGTCTGATCTCAATCCTGATCTTCTTGAGTTATCCTTGCCGAGGCTTCGTCCCGAGCACCGTTCTACCTGGAAGCAGCCCTTGCCGGACCTAACCGTCTCGGGCGCCAACCGGTCAAAACCACTGTGCAGAGGTACTAGGCATGTAAAAGAGGTTCGCGCGCGATGCTGCGATGCAGTATGGACGGCCTTAGTCGCGCCCGAACCCGCGGGGCGGCTCCACCTCTAACCCAGACAGGTCGAGGTCGCAGACCGTGCGCAGCGCATCCGCGGTCGGGCTCTCGCCAGGCTCTCGGGTAGGGCGTCGAACCATTCCTGATAGCCGGCCTGCAACTCCAGCAGCTCGGCTACGGCATCCCGCCAGCGCTCCGGTCGACTGCGTCGATCGGCAGGCTTGCGATATCGAACCTTGACCTTGGGCGTCTCGCCCGCATGCGCCGCTCGATAGCGGGCCTGCCGCTCCGCATGGGTCATTGTCCGATCGCCGATGGGTCGAGGTGCCATAGCCCACTGTGATACGTCACGTGACATATTGCAAAGGGCCTGTTTGAATTGAAAATATTCACAGCTTGAAAAAAATCTCCGAATGAGACCCCAAGCGGTGCGGCAACCCCTTTGATTTCATTGAGTTTACCCTCCCCCCGGCATCGCGGCGGGCCTTGCTTGATGCACGGGCAGAGGCATTGGAGCCCAGTCCCACCGCAGCAGCTTAGGCACCGGCTCGTTATCGAGGGTCACGCGCCCATTTTGCTCCGTCACCCGCCCGGCTGCGGTGCGGAATGACAAGCTCGCCGTCATGGTGAGAGATGACAGTCCCTTCGACGCCCATGCGTTCGTCTGTTCATAGATGGCAGCAGGCTGCAGCCCGGCTTGCTCGGTCATGGGTTCCTCAATGATTTCAAAATGAGACAGCGGGCCTAGCCTGGCCTCAAGCCATGCGCACGGATCAGGGACTATCGCTAAGTCAACCAACGCCTCGGCGCGTTTTCGCCGTTCGCCCGCAACCTGGTAGCTGACACGGACCAAAGGAGGACAAACGCTATATAATAGATACCTATTAGCGTTTGTCCCCCTTTGGTCCCGACCCATAGCCTTCTTTGCCGCCTCCCAACTTGGCCAGAGGTCATAGGCGTCTGCCGCGTCGCGCGGGTTAGGCAGCGCCACGCCACCAGCAGCCAGCATCGTATCCGTTGGTGATGGCTCTAGGTCAGCAGCGCTCACCACCTTGGCCACGGGCAAGGGCAACGGCACGTCACACAGCAACAGCACATCAAGAGGTGCGCGCATCGTGCGGTTGACGCCACGACCGCGACCAATGATCTGCATCAACTCGCCCTCGGCTATCTGCCAGCGGACTGCCTCGGCTATCGGGTCATCATGCCGATCAGCCTCGGCCGCTATCGCACCGCGGCGTGCCATCTCCCGCACTGTGGCAGTCCGGGTATATGATCCTTGTGCAACAACCGCTCGGCCTGTCAGTTGCTCGGCCAACTTCTCGACGGAACCCGGCGCTGGTTGCGTCCGTCCGACCACGATTACAGCGCGTGCATCTCGCCAATGATCCAAGCCAGCAATCGCGTTGTGATGCGCCATTTCCACATCCGGCGGCAGCGGGCCAAGCTTCTTTAGCTCTAGCTCGACGGCCTCTTGCACCACCACCAAAACCTTGCCAGGTCGATAGCGTCGAGCCTCACGGAACAGGATGGTTCGCAGCTTGGCAAGGTTGTTTCTGGCTGTAATTCCGGCTTTAGAGTCGTCCGGGACTGGCACATATTTACCGTTCTCGTCACGTTGGACAGGCGCATACATCGACTTTGCGTATGTCTTGTCGTTTACCTGGCGCACGCGCTGGTGTGGCGTCTGCACCCGGATTTCCGCGACCATCTCAGCTTGCGGGTAATAGGGCGTCACCAGCGCCGGGTTCAGCGTGGCGTCGATTATCAAAGTCGGCACCTGCCAGCCCTTCCGCACGTCCTTGCGCCCGCACACGCTCAGCATCCGCGCTCCGTCGTCGCTGCGGGCCAACGCCACCCACCCGCTGCGTTCCGGCCCATCTGCTGCCACAAGTGGCTTGAGCGCGTGCCACAAGCCAGCCAGACGCGGCACGTCACGATTGACCGATGCTGCCTCCGCAGCCGCCCGGCGGTCATCTGCGGCCATGCCAGGATGCATGTCAGGCAACACCTTGCGTGCCCATTCCTCGCGGCAGGCTATGTCAATGTCGCCCGGTAGAAGCTGCGCCTCGATCAGCGGGGCCGCTGGCACAGGGCCGTCCGGCAACTCGCGGAACAGCGCCAGCAGCCGATGCCGCATCCATTTCAGATGGTTGGTTTCCGCAAACGAGCGATGCCCCGCGGCCGGGCCATCCAGGCAATCGAGCGGAAAGGTCACGGGGGCTTGCAACCCGTCCTGCCAAAAGGACTCGTCAACCACCACCGCTGCCAGGTCGCCAAGCTCCTTCGGCTTTTGCGTGAACAGCAGCTCGTGCGCCACGATCCACACGTCAGGCGATTCCTGGCGTTTTTGCCGCTGGTAGCTGCATTTCCAAAAGAACTCGCATGTCGGCTCGCCCGGTTTGCCGCTGCCGCACGCCTGCGCTTGCACGTCGCCATAGGCTTCCCGCACCAGCTCGACGGCCTTAAGGTCGTGACACATGGCCTTGCCCGGCATGGTCGGGTCCGGGGCCTCGCGCCCTCGCCAGACTCCCGCTGTGAGGCCCAGCGCCTTAGCTTCCAGCACGGCTCCGAATGCAGCGGCTTGTTCATCGCCAAGCCGATGCGTCGGCACCGCAATAGCCAGCGTCCGATCATCCCCAGCGGCCCGCATTCTGGCCAGCATCGACGCGCCCTGGCGCCGGGCCGCATCGCTTTTGCCCGCGCCCGTGTCCAGTTTGATCATGTGAACCGGCGGCGGAATTGGTGCCGTATCGTCCTTTGCCGGCGCTTGCCACGTCGATTGCACCGCAAAGAAACGCTTGGTCACATGGTCGCGTGCGTCTCTTGCCTCTTCCACGTTCACGCGCGACGGCGCTGCAAACTCCGGTGACAAGGCCCATTCGATCCGCGCCCGCACCGCATCAACGCCGGCCGCTTGGATCACGTCATTAAAGTCGCTCTTGTCTCCGCGATGTTGAGCGTAAGGCGTAGCCTTCACCACGTCGCGCCCGTCGCGTCGCCAGTCACGTAATGCCTGCTTGAGTCGCCTGACAGCACCACCCTGCTTGAAGTCATGCGCGGGCGGATCATCATCTGCGCACACCACGATCTTGCGGCCGATCGGCAGCTCGGCCTTCGCCATGCTGCCCAACGTCACCCAAGTTTCATGCCCGGTTGCTCGCCATGCGCTCAGGCCCGTCTCTGGTCCCTCTGCCAACAGCAAAGGCCCGCTATCTTGGCCTGGCATGGCAGCGAAGCGCACCAGCGCACCAGCCTGCGGCCCGCGCGATAGCTTGAGCTTGCGGCCATTCTTGTCGCGTGCATTCTGGCCAGTCGCATCGAGTGCAACCCGCTGCACCGCTTGCACCGTGCCGTCTGGCAGCGTGGCAGCGACTAGAAGCGATCTTGTGCCAGGGTGATAGCGCACCGCATCCGGCCACCCGGTTGCCGGCGCTGGAATACCGCGCACCGCGATCAAGTAGCGTTCGGCCAGCGTGCCGGCGACTGGCTCGGATCGACTATAAAGATGTCGTGCCGCTGCGATGCTGGCGAGGCGTTCCGCATCTTCCTGCTCATCCGCCTTTGGCTCGGGCCGCTTCGGCGGCGGACGGTGATCCTTACGGCCCTGGCGTCCGATGCCGGACCATTTGCGCCCCACTCGACAGCATCGGCGAAGTCACATCCGCGAAGATGCCGGATCAGCTCGAAAGGCCCGCCGCCCTCTGCGCTATCGTGGACGTGCCAAGCGCCGCGCTTAGGCCCGCCGATGGCGATAGAAAGCCGCTGGTTCGGATAGAACCGCAGCTCCGTCCGGCTGCGTCGGCTCGGCTGTAGGCCGATCAGGTTCTCGGCAATCGCGCCGATATCGGACGCCAGCGCCGCCTTCAGTTCGGAAAGGTCATCTATGCCGGCTTTGTGGCCGGTTGGGGCTTGCGGCCCATGCGGGACCGCATTAATAAATAGGAGTGATACCACAACTTATCCTGTCGCAATCAGGGTGAGTGGCCGGCGACCCTGCCAGGGGTTTCCGGCCTTTCCTTTTAGGGGCCCGTCACGCTGCCATTTGGCCGCACCGCCGGCTTGGCTCTCCTGGCAAATCACTCTGCTTTGTGGCCAGGCCGGCCCGGATGCCAGAAATTCCATGCAGTCCGCAAAGTAAGCGACAACTCAACATATGGTTTAACTCATTCTTCAAGTTAAAATTCGGCAAGGGCCCCGCCCCTACGGGGCGTTTCTGCCGAATCAGGCACGCATCTCACTCTATGTTAGTCTTTCAGAGCGGAAATGCAAATAGAGCATCATCCAGATACCGTCATTTGCCTGCATCTGCTGTAAACCGGTTTTGCCGAGACAGGCCATTTGCAAAACTGTTTTTCTGTCGCCCCTCCTGGCGCCATCCTTTCGCCGTTCCATAATGATTGTGATGCAACGTCGGGGGTGATGCTATGACGGCTTTTGCCCGTATAGCGCCAGGACGTGCGCCGCACCTTCCAGCAGCAGATCGTTGACCTTCACTCGTCTGTTGGCTGCGACGATTTTCAACGCCTCCAGCCAGCTCGGCTCTATCCGCAATGTCGTGGTGATACGCCCGTCCTTAGCTTTCGGCGCCGCGGCTGTCGTGGCGGCGCCTGCAGGAGCACAACCTGCACACGCGCTCACCATGGCGATCTGCACGCGTTGCGCGACGACCGTCGCTCAGGTCCAGCGCCGTGCCGTTGCTGCAATGCAGATATTGTGGCCACAGGCTCGGGCTCTCGGCGTCACGCATCCCGGAGGCCATGCCTGAGCCAGCGGGAGTTTTTGCCTATGCTTCGCGCGCGCGAGGGTCTGCCCCATTTTCCCAGCCCTGGAGCCGCAAGCCGGGGCTGCTCTGTCCGTTTAGATCTTGCCGATAGCGGACAAATGAACCCGGGCATAAACCAGCAATTTCCACGTCCGATTAGAATGGAGTTTGCATTATCGGACGAAATGTCTTACAACATCTATAAGTTAATCGGACATGAGGGCTTCTATGATCGTCGGATACGCAAGGACCAGCACCACCGACCAAGCGGCAGGGCTGGCCGCTCAAGAACGCGAGCTTGCGGCGGCTGGAGCCAAGCGGATGTATGCCGAACAGGCGTCCAGCGTGGCGCAGCGTGCGAAGCTGGCCGAATGCCTGGCCTATCTCCGCGAGGGCGACGTACTGGCCGTGACCAAGCCCGATCGGCTGGCGCGGTCCACGGCCGAGTTGCTGACCATCGAGGCGGACCTATCCCAGCGTGGCGTTGGGCTGTTGATCCTGTCCATGGGTGGCGAACGGCTAGACACGCGCAACCCGACCAGCAAGCTCATGCTGACTATCCTTGCCGGCGTCGCGACGTGGGAGCGGGAGATCATGCTGGAGCGCCAGCGCGAGGGCATTGCCAAGGCCAAGGCGGACGGGAAATACAAAGGACGCTCGGCATCGCTGGACCCGGCCGAGATCGCGATGCTGGCGCAAACGATGGGGCCGGCGGCCATTGCGAAGCACCTTGGCATCGCCCGCAGCTCCGTCTATCGCCTGCTCTCTGGTGGCGTATGATGGGCATTGCCGACGAGATATTGCATTCTTAGGGAATAAATGTAACGTAGCCTTTCAGGAGAAAGGCCATGGCTCAATCCCTTCCCAGCCCCCTTCCGCCCCCAGCTCCATCTCCGGCCACAGTTGTCAGCAAAGCCGTCATCCGCGCCGCTCGTCACCTCGGATTGAACAATGCGGCTCTGGCAAGCGTCCTTGGCCTTTCAGAGGCGACAATCTCCCGGTTGGCGGCAGGGACTTACACGCTCGATCCGGGAAGTAAACCCTACGAACTGGCACTTCTCCTCATTCGGCTCTTCCGGAGCCTTGACGCCATGGTCGGTGGTGAAGGAAAGCCGATGCGGGGCTGGATGCATTCCCCTAACCTCGACCTCGCAAGCGTTCCAGCCGAGCTGGTCCGAACCGTGTCTGGTCTTGTAGACGTTGTGGCTTATGTGGACGGCGCCCGCGCTCGCCTCTGAGGTCCGCCAGCTCGCGGTCGACGCTTGGCGCATCGTAGAGAGCCAGTCCCAGATCGCGACGATGAAGCTGGTGGACAGCTTGGACGAGCAAGCGATCCTAGAGGCTGAGCTAGACCTCTCAAAACCCGCGATCCCCATTTCTTGCAGATCGCTGGATTACCTGTTGGCGACGCCCTTCCGTTATGCCCCTTACCCGCATGGCAGCCGCTTTCGTCGCGCTCGCCAGCGCGACGGATGCTTCTACTGCTCCGAACGCGTCGAAACAGCGATAGCTGAGGCGGCATTCTATCATCTCACGTTCTTTTTGGCTTCGCCCGGCACTCCGCTTCCTCGTAACCTCCAGGAGCGCACCGCCTTCCGGGTGCCCGTGCGGACTTCCCTGGCGCTCGATTTGACGGTGCCGCCGCTGGCACGCGACCGCGGCGTTTGGACGCATCCGACCGAATATGTTCCTTGCCAGGACTTGGCCGACCGTGCACGGGAAGCGTCAATGGAGGCAATTCGCTACGAGTCCGTGCGCGACTCCAAGCACGGTGCAAACCTCGCCCTCCTCTCGTCGGCCGCATTGGGCGCAAATGCGCCAACGGCCCGTGAAACGTGGCGAATGCTGCTTCGTCACGATCGGGTGGATGCTATGCGGGAGATGCCGAGAGCGGCTTTATCCTTCGCGTTTTCCGTCTGGGCAGCCGCCGATCCCCGTGTCCCGTCGCACCTCGATCGAGCCTGACATGCTTTCAGCCCTGAAGGACCGAGGTTCCAAGACGCTGCATTAAGCAGCACTCAGGAGCCTGTTGCAAGATTGCCGGCGTAGGAGTGATAGGCAGGGGCTACGCATGAGATCGCTCAGGTAGCTCAGTCTGGTCTGGCGCACTTGCTGTAGTTGACAAGACGCGCACATGCGGAGCGCAGATGATGCCTGCCAGTTAATATTTCACGGTCTCGTTCAACTCAGAGCTTATCATGCGTGACCCCTGGATCGCGCCCTAATACCCATCCAGCCTGCCCGGCGGTAGCAGTCTCCGTCGCGTGCCTTTTCGGCCCGAAGCGATCCTGCGGCGCAGGGCTCTGCCCCGGGGAACTGGGAACCACACCCTGGGACGCCCGTTTAGACAGTGAATTATCGTTAGGAGGCTGACATGGCCGACAAGAACCGAGTTGAGGGTGGAGTGGACAAGGCTAAGGGCGCCGTCAAGGAAGGCGCCGGCAATCTTACCGGCGATGAGAAGATGAAAGGCGAGGGCATGGTGGACAAGGCCAAGGGCAAAGTCGAGAGTGCGGTCGGCGGGGCGAAGGATGCGGTACGCGACGCCGCTAAGAAGGCCTGACGCCATCGAGTCACTGGTCAGGATTGGGCGCCTCGGGCGCTTGGTTTCGTTTCGGGCGTCTGCCATCAAGCCACATCGGGAGTGGTTTGGCCCGAATGGCAAACTGTAGTACCAGCCCGAAGCGTTTTTCGGCAAAGCGCCTGGGTCCATGATCATTGGCGCGCAGAGTCTTGCATACGGCTGCTGCTCTCTCAGGAGAGCGTTACAAGCTTGATACGGGCGCCATGCAACACGTGACAACCGGCGCCGTGGGTGGCATGACAGCCGGTATCCTGAGCCGAAGAATGCGCTCTAGTCTGGCGGTCGCTGCGGCGTAAGGTTCAACGTGGCGTGGCTTGTGAGTTGCCTGCCTCGCCCGCGCCAGCCCCGGGCTTTATCGACCCATCGGGCTGCGGGACTTCGATCGGGGCGATGGCGACAGGCGCAACACCCTCGTGCTGTATGCCGAGTTTCTGGGCGGCTTGGGAGCTCATATCTAGCACCCGATCACGTACCGTCGGCCCTCGATCCTCGACACGTACCGTCGTCGAGCGGCCGTTTCGCAGGTTGGTGACGCGCGCTGTGGTGCCAAGAGGTAGGGTTTTGCTCGCTGCCGTTTGCGAGTTCGGCTGGAAGGGGCGGCCGTTGGCCATCCGCCGGCCGTTGAACTCGCGCCCGTAATAGGAAGCCCGCCCCTCCTGGACGCGCCCGGAGTGCTCGCCGGTGTTGGCTGCGGCGCCCCGGTACTGTGTAGCTCGCAAAGCCTGGTCTTCCGCCAGCGCCGGACCCGCCAAGCCGATGCCGAGCGCAAGATAGACTCCAACCACAACGGACCGCTTCATTTGTACACACTCCCGTACGATCTCGGACGAGAAAACACACCAGCGTTATCGCGGTTCGATCATCTCGGCCGCTAGTGGATAGAACCTGACACTTGAGTCCGGGCCTGAGCAAGGTCTGCAGCCGGAAGCTGGTGGACCAGACAAGCCTGATGCGGGCACTGGCAGCGCAGCTCGTGCGGGTTTCGGTTGTGTCCACCATGGCAGGATAGGCGGCGGAGGCCAGGGCCAACGCATGAGAAGCTTTGGGTTGAAGCCAATCTCGACATAATAGCCGGCGCATAATCATCTGCGCGCAGTGGACGGACTTTTCATCAACCAAAGCACACTCAGCGAACCGGACTGAGCTACCGACGCGATCTCGTGCGTTAGCCCTGCGGCGGAGGCGCGTTCGGATCGGAATGTGATGCGTAGAGCTGTTAAAGCGCTCTCAGGTTGACTGGAAACGTTTTGTACTTTGTACTATGAAAATACTTTGCGCCCTCTGTCAGGGCGACCTCATCCGTGATCTTATACTAGGTGCCCTATCCAGTGAATGCTACCGCCCAAGTGCGCTGAGTGATGAAGACCAGGCACCCGCGCGTGCTCATCAGCACGTTCCAGACATCATAGCGGTCACTGGATAGGGCATCTGGTATTACTGGCCAAAAGCGGCACAAAAGGTGTTGCCGGTTTGTAAAGCTCCTGCGGGCGGGGGTAGTATCTCAGTTTGAAATCTGCCAAGGATTCACAAGCAAGTATGTCGGTGATGTTAAACGGAACATCATTACGCTAAATTCAAACTGAGACACTATCCGGGCGGGATATTTCCAGTCAGCACGAAAACGCTCTAACACTACAGCCGGGACGTCACCTTGGGTGAGAACCGCTTGCGCATCCGCACCAACCCCGGCGTGTTTGCCCGCCTGTGTAGCTTTTCCTTCAACATCCTCAAGGCCAACCAAACCGACACGCTCAGTCAGGACCGCTACCGAGCCGGTCTCGCAGGCATCCAGAACCTGCTCTCACTCACCGCCATTCGTCAGCGTTGAACACCCCTGACCCCGCCGGCAACGCATGCTTCAACGCCGTTCGCCCCATCACGCTCGCCGGCGCGTGTTGTTCAAACCGTTCGACAACAGAGGTCCAAATGATGCCACTCCTGCCCGCTCGTCAGATCAAAACGCAGCACCTGAGGCCTGCTCAAAGACCTTGAAAGGGGTGGGTGTAAGAGATGTGGGTAAGTTGCCTGCCGGCGCGACCGTCTAAAGTCTGGCGCCGACGATGCCGGGCTGCAGCGTATGGATTTGCGCCGTGCCGGCGGTCGGCGTCAGATAGCCGGACACCGTTTCCTTGCGGGCGTTGGACGCGAAAATCAGCGCCACAGCCGCGACGACGAACCACACGGTGATCTTGGTGATAGCGGCTGTAGCAACGCCACCGTGCCCTACTGCCGACGTCGGTGCTAAAACTTGACCGCTTCCTGGCGAAAAAGAGCGTGCTGGTGTGTCATACGGCGCCTCGCGGGCTGCTTTCGATCTGCACGCAACTGTAGCTACCGCAACCGACAGCATCTGCGAGTAATACATCCTACCCGAGCTGCCACGAGTGTTTGGCTGCCTATGTTCTCCCGTGAGGCGGATGCGCGCCTTTTAAAGGCGCGCATCCTTAGTCGGAGTCCTAGAACCGCTTTTATGCGGTTAGGACAGGCGTGAGAGCCGACGAGCTGGTAAGGGCCTGCACTGCGACAAGGACGTTGACGTCCTGGACGTTGGCGTTGACGAGGCCCGCCTGCCGGTTGTTGTTGTTGGCGCCACCGGAAACGGCGTCAATTTCGGCGGCGGTCAGCTCAGTCGGTCCTGCCAAGATGTCGTTCGACATGGTAATTTCTCCATTGATCGTTGACCGGCCCCAAGTAGAGGGCCAGCATTTCCAAAACGAGATCAGGGACGGAAGGTTTCATCGAATAAAGGATCTTCAGTCATATATATGTGATTAGAATAGAATTTCGTTTGTAAAAAAATTTGGCATTTGTTTGTCAAAAGTTGGGTGAAATTGTGGCATTAGTGTATCTGCTCAACGCCCCCCTCCCGCGATCTGAGATGTGCGAGGCTGTTCGAGGGTAATTGCTCAACCCGGTTGAGAGAGGACCTGCCCGCGTAGGGTTTGCTGGACGGCCTGGTAGGCGCCCACGCCGCGGCGTGCGGCGGTGCCGATGACGGAGCGCACGCCCGCGAACAGGTCAGCGCCCCAATCGGATCGGAAGCCGCCAGTCACCTTGCGGTAGGTGGCCGTGGGCCGCAGCTCACGTTCGGACCCGTTGTTGTCGGCGGGCACCTCGGGATGATCGAGGAAGGTGAACAGGTGCGAGCGGTGCTTGCCGTAGCGCTTTCTTAAGCGCTGGCCGTCACGGTGGGTGGGTGCGAGCGCCATGACGGCGTCGAGCGCACACTCGAGACGCCTTCGGTATTCGCGCCGGGTGCTTGGGGCCAGGTCCCGGCTGCGTCGGGCGAGCACGACAGCGCGCAGGAGCAGCCCCTTCATGCGCGGGGCGAACACGGTGTCGCCGGCTTCTATGGCGTAGGTGCAGTCACGAAGTTGATGGGCCAAGCAGATCTGCCATGCCTCGGCATGGCCTTGCTGCGCGCCGTAAAGGTCGGACAGCCAAAGTGCGGGCCGGTGCCCGTCCAGCACCTCTCGGACGACGCCAGCGCCGCGGCTGTTGCGGACGACGTGGATGACCACTTCGTCGTTCTGGAATACCCAGTTCCAGCAGGTACGGCCATCGATGCGCACGCTGGTTTCGTCTGAGCAAATGACACGGGCGCAGCGCAGGCGGGCAAGAATGGCGGCGACATCGGCATCGAAGTGCGGCTTGCCCCGGTGGAACGCAGCGTCGAGCGCGCCCTCGCTGATGGTCAAGCCGAACAGCTCCAACAACAGCCGGCTCAGCCGCTGATAGCTGATCGCATGCACGAAGCGCAGATACATTGCCAACGCCACGATGCCGACGCTGAACGGCGTGCCCGGCTCCAGAGCTTCCGGCACCGGCGCAAGCGTCGTGCCGCCGCAGCACCGGCAACGGCCCACATAGCGCTCCACCCGCGTCACCACGGGTGCTACCTGGGGCAGGTCGATCTTGTCGTAGCGCCCATGCAGGACATGGTCCGCCTCGGCCAAAGCCGCCTGGCAGTGCACACACCGCACCGGCTTTGCGCTGACGATCTCGTCGGGGGTTTCTGCCAACAACCGTCCCCCGCCGATGCGGCCCAAGCTGCCCAGGCGTGGGCCACGGCGAGGTGCCTTGGCGGCCCGGTTCGGCTTTTGGCCCCGGGATGGCGGCAGGCTCGAGTTGTCCGGCGTCTTTGGCGGCACATCGAGCTTTGCTTCCAGCTCTGCCACCCGCGCCACCAGCGTCCGGACCTGCGCGGTCAGCGCTTGAACCTGCGCCCACAACGCCCGGATCAGCGCGTCCTTTTCCTCGTGCGTCAGCTGGCTGAGATCAGGAAGCTCGGTCATCCCAGCCTTGAATCCCAGCACCCACCGTCACGTCAAGCCGCCTCGAACAGCCTCGCACATCTCAGATCGCGGGAGGGGGGCGTTGAGCAGATACGCATTAGTCATGTAGGACAGGTACTTTGCTTCATAACTTGATCGTGCCGGGAGCACCTTACAAGCAAAACGCTCGGAAACGTCCAGCTTGGCCGTGACGTGTGTAACACACACCCGACAACGTCCCTGCGACGACTTCGTCGTCAGGTGCAGCGCTCAAAAGTTTCCGGCGACAGCCTCCTTCAGCACCAGCTTCTCCAGCGTCAAATCAGCCACCGCCCGACACCGCGCTTCGCCAGTTCCGTGACGGTCTCGATTAGGTGGGGCAGCGAACGGCCGAGCCGGTCGAGCTTCCACACGACCAGCACCTCGCCGTCGCGTACGTAATCGAGGGCAGCCCGCAGGCTGGCGCGGTCGGCACGGGTACGGGCCGGAAGGCCCATCGCTGCGAAAACGTACGGTAAGAAACAAGAACACGGGTGAAATCCTGACGATTTCGATCGAAAGGAGCTGATGCCATTCTGAAATCGGTCTGAACTGTGCACCCATTGCGTGCAGCCATGGCGTGCAATGGATAACGTTCTTTACGCCATCCCTGGCGCGGCGGCTGCCCTGCGAGGCGCAGGCCTTGCTGGGATGGCGTAAAGAAGCGCGTTGAACTGAGCCGCGGTCCACCTGCGCGGACTATGGGGTTTGCTTCAGCGCCGCTGCCCCAAGTCGGTCGTAGATGGGCTCGTGCGGTGTTTCCGGCATGGCTGCGGCAGGCAGTGGCGAGGACTGTGGGATGTTGGCAGCGGTGGAACCGGGCATGGCGCCGATCCGGGGTACCCGTTCCAGCGTGTAGGATGACCAGATCGCCGCGAGTCCAGCACGCCGGGCAAGCCGGGGCTGTGCCGGCGTGCGTCGGACAATGACGGTCGGCGGCTAAGGTGCGGCATCATGACGTGTCGGCCCAAACGGGACGGGGGCTGCGACCGACGGTGGCGGGCAGGATCTCGATGCGCTGCATGGCTCCCGCCGAGCAGACCGGGCAGACGTGGAGCGAGCGCCCGGTCAGGGCTTGGTAGCGGTCGTGCGGGTGGGCCAGCGGGGCGAGCACCGGCGGCACTGGCAGCGGGGCGTCGAGGAGTTCGCGGCAGCGCGCCAGCTTGGCCTGGCGGCCACGGTTGCCGAGCAGTCCATAGTGGCGGATGCGCTGGAAGCCGTCGGGCAGGACGTGCAGCAGGAAGCGTCGGATGAACTCGTGCGCGTCAAGGGTCATGACCTTGCGGCGGTCGTGGTGCCGGTAGTCTTTCCAACCAAAGGAGACGGTGCTGTCCCCGATCCCGGTCAAGCGGGAGTTGGCGATGGCGACGCGATGGGTGTAGCGGCCGAGGTAGTCGAGCACCTGCTCCGGCCCGCCGAAGGGCGGCTTGGCGTAGACTACCCAGTCGATGCCGCGCGCCGTCTGTAGTTGCTCGGCAAAGCGTCCGGCCTCGTTGAGGTCGACGAGGGACCCGCGGAAGACCAGCTCGCCGGTCCGGAAGGCCTGGTCGAGGGCCTCAAGGAACAGGCGTCGGAACAGGCTGGACAGGACGCGGACCGGCAGGAAGAAGCCGGGCCGGCAGGCCACCCAGTGTTGGCCATCGGGCGCCAGGCCGCCGCCGGGGACGATGCAGTGCAGGTGGGGATGGTGCTGCAGGGTCTGGCCCCAGGTGTGCAGCACCGCAACGAAGCCGATCTCGGCGCCGAGGTGACGCGGGTCGGCCGCGATGGTGCGCAAGGTCGCGGCCGTGCTGCGGAACAGGATGTCGTAAACGACGCGCTTGTTCTGCAGGGCGATGGCGGCGATCGGTTCGGGCAGGGTGAAGACGACATGGAAGTAGGGCACCGGCAGCAGGTCGGCCTTGCGGGCTTCCAGCCAGAGCGCACGGGCCAGCGCCTGGCACTTGGGGCAGTGGCGGTTGCGGCAGCTGTTGTAGGCGATCCGGCGATGCGCGCAGGCGTCGCACTGTTCGACATGGCCACCAAGTGCGGCCGTCCGGCAGAGCTCGATGGCGCGCATGACCCGCAGCCGGGCACGGCCGAGCGTGCCGGCATGCTTCTCGCGGTATGTCGCGCCGTGGCGGCGGAATACGTCCGCCACCTCGAGCTCCACGCGGCCCATCGGCCGCGGTCAGGAAGCCGGCAGGGCCAGGTCGAGGCGGTCGAGCGGACTGGGCACGGCGCAGACCGTGCTGGTGGCGACGTGCAGGTAGCGCGCGGTGGTGGACAGGCTGCGATGGCCGAGCAGCAGCTTGATGGTGCACAGGTCGGTGCCGGCTTCGAGCAGGTGGGTGGCGAAGCTGTGCCGCAGCGTGTGCATGGTGATGTGCTTGCCGATGCCGGCCGCCTCACGGGCGGTCTGGCAGGCGAGCTGGACGCTGCGGATGCTGACGTGCTGGGCCGGGTCGCGGCTCGGGAACAACCACTCGGCGCGGGGGCGCTCGGCTTTCCAGTAGATCCGCAGCAGGTCGAGCAGCTTCGGCGAAAGCATGACCAGGCGCGCCTTGCCGCCCTTGCCGTCGGCGACGCGCAGCGTCATGCGCGCGCTGTCGATATCGCTCACGCGCAGGGCGACGACTTCGAAGACACGCAGGCCGGCGGCATAGGCGGTGACCAGCACGGCGCGCATCTTGCGGTCGGGGACGGTCGCGAGGAACCGGCCCACCTCCTCGACGCTGAGCACGGTCGGCAGCTTATGCGACCTCCTCTGCAAGGGCAGCTTGGGCAGCATCCAGTCCCGCTCCAGGACGACCGTGTAAAGGAAGCGCAGGGCGGCGACGTTGACGTTGAAATACGACGGCGAGATCTTCCGCTCGACCAGGTGCTTCAGGTAATCCCGCAGCTGCTCTGACCCAACATCCGCCGGAGACGTCCGGACATGGCGGACGAAACGGCTCACGGCGAACAGATAATTGTGCTGCGTGTAGGGTGACAGGTTGCGAACCGTCATGTCCTCGATCATGCGACGACGAAGCGGGCTCATGGGGCATCTCCTGTGATGGTGTGCTGAAAGCAGCAACCCCATCCTGCCTCCGAACCCAGTCACACGCCGCTGTGGCGCTCTCCGCAACTGTCGCCCAAGCAACGCAGGCGATGGAGCAAATACTCCATCGACAACATTGAAAAACAGTACGGGCGTGGTGAAATACTGCCGCGTTAGCGGCTTAGTTCAATACGCCACATCAAACCGAGGTATTGAACGCAATACTTGTTGCACGCCATGGCTGCACGCAGCAATTCATCAGTTCATGACGGTATCAAACCAAAAACGGTCAAATCTGGACCGGAAACTGACTAAGCGGTCCCGAAAGGCATTCCTTACCGTGCGCTTTAACGCGGATGGGCCTTCCGACCCCCTATGCTGCCCCTCGGCCCCGGCCGCCCCTGGCGACTGCCCGGCTACTCGCCCGCGACTTCCCCCGTCTTTCCATAATGGTGGTTATAATAATCGCATAACGCAACGAAATCCTGCGCGCTCGCGAGGCGTTGCCGATATCTATCCCGGCGTCCCGAAGTGGCTCATCCGCAGGCTCGGTACAGATCGTTGTGGGGCTGCACGGATCAGGCGCGCCTGTCCGGCACGCCAGGGGCGCTGCGCCGCCGAACGCCAAGGCTCGGCGAGCACCAGGGCCATTCAGTTCTGCCGAGCGGCCTGATTTGTCCATCCAGGCGTGAACAGGGCGGAAGCAGCTAACGGCTGTATGGGGCGACTTTCCCGCTTCGTGGAGGTCGCCTCGGTGCCATTCGCTGTCCTGCTTGCCGCACTCGCCGAAGTGCCTGACCC
>JAABUY010003992.1_pt1 | contig 15792 bp, 19 predicted proteins | sample 5560271 | NCBI WGS metagenome assembly JAABUY01 (sample SAMN10711886, study PRJNA513374) | rock metagenome | isolation source: Antarctica rocks | place: Antarctica: Victoria Land, University Valley
GCTACGAGCTGCTGGCCACCACGCGCGGCCCGCGCGGCGTCACGCCCATGCACCTGGCCGCGCTGCTGCCCGACGACGGCGCCGTCGCCGCAGCGCTGATCGGTGTGCCCTCTCTGGAGACTCACAGTGCGTGTGATAAGGCAGCAGTGGGGCGCAAGCGGGCAGGCTGCTCTGCATATGTCCACGCCATGTGGCAAGACGATGGCAACGTCTGCTGTGGTGTGGCGACACCCCGCTTCTGTGGCCATGACAGCATGCAATTGCATGGTGCGCCGAGCTGGCAGCCCCTGCTTCACAAGCAACCGTGCTGGAGCATGTCCGGGCGTCGCACGAGCCGCCCGGCGCACGGCAGGCGTGTGCGAGGACGGTCGCGAGGCGTGGACGTGCGCGCGCCACGGCGGCCCGTCGGCCGCGACGCTGGCGGCGGCCGCGGGCAACGCGGCCGCCGAGGAGCACGTCCGCGCCAAGCTTTCCGCGCTGGCTGGTGCGCGCCCGGCCGCCCAGGCGGCGCGGCCGCGTGCCGCGCCGGCCTTCAGTCGGCAGCGGTGCGCGGGGCGTTGCGCATGGGCCGCTGCCGCTCTGCCGCGGGCCTGCTGCCGATCACCGGCAGGCCGCCACGCCGCGCCAGGCCGCAGGCGCCGGCTGTCCTGACCGCCCTGCGCCGCTTGGGGGCAGCCGCGGCGGCTCTGGCGCCTGAACGCAGCGCTGCAGAACCACCGGGTCCGCTCAGTAGTGCAAGCGATGCGTGCATGCCAGATCAGCGTCGAAAGACACAAAGCCTAGTAGACCCTCGACATGCGTCGTCGATGGCGACCCGGACGCGCGCCGCCAGGCCCGGGGGAGGAGGCCAGCGCGGACGAGGACGCGAGCATGGAGCGGGTCTCTGCGTCCATTTCGGCCGAGGACGCGGGCATGGCGGTTGAGGATGCGGGCGTGGACTCGGCATTCAGAGACGCGAGCCTGGACGAAGAAGAGGGCTTCAGCGATGCGGAGGGGCAGGCTGATGCGCCGCAGGTGGCCGCGCCGCAGCCGGCGCCGGCTGCCAGCGTGGGCGCCGCGGGCGCCGGCGCGGGGGCCAAGGGTGTCGAGGGGGAGCGTGATGCGGAGGGCGGCGCAGATCTAGAGAAGATGGCGGACCTGGACAGCGCGTTCGACTCGGGCGCGGCCAAGGCCGCGGTTAAGGCGGCGCAGGCGCGCAATCCTGTCCGGACAGTGCCTGCGAGGCGGGCGCGTGGGCGCCGAGCGTGTGCGCGTGCGGGGTGCTCGCGGACGGCACGTTTGGCCCAGCGGCGGGCAGAGCGGGCGGGCTGGACCGGGGTGTGGCCAGGGTTGTGCCGGGTGTTGCAACCTTGCGAGTGCTCGCCGGCGCGTGCCGAGCGTCCGGGAGGGGGACCAGGGCTACAAGGCAAGCGCTTGCTGCGTACGCCTGCCGCATGCCCGCCGCGGAGGGCTCATCCTGACCTGGCCTGAAGTGCCGAGCGCGCTGCAGGCAAACCTGGCCGAGGGGCCTTGGAAAGGCTCAGCGCTGGAGGGTGTAACTTTGGCTGCGGCGCAACCCGAGGGGCTGCACGGCGTCGACGGCAAGAACAGTACCGCGCCGCCCACGCCGTCGCCGTCCGTGCAGGCGCGCCGCCCCCCGTCCATGTGCGGGCGAACAGGCCGCACCGTTCCCAGGCCTGCAGCTGCGCCGCCCCTGCGCACAGCCGCGTGGCGTGCAGCGAGCGTGGCTAGGGTCGGGTATCGCCGCGCAAGCAGCGGCCTGCTGACCATACCCTACCCTGACCTGCGGCGCCCCGCGCCGCCAGAGCGTGGCGCTGGACGGCGCGACCAGCAGCTCGTGCTCCGGCGGCAGCGCGCAGCTGCCGGACGCGGTCGCGCTGGGCCTGCGCCAGCGCGGCCGCGGCGGCAAGGGCGCCGGCGACGCGGCGCCGTACGGCAAGGGCAAGGCCGATGGGCAGCGCGCGCTGTGCAGCGGCGACTACTACGACGACTGCGACCTGTACGCTGTCAAGGCGTGGCCGCGCTGCCGCGCCGGCGGGGCGCTGTAAGGGCGACCAGGCAAGTGTGTCCGGTTACGCGGGAGGATGAAGCTGTATTGGTTCGTGGCATGAGAAGCCAGACACTTCCGAAACCTGGAGACTTAAGGATGCCACTGGTAAGGCAGGGCTTCCAAGCCGCGTTGGCTCAAAACCATGTGCAGGTTGTGTGCTGGGCGTGCAACAGGCACTGTAGTCAGGGCGTCAAGTCAAGGCGTCATCTGCCGGCTGAGGCCTGGCGACCATGGCACGCAGGTCGCGCCCACCGTCTTCGATCGCACCAGCGCCACCGCGAGCGCGGCGCTGATCGGCGCGATCGGCGGCGCCACGCTGGTGCTGCGGTACTACATCGACTACTTCATGGACTGAGTGGGGGTAGAGGTCGTTGATGAGTTCGTGATTTGAGGGGGTTAGGGTCACGGGCTACCTCATGGACCGAGGGGTGGACTGAGGGAAGTGGGGCATGGACTGCTTCAGTGGCAGAGGCTGTGCGTACGTGCTGCACCAGAGGCAGCTGTATGCTGCCTGGTGCACCACAGGCAGCTGTGTGATGCCTGGGTTGAGGCCCTGTGCGGTGCAAGGCGTTGAAGCGGCGTGCGCTGTGGTGCGTCGGGGCCGGCTTTGCTGGTACTGGCGCGTGGCGAGTGGGTAATTTGTAAAGAGCGTCCGTGTGTTGGGTCGGACGTTCCTGCAGGTGTGGCGGGCTCAGCCTGTGGGTCAAAAGCACTTGCTGCCTGCCTGCGAGGGGACGCGCGTGAACCAGGCATTCCAAGGCAACTGGGGGTTGCTACTTACAAACTTTATGCACCGACCTAATTTAGGAAGCTCCGCTGCCGCGTGATGCGGCCTGGGAGCGGCGGTTGCTCGGCGCCTGGCGCTTACCCCGGTCCCATCTATGCACTATGTACGACTGCCTGGCACCGTCTTATCTGCGCTATTTGGCGACATTATTATCAAGCGCTGTTGCGGGCAGCAGCAGCCACTGCGCTCCTTGTGGGGCGGGCAGGGCGCCGGTCGGCTGCGGTGCCGAGCCTGCTCAGCGCTGGGGTTGCGCGTGTGCGCTTCGGCCGCCGTGACGGCTGCTGAAGCCGAAGCAAGCGGGTGGCTGGAGCTGCCAGGCAGATACATTGGCTCAAGGCGTCTGTCTGGGCGGCCGTGCCTGCCTTGTGCGCCCGGCCACGCCTCCGCAAAGCCGCATGCTCGGCGTGCACGCGGCTGCGTTTGCGCCCAGCGCCGGCCGCCGCATGTGCCCCCTCCCCATTTGTGTCACCCCTGAATGCTGTGCGTGTGTAGGGGTGATCAGGGCCAGGGCGCCCGCCGACGGCTCGCGATGGCTTGCAGCATTTTCACGCGCAGACCTGGGCCAAACCCGCCATCGCGAGCGGCGGGGGGTTTCCGCGCCTCCCCTTGCGGGGCCGCAGACTGCAATGCGGGCAGCGCTGGGGCCATGCTCATGCGCACTTCACAAAAGCTGTGGTACTGTGCGATCACTGCACATGCTTCGCCTGTTGCTTTACTCACTTTGTGTCCGTGGTGGCAGTGGGCCATGGGGCGACCAGGCTTCAAGCACATGCCCTGGGCACCAGTTCTGGTCGCCGGCTTGGCAGCATTTGCAGTGGCGTTGCGCCGAGAGCTGGGCTGTACCTGTGGGAGTTGCTGGGTGTGTGGTGCTAGAGCCGGTTCGTTTAAGCCACGCCACACCTGGCTAATTTTCCCTGCTTTTGCCACTTGTAATGTATTTGCCATCATGATGGTGACAAAACCGCAGGACGACGGTGTCAAAGTGGTTGTGTGGTGCTGCTCCCACTGCATCCCACCGGCAGCTGGACAATGAGCAGAATCTGGAGGAAGGACGACACATGAACCCCAGGCAGATGCGCGCTGCACGGCACACCTACCGGGAATTGAATTGCCAGGCATGGACAACACACTTTTTTCTCGTATGTATGTTTTCACGGACGAAAATACCTGAAAAGCAAGGAGCAGCTTACGGCCAAGCCCCGTCATTTGCAGCGCAACAAAGCGTTTATGCCACATACACCATGCGGCATGTGTCTTTCTTCCTCCCAGCAACCCCGCTCCTGCATATGCCAGCATGCACACATGAAGGCAGGTCCTTTAAGTGCACAATTGCCCATGTGACACGGAAAGGCTGCATGCATGCAGCTTGTGCAACAGCACATGGCCGCCGCTTTCCTTCCTTCCTTCATGCATGCTCGTGCATGCGCTTGCTGCTGCTGCTGCGCGCTTCATGCCTCGCTGCTTGGACTGCCAACACTCAAGCAGGTGGTTGTTGCGTGCGGCCGCTCACATGGGGACTACCATGCTTGCTGACTAAGTCATGGCACTAATAGCCATCTTTGGGAAGTACCCAGCGGTCTGGAGCATGTGTACCCCGCGGCCGTCCCGCGCATCACCGCGGGCGCTGCCAGAGCCAAGCATACACATGCGCCAGACCTGCTGGGCAGGTCTCACACACGGCACTAGCGGGGCGGCCGCGGGCGCGCAGTCGAGCCTGAGGCGGCGTACAAGGAGAAAGCGGCGCTCGACGGATGGCTGGAGGGCGCGCTGCTGGCGATGCCGGGCGTCAGGGAGGGCGCGGGCTTCCGCAGCGGGAGTCCGGGGCACCGCTCAGGGCGAGGGGCTCCAGGAGCTGGACGAGCTGGCAGCCGCCCACGCCCGCATAGAGCAGGACGGCTGTGGGAGGGCTGAGCGGGAGGGCTATGAGGCACTTGTCAGGGAGCTGAGGGCCTGGCTGGCGCAGGGCCGCCGGCGCGCGGGCCAGGACTGCCTGCCAGGCCTCCCGCTCCCTGGCAGTGCCGCACACCCCTCCCGCCCAGCCCTCCCGCAGCCGCACGGCTCGACCCGGGCGTGGACGGCGGCCAGGCCCGCCAGCTCTTCCCGGCGCTGACACAGCTGCCTGCCAGAGCGTGTGACGCTGTTCATGGCGTGGGTGTCCATGCACGAGCGTCAGGACCCCACGCCCGCCAGCGGGGCGCCCTGCCGGGCGCCGCGCGCTGCAGAGCAGGCGCTGGCCCCACTCCCGCACATGCCCTGGGCGCGCGCGGGGAAGGGGGAGCCGGCCGCCTGCGCCGCAGCCCAGCCAGCCCATGCCGGTCATGGGACAGGAGAACAACAAGGCCAAGCTTCGCAGGACGCAGGCCCTGGCCATCAGGCTCGAGCCGCAGGCGGCCCGCCTGCTGCGCCACTGGGAGCAGGGCGCGCATGCAGGCGGGCCTCCTGATGCTCGAGTCTGATGGCCAGGGCCTGGGCCGCGCGAAACTTTGGCCTTGTTGTCCTGCATCAGAACCGGCGTGGGCTGGCTGGGCGGCGGCGCATGCGGCCAGACTGCGCCGCCCGTCATGGGGTCCCTCATCGGCGCCGCTGCTGCCCATGCCGCTCACGTCCTGTGCGCGCTTGCCCACGCGCGGTCAGCAGCACGCGCGCGCGCGCACCTGTCGGCGTCCCTGTGAGCCTCCCATAGCAGGCTCACATCAGCCGGCATGCGGGCGCGGCGCTCGCACTCTGCTTGCAGCGTCTGGGTTGGCCTGCGGCCAGGCATACAGGGCAGCGCGCACACTGCCAGACGCGAGGCCCTCCTGCCAGCAGGCGCCGCTGCCAGGGGTGATGCGCCGCTGCCCTCTGCCGCGCGGACAATCCTGTGCTTCGCGGGCCTGCCGGTGCCGCCCGCGCTGCTGCCGCCCATGGCCTTGCCCACCAAGCCATGCTGAAAGCCCGGGCATTAGCTGGCGCGGCGATTCCGAGCGCCGCCTGTGCACATGAGGCGCTGAGCACGACAGCTGCGCCGCCGCGCCTCCCGCGACAGCCTCAGTGAGCAGCATGGCCTGATGGGCGTGGCCGTAGGTGACAGCAGCACGGGCGCACCAAGAGGCCCCCAACGCGCAGGGTTGTACATGCGGCAGAGGGCAGCGGCGCGTCACCCCTGGCAGCGTTGCTGGCTGGCAGGGGGGCCTCATATCTGGCGGGCGCTGGGCACAGGCGGCACTCGGGGTTGCCGCGCTCGGTTACGCCGCGGCTTCCCCTTCGGGCCACCCGCGCATGCGGCGCGCCGGTCGCCACGGCAGCCTACTCACGGCTGCGCGCCCGCGACAGCAGCAGCGCGCCCGCGGCAGCAGCTGCGCCGGGCGCACAGGCTGCCGCGCCGCCCGCGCCCGCTCCGCTGCCGCCTGCAGCCGAGACAGCATTGCGGCCGCCGCGCGGGCCCCGCTCAAGCACACCCAGCACGTCATCCATCAGACATGTAGTCTGCGGTCGTCTGCGCGTAGTCGCAAACGCCCAATCCGCAGCCGGCGCCCGAGCAGGCGTGCGCCCGGGCAGGGCGCCGCCGGCCTATTGGACGACCGCACCTACGCGCAAGGAGGCCGCGGACCACATTCGTGCGACGGAGGACGTGCTGGGCGGGCAGGGGCGGGCGCGCGCGGCGGCTGCTATGCGGTCTCTGCAGCAGGCAGCAGTGGAGCAGGCACGGACTGCTTCCGCCCCGACCACCCGCGCGTGCGGCGCGCCGGTCGCCGCGGTAGCCTGCTCCCTGCGCGAATCCCGCAGCCGCCGCGCCGCCGCGCCGCCTTGCTTGGGCCCTGCCGCGCCGCCCTGCGTGGCGGGTGCCGCAGCGGCCGCTGCGACGCCCGCAGAAGCATACTTTAGTAAAATGACGCTGACCAGCTGGCGCCGCGCACAAAGCGCTCCCAGGCTCAGGCAGCGCAGCCTCCCCTGACAGCCTCGGGGGGTAGAAGCTGCACCCGGCGGGAGCTATGCGCCGCAGGGGGGCGTCAGGCGTCAGCAGGCGCGCATGCTCGCGAGCACTCTCAACAGGTGATACTTGGTAGCCGGGCGGGCACAATCGCATATAACTGCTCGGAGCTGGCGAGTTTTTGTTTTGTTTAAGCAACGCGGCAGCACGTCGCACACATAGTCCAAACTTTGAAGTTTGGACTCTAAAGGGCGCAGGACATAGAGACTGCTGCGCCTCGCGCACAGCGCTTTAGTAGGAGGCACAGCGCACTAGTAGGAGGGCTGTCCCTGCCCAGTCAGACTGCACCCGGAGGCGGCGCGCCCGCTGTCAGCACGTGGCACGGGCGAGGCACGCACATACTGCCATCGGCGCTCCAGCACACCAGGTCGTGTGCGCAGCGATCCTCCAGCGGCGCACACCTGCACGCGCGCGCGACCAAGCTGCTCACGCGCGTACCTAGAGCATGTCTCCTGCTACATCGGCATGACATAAGACACAGTGCGTTCAACTTCGCCACGGACTGCTTGCCCGCGCCACAGCTTGTCGGCACCGACAATCCAAGGCGAAAGCTGGAGACACCGAGTGCCATGGTGACCTAGCGAGCGACTGCCTGCCTGCCAGGATGCCGCTCCACCCACCTAACAGTCAAAGACAAGAGAAGGCGGGAACACAGCGTGTGGATAACCGCGATCTCTTGTGGCGCTGCTGGCGTGGGAATTTTTAGCGAGTGCGCCCAGCACAGCAGCCCAACCAGCACAGGGCGCTACGCAAGTGCTAGCGCATGAGCTGCGGTGGTGCAGGACACAGTTGTGCCTCCCCGGCTGCGGGTCAGATGAATATGGGGAGCTTCACCTCGAGGCTGTAACTCCCCAGTAATCCCTAAGCAGCGGCGCTTGTTTAGTTTCAAAACCAGAACTGATAGCCACAGGAGGCGGGGCACGGAGCGCGTGCACGCGCGCCAGAGCAGACCCGCGATGTCCGCGTTCGAGGCCGGCGCGGAGCCGCGGCGCTTCCTGGAAGACCCGGCGGAGGATGACTTTGATGACAGCGAGAGCAGCGTCAGCTCGTACGACGACGAGCAGGCGAGCGCGGGGCCCGCCGCGCGCGCGCCCGCGGCGCCCTCCCGCGTCCCGCCGCTCGCCCTGGGCCCGCCGCCCGGCGCGGCGCCCAAGCCCGCGCCGCGCGTGCCGCTGCTGGGCCTGCGGCTGCCGCTGGCGCGCGAGGGCCAGCCCGGCGAGACGCCGCGCGCGATGGCCAAGCCGGACGCGCCCGCGCTCGCGCGCAAGCCGAGCGCGGAGGCGAGCGGCGGCGACGCGCTGCCGCCCAAGCCGCCGCGGCTCAACCTCGGCTCGGTGGCCGGCGAGCCGTCGCCGAGCCCCAAGCGCGCGGCGCACAGCGCGCGGGGCGCGCGCGACGCGCCGCCGCCGCTCACCGTCAGAAGCAAACCATGGACTACCATACAGTAGCTTGGATGCGTTCCTCTCTGAGGCATGCTGTCTCGCTCTGCAGGTGGTCCAGGGGAAGATCGGGCTGCTGCTCGAGGCGCACTTCGGCAGCGCCCTGGCAGAGCCGGCTCTGCAGGACCCCGTGCTGTTTGGCGCGGTCGCCGGCCCCCAGGCGCGCGCCCGGCCTCGCGCTCCCTGCCTGCCAGACGGTGCGCACGGGCGCACAACTGCTCATTCGACATCCTCATCCGGCGCTCTCTGCCTGCCAGACGGTGTGCATAGGCTGCACAGCCGCTCAATCCGCTTCCACATGCGGCGACAGGAGAGAGCCGGAGCGGACGCCGTCTGCGAGTACTCAGACATGAAGACTTATGCGGCGGCCAAGGCCGCATTTGAGGGCATCCTGGCGGCGTACAACCAGCGCCGCAAGCCCATGAAGCTGGTGTTCTTCGACGATGCGCTGGACCACCTGCTGCGCCTGCACCGCACGCTCTCGCTGCCGCAGGTCCGCGCTAGTGATTGGCAGCACATTGACGCTTGCCCACAATGCATGAGAGGCCGAGCCGCCCGACCTCCGCGTTGACGCTCCCTGTGCTCTTGCCGCGACAGTTGCGGCAACCGGACTTATTGTACTTGTACTGTGTTGCCAGGCCACGAATGCTGCATGGCCGGTCTGTGCAGTGCCCAGCGCCATTATGTGCTGCCCACTCTGCGAGGTGTATGCGCCCTTCATGGCTTGTGAGCTCATACACATTTGCACATGAGCTTAGCCAGCATGCAGACGCCATTTTTGTCATCAGCTGCCGCGCGCGCCAATGCCCAGGGCCACCTGCTGCTGGTGGGCGTGGGCGGCAGCGGCAAGCAGAGCCTGGCGCAGCTCGCCGCCTTCGCGGCGGGCTGCGCGGTGTTCGAGATCCAGCTCAAGCGCGGGTACGGCCGGGCGGCCTTCCAGGAGGACCTGAAGGCGCTCTACACGCTGCTGGGGCAGGACAACCAGAAGGCGCGCCCGCACGCGCGCCTGCCCACCTGCCGCACCCTGCGCCTTGGCATGCCCCCGTTGGCATCAGATGCTCGTGTTTACAATTCCGTGACAGGACTTGTATGCCTGCTTGCAGCCTAGGACATGCAGTCTGTGTGGCCACACACTCGCATCGAGCATACCAGGCATGCCTGTGTGTGTGCACACAGACTGGGTGTCCTGTGCTCTGAGCAGACATACAGGCCCTGAAACAGAATTTGTGGACACGAGCAGTCCTTTAACAAGCGTGGTGCAGGCGCTCACGGTCCTACCCATTGGAAAATGCTCTACCGCTGCCCCGCAGGTGGCCTTCCTGTTCACGGACGCGCACGTGGCCGACAAGGGCTTCCTGGAGCCGGTGAACAGCATGCTGACGACGGCGGTGCAGGCACACGCGCTACCTTCAGCGCGCCGGTGGCCTTGTCGCGGTAGAGCCAGATCTTCGGCTTGCCCTTCTTCTTGTCCTGCTTGAGCAGGCCGATGGTGCCAAAGTGCGCGGCCATGTCCTCCTCTGTGATGCCCTCTGGCAGGCCCGCTATGTACACCATGTCTGTTGCCGGCTCCGTGAAGCTGAGCGTGTCTGGATTATACGCCATCGCGCGACCGCTGTGCGCTGCTGTGCTCGCAAGGCTGTCGCGGTGTAAATCAAGCTTCAACCGTCACACACTGACTGATAAGTTTCCGCTCTGTCGCCCGAGCGCAGTGAGCCGCAAATGCGTTCTTGCGAGCATCAAGCACGCCTCTGCACAACTGTGGCCTGACCAGCTACCTTCTTGCTTGACAACAGTGCTCACTCGCTGGATAGAGAACAGGCGTGATAGAGGCTCACCATTACTTTGCAACAAAGTCTTGCTTGCCCTGGAGGCAGAAAAGGGTCAGAGGCTGTTAAGTAGGGCTCTTTCTGGTCATGGCAACTTCAGCACAAAGTGTAGCAGTGCCCAAGGCCGCAAGCCTTAAGTGAGGCGCCTGGCGCCAAGCCTCCAAGAACCCACTCCCCGACCGCCCCGCTTGCAGCAAGCACCTCCATCAACACCTGAGCACCAGGATGCGGCTGATGCAACCTCCCGCACGATACTCAGTATCGGTCCCCCCGGTCGCGGTCGCGGCCGCCACCGTACCCGCCGCCGCCGCCGCCTCCGCCATAGCCGCCACCCCCGCGGTCGTACCCTCCTCGGTCCCTGCAGCGCGCGCACGCTAAGGAGCCGACCGCCACATGTGCCCTGTGGCAACTAGCGCCGCGCAGCGTCACCGCCGCGCCCGCTGCCCTCCAAATTTCACATAGTCATCCGCTAGCTCTGCCAGGTGATCGAGTCACAAGTGCAAAGCGCGACGGTGTTCGCTACGACGGCGAGTCACCAGGTACGCTGCACCCTAGGCTCGTAACAGTTCAGCCTGACGACAATCCACGACGACAGGAACAACAGAGATCGCTCTCCACCAAAAGATACTACGCAGGCTGCCGTCCTGAGGTCCCCGCGCCGCACCTGCCGCCGCCGTAGCCGCCGCCATCCCTGCGCCCGCCTCCGCCGCCGCCGCCGCCATAGCCGCCGCCGCCGCCGTAGCCGCCGCCGCCACCGCCATAGCCGCCGCCGCCGCCGTAGCGGCTCCCGCCGCCGCCGCCATACTTTTCCGGCTTGGTCTCCGCCAGGCTGACGGTCAGCGTGGACCCTGGCGCAGCCAGGGTATCCCTGTCAGCTCACACGGCTGCGGTGGCACGCACCGCACCGCACATGGGAGGTGGTGCGAACGCGCTGCAAGCGCGCTGCAAGCCCTGGGCACACGGAGCTGAGCTACAGGGCGGACGCCAGCGTCGCGTTACACGGGCACAAGCCCCAGCTGGCCGCATCTCTGGCCCTCGCTCGCCACGACCGCGGCAGCCCACAGGCAGGGGCGCGGGCGGAGGAGCGGCCCGCGCACCCTTGAAGTCCTTCCCATTGAACCACTCCACGGCTGACGCGGCGGAGAAGGGGTCCTCGTAGGACACCGTGCCGTCCCCCTACAATCCAGTGCCACAGGCAGGGGCACGGTCAGCGCCTGCACCAGCGCGCAGGACACAGGAAGGTCCACGTGCCAGAGGGAGCTGCCACTGTCTAGCGAAACGGTTCGAAACTGGCCCAAGGCTGGCACAGCCCGCGTGCGCTGTGACTGTGCGGCGCCCGTGACGCGGCACGCCGTGCGCTGGAAGCCAAGCCGCCGTGGCACTCCAGGCGATGAAGGCCAAAACTGTGCAGCTCAGCGCAGCAAAAGCGAACGGCGACCGGGCGCATGCGCTACCCCAGGCGACCGGGCGCGACGCGCGCGACTGGCTGCCGGCTGGCCGGGCGCCCGCGCGCGCCTTGAGCGCGCCGGTGGCCTTGTCGCGGTAGAGCCAGATCTTCGGCTTGCCCTTCTTCTTGTCCTGCTTCAGCACGCCGATCGTGCCAAAGTGCGCGGCCATGGCCTCCTCCGTGATGCCCGGTGGCAGGCCGGCGACGTATATCATATCCACGTCCGGCACCGTGAAGCTCAGCGTGTCCGGGTTGTACGCCATGGCGGCTGCCCAGCGGTGCGCGCGCCGCGGCCGAGGCCACAGCAGCCCGCTGGAGTGCGGCGCGCACTAGCTACACCGCACTGCTCACCAAGTTCAGGCTCAGCACCGTGCACTGAAGCGCTGCACCCTCCAGATGCCTGCCTGGCCGCCTCCTTGAACCGCGCCACAAGTATGCACCAGGTTTGTGAAGTAAGCTTGTCCCCTGGTTACTTTATGTTCATCAAAGGGCACACTTTGGCACTCATCCATGCCTGTGCCTGGGTGCAGCCTTGGGGGGGTTTGAGGTGCCCTGGGGGCCGCTGGGCGTGCATAGCTATGCAGCTTGGCCAACTCGGAAAACACTTTTTCCCACACTTCCCAGAGTGTAGAACGCTCAAGTGCTCTCCGCGGGCGCCAAGCCGTGGGTGCGCAACTTGCAAAGCAGAGAGGAGGCTAGGGAGGACCGCCGTTCTCCTGTCCTTGCAAACGTACCGCGCAGGCTAGACAGCAGACCGCCCGACTGCAGATGGCCTCGGCGGCGCCTGCCAGCGGTGCATGCCCCAGAGTTCGGACGCTGCTGGTAGACCTTGATGGCACGCTCTACGACATAAGCAACGGCTATGAAGAGCATGTGAGGTATGCACGCTTTTGCGTGAACAGAGCAAGCCCATATCAGCCAAGTGGGGCAGCTGAGGCGGGCAGTCCCTGCGTTGGTGGGTAAAGCAAGTCGTGCTTGCAGGCATGCAGGCAAACTCGCGCTCTGCTCACGCCGCATTGGCATCAGGCCTCCGCCATGTAGCACCAAAAGGCCCTGCAGACCTGGTGGTCAAAGTTCGGCCTTGCGCAGGCAGAACGTGTTTAGGTTCATGGTGCAGCGGCTGGGCGTGTCTGACGTGGCGACGGCGCGCGGCATCTGGAAGCAGCACTTTGCCACCTACAACCAGAGCCTGCGCGCGCTGCGCGCCGGGGCCGGCTTCCGCTTCGACACGACGGAGTACTGGGACTGCATACGCGCCGGCGCCAGCGACTTTCTGAGGCCAGACCCTGCGGTGAGCACACGCGTGTGCAGCAACTGACATGCGCAACAGGCGCAGCCTCCTGCACGGTGGCCTGTGCCTCCCAAGGCGCAGAGGGGCTGGCCTATGGCATTGCTTGCGCGGTCGTATGTTGAAAGGCGTGCGCCCGGCTCGCCGACCCGGTGTTGTGCTGCGCGCAGCTGCGCGCGCTGCTGCTCTCCCTGCCACAGCGCAAGTGGGTCTTCACCAACTGCAGCGAGGCGCACTGCCGAGCCGCGCTCAACCTCCTGGGCCTCCAGGTGCGTGCTGGCGCCTGCGCCTGCGTCCGCCAAGTCGAGTGCCCGTAAGCAGCCAACGTTTGCTGATACACGGTTGTACCTCATTCATTCTGCACCTGTGCCTGTCTGTTTGTGGGTGGCAGGCAGCGCATGGGAGCACATGAGCAAACATTAACAAACTCCACCAAAGTACACCAACAGTGCACGCAGACTCACACACTTGCAGAGCACGCAGCCTCAATCTGACCCTACAGCTCTGCCCAGCAGCGGGCCGCGGCGCTGACGGGCCCGCCGCCTGGCCAGGGCTGCTTCCAGGGCATCATTGGCGCGGACGCGATGGGCGACTCGGCCAAGCCCAGCCACGACGCGTTCCGGGTCGCGCTGGCGGCCGCGGGCGAAGCCCCCGGGCCCCACATCGCCATGTTTGAGGACAGCCTCAAGAACCTGCGCACCGCCAAAGCGCTGGGCCTCACCACGCTGCTGGTCGGCAGCGCGACGGCGGCCGAGGAGGCGGGCGCCCCGGCGGCGCTCGGGCGCAAGCCCTGCCAGGGCTTGGGCGGGGTCGCCGGCGACGTGCGCGGCCTGGGCGAGACGGGCGTGGGAGCCGGTGATGCTGCGGCAGGTGGGGCATGCAGACCCTGCCAGGGTACCGGCAAGGACGCGTGCGCTGAGGCCTGCGTTGACGCTGCAGTGTCCGCGCTCACTGAAGCTGAGCTGCGGCGCGCACTGCCCCACCTGTGGGACTGGGACGGCGACAGTTGGGAAGGTGCTGGACCTTTAGGGGCACACGGTACAGCAGCGCTGCATTGCACTGTGTAGAGGTTTTGTGGGCTTGAACACGAGCAGCTGTGCGCACGCGTCCGGGTGCTGCTCTTGCGCTGGAGGGCATACCCGCAAAGTGCCTACAAATATTTATTTGCTGCACGCAGAGCTGATGTACGGCGGGGGATTGTCAGCCTGTCCCTGTGTGCACAATGCATGACCTCCCTAGCGAGCTGGCACATCTGTTCTTGTAGCAACATCAGTTGTGAACGCATATCAACAATCATGGTAGGTAATGAGTGACGCGAGAGTAATGAGAACGTCTGACTGCTTACATTGCAAGGACACTGTTGTTGCATTTTGACATGCATGCAGACTGACCAGACAGCCAGTCTGGTGAGCACCTACATTGCAAGCCAAATGCACACCATCACGCATCCCCATTGCTGCGTCAGGGCATGCGCATGGGGTGGGGTGTCCTTTCTTGCACCGCAGCACCGGCGCCTCCTTTCCTGCCCCTTGCCAAAGCGCGCCCACGCGCATCAAACAGCTTCCGGCGCCGTGGGGCGCCTGGAAAGCGCAGCCGACGGCCACGCACGACGGGGATGTCCTGCTCGCGTAAACAGCTACGTTCCCTGGTACCATGCTTGGCCCCAAAGGCAGCCATAGCAGCATCCCCAGAACGGACATCCGCTACACAGGCTTCCGAGCCCGCTGCCCCAGCTTCGCTGGACGCTGCGCCAACTGCTGGCCGCTCCCCGCGAGCGGGCCCCGATACCCCAGCCACAGCAGCCGGAGGCCCTGAGCCCTCAGCATGAGCGCACTGCATGGCAGCAAGGCCACCCCCGCCATGCATGGGCCCCGGCCCAGGCACCTGGCCAGCGCCAGGCGCCGGCGGCCCCGCAGCGCGTTGCACGTCCGCCAGCACGGCAGCCCATGCGTGGGCGGGCAGGCCGGCGGCTGCCGCGCCCTTCGCCCAGCGCAGCGGCTCAACGCGGTTGTTGAGCACGTGGGGGTGCCGCCTGGCCAGCTCGTTCGCTGGCGCCGGCCCCCTGCCGTTGCCAAACGCCGCGCTCAATCGTGGTACTCCAGCAAGCCCTTGAAAGGTGTTGTGCTGGAGCACCTCATCCCTTGGGAGCAGTGTACATGCCCAGGGCATGATACTTTGCTAAACAGCGCGCCAGAGTACCGCGCTGGGCCCCTGCTGCCATGCCCGCCTTGCTGTTGAGGCTCCTGCAGTATTTGCACGGTATGAGGTCCTGCCGTGTGAAAAGTTCGAATTTTGCAGGGACCTCACAAGCAAGGCGGGCTTCACAGCAGGGGGGTTGAGCGCGTGGTTGGACGCGCTGTTCAGCACGGCGTGTACGCTTGTGCTGGGGAGACCAGCCAGGTGTGCAGGAGCACCTGCTGTGGGGCAGCAGGGCCAGGATTGCTTGGTCCCACCGCGCCAGGTAGGTGGCGAGGTAGGGCAGGTCGCGGTAGCGCGCGTACATGCGTGCAAAGTTCACCAGGCGCTGCATGTGCGCTGGGCTCCCGACGCTGCGCTCGCGCCAGAACGACCTGCTTGGGGCCCACGTGACACCTTCCTCGCCGACGAGTGTGGGAGTGACAGGGGAACCTCAAGTGCCTGCGTGCTCCACAGCAAACAAAGCGCACCGCAGCTCCATTTCGCGCTGCGGCTTGAGAGCGATGCTAAAGCGCTGGTGCTTTGTTGCCGTGTGCAGGGCGGCCAGTTTGGCCCCGGCGGGCGGAAGAAGCCAAGCTGCATGGGCCCGCACGTCGGCATCCCTGCCCCTGGCACAGCATGTCTGTATTGCTTCAGCACGTCTTGGTGTCATACGACCTTGGGAGTGAGCGCTTTACAGAGTGCAAGGAGCTGTAAGCACACCCGCTGCTTGTGCAAGGCACAGCATGCTTCGTCAAAGCTCGTTGGCCCTCGAGCAGCTGCGCCGCTGGAGCTGCAAAATTGTGCGTA
>JAABUY010003994.1_pt1 | contig 15792 bp, 24 predicted proteins | sample 5560271 | NCBI WGS metagenome assembly JAABUY01 (sample SAMN10711886, study PRJNA513374) | rock metagenome | isolation source: Antarctica rocks | place: Antarctica: Victoria Land, University Valley
AGCTGAATGGAGACAGGCATCACCATGCAAGGGATAGTAGACAAGGAGGTGCACAGGTGATCAACAATGTGTTTGCCCAGCCTGCATGCTACGTTGCTTTCTCACTGCATTAGAATGCCAGTCTGCCTTGAGCTTTTGCTCACCTTGCTATGTATCATCCAAGTTTCCCCCACAGCCCTCAAGAGCCCTGCCTTGAATCTTGTCAAATTTGTGTCCTGACTCTGTTTGCTTGTAGTTTTTGTGCATGCTGCACCATCTGTACAGGAGGCAGGAACACAACAGGCTCACTCAGCAGACCACTGACAAGCTAATAGATGGTCACATATAGCATGCACGCTCAGACATTTGGCCCTCTGTCAGCTTCAGACCAGAATGTTGTCAGCAAAGCCACAACTGCTACCCAAGTGCAACACCATTCCGTGGCATGATAAGTGCAATTGCATCATTGAGCGGCTCATTTGGCTCACACAGCATTCCATTTGGCCGTTTTATCCCATTTGGCTATTTCTCCCATTTGGTCATTTACCCCATTTGGTCATCAACTCCATTTGGCCATTTACCACATTTGGCCACATACTTCATTTGCTCACACAGCAACCTCGGGTCACACCAAAGCAGTATGATTACACAGTACATTTGACTGAATCAGCAAACAAATGCAGTGCATGTGGTGGCAGGTACAACTGGGAGGCACCACTTTGGGGCTCCCCAGGGGCTTGCCGGGGGGTAGGAGGGGGGATGGCATTGACCTGGCAGATGAGTCATGGCAACCCAGCAAGCTGGAGCTGCAGGCTCGCCTGGGAGCTTCCAAGGAGCGGCAACTTGAACTGGAATGGCGACTGCAACAGGCTGAACAGAAGATTGCCCAGGCCCAGGTACACTCATGTGCTGCTGTCCCACTGTAGGCGCAGGTTTGTCTCTAGCATGGCGTACGCAAGGCATAAGCAACTTGGTATGTATCATGCCCAGTTCAATAAATCAATCAATTCACATTTCCTGTCTTGGCCAGACTGCAGGCAACAGTGGTCATGTGATTGGTCATCACACCAATCTGGAACTGCAGAAAAGCAACACAGCAGTCAGCAAAGCATGCATGACACAGTCACTCAGTATGCGCATTTGTGTCATGCACACACTGCTACAACTGCATACCGCCTCAGCAGACACAACCTGATTGTGGTCCACCCATGGACAGGTTTGGGTGCTGAAGATGTAATCTGGTCCTGATTATGAATGATCAGTCATGGTGCAGGCTCAGCATGTGGCACAGCACTTGTCAGGCAGTGAGCAGTCTCAGCAGCCCTCTGCATTGGACTCTAGGAAGCATCGGCTGAAGAGGGACTTGAGCAAGCTGATCCACAAGTATGAGAAGCGGCAAAGCAGATGGGGCTCACCTAGAAGAGCTGCATCCATACAGCATCTGCTGCCGCTGGACTACGGGTGAGCTCACCCATGAGTGTTGTGTGTTCCAAATCATACAAAGTGTGATTTTGATGCTTGCACTGCTGTAAGCAGATGCATTGTGAGATTATGGCAACAGCTACAGGCAGCACAGAGTGCAGATCAGTTTCAGTCTTGTTGAATAGCTTCTCAGCTTTCATGCGCGATACATCCATACACTCGGTTGAACCCACGAGCGCAAAGTATGGTATTGTAAGTCTGACTGTGTGGCACTCTTCAGGATTGGAAGCAGTGAAGAAGAGGATTTTGATGGCCTTGCAGACATCACTGCCGCCTTGAAAAGCTGCAGTCAGTGTGAGCCCCTCGATAGGGGCTCTGGCGACCACCCCCTGTCCAAGAGGGTACAGAGTCCTGAATTACAACCAAATGCGATGCCTCCTCAGCATAGCAGGTCCACCGTTTCATTGTCTAGTGGCAGCAGCAGCCATTCTGTAGCATCCGAGACAGAGGGACGACTGCACGGACAGACTTCAGGGGTGGCAGCGGCAGGGGTTATGGGCTTGCAGTCAAAGTTGCACGTGTCAGATGGAGAGGAGAGCAGGTTCATGAAGAAGCTGCAGGACTTTCAGAAGGGCACGGACATGCTGAGACAGCAGATCAGTTTGGGATGACGGAGGCTGGCATTACTTCTCATGTGTTTCTGCTCCTGGCTTCAGAGCCCAATCTGGATCTGTCAGATGATTGTACTCGCTGAGTGTGTCTGGGTTGTGAGGTTTCAAGTTGCGTTGCATTGCAGTTGCAATGGGAATGAACAGCAGCCAGAGCATTGAGAACAGATTGTGTCCATCAACGTGTTGCTAGACGACTTTGGCAAACAATACTGCTTTGGTATGGCTGTGTATAAGTTTGCTGCGTAACAAGTCTTGGACCAAACAACATATGTGCCATGCAACATCAGATTCAACGCTTTGGACTGCCTCTATGCCTTGATTCTTTGAACTGAATTTGGATTGCTCGTCTATATTGCATGCAAAGCCACAGCATTCCACTAGCTAGAACAAGTTTATGGTAAGGCAGCTCCCAGCAAGTACACCAGGCAAGAGAAACTGCTGCATCTTGGCCATCCTAAGCAGCATTGCATAGAGCCACAAACACTGCATGCAAGGCGTCCTACAGCACAGCTGCATGATGAAAATTGCATGTCAAGTTTGAAAAGCATTCAGCTTACAAAGGCGGCATGCAGACATGCCGTAGCGCTCACTGGACACCAAAGCGCATCATAGCACAAACTACAGGTCTTCAACTCACTAGATCTTTTCAAGACCTCTCACGACTCAGTGCGTTTGACTTTGCTGATGAAATTCACATTGTGGCTGTGGAGCAAAATGGTCAGAATGGGCAGCAATCATGCTGTATGAGACAGTGGATTGTATCCTGTTGCTGACAGCGTTCATCACATATTTGTAAATGTGTGAATGCGCATGGCGCTCTCAAGGATGTTTCTAAATACCACCTGGTGCACCACCACCTGGGACCAAACCTGGTCCTCCTTTGAAGCCCTCCACAATCAACAGCAGAGCAAAGGCAACCATGGCCTGCATATTGAAGTGTCAATGAGTTCCATCAGCACATATGCAGCATATGACGATTGACCTCCTGTGAAACACAGGTTGCAAAGTTGTGCATCATGCAAAGATGGCAAGTGCATGGCTGGCCGATGCATATGCCATTATAGTAGCTATCTAGGAAACGCTACAAAACTCACCACACGGCCATTCCAGATCTCAGCACGGGGGGTGAATGGGCCAGCACCCTTCCTGTCTAGGTCAGCGCCCCTGAAGACAGGGACGATGGATCCAACGATAATCAGGCCAAAGACAATGGCGATAAAGATTGGGTCAGACTTGATCTGCTCTGCCACTGGCTTTCCTGTGGTGACCTCTTTGACAAAGGCAATCAACATGGCTGCCATGGCGCCTCGTCCGTTGGTAATCTCGGGCACCAAACCGCCAGGGGACATTGCCTCTGCAAAGTTCCAGTTCAAAAATTAACATCAAAGCAACTATGGAGCTGGACTTGGCAGTTTGATCTGCACGGTCTGAAGACCCGGCGACAGGGTGACAGATGACTTTGTATACCTCCTGCTGCTCCGCTCTCATCAATTGGTGATCCCTTTTTACCGGTCTTGTTGCCGGCTTGCTGACTGATGGTATCTTGGAACAAGCCAGAGTTCTCCTTGGTCGCCTGCACAAAGCCCTGAAGCTGGTCTTCAACCTTTGCGGCAGCCTCGTCTGCTGGGTTGTCATCTTGTCGTGGCCTCTCAGCCATCATGACGACATTACGACTGTACTGTGGTCGGCAAGACTTGAACGCTCTTGCGCGATGCAGCGCAGGTGCGCTGCCGAAGACGGGCTTGACGCAAGTCTGCCCTGATAGTAGCATGGCTGACATGTTGTTGTATGAATGAGGTGTATAAGTAGCAATCAATGTCGAAAATGCACGCAAGCGATAATCTCTTTCGAAACAGTGCCTATCTTCGTTATTGGCTACAACCTGATCGCGATGCAGGGTACAGAATGATTATAGCTTACGAGGATCAGTCATCTAGCATGCCGGACGGACAGGTGGACAGACATACGGACAGACAGAGCAAAAAGCTCCGGAACCAACATAAGATCAATACATGCAAGACAAGAAAGTTGAGGCTTGTTGGCTGTCTCCGAGCTGTTTCTCACTTGTCAACATGAAAGTAGTTGTACAAGCTGAGGCGAGTTTCATCGCCAATGTCTTTCGCTCGACAAGGTCGATCTCTCTGTCGACAAGACTGCTTTGGTAACATCTTTGCTGTGTTCTGCAGAAGTGCCCTAATGCCAAATGGCAGGCTGACTTAACGCCAAACACAAGGATCGATGACATCAAGCTGGACTTTTGCCAAGACAACGGATTGTCTCCTGAAACTTGTGTTCTGTCTAGCAAAGGCGTTCTGCTCAAAGACCAGCCGAAGGTCTGTCACTTCAACGTTGAACTGCTATCGCTAGCAGAAATACACAGAGCATGAGAAAGCAGCACTGGTATATGTTTAAATGCAGAGCGGAAACAAGGTGCAACTGAAGGCCACTTTCCCTCCCACGCTGGCTTTCTTCGTAGCCTACAGTCTCAAGCCAACAGATGCCTCGGAGTATAAGCTCTTATCCCGCCTTTGGCAGGCAGCTGCCGAGTCCTTCTGTACCAACAAATACACAGCTACTTTGATGTCAGACAAGACGCTGCAGTCACAGATTGCGGCGTTGCCGGCTGAGGAGATCCTGCCAATTGACTCCAGCCAGACGCAGAAGGAGCTCACTTCCGAGGTTCTGACCAAGCTTCCAGAAGCAGCCAGGCCTGTTCTACTTTGCATGCAGATTCTACGCACAGCACAGCCGGGGTCGACCGGCCTGCCACAGGAAATCAGTTCACTAAATGACATATTAGCCAAGCTATGTGAAGTCAAAATTGTTGCTGAGCCTGACCTGCCTCTCTGTCAAAGTCCACTCTTCCGTCACGTGGCGGTACTGAGAAGCGCTCTGCTTGTCATCAAGGCAGCTATAGTCAGTGCAGAGGGTTTTGGCAATCCTTCCAAGCCTTACCCATCCAAGCAAGTTTTATGGAACACTGTCCACATCATGGGTGCACAACTCTACGCAAGTGCTGTAGATGCCAAAGCCAGGCTCACCAAGCTGCCCAGTGCAGGATCACCTTTGGCAGCTGATATTGACCAGGCGCAGCACCTGTCAAGTCTGTTAATCCATCTCATCATGCCTATCTTGAAGCAACATATCAAGGGCAGCTTACATGCTGGGCAGCAGCCCAGAGATTACATGCCAGTCTTCTGCTGCATCACGTTGGATTCCTTGCTGACAAAGACTGAGAGTCCTGTGCTGCAAGCTTTGACTCAGGCCGCTGCTTCACACATGCTCAAGTCAGGTCAGACACTTGCTGCCTGGCATATGTACATAATGTGCTTCTTACTTCTACAGTACGCTGTGTATGCATGGTGATGCTGTATCATCAACATTTGCCATTGGCTGTTGTAATCTCCAAAACAAGCAGCATGCCAGCTGTTCAGGCCAGTTTCAGCAGTCACAACACCATCAGAGCATGTCACTCCGCAACCCTCATGCAGACAGATATGCAGCAGACCAAGTTTACACGCTGCGCTACCACTCCATGTCTGATGCAGGCGGTCTGACATTGTTGACGGCAGCATTGGACCAGGTCAACTCTGTGGCAAGGTATGCATTTCCAGTGTTGCGTCGCTTGTTGGCCAACTACACTTTGCCTACTGAGCAAGCAGCAGCAAACGAGGCCTTGCTGGCACGCATGCAAGGGCTGCGCCGCTGCTCCGCTCTGCTGTGCCCCCTCTTCTCCCAAGATCAGGCATTGCAGGCTCAACGAGGTGACGCTTCTGCCCCCTGCTTTCCCCTCCCCACCCCCCACACCCTCCCCCCTCAACCTGCCTATATTGTCGGCGCTGTGCATTAATAATTTTGTCGAAGATTGAGCACAGCAAAACTTGCTGCTGTACTGTGGATGTCCATACAGGCAGCGCCAGGCCCTTATCACAGCGCTACAGGTATGATAAGTAGCAGAGCTCCACAATGCCTGATGCTATTGCTGCCGCAAACCAAAGCAACAATGTATTTGTCACTGTCATTTAGAATGCAAAGCCCTCCACATCACATGCTGGTATGCTGTTATCAGAAAAGGTAACCATAGCAAGATTGGCAACTTCCAACTGTACAAACCTAGAAGACATACAGCCAGCACATGACAAACTGAGACTGTTCTATTGCATGGTGCAGCAGCTGAAGCTTTTGATCCCAAGTCCATTACAGACTTCTCCCAAAGGGAGGGCCATGTCAACTTCCTATATGGCGTCACAGCGATCATGGCTCGCCTTCTGTCAAGACAGCCACTATCACACCCTCCAGAGGCTTATGATGGTGGTCTGCTAGATGCCCATTCCCCTTGGCCCACGCCCACTGCATCACAATGGGCAGAAATACAGACAGTTGCCTTACGGGTGATGGTTCTGTTGGAGTGGTGCACTGAAGAGCTGCCTGTCAATGCGTCCACTCCGGAAGAGGTAGAGGATCTGATTGCGCTGAAGCAGGCGCTGGTGTCGCTCCTGCATCAGCTGCTGCTGGCTCACATACTGAATCCGAAGCTCAACATGGAGCGTGTCTTTAGGTATGAGCCCTCTCAGATCTCAGCACAAGCAGCTAAATCGTTCTTTGCACTGGTCTGCCGTGAAACAGCAGCAAGAAGCTATTGCAGAGGAAACGCACATGATCGCCTGTCCAATCTATTGTAGGGAGAAACTTATTGTACAGGCGGTCCTGATGTCCTCCTTGTTTTGAGCATGTCCTGCATGAGCTTGCTGAATGCTATGCTGCATTACCGTATCTGTAGAGGGCATCAAAGCAAGTCCATGTCACATAGACTTGTTGCAGCCGACCATGTATCACGCTGCAGGTATTGACCGTTCAACTTGATTGGTGTGTCGGTGCAGGTTTGGGTTTGTGACTATCATGAGTGAATGGATCACCCACAAGCCAGACTTTGTGCTGATCAACAATCTAGGCTTCGCCTTCCTGCGGCGTATGTCCAGTGACAAGGCTATCTTTGAGACCATGGGGAGTGCTGACCCAGGGCGGCAGGGTGACAGCGTCCGCACAATCTGGACCCTTCTCTGTGAGTCACTGAAACGCTCTGTATACATGCATTGTAAGCTGTGAGCCACCAAACCTTCACTAAAGTATTGGCAAATGTTTTTGTCATCATCGATTCCATCTTGAGCTCAACTCTGCCTGTCTGTAAGCAGAGGCAGATTTGACAAGCCCAATGCAGAGTACGTTGGGCGTGGCTAAATTGCATTGCTGCTATACGGTGCTGTCATGCCCACTGCATGTGCTGCTGGTGCAGTCATCTGCGTCAATAATGTCACAGTCAACAGCAGCATATCTATAATCTGAATGATCCATCGCCACAGTTACCTGCAGCTCTTGTCATCTGCCTTGATCATTCTGCAAGCACCCAGGAAGATGGCTCGTCAAATGTATGACAACAAGAAACGCTTTAATTGAACATGGTATGCATTGCAGATCTGGGGACGCCTCTGGACATATTTGTACCATTCCAGCAGCTCAGATGCACAGAAGCCATTGAAGCCTTGCATGCAGCGCCTCTCACCCAGGATGACAGCATGCTGCTGGCCAGAGCGCCTGCACTAGCTTCTTCATTCTCTCTGGCCATGGAGCATCTGCCCAAGCTGTCAAACCGGCTGACAGCATGCGCTGTCTTTGCCCAGCTGTGCTGTGCTGAGCTTGGTGAAGGGTCAGAACAGGGGGCCCTGGGAGGCCCTGTTCATCCTGACCCACACCCCTTCTGCAGCAAGTCTGCAGAAAACGGCAGCTTCTTGACTTTGTATGCATCTGTGACAGAAGCTGTGGAGGTGAGAGTACAGAGTTTGTGATATCGGCTTGAGCTTCAGACTGCGTGAGAGCCTCTGCGTTGTTTTGAAAGCGTTGTGAGGCCAGCTACCCAGCACAATCTGGTGTATGTCTGACATCTGCATCAAAACTGCTTTTGTCTGGCATCCTCGCAAGTCTTGTTGTCTGTCTGTTTTGTTGTCTGTCAGTGCAGGTGGTTGTTGCACTCTGAAGATCAGCCAGCATTGCCCATATCACTTGTTTGACACAAAACGTTATTGCTGACAGGCATCTGAATCATGGACACCTGAGGACATTGTAGGCTTGGCTAGAGTTTTGACCTCATGCACTACTCTGTTTCACATCATGCCGGCTCATCTGCCTCAAGTAAGCTGCCAATCTGCAATTGTACTCTCATGCTTGTCTGCATTCACGCTGTTGCTGTCGTCACACGTGCCATCAGCACCTGCTGTGGACCCATGCTGTGGTGCCTTGCCTGTCGAATATTGATGAGCATTCCCACAGTTGCTTCACCTGTTGCCACTGGTCAGGGATGTAGTCATTCTGTTCTAGCAGTGCATGACATACTCAGCACCGGTTACATGGACCTGGCCCTTATCCATGATTCTGGTCTTACTGTCTTGCCAAGATGTCTTGCACAATCTCATGCATTCCCAGTCAAGTTGCTGATTGCAATAGTAGTGCCACATTGTAGTGCAGACCTACTGCACATCCAGGGCCTGCATTTGGGCATTGTGCTTGTGCAGCCGGCGCTCTCACTTGCCCAACTGATGGTCAAGATGCTCCCCAGAATCCCCGAGTCCACAAGCAACCCTTACTTGCAAGAGCACCTCATACGTGCTGCCTTACATTTCATATCGAAGGTTGACAAGCAGCCAGGAGAAAATGGAGTAGGGATAATCCAGGGCACGGTCAAAGCCGTGATTCCGATGCTCCCCTTGTGGGCGTCTCCTGAAAGCCATCCTGCAGATCTTGGCTACTCAGACATTGGCTTGCGACCGCTGGAACCCAAGTTGATGCAAGCAAGTGCCTTGGCCTTGAGTGGCAACATCAGTAAAAACCCACAGGTCACTGCTAAGCTTTCCTTGTGTGAGATCTAACTGAGTCTGTCCAAGCCCATGTGCTGCATGTTTCAGTTTGATGCCCCTGATGCTGTTACATAATAGTTGCACCTCCAGTGAAACTCACCAGTGTCATGTTGAGTGCCAAAAACACAGCTCAGCATAGTAGAGCAAGTACACTTTCAATGCAAGATATCAGGAGTGTGATTAACACATTCTGGATGATTCCCGCACTTACTTGCTTGCTCGCTCGCTCTCATTTCATTCGTAAGAGACATGTCTTCCCCTTGGATTGTAAATCGCTGGAGTGCATGCGTGCCCACAAACACTCAGGCTTCATGTCACCGCACAAAACAAGGCAACATCATTACAACCATGTCTCATTTGCTGGGTTTTGGATGTCTACAGAGTCAAAGCTTGTTGATTTCCAGAACGTCAATAACCAAAGGGCAAAGTCTTTGCTGGTGTGCATTGACTTGCCCATTTTTGCAAGTCAGATTTCTACACAATAGTAACAACCGTGCCTCTGCTGACTGCAATGTCCAGCTGTGCAGGCTGTGATAAATGCTGCTGATGAAGCTATTGGGGCAGTTGACCAGGTGGCCCTGGCCCAGTTTGTGGCCCTGAAGAACCCGGAAGAGGGCACAGAAGCGCCAAAGAAGAAGAAGGAGATGAACGAGGTCAAGGCAGGACTGGTGGATGCTCTGGCTCAGAAGTGCCGAGCTCTCGTTGAAATGCTGCCAAAGGTACACTTCTGATCATACCCCAATGTGCAATGTAACATATAGTACAATCAGCATGTTGATTTTACATTGGTAGTCACTATGATAGCTATGTTCAGAGTCATGTCCATATCGTACTGGCCCGAAAGCATCCTGCAAAATTAATTCAATAGTGCCCTGCGGGATGGAATTAGTTCCGAACCAGACCAAAATTTGACCATAATACACCGTAAGTTCTGTAATACATATATCAAATACGTAGTGCATACACCGTAATACATACATGTACGGCGTAGTGCGGGGTAGCAAAAATAAATTCGAAATTTTAGGGTGCGGGATGATTTCGTGCCAGTACGGTATACTTTGCCTGCGAGCTGCATGATATATGCTGGAATTTGAAACAAAGTCCATTGCTGGTTTTGTCATGCACTGCTGCAAGGTTGGTACACAACCCAAGTAGTTTGCTGCAGAGTAGAAGCCAACTTTAGTGTTGCCGGCGCCTCACATCCCTCAGCACACCAGGTTTCAGCGACTGCCTAGGTGTGCTGCACCAGCCAAATGCTTCTCTGTGCAAGTAGCGTCAGTCTACAATGTGTGCTGGTCTATGGCAGGTGCACCATATCCAAGACTCAAGACTCCAGACGCAACATCCATAGACTGCATGCACCCTGCAGCAGATGTTTCAAACTGGTCTGAGTGTGACTCAGGTATGCAAGGATGAAGATGAAGCACAGGAGCCACAGCTGAGCGCCGAAGGCAACCCAGATATGCAACAGCCTGAAGAAGCAGCACAGGAATCCGCCGAAGGTCAGCAGCCACAAGAGGAAGATGCACAGGAGCCCGCTGCAGCTCGGACTGAAGAAGAGGAAGTCAGAAATGGGTCTGGTGGGGATGGTGAAGATGAAGGACTGGATCCGGCTGCTGCCGAGGATGCTGTTCAGGCTTTCATGGCTGCTTTCCAGGAGCTGCGCAAATGGGTGGACACCAGCGAATCCCAGTATGCTATACTGCATGCCAACTATGAGGCTGCACAAGAACGGCCTGCCCTCGCAATCAAGTAAGTTTGACCAGTGCTGCTTCAGCTATGTGGCTTCTTCACTACCTTGTAGGCAGAACATGAAAGGAAACCTGCTTTCCTGATCCAGAGGTAAGGGCTGTTGATGAGGCTGCAATGAAGATCGTGCAAAACCAGCTATGCATGTCAATATGCCTAGATGCTAGGAGGGCTCTTGTGAACATGACCTGCTGCAATGAGTTTGTGTGACTGATAACTCATGTCTAGCAAGCATGACTGGAAGACACATGCACAGCATATGCAGATGTCAGCATGTGCAGATGTCAGCATGATCATGCATGTGAACCATAAGGGAGCTGCTCCTGTACTCTGAGACAAGCATGTGTGCAGGACACTGAGCAAAGCTTCAGAAGACAAGGCACCAGCCAGGGAGGTCTTGGAGCTAAAGGTGCAAATGCTTAAGAAGCTGGGGTGGCAACATTGGCACCAACATGAGCTTTCATGCATCAGACTGCTGTTCCCAAAAGCATACCCACTGTTCTGAATGTGGCATGGGTGTATCCTCTGTTGACAAAGTTGGCCATCACGTACATGACATCGTTTGTATTACACTGACAGATTTCTGCCAGCACCTAGGCTTCTGCCTTCTCCGTGTCTGTGAAGGCGGTTCCCTGCATAGCAAGCTGGGTTCACCAGAATGTGGTGCTTTGCATGCCCTGTCTTGTCCCATTGATTGCACGGGTTTGAACTGCATGTCAACAGTGCTCATCCTGTCCCATTTTGTGATGATCAGCTCATGAGTGCTCATTAGTGCATCAACATGATAGGCTCGGTCTGCTGGGACATTGTCCTGCCGCAGCCCAAAATTAGGCCTGATTGTGTAGTTGACTGGTACGCACATGGCCTCTTTTCAGGTCCCAGATGACTTTTATAACAAGCAGCAACCATACAAGCAGCAACCATTGTAATGCGGTACTGCTACCCATGTCACAGGCAGTGACAACTGCACTGTGGTACGCAATTTAATGAATGACATGGCCTAAGTATAAAGTTTGCTCAGGGCCAAAACGTAACTATTGCCAGGTTCGCCTAGGCTGCATGACCGTGCGTACGCGGTGCAAAGACGCCCACAGACCAGTCAGCCAGCAACTTTTTCAGCTTGTAGCTACAGCTCAGGCAGCGACCTGTAAGATGCGCAGAAACTGACACACAATGCATTGCACACTCAGGCGTGATCCCCGAGCTCCTGCTCACACACGATCCCTCGCGATCGCGTGAAAGAGTTTACTTTAAGCCCAACTTGCATGCATATTTGCAAAAGGACAGCTCCGAAACCAGCTACTCAGAGTCCTGTCCCTTGGATCCAATGGTCCTTCGGGGCAGGAACCGTCATCGTGATGTCCAATAGCCGTGTGCAGCCTGAAGATAATCCCCTCACGCCTGTTGCTCCCGCCATGAAGTTCTGTGTGGCCTCTGTGCAAACGTGCTGTGCCTAGATCTCAGAGTCTGCAATGGTCCCACCCCAAGACTTGTATGCTCATCATATTTGCAGCTACAAGCAAGTGCTGCACGCAGCACGAAGATGGTCTACGACAGGCCGATCATGCATTGACAAGCTCTAAAGTCGTCCTGGAGAGTGAAGGCGAAGAGATGCGGAGAGATCAGCGGGAGCGCCGGCTCGTCGTAAACGGGCGCAATGGCACCGGCAAAACAACACTGATCAACTTGATTATGCTGGTTGGACAGGCATCCTTGCCGTGCGGCACGACTTGCCCACGCTTGCAAACTTGATCACCTGATGCACCCGTCACACCTTTCTACCTACACATAACCTTCTGGCTGGTTTCGGATGAATGCAAATCATAGGTCAATTTTGTTGATGCAGCCGGAGTCATTCAACTTTTGCAGCTCCATGCAAAAATTTACCGCTGTACATTCTCAGGCCATGACAGACGCTCTGGGTGGAAATAGCAAACCACAAGCTGAAGCCGAAGGCGTACACTATATTCAGAACCCTAACATGGGGATTGTGACCAACAGCCAGCTGAAGGACCTGCTCACTGACCTTGCAAGCTATGTGTACAAAGGAGATCCACCAGCAGGAGAACCAAACACTTTTCTTTTGGCAGCCCAGCAGTTTCTACCACAGGCACCATTACACAAACTCAATGGAGCAGAGCACCTGGTGCCATAGAGTGCTTTGCATCAGAGCAAGAGCTCCAGTCAACTGCATTGCAGGGCATTTTGATGCTCAGAGATCTAGGGGGACTAGCCGAGGGTGAACAGTATCGAACTCTCTGTGCCAGATTTTAAGCTTTGACTGGCCAACAAGAGGTGCCACTAGGCTTGCAATCAGCCAGTGAGATCACACTGAAACAAGAGTTGAAAGATGTGGCAGGCAAGACTAGGGTGTACTCAGGTGAAGAGAAATTTTATTGCACCGGCAGTCCATTGCCCTCATGGCATGCTTGAAGCAGGTCTGCATGCAACACACAGTGCTGCACACAAGTTGTTGAGCCTCTCCCTCATCAACCATCCGGCTAATCAGAATGTGAGTCAGGCTTATATTTATCTTGCTGTACCGATAACAGTACATACCTCAATAGCTTTAATCTGCTGTTGATGAAAGCTGAGTGACTGCAGGACATGATGAAAGCTTGGCAAGCTTCACTTGCTTCCTGAAGAGTCAGCTTACAGTCAGTCAGTTGCAGTCTGCATTGCATCCTGCTCTCACCAGCACCAACATCTATTGGCCCAGCGTGGGTGTTACAGTGCCATTTGTGGACACACCAGGCACATCAGACACCAACCCACTGAATGCTGAGATGACGCAACAAGCAATAAATGACGCTATTGACCGTTCTTCACAATTGCTTCTCTGTGGAAACAAGACTTTTGAGACTGAAGGATCTTTGCAGCCATATGTTGTGCAGTACATGAAGCACATGATCACCTCCCAGCATGGCCAGCCTGCAGTACAAGGCATTCTAATGGCAGCACAATGGCATAATGCAGCCAGCTTGAATGATGACTTCAACCAGAACACAGACAAACAGCGCTAGCGGGTAGCATCTAGCATGAACCAGCTGCAGATCTGGCTCAGGGAAGCTAATTCTGTGTTGCCAGCTGAAGATCAAGCTACCGCCACACGCTTGGATGAGCTCATGAAGAGATGCAATGTCAAAGTGGTGTACATGAAGCTCTACGCATCATTATGCCTGCAAACCCATGACCAGCTTTCTGCCTTAGCCTCTGATGTTGGGGTATCACCCGAAGATTTGCTGACACAGACCAATGGACCATGGCTGCTGGGTAGGTGTTCTTTGAATCTGTACTGTGCTCCTCTGTGTCATCTAGGCTGCTACTGTACAGCTCTGGCACATGTAACAGCATCCTGGTCCAATTGTGCTTGTAGCAGAGTTGATGCTAATGTTGAGGACCATTGCAGTGGCAAGTAAATTTGACACAATGGGACCAAGTGGCAATGCATGCTTGTTGGGTTGATCTGAACAACTATCAGTGGCCTGCAGGGTTTGTCCAAACAGCTCCTAGCAGAAGCAGCTGAGCCCTATCTGAGGAGGCTCAGTGAAGTGCACTTTGAAGAGCTTGTGCGCAGCCTGCAAGGTTTTCTGAAGGCCAAAAGGTGAGTGCATGCATTGCCCTCAGATACAAGCTGCATGCAGTCCTGCGAGTTTGCTGCTGCTTGTCAAGTGGTACTGTACAGTTATGTGTTGTTTGGGACGTGTGCCTGTCAAGCAATTATTTACAGTGTATTACGGCGTGTCATACACACAGTGTATTACAGTTTTATGCACAATTGCTCAACAAAGATGTTACTTTTCCATGGTTTTTAAAGTTTTAATCAAGATGTTAGGGTCTAGCATTCATCAATGATGTCTGTCATGTTTTTTTGGATAATGTCAGCAAACACATTTCTGTGAATCCTGACATCAGCGTTTCAGTCAGCTTTCTAAGTAATGTTGTACAGCCATGTGACTGTCTATTTGCAGAGAGTCTGTACTGTTCCCAGAAGCCAACATCAGGCTGGCAGAACAGACTGCTCTGCTCAAGCAGAAACAGGGACAGCAGACTTTATCCCTGTACTACTCAATGATGAGCTGTGACATCAGGGATGGTGTCAAGCAGCTCAAGCCTCAGCTGGCTGCGCTGCTTGGTGATTTAGCTGAGGCTTGCAACCAAACGTATGCAGGTATGCATTGTAGTAAACTCTTGCTACCGCTCGTGCAGTGTGTCGGCATGCATGTCTGTTGTAACAATCTACGCATTGCTAGAGGACCCTTTTGCTCACAGTGCATATGTCACAGTTCTGCCCATGTGCTGCATGTGCCACTTTGTATTTCTCAAACAGACTATGTTTCTTTACAATTTGCGTACCAGTGCTTTGAGCCAAATGCTTGTGTTGTGTGTTGGTCTAACATCACTGTAACTGTTCTGCGGAAGCACCTACATTTGACCTGGAAGTTGGTCTGTTCTTGCAGGTAAACTGCCCAGCGTGCTGAAAGTATGGAAGAGTCTGCCTGGAGAGCTTCGTCCTTACAGGCTGAAAAGTCTGTTGGTCATGAAGAGCAAGCACGTCACCCACCAGACTACAGCATGCAAGGCTACCTTTGCTGATCCACAGCATCAGCTTGACAAGTTCTGGAAGACAGGCACATTGACACCCAAATGCGCAGTCTTGTTGGCACGTTTCTGCAGGAAACAGTCCTTCAAGTCATCATTGACAACGCAGGTGCACGCCTGCCTATTGGCACATGCATGCTGACACTGCCCGCCAACACTGTCTGCCTGTGCAAATGCCAGTCCACGGTCCACCTTGTTGTCAGTGCGCTCGAGTCTCAGGCACTCATTGCATGCATCAAAGTCATCTTGGCTACATTCTTGGCTGGAAATTCAGTAAATGCAGAACCGAATAGATTTCACGTCTTCACGTCCTGCAGTGAAATGCTTGGAGAACAGTGTGCCAGGACATGACTTGACCCCCATGGTGCGGAAGGCAGCTTGGGCCTGCGTTCAGCCCACTTTGGATAGCCAAGCTGACAAGTGAGTTACTTGCAACTCTGCCTCACGGCCTGTTCTTCATC
>JAABUY010003995.1_pt1 | contig 15788 bp, 20 predicted proteins | sample 5560271 | NCBI WGS metagenome assembly JAABUY01 (sample SAMN10711886, study PRJNA513374) | rock metagenome | isolation source: Antarctica rocks | place: Antarctica: Victoria Land, University Valley
GACCTGGACCGTGCCCCGGGCCGCGGTCGGTGGTGAGCGTGCTTGTTGGCTGTGCACGTCAGGACCCCGCCGCGGGCAGTGCCGCGGCCATCCCCGCGTTCAGTGCCGCGACGAGGAACAGCGGCGGCACGCATCGGAGCCCTCTCCTCGCGTACAGCAGCGCGGGCACCGTCGCCACGATGCACACCATCGCGGCCAGCACCAGCAGCCATTTCAGGGCGATCAGCATCGACATGGTGAGCGGTCCTTTCCACGGTCAGGAGACATGCGCTTGGGGTGTGGCCGGTGGCGATTGCTCGTCGGGCGGCACCGCCGGGGCGCTCGGTAACGGAGCGCTGAGCAGCGGGGTGACCGCGGCGACGAGCTGATCGCGGATGGACCGCACCGACTTGCCCGCCTTCGAGCGCGCGGCGGCGCCGGCGGCGAGGGTGGTGGTGTGCGCGGCGGGATCCTCGGTTTCTCGCAGCCAGTCCCACCACGGCACCGCGACGATGCCCGTCAGGTTCGGCCCGGCCATCCGCAGGCGGTGGCGCACCGCGGAGGGCGGGCTGTGCGAACAGTCCGCGACCACCGCGAGCACCGGGGCAGCACCCATCCGGGCGGCCACCGCGATCGCGTCCCGCACCGAGTGCGCGGTGGACCGGCACACCAGCACATCCACGGGCTGCGAGCCGTCACCGGCCACCACACCGGCCTCGGGGCACTCCAACAGCGCCGCCAGGACGGTGGCCCCGACACCACCGCCCACCGCACCCACCACCGGGGCCCGCATCACGTTCGGTTCCGTCATCAGTTCGCCGCCGGAATCCGCAGGCTGGAGACCTGCCACCCGCTGGCGGGGGTCGGGCGGGTCATCGACACGAACATCACCACCGAGTTCATCGGGGCGCTCCACCCATCGGCGGCGTGCCCCGTCGCGGTGACCGTCCATCCCCGGACCGCGCTCGTCGCAGTGTCCGGTGGGCGGCCATCGTCGTGGTCTGGGGTCAGGGCGACGGTGGTGTAGCCGCGGTGGGCGGCCATCTCGTTCCACAACGCACCGCCCCCCTGCATCAGCGGCTGGCGCAGTTGGGTGGCGAAGGCGGGTGTCGCGAAGTCCGCGGAGCGGCGCTGCCCATCCGCGGGAGAGGTGTCAATCAGGCTGTCGTAGGTGAACGTGGCCGTGGAGAAGGCTTCCCCCACCGCGCTGGCATCGGCACCGTTGACCTGGTTGATGCCCGGTCCGCCTCCCCGGGGGGTCCCCGACGCACCGGGGGGCACCGTCACCGGTGCACCACCGCCAGGCGAAGAGGGCACCGCGGCCGCCGGGGCTACCGCACTCGGCGGCGCCGACGAGGCCGAGGCCGGTGATGGTGATGGTGATGGTGATGGTGATGGTGCGGACGGTGTGCTGCACCCTGCGCACACCACCACAACCGCCACGCCGAGCACTGTCCTACCGATCTGGCGCATTGCCGTCCTCCTCATTGCCGTCCTCCTCATTGCGGTGCACCATTGCGGTGCACCTTCCGCACCATCACCGGACGCGGCGGAGTAGGCGGCCCACAGCCGCTCCCGCCACGTGATGAACCACCCCACGACGACCACGAGCCCCGTCGCGGCGAGCAGGGTGAGCAGGCCCCTGTCCGGCCCGGCCGTCGCCCACGCAACGGTCGAGGCACCCGTCACGAAGAACGCCACCATCGCGGGCAACGCGATCACCGACGCCCGGGACGGCCCGCACCCCCGGCCGCCGGAGAACACCATCACGGCCACGGCGACCATCGCGACCAGGCCGGACAGCACGAACACCGCCCCCACCAGCACGTGCAGCACGGTGAAGAGCTCGTTGAAGGATGCGGTCGCGTACGGGGGACCGACGTACAGCGGGCCATCAGCGTGGATCGTGGTGGTCATTGGGGTGCTCCTGTCGTACCGAGCGGTCGAGTGGCCACGAAGAAGTCGGAGTGATAGATCGGTTTGATGTTCAACGGTTCCCCGAACGTGGAGGCCTGGATCAACTGCCCGTTGCCGATCGCGATCGCTACGTGGTGAATGTTGTCGGCGGTGCCGTAGAACAAGAGGTCCCCGGGCTGGTAGGACGCCGGGTCGAAGCCACCGGGCAAGGCCTTGGCTGCGGTGACCGCGTACTGGGCCTGCGCGGTGCGCGGGGCACCGGGCAGCGGGGAGCCGCCCTGTTTGAACGCGTACAGCACGAGCCCGGAGCAGTCGAAACCGCCTCCGCTGGGACCGTTTTCGTTGCCGCCGCCCCACACGTACGGCAAACCGAGCTGCGTCTTCGCCGCGTCGACCACCCTCTGCTGCGTCGGGCCACCCACCGTGCCCCCACCGCCGCCGCCGCCGACTGTGGGGGGAGGCGGTGGGGTGAACCCCAGGGTCTTGTCCAACCAGGCCAGGGTCGGCGCGGTCTGCGCGGCGGCGTAAGCGGTGGCATGCCCCGTCCCGGGCACCACCACCGCCTGATGCGCCACCCCCAACCGGGCCAGGGTGGCGACCATGTGGTCCTGCTGCGCCATCGGAACCAGCTCGTTGGTGGAGTTCGCCAGATACATCGGCGGGGTCCCCGTCGTCGCCGACAGGGCCGGGGACGCCGCGGTGTACGTGGAGGGGCAGATGATCGCCAAGCACCCCAAGTAGATCGCAGGATCTGCAGTGGCCGCAGCCTTTTGGTAGTTGGTCGAGACGATGGCGGCGGCGTCGGCCGGCAAAGCACCCAGATCGTAGGGACCCGACCAGCCCACTGAGGCTTGCAGCCCGGAATGGTCCCCGGTGGCGGCGACCTCCACCGCGAGGTTCGCCCCCGCCGAGTCGCCCCAGGTGGCCATCCTCGCCGGGTCACCACCCCACTGGGCGGCCTGCGACCGGGCCCAGGTGATCGCCGCCCGCACATCGTCGGGTTCGGTCGGCCACCGCGGCACCGCCATCGAATAATCAACATTAATGCTGATATAGCCGTGCATCGCGGCATCCCTAGATTCCGCGTCCAGCTCGTGGCGGTCGGAGAAAAACCAGCCGCCGCCGTGCATCATGACCAGCATCGGGCGCAGCGGCTGCGTCCCCGCACCACCGCCCGGGGGCAGGTACACATCCGCGGCCAGCGGAACCCCGGTCGAGGAGGGGTAGGTCAGGGCCAGCACCTGGACCTGCCCCGGGCTTCCGCAACCTCCCGACGCCGACACCCCAGCCCCGGCCGCTGGCGCTGGCGCGGCGGGGGCGCCACCCGGTGCCGGTGCGCCGGGGGCAGCTCCGGCGGTCGTGCCCGCTTGGGAGAACTTGCCCCGCGCCATGGTCATGATCGCCGGGACGTACGCCGCGGTTTGGGCGTTACCCGGCACCCCACCCGCGGCGAGCACGGCGCCGATCCCGGCGTTGTAGCCACCCAGGGCCATCTCGGTCACGCTCGCGGTGGAGTGGATCTTGCCCGCGGCCTGCGCGGCGCGCACCTGGTTCGCCAGATCATGGTCGTAACGGGCCTGTGCATCCACCGCGTCGGAGAAGTTGTTTGGATCGGCGGAACCCTTACCGGTGGTGTCCTTACCGTAAGAACCCCAGGTCTGGGGTTCGAATTGTGAGTACCCCATCGCCCCGGTGGAGGACACCGCGGAGGCGTGAAAGCCGGACTCCTGCTGAATCTGGGCGGCCAGCACCGGGGCCGGGAACGCGGGGTCCAGCGCGCCCGCCTTCTGGAGCAGCGGCACAAACGCCACGGGGATACCTCCCGCGGCCAACGCACCGGTGCCCGGGCCACCACCCGAACCGCCCGCGCCCTGCTGATCACACGGCGGCGCGACGCCGCCCACCACCATCACAATCACGAGCAGCGGCACCACGAAAGCCAGCGCGAGCAGCGCCACGGCCGCCTTACTGCCCTTCACCGCACGACCACCCTTGCAGCGAACTGCCCCGGATCCGGCACGGGGGACGGTGCTTGCGAGGTGAACGCACGAACGTCGCAGTACCGGTGAATAGCCGCCACATCATCGAGCAAGTCCCGCACCGTCACTGTGGTCTGCGTCGGTATCCGGGCACCCAACGTTCCCTGATCGGGGTTCGCTCCCGCAGCCACCACATGATCGACACGCAACGACGCGAACGTCGAACCCAACCCCACGGTGGTGGTGGTTTTCCCGACACCGCCCTTCATGCTCAGCATCGCGATCTTGTAATCACCGCGGATGGTTTGGTTCACCCGCGCGACCAGCTGGGCCCGGCGCACATCTGCCGGGGGCTCCCTCACATTCCACAACCCGAACGTCACCACCCACACCAACCACCGCCACCCCGACCGCGGCCGCGGCGTCGTCGGGCGCCGCAACACCTCTCGACCAATCTCACCGTGATGATCCGGCCCCACAGGCGGTGCAGGCGTCTTCGTTCTCGGCGAGGTGGCGGCGTAGCCGGACCCAACAAAGTCAGACTCGCCCGCTGGTGCGCTAGCTGGCACCGGTGGCCTCGGCAACGGCAACGAGGGCGCAGCGGCCTCCGCCACCCGCAACGGTCCCCGCTCCACCACAACCCGCCGAACTCACCGACGGGAGTGGACTCACAGCAGGACTCGGTGCCCGTGTCTCCGCCGCAGCAACAGGCGCCCACGACGGGCCCCGACGAGCCACGTCGACGCCGCCTTCGTCGCTGGCGCTGCACTCGACGAGGGCGGGGAGCCCGACGAAGACGCCGTGAGCCTGGTCGGGGTGGGTGCCGGTGTACCCGTACAAGCCGCCACAGCCAGCGCCACCGTTGGCGCTACGAACAACTGCAGTACCCGCCATCTTTGACCTCCCGCAGATTCGCATTTGACCCACCGCTGGGGAACTAGCGCTCGACTGTTCCTTCATGCGGGCTCCTTTGGCTCACGCGATGGCCGGAACGGCACTCGCAGCGACCGTATCAGGTTATACCTATCGTTTAAACCTACGTACTGTGACACTGACCTAAGAGGATCGGCACGATGGCCAACCATGAGGAACCTTCACGGATGAGTCGTCGCATCCTTCGTGGGTTCGATGCGCTGCGCTTTCGAGCCGCGCGTGAGACCGCAGGTCTTACCCGGGGTGACTTGGCACGGTTGGCGCAGGTCAGTGCCGCCGCTATAGCGGCCTGGGAAAACGAGCGGAACCGACCGCAGGTCGACAGCCTCGCGCGGGCGGCGACCACGCTCAAGGTCGAGATGCACGACCTCGTCGTCGTACCCGACGATCAGCGGTATCTCAGTGATCTTCGAGTTCAACGGGGGCTGACTCAACCTCAACTCGGCAAGCTTGCGGGCGTTTCCACCACCCACCTTGGAGCGCTGGAGCGTGGCGAGACGGGCCTCACTGAGGCTGTTGCCACGCGACTCGCTACCGCCCTTGCCGTCACGCCCGTGCAGGTTCGGGTCGCGTGGGAGCGGGCACGCAGCCGCCCTCCCGGCGCGGCGCCGTAGACGTCGATAAATTCCTTGTCGCGGGTCGAGGACTTGCGATGCATGCACCTAGTGTAAACATCTGTGGACGTTTCGCGTCAACAGATGCAGGTCTGGGCTTCACTACAGTCGTTCGAGGAATCGGAAGAGAGGGACGACGATGACGGACCAGGTCACCGAAGGCGAGTGGACGTTCGCTGCGGCGCTGCGGCATCTCGTCGCGACGCTGCACCCAGCCGACCGCGGCCCGTACAGCCTCGCCGAGCTCGGCGACGCAACCGGTCTGTCGCGCCAATACATTCACCAGCTCATCCACGGGCGTCGCAACGCCCCGCGGTACCAGCACGTTCGGGCACTCGCCGACTTCTTCGGGGTACCACCGGATTATTTCTTCGACGCTGCTCTTGCTCAACAGGTTGATCGTGAGATCGCTACTCTCACGACCCGCCGCGACGGCCCTGCTAGCGGTACAGGGCCGCCCCACAGTGCCGAGGGCCGCCGCTTGGCGCAGAGAGTGATGGATCTCAGTCCGCACGCCCAACAAGCGGTGTCAGCACTTGTGGACAGCCTCCGTGACTACGAGCAACAACCCCGCGCAAGACGATCACGGCGAAAGCCTGAGCCTGATGCGGACGCAACATGAACCGGCGGCTCACACGCTCACAACTCAGCCTCAACTGCCACCAGCGGGTCGATGACCTGTTATGTCACGTGCAACTGCCCAACCCCTGGTCGATGAACGTGTTCATCGACCAGTTAGAGACCTACCGGGGGCGCGAGATCGATCTCTGCGCGTTCATCTGGACACCCGGATCGGCCACCGGTGGGTGGCAGCCCTACGCCACGCACGACGTCGTCGCCTACGCCGAAAACACCACGGTGCCCCACCAGGACCACACGATTTTTCACGAAATCGGACACATGCTCGCCGGCCACATTCCACGCTGCGTGCTGTCGATCACTGAGGCGGAGCACGACGCACCGCACCTATGCCCAGCTGCGCTGAACCATCTCCTCGCCGCAGAATCCCATGCCATCGACGAATACGAAGCTGAGCTGATCGCGACGATACTGCTGTGCCGGGTGGCGAAGAGTCACCCACACGGACCGCTCCAGCAGCGCGTCGAGGCAGCCTTCCAGTGATCGCCGGCTCACTGTTTTACGGTGTCGCGCTGGGCGCCGGAATGGGCGCCCTCATCCGCTTATGGAGACTCGGCAGCGCCACGAACCGCCAGGCCGGTCTCGCGTACTGTCTCGCTCTCGCGGCCCTTACAGCGACGTTCACCGCCATGGCGCCGCCCACCCAGCGATTGGTCAACCAGGTCATCTCGGACGGCGCTAAATTTCTGGGAAACGCCCTCACCTTGACGGCCGCGTTCAGCGGCCTCGTGGTCACGCTCTATTCGCAATGGCCACCCGAGTTGGCTGCCCCTCGAGTTCGCCGGCGCCTCCCATGGCTACTCCTGACACTGGTCGTGCTCAGCGCGACCTTCGCGCTTCCGCACGGCGCCGCGCTGACGGGATCATTCGACGGCCTTTACACCCGCCACCCGGAACTCGTCGCCTACACCGTTGTCTACGCCACCTACTTGGGCGCAACACTGATCAGCCAGGCACGCATGTTCTGGACATTCGCCCGGCCCGCGCCGTTCTTCTTCGCCACCGGTCTGCGGCTGTTCGCCATGGCCGATGCGCTCGGAGTGCTCTACGCGGTAGCGAAGCTCGTTGTCCTCGCCACTCATATAGCCACAAGATCCACCACTACCACCGGCGACGCCTTGGGGGTCTGCCATCAGCCGTTCAGCTCCACCAGCTGCGCCGTCGCCGTCGGCGCCCCCGCCATCGTCGTCAGCGTGTTTGTCGCGGCTGTCTTCCTCTGCCTGATCTCCCTCCGGCTGGACAAGCTTGCCCAGTGGATCGGCCACGCCCGGTCATACCGGCGACTCACGCCACTTTGGATCGCCGTTACTGCCGCGCACCCCGAGCTGCTCAACCGTGCCTCCATTGCCGGTCTGGAGAACACCGCAGAGAGCATCGAATGGCGCCTCACCCAACGCTACGTCGAAATCCGCGACGCCCTCCTGTTACTCAGTCCATACCGGCCGGTGGAGGAGTTCACTGCGACCGTGACCAACGGAAACGCTCATAGCCCAGAAGCGGAGGAAGCCGCGGCGATCCTCACAGCACTACGCGCGGAACAGAGCGGCAACCCAGTTCCCAACACCGCACCACGTCCTGTCCCAGGACCACGAGGGGGTATCGACCCAGACCGGGCATGGCTTGAACGCGTCGCCATCGCCTTCAACCACATAGCACCCCTCGGCGTCGCAACCGACAACCAAGGAGCCAAACAAGATGCCGCATAAGCCAATCTTCGTCATCGTCGACACTGACGGGGGTGTCGACGACGCTTTGGCCCTCGTTCATCTCGCCCGCAGCAGCACCACAGACCTGGTGGCGGTGGGCTCAGTGCACGGCAACGTCACCGCCCACGCCGCAGCCCGCAACTCACTGCGCATCCTCGAACTCGCGGGAGACACCACCACTCCCGTTGCCGAAGGTGCAGCGCAGCCGCTCGCGCGGCCACTGCACCTTCGTCACCCCGATGATCCCGTGGGGGCGCTGACCGGGGCGACGGACCGACAGACCACCGACGAAACCGCAGCTGACCAGCTCGTGCGCTTAGCTCGAGACCGACCGGGCGAGCTCTCACTCCTCGCCATTGGACCGTTGACGAACCTAGCGCTTGCACTCGCGACCGAGCCGCAGCTTCCCCACCTTCTCGACCGTGTCATCGCCATGGCTGGCGCGTTCACCGTCCCCGGCAACATCACTGCGTTCGCTGAGAGCAACGTCTGGCACGACCCCGATGCTGCTGCCGCTGTCGTTACGGCCGGCTTCCAACTCACCCTCGTCGGTCTCGATGTCACCCGGGCGACGACGGCCACCCGCGAGTGGCTCGAAAGCGTCGCCACCGACTGCACACAGCTGTGGGGGCAGTACGCCGCCGCACTTCTGGGCAACGATGGTGCCGCCCTGCCCTCGCTTCCGCTGCACGACCCGCTCGCTGCGGCACTCCTCGCCGACCCGGAGCTGGGTACGTACCAGCAACAGCGCGTCGCTGTCGACCTAAGTGAGAGTGAGCTCAGGGGACAGACCCGATCCACACCCGTGACACGCTCGACAGAACCGCACAGCGACCTTCAGGAGACGGGCGGGATCGCCAACATCACCGTAACGGTGGATCGGCCACTATTTCTGAGCCGATTGCTCGAGAGCCTGGTTCCAGCACGGTGATTTACAGCGACACGCCTGAAACGTCCGACGAGTAGCGCCACTCATGGGTCAAGATGTGTCTATGCCCATAGGTGGACCTGGCCGCGCACGTCGCCCGGCGTCAACGCCGCTCATCGCCATGAACTGCCGTGTTCTGGAAAGCACGCGAGTGCTTGCTAGTGCGGCGGCCGACGCCATGGGCATCACGATGGGCCGGTACGTCGAGCTGCTGGTCCAACGTGATCAGTTCGATTCAGCTGGCCGGCCCGTTTGGACGGACGAGGTGTTTCCGCCGCTCCAAAACACGCTTGCGGGACTGGAGCGCACGGATGCCGCCTGAGACTGCGCGACCGGGTCAGCCAGCCGGCTGACCCGGACACAACGAAGCCCCACACCCTAAGTCAGTTTGGCCGCTGGATAAAGGGTGCAGGGCTTCGTAGATGAACTTCTGGAGGAGACATTACACCGCCCTTGTTGGGCGGGCACCTGCGACATGCCGTGTTTTTGGTGTGTCTTGGTGACCTGACCCTCTGTTTTGCGCGTGGCCGGCGCCGCCTGAGGCGGTGACCCGTCCGGCGGCCGACATTGGCCGCCTGTCGGACCCGTGTGATGTGTGGGCGTTGACCCGTGCGGTGAGTCCGCGCCCGGTGGTGCGGGTGGCTGATGTAGATGCCTGCGGTGAGGTCTTGAACACTTACACCGGTGGTGCCCGCATCGACGGGGAACGCCCGTGTGCCCCGTGGGCGGTGTATTTGACCGACGGGGCGGGACAGTTCCGGTTGCTCGCGTTCGATTTGGACGTCGCCAAGGGGGATCCGGTGGCGGATGCCGCCACGTTGTGTGGCTGGCTCACTGCCGCGGGTTTGCCGCATGTGGTGGCGGCGTCGGGCCCTGGCGGGGGACGGCATGTGTGGTTGGGGTTGGCCGAGGCGGTGGAGGCCACCGTGGTGGACACCCTCGCCCGCTTGGTCCGCGCCCAGCTGCCGAGCCTGGACATTGCCCCGTTGGCGAATCCGGTTACTGGCTGTGTTCGTCCTCCCGGGGCCCCGCACCGTCACGGCGGTACCTCGATCGTGCTGGCGGGACAGCTGTGCGCCCTGACCGCACCGGTGGTCACCGGTGCTGATGTGGGGCGTCTTATCGACATGCTCGCCGCTGGTCATCGGCCGCAGCGGTCGGACCCGGTCGAGTTGGGCACGCCGTTACCGGTGGATGGGGCCGGTCGGTTGCATTTGCCCGGATTGCGGCGGGATCTGCCGGTGGCCAGCGCCGCGGCGCTAGGCCGGGACGGTGCGGGCACCGACGCCAACACCGTGTTGTGGACGGTGTTGATCGGGGCTGCTGGCGCCCGGTGGCGGTGCGCGGATATCGCCGCTTTGACCGATCGGGCGCCGGGGTTGGAACACGTGCGTACCCAGGGCCAAGGACCGGGCCGGGTCCGGCGTACCCGCAGCGGACGGGAGGCCCGGGCGGTGTTGGCTCGTCAGTGGGACCGTGCGGTGGCGTGGGTGGCCACCCATCCCCGCGCCGCCATCGTCGAGGACCCGAGTTTCGAGCCCCGCGCCGCCGGTCTAGTTGCGCTCATTGAGCACACCCAGACCCGTGCCGATGCTGGGCCCGGGCGGTGGAGCGGACCGGGAGGACCCGCCGACCGGCGGGTCCTCGACGCCCTGTGCGCCCTGTCCCTGCAGGGCATGTGCACCGTGGTGGAGGCCGATATCCGCCGCCTCGGGTTGCTGTGCGGGATTGGGCGGGAAACCGCCCGTACCGCGCTGGGGCGCCTGTGCGGGGACGGGTGGATTAGCCGAGTCCGTCCCGGAGAGGGTCCGCGGGCGGCGTTCTGGAAACTCCCGGCCCCGTTGTCCACACCTTCTTACCTACAAGGCCGGTCACAAGCGGTCCCGCGCCCCCTCGGTGTCGGTACCGCCGACCGGACCCGGTGGTTGCGGCTGCTGGAAACCCGGCTTTCGGCGGTGGCGCACGATGTGTTCACCACCGCGGCGGGAGGTTTGGGGCACGCTACCGGTCAGGTGTACGCCGCGTTGTGCGCGCACCCGGTGGGTACCGAGGAGCTGAGCCGGCAGTTGGGGTACTCGGTGGGGGAGTTGGTGTCCCGCCTTGGTGTGTTGCGTGGCCTGCGTCTGATCGAGTGCTCGTTGACAGGGTGGGTTTTATGCCGGATCGATCGGCGTGCGGCGGCGGCGGAGCGGCTCGGGATCAGCGGGCGGCTGCAGGATCGGGCCGATCGTTACTGTGTGGAACGTGCGGCCTGGGCCTGGTGGCTGACGGAGCTGGCGTGGATGCGGGCCGGACGGCGGACGGCGGCCAGTCGCCGTCCCGGCCCCGACCAGTTGGTGCTGCTCGACCTACCGGGGGCAGCGCCGAGTCTGCCCGCGCACCCTCGGCGTGCCGACGGGCGGGCAGACTTTCCGGCCGCCCGTCGCGCCCTGCTCACCCGGTTGGTTGCGCCGTCTTCCGACACGGGATTTCTGCGCCGTCGGGCCGCGTAAACCCTGGTCCGATCCGAAGAAGGGTGCGCGGCGGAACTGGGAAGACCCGGAACTGGGGGGAGACCATGGTGGACCCTGGAATCGGTGCCCATCGCGGTCGACGCAGCCCCACGGAATCCGTCGGTCCCGTCACGGCGGGACGTGACCGACGGTGACGGGGCGACACTGGCCTGCACCGTGGGGCGGCTCGAAATCGGCGCGGGGGAGCACCGTGGCAGCGTCGATGGACATCACGCAGGGGCGCCTGATCAGTTGGCTGAGTGATCCGATCCCGAGCATCCAGTGGAGGGGGATCATCGACGACCGGGGATACCCCGCCACCGCGGGGCGTCGATCGCATCTTCGTTGCGTTCGCAAGGCTCAAGAACGGTGCCCTCCAAGTGCAGCTGGACGGGATCCGTCTGCGACGATTCGACGGCGGCTAAAGCACCGTGCACGGTCGGGCCACCCGCATCTCCGCCACGGCGACATCCCTGGTCGTCCTCGGGGAAATGACCCCCATCACCCCACTAACGCTGCGGATGCTCCACCGACGCGTCCGGGCCGGGGAACACGAGGGACTCGTGCCCGTCCTCATGCCGGACGAGATAGGGCGGCGAGTCGTCCATCCCGTGGACCTCGACGACCTCGGCCGTCCGCTCGGGTTGACCGACGACCCGCCCGTGGAGGTGCAATTGGTCTCCGACAACTGCGCGCATGTCTGCTCCTCCGTGTGCCTTCTCTCAGCATGCACCTTTCAACGGGCCGGAGCATTGGGGCGTCGTGATGCATACCGAGGCCTACCGAGTCGCCAGGCGGCAATGGCAGCCACTGCTTGTCGTCGACGGAGACGAGCCGACCAGGTTGCTCGCTGCCACTTGGCTACGGCGCCAAATCGATGTAACGCCGGACGGCGAAGGTCTGCTGAGCCACGGCCTGCTGGATGGGATAGGCGAGCTCGCCCAGGAACTCGTCACCACCTATGAGTCGATAGTCAGCCAGATGGGCGATGTGGACTCGCGGGCACAGCTTCCTCCTGGTGGTGGCGTCATCCATACCGGCAGGCGCTACATCGGTCGGCCAGGACTCGCCGTGCCGCCCCTGTAACCCCCTCGCTTGGTGTGGAAGATTTCAAAATCTTCCCCGGAGATCAACATTGAGTTGGAGAGGGCAAGTCAAGCAACGGTGCCACCGAGGGTCGGGAAAGACCTATAGCATTGACGCTATAAGTGGGGTACCGTCGAGTTGGAGCCGGAGGTGCGAGTGGCTGGAGCAGTTGCCTACAGCGCAGTTCGGGACGGCGGCGTTCTCCATCGACCTGGTGGCCGAGTAGGGACCGCTGCTGAGCGAGCCGTACACACGGCAGCTGGACGGCAAGCTCCGCGAGCTGCGGTTCCACCTGGACCGGGCCGCGGTGCGCCTCACGTACTGGATCGCCCCGGGACGACGGATTGTGCTGCTCACGGTGTTCGTCAAGACCCGCATGCGGGAGGACCGGGAGGTGGCCCGGGCGCGGCGAGCACTGGCCCGCTGCATCGAGGCCGAACACGAGGTGGAAGAGGAGGAGACACATGGCTGATCGCACCGGCTGGGCCGAGATCAAGGACCGTCGCATGGCCGAGGGGGGCGCACAGGAGGCCTACGGGGCTGCGCGGCTGGCCTACGAGCTGGGCCGCACCGTCCGCCGGCTGCGGGAGCAGCGGGACTGGAGCCAAACCGCACTCGCCGACAGCGCCGGCATGACCCAGTCCGCGGTGGCCCGGTTCGAGGCGGGCGGCACGGTACCCAGTCTGCCGGTACTCGACCGTCTGGCCCGAGCTTTGGACGCTGACCTCGTCGTGCACCTCGCCCCGCGCGCCCAAGTCGCCTGACCATCAGTCAATGCTGCCGTGTGGCCGCGGATCCGAGGCCACACCAGTGCATCAGCCATGCTTGCACGCCTCGGCTATGTCAGTGGCGAATGAAAGCCGCTCCCCCGCAACGTAATTCAAGCGCCGATAAGTTGCGTTATGTCAAGTACCGTCTTTTTTACTCTGAGGCTGCGCAGCGGCGGGATGAGGCGACACTGAGGCCATGGCTGCTCTAACCACCGTAGCGACAACGGCAGTCCGAGTGCAATTCCACCGTGCCGCCAATCCATCGATCACTTGGCGCTGAGCTCCTGTGAACGAAACAGTAACCGGCACGGCCGAATTACTGCCCGATGAGGACGTTCGGCGGACCCGGACCAAATCGTCGCGGCCACCTCCGTCGGGCTCGGCCGGGGCGGCCGGGTCGAGGGCCGCGACGGTGATGACTGATCCCGTGGTGATTTCCTCGCGGGTCGCGACCAGGGTGATCCAAGCCGCGAGTTCGGGGGCCAACCGAACCTGAGTTCTTAGCGGCGCTGGCGGTGGCTGCCGGTCTTCTGTGCTGGCCGCTTCATCGTCTGCGTTTGGTGTCGTAGGTCCAATGGCCCCGTCGACCAAACTGAAGTCGGCGCTCGTCGGTGACGTCTGCGGTAATACCTCCTCTGCGTGAGTGAGCGGGTCTGCAGCCGCGGCCGGGTGCGTCGGCAAGGCCACGTTGGCCGGCGGGGCAAGCCCCTCCTCGACTCGGCTACTCCCCCTGTCTCGGCCGTGCTCGGTATCGGACGGATCCGGGGAATTCGGGCTGGAGAGCGGGAGCTCAGCGAGCGCATCGAGCTCGTCGAGGTCCTGCACGAACGCGCTGGCACGGCGGGCCATTATGCATGTACCTCGACGTCGTGGGCGGCGTCCATCCGTGCGGTCAATTCCTTGAGCACGGCTAGGTAGTCCCTAGCAAGCAATTCGGCAGCGTCCGGCCTGCCCCACAGCCGACGATCCGGTGGTGGTGCGGCATGTCTCCCCTGCTTTCGACTCCGCAGCATCGCTATTCGGTCGGTGCTCGCCGCCTCGGCTTGCTCGATCAGCTCTACCGGCGTGAGATTGGCGGCGCGCGCGTCGCGAGCGACCGCTGGGCTGTGCCGGATGGTCGCCTCGAAAGGGGTAACCGGGCTGCCTGTCAGCATGTCGTCAAGGCTGTTGCGCAGGGCGGCATTCCGCGCGGTGGCCCGGGCGTCTCGGGCAAAGTGGATAGTGCCCAGAAGGCGTAACTCCTCGTTGGTGTCTCGCTGAGCGCGCCGTACGCGGCGAATAAGTAGCTCGACTCCGTCCAAGTCTGCGTCGTCCTCACGGTGCGGTGCCACGACGAATTGCACCGCTGCTAGGACCGCATCCAGCAGGGCGACGTCGCCGGGTCCCAGGTCGATTAGGCACAGCTGGTATCGGCTTGTGTCGGCTGCGGCTCGCAAGGCTCGGGCCAAGTTTTGCCCAAGATCAAGCCCAGCGGCGGCGGCGTTGGCAGACGCACCGGCGACCATAGCCAATGCCGGTCCACCCGGGACGACGTCGAGCCCAGGACGGACATCGCGCACAGGTTTGAGTGGCTCGCCAAGGACGACGGTGCTGTACAGACCACGACCGCTGTCCTCATTCACTCCGTAGTTGCGGCGCGAGAGGTTTGCCTGCTGGTCACCGTCGATTACCAGCACTCGCCGTCCATCTTGGGGTCGGGCCGCGAGACTTGCCAAGGACGCAACCAAGCTGGTCTTGCCTACGCCACCCTTTTGGGTCCCGATGAGAACCGAGCGCATCAGCGATGCCTCCACTTTGCTTCCCCACTCCCCTATCCAGCTTAGGTTGTCTTAGCGAAGGTCAGATGCCAAGCAGACACGCCGCACACGGCATATGTATGTGGTGCATATGCTGCACACCTCCTGGAGGTGCTGCCAGGGTGCGCAGCGCATATGAAGTACGTATAGCAAAAGTACGCGGCACGGAGGTGGGACGTATGCGCGGCCTACTGTAAACATATGCGGCACATCAGCGCACCCAGTGTGTCAGATGTGTGCCGCACGGGCGCTGCATATGCGCTTCATAGTCGCTGCATATGGGTCGGACCGCCCACGGCGCCCGCCTCTTCTCGGCGGTGGGCGCGGTCAGACGGCGGGGGGTCGCTCAGCTGGGACCACAACATGGTGGGCTAAACGGAGCGGTGGTCAGGATCGGTGCGCTGTCGCACAAAGTGGAGCCGCTACCGCCTTATCGCCCTGACAAACCCTCGGCGATCGATCCGGGACCGACATCACCCCAGGGCGTATGTGTACACATTTGCGGTATAGTAGTGGGGTGGTGATGCCGCGGGTGTTGACGATGCGGGAACTGCGCCAGGGTTTGTCGGGCGTGGTGGATCAGGTGTTGGCCGGTGAGGCTGTGTTCGCGGGGTCGCATCGGAAACCGGAGGTGGTTTTGATGTCGGTGCGCCGGTACGAGCAGCTGATCAGCGACCGGCAGCGGGTGTCGGATTCGGCGGCCGGGTCCTTGCAGATCGACGGTACGGCCCCTACCGATGCGGAGATTTGAGGTGGGCCGCGAACCGGTGACCGGGCGCATCGTCTGCGCCGAGTGCCTGCGGCGGGTGGGCGGCTGATCCAGGACGGGCAAGGTGGACGGGCGAGTCTCGAGGAGGGAGTGGCCGTGAGCGATGATCGAGCGTACGAGCCGATTGCGGCAGTGGTTCAGGCGAGTGAGCTTCTGCACCGTGCGGCCCGGGAGACCGCA
>JAABUY010003997.1_pt1 | contig 15787 bp, 15 predicted proteins | sample 5560271 | NCBI WGS metagenome assembly JAABUY01 (sample SAMN10711886, study PRJNA513374) | rock metagenome | isolation source: Antarctica rocks | place: Antarctica: Victoria Land, University Valley
CCGTCTACACGCTCCGGCTACCCCCTGGTGATCACCGTCAGGTCGTCCGGGCCCGTGCCTTCGCGGTCGCGCTCCTGTTCGCGACCGTCGCCGACAGCACCGCCGTCGCCGCGACCCGGAGATCAGACTGACACGGCCCAAGGCCCCCCAACCCGAGCCCGGCACGCACCCCGAGAAGGGCCACGTCATGGCCAGGTTCAGCATCCTGCCGCGCCCACCTCACCAGTGAGGTTCTCTCACCAGCTGGATAGGTATCCGGCCCTCCTCATCAGCATCGTGACTGGTCCGGGGACTGGCGGGCCGCTCGGACGAGGGATGGAGGAAGGCCGTGGACCCCTGAATGGATCTCGGCCAACGGCGGCAAACACGCTCAGCTGGCCGGCCAGATGTCACGTAGGACCTGCACATTGAAGAGGGGCACCCGCAGCTCGCCAGTCCCTGCAAGAACCTACTGCAGCGCGCCACCACTGATGAGAAGGTGCTGGCCACTGACCCAGGCTGCGAGGTCACCGGCAAAGTACTCGGCCGCGTCGGCGACGTCTCCGGGTCGTCCCAGGCGTCCGCCGATGGGGCGGAACGTGGTCATGAGCTGCTTGAAGGGGTCGTCATCGGCGACGTCAGTGAACACGCCTGCTCCCTCGATCGCCGTTGGGATGATGCTGTTGACGGTGACGCCTCGCTGGCCGCCCTCCAGCGCCAGGATGCTCACGATGTACCGGGCTGCCGTCTTGCTCGCCCCGTACAGACCCACCCCGGAGGCGGGCTGAGAGGTGGAACTCGAGCCGATGGAAAGGATCGCCCGTTGTCGGCGATGTGCTCTGCCGCCTTCTGCGGAGTGAAGAATGCGCCCTTCGTGTTGATAGCGAATAGCCGGTCGAACTGCTCTTCGGTCGCCTCCAGGATCGGCTGGTTGATGACCTCCATGCCCGCGTTGGCGACGACGATGTCGATTGTCCCGAAGCGCTCGAGCGCTTCGCCGAAGAGGCGGTCCAGGTCGGCCGTGTTGGAGACGTCGGCCCGGACGGCGACCGCGTCGACCCCTTACGCCCCCGCCTCGGTCAACGTCGCGCGGGCGTTCGTTTCCTCGCCTGGGTCGTTGACGACGATGTTTGCGCCGAGGGACGCGTACCGAAGCGCGATGGCCCTGCCGATCCCGCTCGCCGAGCCGGTGATGAGCGCTGTGCGGCCGGTGAGATCCGTCATTCGGCTTACCTTTCAATTGTGGTGGTAGGACGAGTTGGATGCCCGGTTGGGAACGACGCTCAGTGGCTGCTCATGGCGGCGAGGATCTGTGGATAGCTGCCCTGCGCCTCGGCGAAGCGCAGCGGCTTTACCCGCTCGACGAGGACTTCCGTAACGTCCGGGTCGCGCTCCAGGAGCCAGAAGGCCTCGTCGAGGAATTCCTGGACCGGCATGGCCTGCTCGGAGTTCTGCTGGCCCATGAGGGTCGTGCCCACGCCGGGCGGCACGAGCTCGATGACTTGGATGCTCGTGTCGGCGACCTTCACCCGGAGGCTTTCCGTGAAGGAGTGGATGGCCGCCGTGGTCGCGCTGTAGGTCGGAGTGATCGGCAGCGGGACGAACGCCAGCCCCGATGAGACCGTGATGATGGCCGCGGCGTCCTGGCGTGCGAGGTGCGGGGTGAAGGCGGCGATCAGGCGGAGCGGTCCGAGCAGATTCGTCGATACCGTCGCATCAGCGGTCGGCAGGAAGTCAGGCGTGTGCAGGTCCTCCGGCAGCATGATCCCGGCCATGGGTACCAGCACGTTGGTGCTGGGGAACCGGGCCATGACGTCGGCTGAGACATCCGCGATCGAGGTGGCATCGGTGGCGTCGATCACGACACTGTGGACGTCCGGGTGGCTGGTGGCGATCCCATCCATCAGCTGCGTTCGCCGCCCTCCGATGATGACGGTGTTCCCGCGCTCGGCCAGCCGGAGGGCGGGGCCCAGCCCCATGCCGGAGGTGGCGCCCGGATAGAGACGGTGTTGCCCGTGAAATTCATGTGATGCCCTTCATTCGTTGGGTTGGCGCAGCGGTGGTCAGGCGGTGGCCGGGCGGCCGGATCCGGTGCCGGTCAACTCTGCGGTCTTCATCCAGAGTCTCCGTGCCATGTCGGGGTCGACGCCTGCCGGAGCGGCCTTCCCCGTTGCGGGGAACCCTCGCATGCCGCCGAGGCCGCTGGGTCCGACGTAGGCGTTGCCTGGCACGTCCTGAGTGGCCGCATAGAGCAGGGACAGCGCACCGCGCTCCGGGTCGTTGAACAGGAACCGCAACGCGTTGGTGACCTGCCCCGAGCGGGAGTGCATCGCGAGGTCCGTCGACGCGATGCCTGGATGTGCGACGACGGAGCGGACCGGACTGCCTTCCTGGGCCAGCCGGCGCTGCAGCTCGGTGGACAACAGCACGACGGCCAGCTTCGAGTCGTTGTACGCGTCCAGCGCCTTGTAGGGCTGCTGCGGGACCGCCAGGTCACCGAGGTGCACCTTGCCCTGCCGGTGCAACTGCGAGGACACAAACACAACGCGGTCCGTGACGTGGGGCAGCAGCAGGTTCGTCAACGCAAAGGGGCCGAAGTAGTTCGTGGCCATCTGGCTCTCGAAGCCATCGGTCGTCCGCCGCAACGGCACGTTCATGATGCCGGCGTTGTTGATCAGCACGTCCAGGTCGCCGGACCAGTCGCGGGCGAATCGCCGGATGGAGTCCAGGTCCGACACGTCCAGCTCGCGAACGTCGGCCCGTCCGGGTATGCCCGCAACGGCGATGGCTCCCTTCGCGGTGTCCCGCACGGCAAGGACGACCCTGGCACCGACCCGGCCGAGCTCACGCGCGGTGATCAACCCGAGACCTCGTGCCGCCCCCGTGACGACCACCGTGCGTCCACTCATGTCCGGAAGATCTGATGTGTTCCAACGGCCCATGGTGTCTCCTCTGAGTCTGGCGGCTCGGCAGTTGCCGCCTCCATCAGCAGACACCGGCTGACGCTCCGCAACAAGGACGCCTTCATCCACTGATCAGCAGGTCCTGGTTCAGCGGCTGCAGTCTCCTACGCTCGGATGTGGCGGTGGTTGCCGTGTCAAGCGTGTGCATGGAGGCGTCGAGATGGATCGGATCGAGCTGGCGGAGTTCCTCCTCGCGCGGCGCAGCGCCCTGCAGCCCGAGGACGTAGGACTTCCCCGCGGCCCGCGGCGCCGCACCAGCGGCCTGCGCCGCGAGGAAGTCGCCGCCCTGGTCGGGATGTCACCGGACTACTACGCGCGCCTCGAGCGGGCCGCTGGCCCGCAGCCGTCGGAGCAGATGATCGCCGCCGTGGCGCGCGGACTGCGGCTATCCCTGACGGAGCGCGACCACCTGTTCCTGCTCGCCGGTCACCGCACGCCACGCCGCAGCTCCCGCAGCGACCATGTCAGCCCGGGCTCGATGCGCATCCTCGACCACCTCGCTGACACGCCCGCCCAGATCATCAGCAACACCGGCGAGACCCTGGCCCAGACTCCGGTTGCAACGGCGCTGTTCGGCGAACAAACCCGCTACACCGGCCGGGCGCGGAGCGCGGTGTACCGCTGGTTCACCGATCCGCGGTCCCGGGACATCTACGTCGCCGAGGACCACCCGCAGCACGGCCGGTCGTTCACGGCTCAGCTGCGCCGCTCCGCCGCTCAGGAAGGCCCGGCGTCGCCCGCCGCGCGGCTGGGCGAAAATCTGAAGGCTCAGAGCGGGGAGTTTGCGACCCTGTGGGCCGAGCACGACATCGACCTGGTGTACTCCTCCGACAAGCGGCTCCTCCACCCGCAGGTCGGCCGATTGGATCTGTTCTGCCAGACCCTGCTGGACCCCGACCGCATGCAGTCCCTGCTCGTGTTCACCGCGGTTCCCGGCAGTGAGAGCCAGGAAAAGCTCGCCCTGCTCGCAGTACTCGGCAGCCAGATACTTTCGGTCTCCGCAGGAGAGTAAGCGACCCGGCGGCCGACTGGTCCGTCGGCGACCGGGATCGGAATCGGCCTCGCTCCTGAGGGCACAGGCTCTTGTCCGTCTCTAGGCTCGTCATCGTCTGGATGGTCGAGGCGGAGCGCGCGACCGATCTGCTCCGTAGACCAAGCCTGCTCGAAGCCCTCCTCGACAAGGCGGCCCGGCCGCGGGATCGAGCGAGCGTCGCTTCCTCCGGTTGCTTTGCCCGCTCCCCAGAAGCCCGGTCAGCCGCATCAGCCCGGTAACCGGTCCGGCCGCCGTTGGGCGACTTCGTTCACGACCGTGCTGTGTGGTCGGCGGAGTCCGCGCGCGAGCACCCGGACGCGCGATCCGGATGCGATCCCGCGCACTCGTCCGAGTTCCGCCGGTCGACTGCAGAGAGCTCTGTCTGGCAGCTGAGTTCGCTGACGGCGGCGTCGACATCTCGCCGGCCGCGGGCGCGTGGTCAGCCAGGCATCCGTAGTGCGGCACGGTGTCGAAGGTGGAGACGGCGGCGGCATGCATCGCGGACCTCCCGGCTGGGACGAGTCGGGAGGTGATTGGTCCGGCGAACGGAGTTGGTTCGTGTCACCAACCCCGTCAGGTCACTTCTCGGAATGACGACACCGGGCCGGACGCGCGGCAATGGGCGGAGCGGGCACGAGGATCGATTGGTCGAAGCGCTGGCGCAGCTGAGCTACGTCGTCCAGCTGGCACCGACCAGCGTGGCCGCCGCGCACGACTTGTCCTCGACCCAGCTGCGGCTGGTCGGGATCCGAGTGGACCGACGCTGTCGCTGTCGTCGCGAAGCTGTCGCTGGCTGATCGCGGGCACCGCGGCAGCGCAGTGGCGACGCCCTGAAGGTAGCTTCGCGTCCCGTCCCGAGCGGTCCTCGGGCGGTAGCGCGGCGTCGGCCGAGGCGAGGCGTGCATCGTCGCGCGGGCGGGTCCAGCGTCGTCGACGCCCTCGCTCGTGGGCGTCAGATCTGGTTCTCGCCGCCGTCGACGTAGAGGTTGGCGCCGAGAATGAAGCTGCTCTGCGCGGAGGCGAGGAAGACCACGACCGCGGCGATCTCCTCCGGGCGGCCCATCCGCCCGAGCGGGACCGCCGCAGCGAGGCTCGCCTTGGCAGCGGCGACGTTGTCCTCCCCGACGAGGCCGTCGATCCCGGGAGTGTCGGTCGAGCCCGGGGAGACGGTGTTCACCCGGATGCCGCGGGCCTTGAGCTCGTTGGCCCAGGTGCGGGCGAAGGACCGGACGGCCGCCTTGGACGCCGCGTACGTGCCGAACGCCTCTCCGCCGTGATCGGCGGCGGTGGAGCCGTTCAGCACCACCGAGGCGCCGTCGTTCAGCAGCGGCAGGGCCTTCTGCACGGTGAACAGCGTCCCCCGCACGTTGACGCCGAAGGTCTGGTCGAAGTGTTCCTCGGAGATCTGCTCCAGGGTCGCGAACGAGGCGGTCGCCGCGTTGGCGAACAGCACGTCCAGACCCCGCCCCCGCGCGCTCACCGCGTCGTACAGCCGGTCCAGGTCGGCGAGGTTGGAGATGTCACCCGCCACCGCGGTGGCCCGCGTCGCGCCGACCGTCTCCACGGCCGCCTCCAGTTCGGCGATGCGCCGGCCGGTGATGAAGACGTGAGCGCCCTCAGCGGCCAGCGCCACGGCGCTGGCCAGGCCGATGCCAGTGCCGCCCCCGGTGACGACGGCGGTCTTGCCCTCGAGCTGTCCCACGTGATTCCTCTCCGCGACATGTGAACCGTTCGGTACGAAACCTAACGTAGCGCAGTGCGTAGGCAGTGATGGCGCGCGATGCGCGGATCGGCTGGCCGGGGGTTCGCACCGGCTCGACCACGACCAGGACCACGACCACGACGTCGCGGAACTGGGCGGTGCAGGGAGACGATCGGTGCACGAAGGTACGGTCGGTTCCGTGGCAAGCGTCCAGACGGTGCCGATCGGCCGGCCGAGGGGTTTCGACGCCGACGAGGCCCTTGCGCGCGCCACTCGGGTCTTCTGGGAGCAGGGCTACGAAGGCGCCAGTCTCGCAGACCTCACCGCGGCGATGGGCATCACCCGCACCAGCATGTACGCGGCCTTCGGCAACAAGGGGGACCTCTTCCGCAAGGCTCTGGAGCGCTACACCGAGGGCCCGGCCTCCTACGCCGCTCGGGCCGTACGAGAACCGACTGCCCAGCAGGTGGCTACCGCGTTCCTGCACGGATCCGTCCGGGCCACCACCCAGCCGGGCTCGCCCATCGGATGCCTCGGCGTCCAAGGCTCCCTCGCCGCCGGCGCCCACGGACGCGAGGCCCGAGAAGTCCTGATCCTGTGGCGCGAGCAAGGCACCTCCCGCCTGCGGGAGCGCTTCCAGCGAGCGGTCGACGAGGGGGACCTGTCCCCCGGAGCCGATCCGGGTCTACTAGCGCGCTACGTCATGACGGTGTCGAATGGCATCGCCGTCCAGGCGGCCAGCGGAGCCACCCGCGACGAGCTGCAACAGGTGGCCGACGCGGCCCTGCGGAGCTGGCCGCCCGCCTGAGGACCGCTGCGGGGACGGATACACCAGCGGTCGCGGGCGTCAGGGCAGGCCTGCCACGGCGGTGGCCGGGCTCCTGGCCGCGGTCCTGCGCCCCTCGCCGCCACCGCACTCGAGCACGATGGCCACCGCGGTGCACAAGACCACCGCGGGACCGGGCTTCCCCCGCTCGCCGTGGCGCGTGAGCCTGCGGGTGTCGAGCGTGTCGCGGTGGTCGGCCAGATGGCCGACGACGGGATCCCCGCTGGAGCTCCGGCCGGGAAGCGCGGCTGTACAGATGACCGGATCCATCACGGCAGGGCTCCGCGGGGCTGGTGCGAGGTGCTGGTCTACGAGGTACTGGTCTGCTACGTTAATTCTGTACCAATCGGTGCGGAACCAGTGGAGGTCACGATATGGCACAGTCCGAAGGTACCCGAGCGGTTGTCGAAGATCTGCTCCAGCGCGTCGCGGCGGGCGATCCCCCCAAGATCGCGGAGCTGTACGCCGAGAGCGTGACCTGGAAGCTCGGCTGGCCCGAGGACGAGTTCGGTGCGTCCGTGCCCTGGATCCGGCGTCGCTCCACGCGTGCCGACGTCGAGGACCACTACCGAACCCTCAACGAGCTTCACGTGGCTGGTGAGACGACCGCTGACATCGCAACCATCCTCGTGGACGGTCCTGACGCCGCGGTCGTCGGCGCGCTGGGCCAGACCCTCAGCAAGAACGGGGTGCACTACCGCGCGGAGTTCATTCTCTACCTGACGGTCTCCGACGGACTCATCACCAGACACCACATCATCGAGGACAACCTCGCCGTGAAGCGCGCGTACGAAGCCGCCGCGTAGCGCCGTCGGGTCGTCCGCAGGCCCGGCCCGCGGCCACCATCACATCGAGCGCGTCGGACCGATGGCGGACCCACTCACCCGAACCGGAGCGCATGAGCCCTCGACCGCTCCCCGGAGCCGGCTGGTCGAGCTGAACCTGCCCGGAAATTCAGAACACCACCTCCTCAGGACGGGACAGACCGTGTTTGACGCCCGCACCACCCGCGCTGCGGTCATCTATTCATTCGGTGGGCCTGACCGGTTCCACCTCGAGCAGCTGCCTCTCGCAGCGCCCGGCGCCCGAGAGGTCCAGGTCCGGGTGGCCGCCGCCGCGGTCAACCCGGTGGACCTCTCCACCCGCGCCGGGATGGTCATCCCCGCGGACGCAGCGCACTTCCCGATGACCATCGGATGGGACGCGGCGGGCACGATCGAGGAGGTCGGCGAGGACGTCGCAGGCTGGACGGTCGGCGATCGCGTCGCCGCGATGACCGTCCAGCCCGCGGACCAGAACGGCACCTACGCCGAGCACATCAACGTGGCGACGGACCTTCTCGCCCACGTTCCGGACGTCGTGAGCCTCGAGCAGGCTGCGACGATCCCGCTCGCGGCCCTGACCGCCAGCCAGATGCTCGGGTCGGTGCACGTGCCCGACGGGGGAACCCTGCTCGTCGATGCACCCCTGGGCGCCGTGGGGCGCTTCGTCGTCCAGCTCGCTCGGAACAAGCAGCTCACCGTCGTGGCGGTGACCAGGCCCGAGGAGCGCGGCGCCGTCCTCGAACTCGGAGCCACCGAGGTGGTGGACCGAGGGGACTTCACCGCAGCGGTGCGCGAGCTGCACCCGCGGGGGCTCGATGCAGCCATCGACCTCGTTGGTGGCGCCACCGCCCACGCTGCCCTGGCGTCGGTCCGCGAAGGCGGCGCGTACATCACCGCTGTCCCGCCCTTCCAGGACGAGAGCGGCCCGTTCACCTCCGAGCGGGGCATCTCCCTCGAGATACAGAACGTGAACCCGGACCCCCCCGAGCTCGTCCGCCTGCTCGAAGCCGTCGGCAACGGCGAACTGAGATCCGACATCGAGCGCACCTACCGGCTGGCACACGCGGCCGAGGCGCACCGCCGCCAGGCGCGAGGCGGCTTGCGCGGCAAGCTGATCCTGGTCCCCTGAGACCATGCTCGCCATCGTCTACGCGCCTGACAGCCCGAACAATCTTCAGCTCCGCACCGTCCCTGAACCCGAGCCCGCTGACGATCACGTGGTCATCGCCGTTCGGGCCACCTCGCTGAACTTCGGTGAGGTCGCCTTCATGGCCGAGCGTCAGCAGGCCGGACATGTCGCGGGCAACGACGCGGCCGGCGTGGTGCTCCGGGCCGCCGCGGACGGCTCGGGCCCGCCGGTCGGCACGCGCGTCGCCGGATTCAGCCCGGCGGGCGCTTGGGCCGAGCGCCACGCCGTCGGGACCTCTCAGCTCACGGTCCTCCCCGACTCCGTCGACCTGGCGTCCGCCGCTGCGCTTCCCACCGCGGCCACCACCGCCCTGCGTGCCGTCGAGAAGCTCGGCCCGATCATGGGTCAACGGGTGCTCGTCACCGGCGCCTCCGGTGGGGTCGGGCGCTTCGCCGTCCAGCTCGCGGCCCTGGCGGGTGCGCACGTCGTTGCCGCGGTCGGGCGACCGGAGCGCGGCGTCGGCCTGCTCGACCTGGGCGCCGCCGAGGTCGTCGTCGGCCTCGACGACCTTGCTCCCGTCGATGGCGTGCTCGAAAATGTCGGCGGCCCCCTGCTGACCCGGGCCTTCGGGCTGCTGGCGAGCGACGGGCTGCTGCTGAGCATCGGGTCGGCCTCGCTGGAGTCGTCGACCGTCGACTTCGAGGCTCAGCGCCTCCGGGCGAGCGGCACCCGCATCGAGGCTTTCTCAGCCGGGAGTCACCCCGTCAACGACGACCTGCAGCGGCTCGTCGCGCTGCTGGACGGTGGCCGGCTGGACCCGCAGATCGGTTGGCGCGGAGACTGGACGAGATTTCGTGAGGCCATCGAGGCACTCCGCGGACGGCTCGTGGCCGGTAAGGCCGTGCTCGACGTCCCGGCGTCGGAGAGTTGATGCTCCGGGCCGACACTCTCCTCAGCCGAGAGCTGGTCGGACCTGTCGGCGAGTGGGTGGCCTACAACTGCCGCGCTGCGGTCGCCGGCTGAGGCACCGGGTCACCAGGTCACCGTCCGACGTGACCGGGCCCACGAAGTCCTCGGCCAGGGCAGCGAGCAGGTACTGGCCTCGCAGGTCGGCGACCGGGGCGTATTCGGGCGCCGGCCCGGCGGTTCTCCTGATCGGTGAACGGCATGTGCCGTGCCCCCAGCGAGCAGAGGCGGAACCCGAAGGTCCGCTTGAACGTCGGCTCGACGCTCTCCATCTGGCGAGCGCGCGATGACCACGGTGGCGTCCAGGTTCAGGTGCACCGGGCCGGACCCGCGCAACGGGCACCGGTGCGACCACGCCGCCCGGGTCGCCCCGGAGGACGGGCTCGAGGTCGTCACATCGAGGGCTGCGTGCCCGCACACCCCGGCGATCCGCTCGAAGTCGGCGTGGGTCAGTCGTGGCACATCGAAGTCCGCTCGTTCTCGCCACCGTCCCGCGACGGCGCGCCACCGCATCGAGCACTTGCTTACCGGGCCTGCCCAGCCGCCCCTCCTTCCCGCTAACGTCGGAGCCGTGGAGGGACCGTCGCCGCAGAGCCTTGATGCCTTCGCCGACACGCTGGCCATCGGCAATCCTTCAGCACCGGATGCTCCGATCGAGATCGCTGTCAGGCAGTTCCAGCGGCTCATGGGCGTCCCCAGCTGCGCCGTGGCGTACGTGCAGGCGAGGACGCGAGCTCATCGCGTGGTGCACGCGAACGGCTACTCGACACACATGATCGCCTCGATCGAGGACTTCGTGGTGTCGCCGCTCTACCGCCGGGCGAAGCTGCCGGTGCCGAAGGTCCTGCTGTGGCGCGACATTCCCGACTTCGTCGCGACACCCACCGTCACCGACATTCTGACGCCGGCCGGCTACCGCGAGGGTACGTCGCTGCCGCTGCTCGGCTCGGACGGTGATGAGGTCGGCTCGCTCCACCTGAACCTCTTCGCCGAGGGACTGTCCACCGTGCAGCGGCTGTGCCTGAGCGACCTGAGTGCGTTCGTCGCTCGTGAACCGGATGCTCGGAGGCGGCGTGAGTCGTTCCGTCTCAGCCGCCGGGAGGTCGAGGTCCTGCGCCTCATCGTGGACGGTGCCTCCAACCCCGAGATCGCCGAAGAGCTCTTCATCACCCGCCGGACGGTCGCGACCCACGTCGAGAACCTGCTGCCCAAGCTGCACGTGAGCACCCGGGTGGCTGCCGCCGTCACCGCCGTCCGCTACCCAGCTGGTGTCGGCCGGCGCGCGTCACAGCGCGGGCCGGCGGTCTGCCACGGCCTGGCGATCTCGAACGCAGCGGCAGCGACGAGGACGTCGGCATCGCCGTGCAGGCGCCCGGCGATCTGCAGACCAACGGGCCGGCCATCGCGGGTGACGCCGCACGGCACCGAGATCGCTGGGCTGGACGTCATGTTGAACGGGTGCGTGAGCGTCCACCCCAGCAGGCGCTCACGCAAGGAGCCCGAGGCCAGCGAGTCCGGCGCAAACGCATCGGCCGAGAAGGCCGCCGTACTCGTGGTGGGGCTGACCAGGAGGCGGTGGGTGGACATGAACGATGCGAACGCGTCCCACACACCGCCGCGCAGCGCCTCGCCGCGCGCTACGTCGGCAGCGCTCAGGGTGTCGCCGAGGAGCACGAGGTCGATGAGCTCGTCATCGAGGCGACCGCGCATCGCCGGCCAATCCAGGAGGTCGCGCAGGCCGGCGAGGCCGGGCACCCACAGCCCCATCCACATCGCCTCATCGACCTCCTCCCAGTCAGGGCGGGCTTCGACCACGTGCGCACCGAGTTCGGCGAAGACACCGATGGCCTCCCGGCAGATGACCGCCAGCTCCTCATCGACATCGGCGAACCCCAAGTCCGGCGAGTACGCGATGCTCCAGCCGGTCAGGGCACCGGCCGACCCGAGCGTGGCGGGTGGGGTGGCGACCTGCTGCGCCAACGGGTCGCGCGGGTCGTAGCCGACGCAGACCTCCAGCATCCGTGCCACATCGGAGACCGAGCGCCCCATCACCCCATGACTGAGGTGAGTGACGAAACGCTGCGGCAGCAGGGTCTGCGGGATCGCGCCCGTCGTGGGCTTGAAGCCGACGACGCCGTTGAGTGCAGCAGGGACACGGACGGAGCCTCCCGCATCGGTTCCCTCCGCGATCGGGCCGATGCCGGCAGCTACCGCGGAACCGGCGCCACCGCTCGAGCCGCCGGCCGTCAGGCGTGGGTTCCACGGGTTGCGGGTCGTACCGAACAGCCTGTTCGCCGTCGTGGCGCAGTACCCGGCCTCCGGGGTGTTCGTCTGGCCCAGGTACAGGCCATCCGCAGCCCTCATCCGCTGAACCAGCATTGCGTCCTGGTGGGCGACGTTGTCCTTGAGCAGCTCGAAACCGAGCGTGTGAGGAACACCGGCGACCGGCGTCAACTCCTTGACCGTGTACGGGACCCCGTGTAGCGCTCCCACCGGACCCCCAGCGGCGCGTTTCGCGTCCAGTGCTCGTGCGTCGCGGCGGATCTGGTCGACATCAAGATGGACGACCGCGTTGATCGTCGGATTCACAACGTGGATGCGATCGATCATCACCTCGGCCACCTGCGCGACCGACACTCGCCCATCGTGCACCCAGCCCATGAGATCAGCGGCGCTGGCCCAGACGATGTCCGCGTCGTCCGAGGGTGTGCGCCCCGTGCTCGTGTCCGAATCGGTAACGATCATCAATTGTCATCCTCGCGCTCGACTGTCCTCGGCGTGCCACCCACCGGACCCGCTCACCAGGACTGGACCACACCTGAGCAGGGCTGCGACATCGGTCATCTGACCGAGCTGATCCTGTTCCGCTGGTCAGCGGTGGAATTGGCCTCCATCCTTCATCGGGCTGGTCGAGCCAGTGGTGAGAGCGCTGCTCGTGACTGGTGCCCCTCTGTGCGTGAGGTCGCTCCGGCGCTGCGGTTCACCGGCGGGAAGCCATACCGGTCCCGAGCGGCCGAGCTGGAGTCCGTGCGGAGGCTGTCGACCTCTATGAGTCACGGCTGGTCGGGTTGCTGGGTTCCTGCCGTGGCTGGTCGGCCTCCTCGCAGACTGAGCCCGGGTCCTCCGCCACCGGTGCAGCAGGTCTGGGCGGTGCGCCCACCTCGCGAGCCGCACCCACACCCGTGCGGTCCCGACGCGCCGACAGGGGCACTGAACGCGATCGGACGCCGGGGTGCAGACTCGGGTACGTGATCACCGTGACCGGTCCCACCGGCGGCGTCGGACGCCACGTGCTTCCCGCCCTGCTCGAGCACGACGAGCCCGTGCGGGTAGTCACCCGCAGCCCCGACAAGCTCCCCGCCCAGGTGCGCGAGCGGGTGGAGGTCATCGAGGGCTCCCACGCCGACCCCGACGTCGTCGACCGTGCCCTGGACGGCGCCCGCGCGCTGTTCTGGCTGGTGGCCGGGGACCTGGGCGCCCCGAGCCCGTACGACTGCTACGTCGGCTTCTCCATCCCGGCTGCCGCAGCCATCGTCCGCCACGACGTCGGCCACGTGGTGACCGTCTCCGCGCTCGGGCGCGGCACGCAGCGCTACACCGGCTACGTCTCGGCCTCGCTGGCCATGGACGACCTGCTGCGCAGCACCGGCGCTCACCTGCGCGCGCTGGCGGCCCCATCCCTGATGGACAACTTCCTCCGGGAGACCGCGTCGCTGCGCCAAGGCGTGGTGCGGGGTGCCGCTCCGGCGGACCTGAGCGCCCCGATGGTCGCTCGCCGCGACATCGCCGCCGTCGCCGCCGGCCTGCTGCTCGACCAGACCTGGACCGGCCAGGACGACCTGCCCGTGCTGGGCCCGGAGGACCTGTCCTCCGACGACGTGGCCCGGATCCTGACCGAGGTGCTCGACCGCCCGGTCCGCTACGAGCGCACCGACCTCGCGGAGGGCGAGCAGGCCATGATCGGCTACGGGGCCTCCCCAGGGATGGCCCACGCGATCACCGCCATGGCCCAGGCGAAGATCGACGGCCTGGACGCCGTCGACACCCCCGACCGTGCCACCCTGATGCCGACCACGCTGCGCCAATGGAGCCGGGAGGAGCTCAAGCCCGCCGTGGACGCGGCCTGAGCGCCCCGACGGGCCCCGCGCCGGTCTACCCGTCAGCCGGCACCAGCGGGTGCCGCTGCTGAGCATCGGGGCACGACGCACTCACCAGCTCGGCGATCTCCGGTGGCACCCAGGATGCGGTGCCCGGTCGTGTCCCGTTACTGCGGCGGTACCGAGTTCTGCACCTGACCGGGGAGGACCGGGCGGATCGAGCGCTGCACGATTAACAGCTCGGCCACGAAGGACGTCGCGATCCTGCGCCGTACGAAGGGCTTTCAAGTTCAGCGCGACGCGGTGGAAGCACGAGGTCATGTGCGCACCGGCGACGAACACCGCGACGACGAACGCGGGGATCGCGAGGGCGAGCCAGCGGGCCCCCCTTCCGGTGTTCGCGCACCAGCGACGTGGGGATCCTCGGCGGACACGGTGGTCAGTTCCCTGTGTCGACGGGCAACCGGGCCGCCCTGTCGACGCGGATCTCGCGTCCTCCCGACACGTGACCCGCACCGCCGAGAACGTGTGGGAGAACTGCACACGCGAGTCGACCGCTCCCACCCCCTCCGTCCCTGCGGCCGCCGGCGAGCGGGGCGCACTCGACGCCGTAGCGACGTGCCATGGCGCCGGCCCCGCCCGGGTAGTCAGTCCCGCCCGGGTAACGTCGGCGTTGCTGCTGGAGGGGTCACCGGCGATGATCCGAGGACCACCCCGGCGTCGCCGGGAACGGCTCGGCGACGGACCGGCAGGGAGGACGTGACCGTGAGGATCATCGCGCTCGAGGAGCACTTCGTCGTGCCGGAGCTGCTGGCTGCCTGGAGGAACCTGCCGCGCAACGAACGCGACGACGTGTCGGCCGGGCTCGGAGACGACCCGATCTCCCGTCGGCTGAGTGACGTCGGCGACCAGCGCATCGCCGACATGGACGACCAGGGCGTGGACGTGCAGGTGTTGTCGCTGAACTCGCCGGGAGTGCAGAGCCTCGCGGCTGCGGACGCGGTCAGCGTCGCCCGGCAGTCCAACGACGCCCTGAGCGAGATCGTCGCCGCGAACCCCGAACGGTTCCAGGCGTTCGCGGCCATCCCAACACCGGATCCGGCGGCCGCCGCCGAAGAGCTCGAGCGTGCCGTCGCCACCCTGGGGTTCCGCGGCGCGATGCTCAACGGTCGGACCGGCACCGTCAACGCGGACGACATCCGCTTCGACGACCTGTACGGCGCCGCCGCGCGCCGTCGAGCCCCGCTGTACCTGCACCCGCAGACCCCGGTCCGCCCCGTGCGCGCCGCCTACTACTCCGGGCTCGGCGACCAGGTCGACGGGGCGTTCGCGAACTACGGGATCGGCTGGCACTACGAGACAGGGATACAGCTTCTGCGCATGATCTTCGCAGGGGTGTTCGACCGGCACCCCGACCTCCAGGTCATCGTCGGGCACTGGGGCGAGGCGGTGCTGTTCTACCTCGAGCGCGTCGAGATGCTGGAGCACATGGGTCTGCGGCTCGAGCGCCCGCTCGTGGACTACTTCCGACAGAACGTCTGGGTCACCGGCAGCGGCCTGATGAGTGCCCGGTACCTGCGTTGGACGGCCGAGGTCATCGGTGTCGACCGGATCCTCTACGCCACCGACTACCCGTTCATCCCAACGGGCGGGGGACGGGCGCGCGCATTCGTCGAGTCCGCCGCGCTCACCCAGGCCGAGAAGACCTCCATCGCCTCCGGTGGATGGGAGAGGCTCACCGCGCACCTCAACCGATGACCTGCGCCCCGCCGTGCTGGCGCGGGCTCCGACGGCGTCGTCGGAGCGGATCGCTGAGAACCTGGGAGCGGGTCGTCAACCTCCCGGTCCTGCTCACTGCAGCCCGGTCTCGGGGCCCTCGCCGAACAGGTTGTCGGCGTCCAGCGGTGACCCGTAGTCGTAGTGGCGGTCCTCCCCCCAGGGCTCCGGGTGGAGCCGGCCGAGCGCGTCGATGGTGATGATCCGGGACCCCAGCGGGTGTCCGGCGGCGCGGTCAGCCATCCAGTCGGGGATGTAACGGAACACCGGCGGACCGAGCTGGCCGGAGGAGCGGGTCACTGGGCCGTGGTCCTCCCCGACGTAGAACAGCAGCTCTTTCGGTCCCGGTACGGCGTTGAGGTGCGAGAAGGTCTGCGCCGGGTCGGTCAGGGGGTCGTCCTCGCCCATGATCACGAGGTAGGGCATCGTGATCTTCTCGCTCAACGGGGCGACCTCCATCTTCGCGACCGCGGCCTGGAGCTCCTCGAAGGT
>JAABUY010004001.1_pt1 | contig 15774 bp, 19 predicted proteins | sample 5560271 | NCBI WGS metagenome assembly JAABUY01 (sample SAMN10711886, study PRJNA513374) | rock metagenome | isolation source: Antarctica rocks | place: Antarctica: Victoria Land, University Valley
CGGCGATGGCGACCGTAACGGCAGCGGACGCGCAGGGATGGTTCACTCATTGTGGCTATCCCCAGCCATCCCGCCAATCAGCCTGAAAACCGCTCTAAAGACATCGAAAGGGGCAGAAATGGGCCCAGGGAACGACCGGGTAGCCTGCTTAGCCCCCTGTACAGACCCTTCTCAGACAGCTTCTAGCCCTTCATCCCACCGATACAACCTGCCATCGCCATCGTGGAAAAGTATCACGCGCCGTCTCCCTGGTTAGCTTGCAATTTCGCGTGCGCGATGTGCCATGCCGCGAGCTGCATCGGCAGTGTATATGGTAGGCCGACGAGGTGCGCCGGGGTCGCCGGGATGCGAAACGCGACGGCGCTCCGCTCTGCCACTGCGGTTTCACCCTCCGGGACGACGCTGTAGAGCACGCCACCCGCGTCATGGACCGCACGCGCCACGTCAACCGCGCGGGAGTATGACGCGTCATCGGGCGTGATTAGGAAGACCGGATCGCCCGGATGAACAACATCGTAATGGTGGAACTCTTCAGTACCGAGCACCCAGCCGTACCCCTCGCACCCCTCACGGATCTTGCACGCGCCGAACATCGCAGCGGCCAGCCCCGGCCCAGCCCCGACAAAGAGGAAGGCCGTATGATCTACCCACCGCGCGCCGAGGCCTGCGGCGAGTGGATCGGCAGTGGCGATCACCTGCTCCACCGTTTTCGGAAGGGCATCCAGCCATGCATCCGCCTCGCGCACGAGGTCGTCATGCAGGCCGCGCACGCGGGCGACTTCGCTGCAGAGCGCGATCAGCGCCGCCAGCCCAACCGTGCTCGCCTGCGTCGGGAAACTGGCGCGTCGGATCGCGTGGCCGAGTAGATAGGTGTCGGGCACTCGCGTAAACAGCGACCCTTCCTCATTTGTCACGCCGATCGTTAGCGCGCCCGCCTCGCGCGCCGCTTGAAGCCCGCGCACGGTCTCGGCAGTCGTCCCAGACGCGCTCAACCCGATCACCACATCGCCCAGCCCAACGAAACGGCGCCCATAGCGGGTGAACTCGAGCGCCTGCATTACCTCGAAAGGTGTATCCAGCAGCATCTCGAAGGTGTCGCGCACCGCTTGGCAAGTAGACCATGAATCGCCGCAGCCAATACCGTAGATCCGCCCGCGCATACGCTCCGCGAGGAGGCGGGCAACTGCCCGGATACGGTCGCGCTCGACGGTTAATGTCTCGTGGATCGCGGCGGGTTGGCCCGTCAGTTCCTCGTAGTTGTAGCGCAGGCGCGTCGCGCGGTCGCGCGGCTGGTGCGCCCGCATCGCCGCCCGCTCTCCCTCGATCCGTGCTTCGCGGTCGGCATCGGCATCATGAGCAGGAGTAATCATCGGTCTCCCTCCGAACGAAGCAACCTACGAGAGACCGGCGCGGATGTGGCTCACGCGGATGCCGTTCCCGCTGTCGTACGTCGGCGTCGTCTGACGAAAGTAGGGTTCGCCGCTGGCATGTGACACGACTGCGGCCAGCAGTTCGACGGAGACGCAGGAGACCAGCGGGCTGAACATCTCGCGGACGGCGCCACGGATCGGTAAGACCGCGTCCGCGAGCGGGGCGATGTCGTGGTCGTCCTCCGCGACGACAGCGATGATACGGCGACCGAGGTGCCGCATTATCTGGGCCAGTTCCGCTGCGCGGTCATGGCTCTCGCCGGGCGGGGCAATCAGTATCGTCGGCGTCTCCGCCTCCTTGCTGAAGTACTGGAGGTGCGCCCACTCCTCCATCTCCTGCCCGATTACATGCTTCCCGGCCGCCTCCACCATCTTCGCGGCGCCGAAAAGGGCGGTCGCGTAATTCGGCCCGCTGCCAACGAAGACGAAATTCGGCGCGCCGCCCGTCTCCGCGCCGATTGCGCGCGCGGCCTGTGCTGACGCCGTGATCGTCGCCTCGATCACATCCGCCATGCCCAACAGCTCCGCGCGGCGATCGTCCGCTTCGGCCTGCGTGTAGCGCGCCGCCACCTCACCTAGTCGGATAGCGAGCAGATACAGGCTAAGGAGCGACATCGCGTAGGTGCGGACGCCGGGGGAACGGCCATAACTCTCGGTGGAAACGGCGAGGACCTTCTCCGCCGCACGCGCCGCACGGCTCTCGCTATTCCCCGTCAGGGCGACGGTGAGCGCACCGTGCTGCCGCGCCAGCGTCAGGGCCTCGATGGTGCGCGCGACCTCGCCCGACGTGGAAATACCGACGACGAGCGGGCTGCGCGGGAAATCGCGCCGCAGGGTACGGATCGCATAGCGGGAGAACTGCATCGCGGGGAGCGGGTGCGTGGGAATGCCCGCAAGCGTTTCGAACGCCATCGCGGCGGCGACGCCCGCGTTATGCGAGTCGCCGCAACCAGTGATGAAAATCTCTTTGATCGAGAGGCATTCGTTGTGATCGAGCAAGCGACGAACCGCCTCGTCGGTCGGGCGCAGGCGCTCGCGGATCAGCGCCGGGAGGCTTTCGACCTCGGACCACATCTCATTTTCGTCCCGGCTCGCGCGGAATGGTGGGCCGTTATCTTCCATCGGTGGCATGTGTTTCTCCTCGTAGCAGGCGGTCCGCAGTCGGGGCGGGCGAATCAACAAGTTCGTCAATGAGCATCGCCCGCGCGTGGTGTAGGGTGTACTGCACCTTCGTCATGGCAAGATAGTACGCGAACCAGTGCAGCGGCGCGAGGGAGACGAAGGGGCTGAGATACTCCGGAACCATTGGCAGGCGCGGAACATGCGACGCTGTTGTCGTCATTTTCTCTGTGCCGAGCACAATTGCGCGCCCGCCCGCCGTCTCGATTGTCCCGGCGGTCTCCATCGCGCGCGCCCACCCCGCACCCTCCGGCGCGAGGACGAAGATTGGCGCGCCCGCGCGAATGAGCGCCGCGGCCTGGTCGCCGTGGTGCATCTCCTCCGTCTCCCAGGCAATCGCGCAGTCCGCAGTAGCCATCGTCACGAGCATCGCACCATCGTGCGCCACTCCCCATGCTGGCCCCGCGCCGACGAAGCCAAATACTTCGTGCGCGCGTAACGCCACGGCGAGGTCTCGCATCGGCCCTTCGGTATCGACGACGATAGCAGAGAGCAGCGCCGGTATCGCGTGAAGTTCGGCGACAGCGGCAGCGCGGCGATTGGGCGGCGCGAGCGCCACGCCAAGCGACGCGAGCGCCGCCATCGCGGCTGTCGTCGTCTGCGTCGGCCACCCTGTCTGTTTGGCGCTCGCCGTGCCGATCGCGACGTGGACTTCGGTCGCGAATGGCGAGTCCGCCGCGTCCGTGAGGCCAACGACGAGCGACGGCCCAGCCAGCGCGCGACGGAGTGAATCGAGGGTCAGCGACGCTCGCCCGCTGGAACTGATCGCCACGACGAGCGTGCGTGCGGTGTCGCGCCGATAGGCGTAGGCGAGATATTCGAGCGCCGGGACCGGTTCGCACGGCACTGCAACGAGGTCCTCAAGCCACCAGCGCATCGCTTCCGCCGCGTGGAGCGACGCACCCGCCCCGACGATCAGGATGCGCTCGATGCCCCGCGCACGCGCCGCGTCCGCCACCCGTGTCGCTGTCAACAGCGCAGTCTCGATTGTTGCGGCCATTACATCCGCCTGTGTGAGGATCTCCGCCCGCACGCCGGCCCAACTCGGTGCTGTTTCCATGCAATCTACCTCGGATCCGCGACGACTTTCACATGGACCTGCCGTCGGCGCGGCCCGTCGAACTCGCAGAGAAAGATACCCTGTGCGCTACCAAGAACGAGGGCGCCGTCGTGGACGATGAGCGTCAGTTGGGGTCCAACGAGCGTTGCCTTGATGTGGCCCGCCGCGTCCGATGGCGTATCGAAGATGTGGATGAAATCCACGCGCGTCGGGACGAGACGGTCCAGTTCGTGACGCAGGTCCTGGGCGGTTGCTGGGTCCAGGGCGGAGTTGATCGTCAGCCCCGCCGTTGTGTGCGGGCAGAAAACAACGCACACGCCCTCGGTGACCCCGCTTTCCCGGACAACACGGCGCACTTCGTCGGTAATCAAGACGAGCGCCTGACGTTCCGGCGTTTCGAGGCTGAGAGGCTCAAACATATTCTGCTCCGCCATGCGATCAGCCCTCCCCGTCGGGAATGCTGCTCTGAAAGATCTGGCGATAGTTGACCTCGCGCAGGCGATCCACATCATACGGGGATTCCAGCGGGGGGCGACCCCGCACGGTGTGCAGATGGGTCGCAAAAAGTTGATTCGGCACGATATACGTCAGTGGCGAGAACTCCTCGGGAAGCGATCCGTGGATCGGGAAGGCCAGATCGGCTGCGGCACGCACCTCGGCATCGTCGGTATCACAGACCGCGACTACTGTCGCACCCATATCGCGCGCGCCGCGCATCTGCTCGAGGGCGCGATCGCGGCTCCTGCCGGGCGGCACAATCACAAAGATGTGCGTCGCACCCGGTCGCGTCAAGAAATACTGCTCGTGCGCCCACTCCTCCAGTTCCTGTGGGACGCCGTTGACATGGGGCTGCTCGAACAACTTCGCCGCCGCAAAGAGGGCGACCGCATAGCTTGGCCCCGCGCCGAGGATTTGGAAGGTATCGAGGTGCGACACCTGCCGGGCATAGGCCTGCACGGCGGCATCGTTCGCCGCGACCGTCCGCTCGACGATCTCCGCCGCCCCCAGGATGTGACCCTTGAGGGTATCGGCCTCCGCAGCCGAGATGACGCCGCGCAACGCGCCGAGCCGGAAGGCAATCAGATACAGCGTGATGAGGCTCGCCAGGTAATTGCCGAGACCGAGCGCCCCGATGCTGAAGGGGTTCCAGTCCTCCCCAAGTGATGGCACGGTCTGAATGATCGTCGCCGCGCCCGCCTTCGCCAGCCAGTTATTTGGGGCGCCCGTGACCGCGATGGTGTACGCCTCTCGCCGTCGCGCCACCTGGAGTGTCTCCACCGTCCGGGAGACTTCCCCCGAGTTCGAGACGCCGATGACGATACTGCTCGCTGGCATCGCATCTACAATATACCGCGCGAATTCGAGCGATTCGACCGGCTCGGTCGGGATCCGCGCGTACCTGTCGAACGCGAGGCGGGCCGCGAGGCCGACGTAGTGCGAGTCACCGCACCCTGTCAGAAAGACCTTCGCTGTCTGCCGCGCCTGATCGGCGGTGATCACTGCCGCGATCTGCGGTTCGACCCGTGCGACCACCTCGCGGATCAGCGTTGCCTGCGCGTGGATGTCGTCAACAATTAACGGCGACTGAAAGAGATTCCGTGACTCCTGCATGACTCCCCCTACACTGGCTGGACATGCAACGACCGCCGCCGCGCCTCGGCGTCGCGTCGCGCGATATGGAGCGCGAAGAGTGACCCAAAGCCTTCCACGACAAACGACGCCGAGATCGTCCCGTAGCACGCCGCCTCGACCGGGTCGCCAGTCTCGACCAGCCCGACAAGAAAGCCGCCACAAAACGCATCACCCGCGCCCGTCGGGTCAATCGCGTCACACGGAAACGCCGGGACATGCACCATCGTTTCCGTGCGCGGCGTATAGACGAGCGCGCCGCGCGCTCCCATCTTCACGACGACCGCTGCCGGTCCGAGCCGACCAAGGGCGCGTGCTCCTGCCGCCGCGTCCATCGACCTGCGTGAAAAGACGCGCACATCGTGCTCGCTCGGCAGGAGGGCGTCAATCATGCCGAGCAATGCGCGGCGTGGCTCGTACTGCTCGGCCTCACCGTCCCACCACGGTGAATCGAGCGTCAAGCAGCGACCGGGGCGGCACATCGTCGGCACGAGCGCTTCGTGCGCCTGGACGGGCACCGGCGCGAAATGCACGCCGATAGCATCCGCATACGCCGTCGGCACATGCGCCGCTCCCGGCGAGTAGTCCCGCCACTCTTGCCACTCATGCGGATGCTTGTCGTATTCGTCCCTGCCGGGGCCGCCGTCCTGCAACATCGCGCGCTCTCCGTCAGCGTGGTAGGCCAGTCCGGCGCGCATCCCATGTGGTTGCGGGAGAGCGGCGATGCCCTGCGTATCAATGCCGGCCTCGCGGACTGCGTCCAGCCATGCGCGCGGGAAGTCTGCGCCGACGAGGCTGACAGTCCCGACCGATTTGGACCAGATACGAGCGCCGACGGCGGCATACAGGCAGTTTCCCCCGCATTGAGACGACGCGGAGCGTCCGTCCGGCAAGAGGATCTCATCAATCGTCATGTTGCCCACGGTCACGAACTTGACCATCCCGCAGCCCTACTCACGCCTGTTTTCTCGCCATTGTGCAGGAGTGTATCGGAGGGGTGATCTTTGTCAACACGGTGTCCGCAAGTCATCAATAACGTACAATACTGCAATGAGCGTTGACTATTTCACCTACAGCGGCCTGTGGATCAATGATCTTGTCTTTCCGGACGGCCGCACGCAGATGGGCATGATCGGTGGCGGCGGAGCAGAGGCCGCCCTTGGGATGCGCGTGTGGTCCGACGCAGTGGGTCTGGTCGCATATATTGCGCCTGACTTCCCTCCCGACCGGTGCCGCTTTCTCGCGGAAACGTGCGGGATAGACCTGCGTGGACTCTGCCCGGCGCCCTACGAGCGGTTCAGGCTCTGGCTGTTGTACGACGATGATGAGAGCCGCGTCGAGGTGATGCGTAGGCCACGCGACTGGTCGGAGATGCGCGTGCCGCCTACGCGCGTGCCTGCAGGGTACCATCGTGCGCGCGGTATTCACACGGTGGAACCCGATGCGGCGCAAATGACGTTTCTCCGGCGTCTCAAGGCCGAGCACGGGACGGCTCTCTGTGTGGAATCATTCGCTTCCTTGCAAGATATGGGCGATCATGCTGCCCTCGCAGGGTTGCTGACCGGTGTGGACCTTTTCTCGCCGGACCTCGCCGACGCCATGGCACGCACCAAAGCGGCGGACCCGCATGCGTGCCTTGACGCATTACAGCCTGTCGGGGCGGACGTGCTCGCGCTGCGAATGGGAGCGGCGGGTTCGCTCGTCCGCCATGTCCCAACGGGCCGGACCTGGCATGTGCCCGCAGTGCCGACGCGGGTTGTGGATGTGACGGGAGCCGGGAATGCCTACTGCGGCGGTTGCCTGATCGGCTGGGTCGAGACGGGCGATGCCGCGCGGGCGGGGTGTTATGGCGCGGTCGCTGCGTCCTTCATGGTCGAGCAGTTCGAACTGCCCCGCCCCGATGCCGCGATGCGGGCAGAGGCCGAAATCCGACGTGACCGCGCGTGGCGTGGAGTAACGCAACGCCCGTAGAAGTGCGAATCGTGAATTGTATTTGGTGGCGGCGGGCTTCAGCCTGCTGCGGAGAGGTTCGGCAGGCTGAAGCCCGCCGCCACTGGTAATTGGCATCAAGCCTTCAGGCTTTCCGTGCCAAAGCGGCCGCTTCCATGTAGGCGGCGAGCCGCGCCGGGTCAACGGTCCCGACGAATTGCCCGGTATCCTTGATGCTTGATCCGACAACTACACCGTCACCGTATTCGAGGAACCGGCCGACGTTCTCTGCGGTCGTGCCGCCCCCGGCCAGGACGATCGCGCCGGGAATCGCCGCTTTGATGTCGCGGATGCGCGCCAGCGAGTCTTCCACCGAATATCCGGTCACGATCGCCGCGTCCGCGTGGCCGTGGCGCAGCGCGAGATCTGCCGCGACCGCGATGGGCATGTCGCCCACGGGCGCGCTCGTCCGGTCGTAGACATCCGCCATGATCGCGATCTGCTCCGCGCCGATCCGGCGACGAAAAGTAAGCGCCTCCTTCGCCGCTCCGATCAGCAGTCCCTCCGTCGTCACTACCGCGCCCACGTACACTTTGATGCGGACAAACGACGCCTCGATTACCTGGGCAATTGCGAGCGCCGCGACAGCGCCATTCGCGAGCACGTTGACACCGAGCGGGCAAGCAACCGCGCGACGGATCGCGGCGCCGATCACACTCATCGCGGCAATCGTTTCAGGCTCTCCATCCCGCGCGGGGGGCAAATCGCCCGTATTCTGGAGCATGATCGCATCAATGCCACCGGCGGCAAGCGTACGCGCCTCCTCACAGGCACGTTCGAGGATCGGGCCAAGGCCGCCGCCACGGTAGTCTTCGGAACCGGGCAGCGGTAGGAGATGCACCATGCCGATGACCAGTTTGCGAGACGGCGGAAACAGATGAAAGGATTCTGCCTCGTGTGCGTACATTCGATGCTCCTTCGGAGTTACGTAGTGAGCGTATTTTCCCTCGTGAACGATCCCCTATCGGCCACCTCGACATGCCTCTCGGCATCGAGGACGGCATCGGCGTGGCCCGTCATGCCGTTTTCCCGTCGGCATGGGCTTGCGTGCGCGCCTCGAACTCGGCAAGGGCGGCAACGAGGCGGTCGGGGTGATTCGCGCTCATCGCATCAACTCCCAGTTCCCACAGGTACTCCCACATCGGGCGTTCCGTCGCTCCCCAGGGCGCGATTGCCCAGTCATTCTCGCGGGCGACGCGCACCTCCGCCTCGGTCACGTACGCCCACTGGGGTCGCATCACCTCCGCTCCGGTCGCGCGAATCAGCCCGGCGGAGTCGGCGGGCCGGGCGAGGTAGAGCGGGCCGACTGCCACAGTGGGTTCAAGCCGCTTCACCTCATGCAGGCTCGTGTGATCGAAGGAGATGACGACGACGCGCCCGGTCATCCCGAAGCGCGCGAGCAGGTCGAGCATCTTCGCCTCGATGCCGGGATAGCGCACATGCGCGGCTTTGACCTCGATCGCGAGCGCTACCCGGTCCCGCGCCCACTCCAGGACCTCCGCGAGCGTCGGGATACGGGCGCCCGCAGCGTCGTGCTTCCCGCCCGCGTCCAGCCGTTTCAACTCCGCGAGCGTATGGTCCCGAACATAGCCGTGACCGTCCGTGGTGCGGTCAAGAGTCGCGTCGTGGATAACGACGACCTCGCTATCACGGCTGAGATGAATATCGAGTTCGAGAATATCCGCGCCCTGACTCAACCCGAGTTCAAACGACGGGAAGGTGTTCTCCGCGATGTGTCCCATCGCGCCGCGATGCCCGATGATCTGGATACGTCCCGTATGCGCGCGTCGTAGTTCAAGCATGTCTCGCCCTTTCCGACGCGCATGGCGTCGCGTTCCAAACGGATCACAGCGGACGGTCTGATGAGTGCGGATGTGCCGCCAGGAACGAATCTACCGCGTCACGCGTCGGCGCGCCATGATGCCCGCCGCGCTGACCGATGGCGAGCGCGGCGGCAGCGGCGGCGAAGCGGGCGCTCGTCGGTGGCGGCCATCCTGCCCGATACCCGTACACAAACGCCGCCGCAAAGGTGTCGCCCGCGCCCGTGCTGTCAACAACCGGCACTGAGAAGGCAGAAATATGCCACATCCCATCATGCGTGCCGACCCAGGCGCCCGCCGCGCCCGCCGTCACGCAGACGGTCCGGGGACCCCGCGCGAGCAAAGAAGGGAGGGCCGCAAGCGGAGAAAGATCGGACCCGATAATCTCCGCGAGCGCGCGATGGTTGACGAAGAGCAGATCCGTGAGCGTCAGCAGTTCAGCGCGTTGCGCGGCGTCGCCAAGATCGGCCGGCTCCAGGTCGAGCGAGACCGACAGGTTGTGCTGTTTGGCGATGCGTACCGCCCGGAGCGCCGCGTCCAACCGGCTCCCCGCCAGATGCAGATGACGGGCGGGGGCGATGATTGCGGGATCAATATCGTCCGGCGCGGGAGAGATGCAGTCCGTTGGCGCAATGACGAGCGCCTTCTCGCCACTGGCATCCAGCAGGACGACGCAGTAGTACGTGCTGCCTTCCGGTTTGACGATCAGACCGTCGGTCGCGACATCCTGCCGGGCGAAGTTCTCCTGCACCACCCGCCCAAACGCATCCGCGCCGATCGGGCCATGAAAGCAGCACGGCGTACCAAGGCGGCGCAGTGAGACGAGAAAGTTCGCAACCATGCCGCCGGGATACCACGCCGCATCCGTCGCGGCCACTTTTTCATCGCGGCCCGGGAGGTGCGGGACATCGAGGTAGATATCGACATCGGCATCGCCGACCCCGACGACCTCGTACGGGGTGCGCGCCAGTCGTGCATCGGGGGGATTGGACACATTACGCATCGGGCATGTCGGTTCGTGGAAACTGGCGGATTTGTGGGCGGAGCCACGCCAACCGATCGGACACCGCCGCCCGCGAAACCCCCAGCAAAGGCAATGCCCCCCATGCCTCGACCGCGAACGATGCGGAGACCGTGCCCCAGAGACCCGCTTCCAGGGCACTCCCGGTTTCGACCCAGCCAGCGAGGAACCCGCCCGCGTACGCGTCGCCTGCGCCCGTCGTATCCACTGCCACAGTCGGATAGACGGGAATATCGTAAACACGATCAGTGGCCCGGTCATAGACCAGCGAACCATTAATGTCGCGTTTGATCGCGATGCAGCGCGGGCCACACGCCGCCCATGCACTGAACAACGCCGCGAGCGGCCTACCCGGCCAAATATCCTGGACTTCGGCCTGGCTTGGGAGGAAGAGATCAACGTCGTGAAGCATATCGCCTGAGCGGTACGGTTCCGTGGCAATAAAGGGGGCTGTGAGCAGATCAAGAGAAATGATGGCGCCGGGGATACGGGCACGCACCTCGTCCCGCGCCCGCCGTTGCCCCTCGGGCGTTGCGGGCGCGAGATGGACACCACGGGCGGTGAGATAGCTGGGCGGGAGTGGGCTGCGGGCCGCGTCGAGGGCCGCGAAACTGGCGGAGCGCAGCCGCGGCACCTGTTGCTTCCGGTTCTCCTCCTCGTGGAGGAGCCAGAGGCGCAGGCTCCAACCGTCCCATGTGGTGATCCCCGCGATGCCGACGCCGCCCGCAGCGAGGGTCACCAGCGGCACCTCGGGATACTCACGGCCAATAACGGCATGAACACCGACGGTCTGCCCCCAGAGCCGCAAGCCCAACGCCGAATAGATACTGCCGCCCCCGACCTGATCGCGCAGGAGTGTCCCATCTTCGCGGACCGTGTCATCCAACGTGATCTCGCCCACGGTGACATAGCCAATCACGCCTGCGCCTCCTGAAACGCGTCCCACAGCGGCGTGTGGGCCAACAAGGTGTAGCAGGCGATGGCGCGTGCCAGGTCAAGGAGGTCCGCGAGGTGCGCGGTCGGCACGCCCGCAGCGTAATGCCGATCGCTGGCGAGATAGCCGAAGAGAGCGACATTCGGCGTCACCGCACTCGCGTTCACATCCTCACTGCGGGCGGTGTAGCCGCCCCAATTCTCGCGCAGCCGGATACCACGGGTGGCCAATGCCCCGGAGAGTTGCTGCTGCACCGCGTAGAGATGTGGCGGCGTGGGCGCGCCACGCCCGGCGGAGGAGCGTTCGACGAAGACCGCGCCGTCCCCGGGCCGGAGGTCCTGCGGGCCGCTGCCGCGCTCCATCGGCTCCGCTTCGTGGGAATCAGCGACGATCGCGAGCGACGGCACGTCGAAGTGGCGAAGCAGACGTCGGCCGCCACGGGCGAACGCCTGATTGCCATCGCTCACAGGGCCTTCCTCCTCGTCGGTCAGGCCGATGAACACCTCGACCGGATAGGCGCGGAGCACCGCCGCAGCGAGCAGCATCGCCACACAACCGACGCTATCATCCAGATACCCCGTCATCCGACCGCTGCTCGCGTCATAATCGAACCGCGACTCGTACACGACGCGGTGGCCGGGGCCGATCGGGCCGCCCTCCGTCAGGGCAAAGCGCACACGCCCATCCTGTACCTGGATTTCCCCGCGCGCGGTGACGACCAGTGTGTGCTGCATGAGATCGAAGGCCAGCGCGACACCGGGGCGTGTCCCGGAGCGCTGCATGTGATAGCAAAGAGGAATGAGGTCGTAGAGCGACCCGATGCCCGGATCAACAAGGTACGAGATCTGGTCGAGGTGCGCAAGCAACCACACCTGCTTTGCGCGCCGCGCGCGACCGAGCAGTAGCGCGGCGTTGCCGGTGTGCTGGAAGTTGCTGATCCATGTCGCGTCAGGCGTGTCGCCGAGGTCATCGGTGGCGAGGAGTTGCCGGATGACGGGGGCGCGAGTCCAGCGGACGGTCTGCGACGGCCCATGAACCTCCTCAAGAGCGCGGAGATAGCGGAGAGCCCGGTCTGCGGTGACCTCGCGGTCGAGCCGTTCCCATAGGTCGGGGAACTGCGTCAGGGCTGTGAGAATTTCCTCGATCATCGCGGATGAATTCCCTTCGCGCTCTCCCTCGGCGGTTGCGTCTCAGGAAATGGTGTGCCGAGGCCCGACGACCACTACCCCTGGTGTCACGAACGTTTGTGTGGGGCCTATCTGGAGCGCGCGGTCAAGGCGTTGCGCCAGCATGGCCGGGTGTTCGACGAGGGGTTGCCCCCGTATGTCGCGCCGATTCATTGGAATCACATTAACCTGACCGGGGCTTACACCTGGCGACCAACCAAGCGGGTGGAGAAAGGCAGCTTCCGTTCCTTGCGCCCCATGTCACGGTCTAATACTAAATTAGGATGAAGTGTTGGCATAGAGCCACCGCTGGTTGGTGAGCGACTTGATGCGACCGCTGTCGCTCGCCAGCCCATTCAGTGCGTCGCACAGCACCCCGTCCAGTTGCGCGTCCGTCGTGAAGAGCCCCCCCGCGTGTGCTGCCCCCGGATCCATTGCCAGACCTGCTCCATCACGTTCACCTCCGGCGAATGTGGCGGCTGGAACCATAAGGTGATCCCCCTTGCCCCCGGCGGGCGGGCCGAGCCGGTCGAGGGCATCGGTGCGCGCGAGCACGATCCACTTGCGGATCGCCTCGCGGGTGATGCCGAGCAGGGCGGCGATTTCCTTCGGCGGATGGCCGAGACGGCGCAGGTAGAGGGCGTGATACCGCCGCCCGATGGCGACGGCGGGGGCATGGGTGTAGCGAGCGTAGAGGTCCTCAGCAGACCATTCATCAGGCAGGGACAGGACGTTCATCGGGCATCACCTCCGCCCCGATCTTACCCCGACGCGTCACCCAAAACCAGTATTAGGCGATGAGAGGTCGATATAGTCGATGTCGGAGCATGTGGCTCTGCTCATCCGCTCAATCTACTCGATCATCGTGCAACTGCGTAAATATTACAACAGTGATGTTCCTTTGATGATCACGGGCAACGCACCTAATAGACTAGACGTCTTTCGCCGTCAGAGTTGCGGACGATCGGTGCAGCCGCCTTCTGGCCGATGGCATGGGCGGCGTCAGGAGCCGACCGGAACACCCACCGCAGTAGCTAGCGTCAGAAGCTCAGGCCCGATGCCGAGGATCGTCGTGGGATCAATCGGCGTGGTCGTCCCGCCGATTCCGAGCACCCCGCCCTTGTGGGTTGCAATCCGCATCACCGCGCCGCTTTCCGGGTCGATCTCCACATGGGCGATCGCTCCGACGAAGGTACCGCCCTCGTCCACCACCTTCAGGCGCAGCACCTGATCAAGCTCGATCAACACACCGGTCGCACCATCCTGGACGACCTGATGGCTTGCCACCGTGACTGCGTCCGCACCGATGCTCCGCACCAGGCCGAAGCGGATAAAGGCGGTCCCGTCATCGTCCTCCATCGCAAAGGCGACCAGATGGGTGAGCTGCATGTCAAAGAGGGGCTGCGCGATCGTGCCCAGCTTAACGCCCTCGATCAACGAGACGACAGCGCGCCCCTTGAGTGTGCTCGCGTCCATATCAATCCTCTCTGCGACAGCGTCGCATCAGCGCTTTATCGGCATACGACAATGGTTCATCGCTCCATGAGGAATAGATTGCAAGGAGCATGCCAACTGTACGTACACTTAGTGTTTGCTGTTGATTCGGCGTGGGTGTCGGGCGATGGCAGCAGGATTGCATAGAGGAAGCATGACGGTCGTTACGAGCAAGCCGAAAGGCGGTAGTGCAATGAAGGATTCTGAGACCGATGCCACGATGGTTGCCTTGCACAACATCCGCTGTCGTCTCACTGTGGCGTTTCTCGCTGTCGAGTTGCTGTGCCGTAACACGGCGTCGTTCTCGTCTGCCTAGCGACTCTGCGCGTTGGCGGCTAATGCGCTTGCCAGAATCAAGGATGAGGTGAGCAGGATCGAGGCGTGGTTGCTGTGCGGCGAGCGCCGGATCAGGGCTATCTCAGGCGATGTGCCGGACCATCTACCGGGGCCATGAAGCCGCGCCGCATCGGCGAGAGACCACTCGATGACGGGACGCCAGGTAGGCCCCGTCTTCTCAGTATCCGGCGACTGGTTCGCCGGGCATTCATCGGGAGGGAAACACGATGGCGACAAAAAAAGGATCATGGAAAGCGGAGCGTACGACGGAACGCAAATACTCAGGTGGCGACAGCGATACCAAACCAGCCCCCGGCGAGCGGGACAAGATCTGGGTGTCGGGCTACACCCGTGCGGACGGTAAGAAGATCGCGGGCTACTGGCGCGCCAACCCGGACGCCAAGAACCCAGCTGCACACCGGTGATTGCACTTGATGCGGCTGTCTCCTGCATACGGGGGTAGTATCGAATCACGGAGGATCGCATGCTTTTCGCACAGGTTACCACGGGTGTCCGCAGTACCGGAGATTCGATCCGCACTGCCTTCACTGATGCCTTAAGTGTCTTCTTTCGCTTCATCCCTCACTTGATCGGAGCACTCATCCTCCTCGTCATTGGACTGGTCGTCGGCCGCCTTATCGGCACGATCGTCACCAAGGCGCTGCGCGCGATCCGCTTCGACCAGGTCGCGGAGCGGGCGGAGATCGGCCCCTTCCTGCGCAATGCAGGGATCCGGCTCGACGCGGCAGGCGTGATCGGCGCGCTGATCAAGTGGTTCATCTACATCATCTTCTTCCAGGCGGCGGCGAACATTCTCGGCTTCGCACAGCTGACGACGATCATGAACGAGATCCTTGCCTTCATCCCGCGTATCATCGTCGCGCTTGTCATCGTGCTGATTGGCGCCTTGGTCGGCAAGCTGCTCGCCGACCTGGTACGTGGCGGGCTGAAGTCAGCGCGCTTCGGCGAACCCGACGTGCTCGCGAACATTGCCCGCTTCGCGGTGCTCGCCTTCGCAGTGGTGGCGGCGCTCAGCCAACTGGAGATCGCTCCGGCGATCGTTAACACGCTGTGGACGGCGGTGATTGGGAGTGTTGCGCTCGCCGTGGCGCTCGCCTTCGGGCTGGGGGCACGGGAGGCGGCGGGACATGTCACTACTGGCCAACTGATCAAGGGGGAGATTCCGCCCGGGATGGAGATCGCGGTAGATGGGCAGGAGGGGACGGTAGAGAAAGTGGGCGCGTTGTACACAACCGTACGCATGGATGGTGACCGTGAGGTCAAGATACCGAACGCGGAACTGGCGCGGCGGAGCGTGGAGATCACGGGCGGATCGCCGCGGGAGCAGCCGCCCCGCACGCCGGTGGCGCGGCAAGCGCCGCCGCAGATGCAGTCTTTACCGCCACAATACCAGGAGCGTTACCCGCCGCAGTACCAGCAGGGGTATCAACCTCCCGCGCCGCAGTACCAGCCACCGGGGGCACCCCTGCAACCGCCTGGTAGGCTACCCGGGCAGCCGTAGTAGCCGGGCGCAAACCTCTGTTCCCATATTCGTAGGAGGAGCTGATTCTTTCGGCTCCTGACGCTGTTCGCTGCACGCCTCGTCTAAGTACCATACCTCCTCACACCCTGCACCCCCTACAGCGCGAGGTAGCGGGCGGAGGAGTCGGTGGGGCGGGCGTGGGTGTAGCGGCCGGTGGTGGCGACGGAGGAGTG
>JAABUY010004003.1_pt1 | contig 15773 bp, 16 predicted proteins | sample 5560271 | NCBI WGS metagenome assembly JAABUY01 (sample SAMN10711886, study PRJNA513374) | rock metagenome | isolation source: Antarctica rocks | place: Antarctica: Victoria Land, University Valley
CAACCGTTCCCGATCACCAGCCCTCAGGACCAACGGCTCAACTCGCGACATACCCCATTGTCGCAAAACTCGACCTGAAAGTGACATCCAACACGCGACACTAGCTGCGTCCCCGCCGCCCGCGACCGGTCAGCCCAGCGGCTCCAGCACGGGGCTGTCCTGGAGGACCTGCGCCGACGTGGGATCGCGGATCTCGTCGACGCGGACAAGGACGATGCCGCCCACGACGAGGACTGCACCCAGCAGCTGGACCAACGCAAGGACCTGGCCGAGCAGGAGCCAGGCGAACAGCACGGCGAACAGGACCTCGGTCAGCCCGACGAAGGAGGCCAGCTTGGCGCCCAGCAGGCGGGCACCGACGATCCCTGACGTGTAGGCGATGACGGCCGCGACCAGCGACAGTCCGAGCACGGGGACGACCCAACTCGTCCGGTGGCCCAGCAGGACGACGTCGGTCCGCGGGGCGGCGTGGGGCAGCAGGCCGGTGGCGCCCGCCGCCAGGAGCACGACTCCTCCGATCACCAGCCCGCCCCAGGCCACCACCAACGGCGGAAGGGGGTTCTCGGTACTGGCGGAGAGCACGAAGTACGTCGCCAGCCCGGACGCCGCGCCGAGTCCCCACAGCACACCGACGAGGTCCAGGCCGCCGCCGCTGAACAGGTCCAGGACCAGGACGAGGCCCACGAGGGAGACGACGGCGCCGGCGACGGTCAGGCGGCGCGGGCGCTGGTCGTGGCGGACCCAGAGCCAGAGGACCACCAGGAGCACTCCGGAGTACTCCAGGAGCAGAGCGACCGCGACCGGCAGGTGCGCAACGGCGTAGAAGTAGCAGAGCTGGGCGCCCGCGACGGCGACGATGCCGTACGCGGCCAGCGTCCCGGCGCTCCGGCGGACCTGTCCGCGGCGACCGCGCAGCAGGTACAGGCCGGGGCCGGTCAGCACGAGCGCGGCGAGACAGACCCGCACGGTGACGGCGGATCCGGGGGTCCAGCCGGCCTGGAGCAGGCTGCCGGCGAAGGCGCCGGACGTGCCGAAGGTGGCCGCGGACACCAGCGCGAGGCCGACACCCGCGCGCCCGGTTCGCCCCGTCTCCACGCGATCTCCTCCGCATCGACCGTCATCACCCAAGCCGCTTACGGTACTTACCAGCGGCAGGCTAGAGGTGCCCTGCGTAAGGAGTCAAGATGCTCTTCGCCCATGACACAGAGGTGACGCTGGTGGCTGCCGCCGCGCTCGTCAACACCGACCGGCCCGACGGGGAGCAGCTGCCCGACGTCGCCGCGCTCGACGACTTCGTCCAGACCTGGGCGTGGACCGGGTCGCCGCGCGGCGACCTGGCCGAGCTCGATCGGGTTCGAGCACTGCGCCCGCGACTGCGGGCGCTGTGGAGCCAGGACCAGGCCGGCGTGGTGGCGGACGTGAACGCTCTGCTGCGCCAGTTCCGTGCCCTTCCCCAACTCGTCACCCACGGCCCGTGGGGGTTCCACCTGCACGCGACAGCCCCGGAGGCGCCGCTCGCCGAGCGGATGGCCGTGGAGGCGGCGATGGCGTTGGTCGACGTGGTGCGCCTCGGCGAGCTCCCGCGCCTGCGCAGCTGCACCGCGCCGGCCTGCTCGGACGTCTTCGTTGACCTGTCGAAGAACCGGGCGCGGCGCTACTGCGACCAGTCGTGCGCCAACCGCGTCAACGTCGCCGCCTTCCGACTCCGGCAGCGGCCCTGAGGCCCGGCCGCAGCTGTCGAGCGGGCCGGCGTCCCCGCTGGTCAGTCGCGTGCACACCCGGCCGCCGCAGAAAGCTTGCGGCGGTCGCTATCCCCAGTCGCGGCCCGAAGAGACCGCTCGGGTGCGGGCCTGGTGTAACCCGCCGGCATCGCAGGGGTCACCGGGGTCCGGATCGCCTCCTCCGCCCGTCGGCTCCACCCGCACCTGCCCACCAGCTGGTCCTGGCGCGATGTCCTGGACCCGGCTCTTCACCGCTGCCTGCGGATCACCTGACCACCACCTGACCACCCGGCGGCCCGACTCAAGGACGAACAGTGGCGAAGCCGGGGCACACCGGGAGACCCCACGCCCCCGACCGGAATACCAGACTCGCCCACCTCACCGATCCCGAGAACGCTCCTCGGCGGTTCCAGGTTGAGACGCCCCTGAGGAGAAACCGAACATGCCTATCACTCTGGTCGACCCCGAAGGATTGCCCAAGATCGATCTGTACTCGCAGGACCCGGTCGCGACCGGGTCCAAACTCGTCTTCATCGCCGGCCAGATCGCGAGGGACGCTGACGGTCGCGGAGTCGGCGAGGACGACCTGGCGGCGTAGGTCGAACAGCAACATTTCCCACTGGGCGGCCTGCAGTCGCGGGATGCGTTCAGGAACCAATCCACGCGGGCATCGTGGACTGTTCGCGGCCGCCGGGGGGGCGCGACACGACGGGGCTGTTCGTGGTGGTTGGTCAGGGGCCGGCGGCAGGTCCGTCGCGGAGCTCGACGGTGCGTTGGAGTGATCTGGTGGTCCAGATGAGGCCCAACGGGACCACGCAGACAGGGATCGACAAGATGCCGTCGACGACTCGGTGCTCGGCGAAGTCGTAGACCACCGACCCGATCAGCAGCACGATGAAGACGGCGCACACGACGTGGACACCGTGACGGTGGCGGTACATCCACTGCTGCTGGGGTGTCAGTGGCGATGTCTGGGGCACGCCAGCAGTGTTCTCGGTCAGGGAGCGCGCCGCCCGCTGCCATCACAACGGGCCGGCGCGGTCTGTCTCGAACGGTTTCACCTCCGCGGGAGCGACGTTGCCGGTGGGGCTGGCCGAGAATGACGACCTCGGTAGGCCTGTGGGGGTCGGGCCGGCCGCGGTGGCCGGGACGGTGGAGTTCAGCCCGGGATCTGCCCGCCTCGCTCATCGACGCTCACTGTGCCGGCGGGATGGAGGTCGGTCGGAGCGGATGCCGCCGCCGGGTCGACATCCCAGCTGGCGGGGATGGGAAGACCCGCGTTGTCGGTGAGCCCGGTGTGACGGTGTCAGACGACCACGTCCTGATCGTGTTCGCACGGCGCGGCCATGATCCCGATGGGGGGTCGGGGGGACGTCAGTGTGGGGTCTCGATCGTGGCGAGGAGGTCCGAGAGCTGATGTTGCTGTCGGGTGTCGAGGTGACGCAGCGGCGTCAGGGACGCGACGTCCGCCACGAGGCGTGCGTGAAGCCGTTTTCCGCGGGCGGTGAGGACAAGCACTCGGGAGCGGCCGTCGGTGGGGTGGGGTTGGCGTGCCACGAGACCATCCTGTTGAAGTTTCGCGCTGATCAGCGAGGCGTTCGAGGGATCGCAGTCGAGGGTCCGGGCGAGGTCGCGCACTGTCGGGGGAGGCGTGCCGGGGTCGAGGGCCCACAGAGCGGCGCCGACGGACTCGGTGAGCCCGAGCCGGCCGAGGGCATCGGCGAGTGAACGATCGACGGTGCGGGACACCCCGTACCACTGGCGTAGCAGGAGCACGGTCACCCGATCAAAGTCCATCCGCACAGTCTACGGTCCGTGTGAATCTCCGTGATGTATTCATGTACTGTCGGTGGATGATCACCGAGATGAAGATGACGCAGATCGTGCTCGACGGGCCCGGGGCGGCAGAGCGGCTCACCGTGGTGGAGGGGCCCGTCCCCGAGCCGGGCGCTGGTCAGGTCGTGGTGCGCGCCGAGGCGGCTGGGGTTGCCTTCATCGACGTCATCACACGGCAGGGCCGGAGCCCCGGCCCACTCCCGCGGGTCCTCGGGTTCGACGTCGTGGGTCGCGTCATCGCGGTCGGGAGCGCCGTGACGGCGCTGCGGGAAGGGGAACGGGTTGCCGCGCTGCTCGGCGCAGGCGGGTACTCCACCCACGTCGTGATTGACGTCGACCGCGCCGTGCCGGTCTCGGCGGACGTCGCCGCCGCCGAGGTCGATGCCCTCGTCCTGAACTATGTGACGGCATGGCAGATGCTTCACCGCACGGCGCAGGTGAAGCCCGGGCAGTCGATCCTCGTGCTGGGTGCGGCCGGTGGCGTCGGATCGGCACTACGCGAGCTGGCCCTGCTCGACGGCATCGACGTGTACGGCACCTCAAGCCCCGGCCGCCGGGCGGTGGTCGAAACCGGTGGTGCCCACTGGGTACCCGCTGCGGCCGATGTCCCGGCGTCGGTCGACGCTGTCTTCGACCCCGTCGGCGGTCCGTCGCTGCGAACCTCACGTCAGGTGACCCGCGCCGGGGGCGTCGTCGTGTCGTACGGATTCAGTTTCACGGTGGCGGCCGGGCACTCGAAGTACGCCGGCCTGGCAAGGACCGCGGCGGCGCTCGTGCACGCGAGGATCACGCCGGGACCGCATGTGCGCCTCTACACGGTGGAAGACTCGACTCGCAAGGACCCGGGCGCGTATCGGGAGGACCTGACCCGGTTAGTGAGGCTGCTCGCAGAAGGGCGGATCCGGCCGGTGGTAAGCACGTTGCCGCTGACCGAGGCGGCAGAAGCCCACCGCCGCCTCGAGGCGCGCAAGGTCATCGGCAAGCTGGTCCTCGTGCCGGCCGGCGTCGCGTGACGACGCAGTCGCGTCGGAGCCGCCATGTCGCGATCGGCAGCTCCTTCGCTGCCGGCCCGAGCAGCTTCGTCGCTACCAGCGACGAAGCTCGTGCTGCGAGCGAATCCACTCCGACGGCGCCTAGCCCTCCGACGGCGCCCGGCCCTCCGACGGCCAGGGCCTGAAGACCTTTACTAAGGACCTCGTGGTGCGGGGGCGGGTCCCGGATCGCAACGTCTCTGTGCAGGTCATGGTCGGGGTGCGGCGGTCCGGCTGCTCATGCTCTCCTGCTCACGAGGGTGGGAATCCTCCGTTCGATGTCCTCAGCGGTTCGTCCACCGGCGAGGACGACCCTGTCCGGGCGCACGAGGACCACCTCGACCCTGTGGTGGTCGAAGCGTCGACGGAGCTCGGCGCAACCTCGGCCGGACGAACCTCTGTCGATACTGACCAGGCCGGCGTTGAGGCTGTTGGCCAACGCCCGGTCGTCCTGGCGGATCGGTCGGTTCACGACCAGGCCCCACCCCGCACCGAGCTGGGCGTCGATGATCGCCATGCCCTCGTCGCTGGGCAGCTCGCACACCGGGAGGAGCGATCCTCGGAGCTTGCCTGCCGATTTCCTGGTCACGAGCGGACCCGGTCGCAGAGCAGGCGTGGCGCTGTTCGCGACAGCCCCGCCGAGCCCGGGGACGAAGCGAGCGCGTGGGAGGACCAGGTGGCGGAGCGCGTCGGCGACACGGCCACCGCCGGTCATCGCGACGCCCACCATCTTTGCTGTGTTCACGAGACCGGTCGCGTGCGGCTTCCGCTCGAGCTCGTAGGTGTCGAGCAGGGCGTCGTCGGCGCCGTGCACCACGGCAGCGACCTTCCAGGCGAGGTTCATCGCGTCACGTAGGCCCGCTCCCAGGCCCTGCCCGATGAACGGGGGCGTGAGATGCGCGGCGTCGCCCAGGACCATGATCCGGTCGCGGCGCCATCGGTCGGTGACCTCGGCACGGAAGGTGTACTCGACGCACCGGATGACTTCGAGGTCGGCATCGTCCACGGAGGACGCCCACGGGTCGATGATCTCGCGCATGGCGGCCATGTCGCGGAACTCGTCCGGTCGCTCCCCGTCGAGGAGCTGGAACTCCCACCGGTACCTGTCGCGACCGATGCGCATGAAAGTGCCGGCACGGTGGGTGTCGCACACCTGGTGGACGCCGCCCCACTCGTCGAACTCCACCGGGCAACGGATGTCGAGGACGAGCCAGCGTTGCTCGAAGCCCAGCTGCACCAGGGAGCTGCCCATCGCGTGGCGGACCACGCTGTTGGCGCCGTCGCACCCGAGGAGGAACTGTGAGGTGATCTCGCGGGTGTGCGCGTCCTCGTCGGTCACCGTCACGACCACCCGGTCGGCACCTTGATGGACGGCGGCGAGCTCCACTCCCGACAGAAGGGTGACCCCGGGGTAGCTGTCGAGGTTGTGGCGCATCAGTCGTTCGAGGTCGGGCAGGTCGAACATGTTGGCCTGCGGGAACACGTGCTCGTCGAGCGAGACCCGGTCGAACTGCGCGAGGACACGGTGTCGCCGGTCGACCAGTCGCAACCCGAGGCCGGGCTGGCTCACCGTGCGGAACGCTTCGCCCACTCCGAGCTGCTGCAGGATCCGGAAGACCTCGTCGTCGACGTGCACCGCCCGCGGCAGCGGGTAGATGTCGTGGTGGCGCTCGATGACGATGCTGGGCACCCCGTGCTGCTCGAGCAGGGTCGCCACCGCGACTGCGGTGGGACCGGCGCCCGCGACGATGACGGGAGCATCGACGGTCATCGGAGCTCCAGGTCGAACACACAGCCCGAGAGCGCAGCGGCGATCCTGTCGTGTCGGTCCTGCGGAGGACTGACGACCACCGTCAGTGCACCATCACGGTGGCAACGCTCGGCGACACACCCTGCACGCCGCTCACCTCCGACTCCACCGAGCCGCGACGGCACCGGTCACCGACGGGTGCGCAGCCACGACCATCACGATCAGTTCGATGTCGTGACCGCCATGGATGATGACGGCCCTGCTGCGCTCTCGGGGGTGCGCGAAACCATCGGCATCAACGAAGCCTAGGAGCCTGCTGAACGGTGGGCAGTAGGTGGTGGCCGGGCGCGCGATCGGGCCTGGCCGGGGTCAGCGGCCACGGGTGTGACCGACCGTGGAGCCGGCGGTGGCCTGGTGCAGCCCGGGCGCGCAGACGGTCAGCGTGCGTACTCGGTCGAGGTCTCGGTGGCGTAGCGGGCCATGAGTGTGTTGATGGCGCTGCTCGTCGGCGGCTGTCCGGCGGCCAACTCGCGGAGTTCTCGGAAGTACTGCAGGTAGGAGTCAGGGGTGAAGGCGGTGAGGAGGACGGCAGGCTCGTCGCCGGGGTTGGCGAAGGTGTGCGGTGCGCCCGTGGGGACCATGACGAGCGTGCCCGGGACCGCGTCGTGGTCCCGGTCGCCGATGGTGAACCGCACGGTTCCCGAGACTACGTAGAAGCCTTCGTCGTGCCGGGCGTGGCGGTGCTGGGGTGGTCCGGCGCTGTGCGGGGGAAGGGTGCTCTCGGTGATGGCCATCCGGTGTCCGGTCGTATCACCGGCCTCGAGGATGCGCATCGGCAACGCCGGACCCAAGAGAATGGTCTCACCCTCGTTCGGACCGACGATTGAAACTTGGACCACGAGATCCTCTCCTCACGTTGTGGTGGTCGTCGACGTGTGGCAAGCGCTCGCCGTGGTCGTCCGACACCGCGACCGGGGCGGCGTTCACGACGGGTACTCGGTGCACAGGCAGCCGACTCCCGGCTGGATCCACTCCCTCCCTTCCCACTCCGGGTGCTTCTGGATCATCACGGCCGTGACCTCGTCGACGATCGTTGCTTCGCTCATGGCCGAGTCCCGGCGCACCCAAGTCTCGTCGCGCAGTAGCTCGAGGTACTCACCGACATCAGCCAGCCGCTCGACGCCGCCGACGTCACCGTGGCCGGGGATCACCAGCTTCGGGTCAGTGGCGGCGAGCCGCTTCATCACCTCGATCCAGCCGGTCCCGGACACGTCGGTGTCGTACGGCGGGAACCACGGGAAGATCGCGAACTGCCCGGTCTCCACCAGGTCACCGGTGAACAGGGCCCCGGCGTCGGGGACCGTCACCACCTGGTCGCCCTTCGTGTGCCCTCGCCCGGCGGGCCGCAGGTGGACGATCCGGCCGCCCAGGTCCAGGTCGTAGGAGTCGTCGTAGACGAGGTCGGGGGTGGCGAGTGTGACGTCCTCGAGCTCGCGGGCGACGGCTGCGCCGAGCCCGCGGAACTGCTCCAGGTAACCGGGGCCGCGGGTGGCCAGGTCCTGGGCCTGCACCCTGTTGATCAGGAACGTCGCGTTCCCGGCGAACACCTGGGCACCGAATGCGTGCTCGGGATGGAAGTGCGTCGTGGTCAGGTAGAGCTTGCGACCCCGGGCGTAATCGGCTGCGAACGTGAGCACCCTGTCCGCGTTCCGCGGGCCCATACCGGTGTCGATCACCAGCACCGCGCCGCTGCCGCCCACGACCCCGACGTTCGGCACGAGCGGAACGTGTCGATCCGGGATCACCACGAGGTCGCGGGCGATCTCCTGAACCCTCGTGGTCTCCACGACGGGATCGGGGTACGGATAGGCGTCGGGCATGGCAGTGAACTCCTCGGATGTGACGATCGCAGCAGTCGATCCGGCTTCCGGACGGGTTCAGTCGATCGCGGACCCGACCGCCGTGTCCAATACCGGTTCCGCACCGCTGATACCGTCAGAGTATCGTGAGTGATCATGGATCTGCGGTTGCTCCGGTATTTCGTTGCCGTCGCCCAGGAACGGCATTTCCGCCGGGCCGCCGACCGGCTGAACATGACCCAACCGCCGCTGAGCCGCGCCATCAGGCAGCTGGAGACCGACCTGGGCACGGTCCTGTTGCACCGCTCGTCGACCGGGGTCACGCTCACCGCGGCCGGATCCGAGCTCTACGACCAGGCGCGGACGCTGCTGGAGCACGCCGAGCAGGTACGCGCCCGGGTCACCGTCGCGGCCGGCACCGCGAGCCTCACCGTCGGGAGTCTCGCCGACAGCGTCGACGAGGCCGGCACCCGCCTCGCCGCCGCGTTCCGCGAGCGGCACCCCGGAGTCGACGTGCTCATCCGCGAAGCGGACTTCACCGACCCGACCGCCGGACTGCGGGCCGGCGTCGCCGATGTCGCGCTCACCCGGGCGCCCTTCGACGAGACTGGGATCAGCACCCGCGTCGTGCGCTCCGACCCGGTCGGGGTGGTCCTGCGCACTGACGACCCGCTCGCCGGACGGTCCACGTTGCGCCTGGGCGACCTCGACGACCGCCCGTGGTGCCAGCTGCCCGACGGGACCGACCGGTTCTGGCGGGCCTACTGGAACGGGGCCACGCCCGTGGGCCGGCTCCGGGACGGGCCCGTGGTGCGAAGCGTCCACGAGTGCCTGCAGGCCGTTCTCTGGAACGGCACGATCGGCCTCACACCTCTCACCCACGCCGTCCCCGGCGGTCTCACCTACGTTCCGCTGTCGGACATGCCGCCCAGCCGGCTCGTCATCGCCTGGAACACCACCGACGGCAACCCACTGGTCCGCTCCTTCACCCGGATCGCCGCCTCCGCCCACCGCTCGGGTGCCCCCGCGAAACCCCTGCCCTGACCGGGGTCCCGGTTGCATGTCCGGACCGGGGCATCTCCGGGCTGCGCAGCGTCCGGGTCATCCGAAAGTCGCAGCCGCCTCGTGCCGACGCGTGAGCCGCGCCGCCGCAAGTCCATCCCGCGGTCCGATGAACGAAGCGGCGCTTCTCCGTACGTTCTTGGTATCCGGTGAAAGGGCCGGCGACGCAGCGGAGGCACCATGATCGAGGTACGCGGGCTGACCAAGCGGTACGGCGACAAGGTCGCCGTGGACGCCTTGACGTTCGACGTCCGGCCCGGGATCGTCACCGGTTTCCTGGGACCGAATGGTGCCGGGAAGTCCACCACGATGCGGATGATCGTGGGCCTGGACGCACCCAGCGCGGGATCGGTGACCGTGAACGGCCGGCGCTACGCCAAGCACGCGGCACCGCTGCACGAGGTCGGTGCGTTGCTGGAGGCGCGCAGTGTGCACCCGAGCCGTTCGGCGGCGGGACACCTGCAGGCCCTGGCGGCGACCTGCGGGATCGGCAAGCGGCGCGTCGCGGAGGTCCTGGACCTGGTGGGGCTGGCCGAGGTCGCCGACAAACGGGTCGGGGGGTTCTCGCTGGGGATGGGCCAGCGGTTGGGGATCGCGGCCGCGCTGCTCGGGGACCCCGACACGGTGATGCTCGACGAGCCGGTCAACGGCCTGGACCCCGAGGGGGTGCTGTGGGTCCGCACCCTGCTGCGGGGCCTGGCTGAGGAGGGGCGGACGGTGTTCGTGTCCAGCCACCTGATGAGTGAGATGGCGCTGACCGCCGAGCGCCTGATCGTGGTCGGCCGGGGCCGGCTGATCCGGGACCAGACGATGGAAGAGTTCATCGACAGCGCGTCAACCGGGCGGGTCCACGTCCGCTCACCGCACGCGGCGCGGCTGCGGGATCTGCTGCTCGCCGACGGTGTCAAGGTGTCGACCTCCGCCGAAGGGGAGCTGGACGTCACGGGCTGGGACAGCGACGAGATCGGTGACCGGGCCGCGGCCGCTGGTCTGGCGCTGCACGAGCTCACGCCCGTACAGGCGTCGCTGGAGCAGGCCTTCATGAAGCTCACCGCCGATGCGGTCGAGTACCGCCCCAGCAACGGGCAGTCGATGCACGGCGGCAATCACGGTCCCACCGACAGCCCCGCCGGCATCGACAGTCACGTCTCCACCGACAGCCCCGCCGACGAAAGGATCGCCGCATGAGCACCGCCCTGGTCAGTCCTCCGGTCGTCGGCTCGGACGCCCCTGCCCACCGGCCGCGTGCCGGCAACTCCGCGGGGCCGGTGACGTTTCCCCGGGCCGTGCGCTCGGAGTGGGTGAAGTTCCGCACCCTGCGCTCCAGCTGGCTGATGCTGCTGTCCTCGTTCCTGGCCATGGTCGGTATCGCCGTCGCGGTGGGCTACAACACCGGCAGGAACTGGGCCGGGCTCCCAGCGGAGGACAGCGCACCCTCCGGTGGCCTGCAGGGCTACCTGCTGGCCCAGTTGGTCATCGGTGTGCTCGGTGTGCTGTTCGTCACCGGTGAGTACGGGACCGGGATGATCCGCTCCACCCTCGGCGCGGTACCCGGACGGGTCCCGGTACTCGCGGGCAAGGCGGTCGTGTTCGGTGGTGTCGCGCTGCTCGCCATGGTCCCCGCCTCGCTGGCCGCCTTCGGCACCGCTCAGCTGTTCCTGTCGCACTACGGCCACGGCACCGCGCTGACGGCCCCCGGGGTGCTGCGCGTGGTGCTCGGCACCGGCGTGTACCTCGTCCTGCTGGGGCTGCTCGGCTCGGCGCTGGGCTGGATGGTGCGCAGCACCGCCGGCGGCATCTCGGCGTTCGTCGGACTGGTGCTGATCCTGCCGCTGCTCACCGGGCTGCTGCCGGGCTCGATCTCCAAGACGCTGGCCCACTACCTGCCGAGCAACGCCGGGGAGTCGTTCATCCAGAGTGTCCACGTGCCCGGCGCACTAGGCCCGTGGACCGGTCTCGCGGTGCTGATCGGGTGGGTGGTGGCGGCGCTCGCCGTGGCCGGGGTGCTGCTGCGACGTCGAGACGCCTGAGCATGGCTGCTGCCCCCGGGCACGCTCCCGCCGGTCGGTCCGCCCCCGTGGGGGCGCCGGCCGGCGGGGGCGTGCCCGACGGTTGGCTCCGGGCCCGGCTATGGGCACGGCTGCGGTGCGGGCGGACCGTGGACGCGCTGATCGTGGTGGGGCTGGTGGCCTGGAGCCTCGCCGGGTCTCGGTGGGGGGACGCGCCCACCTCTCACTCGTCGTGGGGGTACGTGTTCGGTGTCCTGCTGCCGTTGCCGCTGCTATCCCGGCGCCGCCACCCGGTGCCGGTCCTTCTGGCCATCTGCGCGATCGCCGTGGGCGAGCTGCTGGCGGACAGCCCGGTCACCGCCGTCGCGGCGGTGCTGGTCGCGCTGTACTCGGTCGGTGCGCACTCCGACTCCCGTCGCTCCCGCGTCGTCGCCGCCGTGGTCAGCGAGGCCGAGGTGGTGCTCGCGACCTGGCGCTGGGCACCCCCCGACCACCGCCTGGCCACGGCCCTGCTGCTCACCGGCACTTCGTTGGGGTCGCTCGTGCTGGGGGTGTACGTCCGGACCCGCCGCGCGTACCTGGCCGCGCTGCTGGAGCGGACCCACACGGCCGAACGGGACCGTGACCAGCGGGCGCTGCTGGCGGCCGCCGAGGAGCGCCGGCGGATCGCCCGGGAGATGCACGACATCGTCGCCCACAGCGTGGCCGTGATGGTGGCGCTCAGCGACGGCGCGGCCGCCACCGCGCTCCGCGACCCTAATGCCGCGCGCGAAGCCAGCCAGCAGGCGTCCGCCACCGGCCGGCAAGCGCTGGGGGAGATGCACCGGCTGCTCGGGGTGCTGCGCGACGGCGACCCCGACGAACTCGCCCCGCAGCCGACCCTGGCTCAACTGGGTGACCTGCTGACCCGGGTCCGGGCGGCCGGGCTGCACGTGGAGCTGGTGGAGGTCGGGACCAGACCGACACTGCCGCCCAGCACCGAACTGGCGGCGTACCGACTCGTGCAGGAAAGCCTGACCAACATCGTCAAGCACGGACGAGAGGTCACCCACATCACCGTGAGCCTGCGCTACCGCGCCGCGGGGGTCGACCTCACCGTCGACGACGACGGCCGACCCCACCACCGCCTCGTGGTGACGGAGCCGGCCGGCCACGGACTCGTCGGCATGCGCGAACGGCTCACCGCCGTCAACGGGACCCTGGACGCCGGGCCGCGCGCCGACGGCGGCTGGCGGGTCTCGGCCCGGTTGCCCAGCACGTCAGCTGCCCTCCCCCCCGATCAGCTGTCCGCGGCACCGCCGGTCGGATCAGTCGCGTGAGCATCCGGGTGGTGCTCGCCGACGACCAGGCGTTGCTGCGCCAGGGCTACCGCATGGTGCTCTCCGCCCAGGACGACCTCGAGGTCGTGGGCGAAGCCGCCGACGGGACGGCAGCCCTGCGCCTGGCCCATTCGCAGCACCCCGACGTCGTGCTCATGGACGTCCGCATGCCGGGCATGGACGGCATCGAAGCCACCCGGCAGATCGTCCAGCAGACACCCGACGTCAGGGTCATCATCCTGACGACCTTCGACGTCGACCAGTACGCGTTCTCGGCGCTGCGAGCAGGTGCCAGCGGGTTCCTGCTCAAGAACGTCCCCCCCGAGGACCTGCTCTCCGGTATCCGGGCGGTCGCGACCGGTGATGCCGTCATCGCACCGAGCATGACCCGCCGGCTGCTCGACGCCTTCGCCACCCACCTGCCGGACGGCCCGGAGACCGTCGCCCGCGACCGCGTCCTGGACGTGCTCACCGACCGCGAACGGGAGGTCTTCACCCTGGTGGCGACCGGCCTGAGCAACCGTGAGATCGCCTCGTCGCTCACGCTGTCCGAGGCCACCGTCAAGATCCACATCGGCCACATCCTCAGCAAGCTCGACCTGCGTGACCGCGTCCAGGCCGTCATCCTCGCCTACCGCACCGGCCTCACCCGGCCGTGACCTGGGAGCTGCCCGGGAGGTGCCCGGTCACCTGTCGACAGTGGATCCAGTCGTCCCATCGGAACGGACGACGTGACATCTACGCGGGCGGGATCGACGGCCAGCGACTCCGGGGACGCGGTGGGTGTGGCCCTGACGACGACGTTTACGTCTGCGGCCTGACCGCAGCAGCTCTCTCGGCTCTACCCCGACGTGGTGATGTGGCGGAGGAGCTGGCTGGAGACGTAGACCTTGCGACAGTTGGTTCCGGGGTTGCCCGCCGGACCGGTAGCGGGGGACACGGACGCGTTGACGTGTCATCTGTTCGCGATTGATACAGCTGGCGACGACGTGGGTGTCGTGTCTTTCATGCCCCACCCGTGCCCATCGCGTCCCAGTGTCCGCGCGGTGTGTCTCTGCGGGATGGCAGTCCGGGCAAACGCTCAGCACACCGGTCACGGGACGCGACTCGTCCAGGCTGTAGTCGAAGGCGCTCGTGAGACCGGCGCGGCTGTGGTGTGGGCTGATGCGCGGCGGACGGCCGTCCATTTCCTCCAGCGGTTCGGCGCCGTGAGGGAAGGGCCCGCCTTCATCGGCGAGGTCACTGGCCTTGATGACGACCGGGTGGTCTTTCCCGACTGCCCCCCTTCCACCAGGCGCACACGAGACCAGTCGCCGGCTCGATCTGTCGAACGGACGGTGGTGAAGGGTCGGCGTGGTTCAAGGCCTGGTTGTCGTCTCCCCAGTGTTGCCATCCGGAGGAGCGCGCGCACAGGACGTGCTACGCGCCAGGTCCACCACAACCAGACGCCCCTGCGAGCCCCCACCAGACGCGCCTGCTAGGCACCGCGGTGGTGGCCGGGGCCTACGTTCAGCTCCTCGGGAGCGGTGTCCCACCGCCGGCTGGACCGGTCGACCTCGCTCATGTGCTCCTCGGCCCACTCCCGCAGTACAGCCAACGGGGCTTCCAGGGTCCGGCCGAGCGGGGTGAGCTGGTAGTGGACACGCGGGGGCACGGTCGGATCCACCCGCCGCGCGACGAGCCCGTCGCGCTGCAGGCTCCGCAGCGTTTGGGACAGCATCTTCTGAGACACCCCGGGCATCCGCCGCTGCAGCTCCGCGAACCGCACCTCCGGCGGGTGAGCGTCGGTGAGGACCTTCACCGCCATCGACGTCCACTTCGTCCCGAGCCGGTCCAGGAGCCGGCGGGTCGGGCACGCCGGGTCGAAGAGATCACCGCGCACGCCGGGCCCCCCCGGGGTCTGGGCAGTCACCTTCACCTCACCACCTGTCGCTCCGGTGCCGTCTTGGCGACCACCACAAAGGCACCTACCGTCAGCACGTAACCAAAAGTAACCGGCTCGAGAGGAATCCGATGACCACCGCCACCGCAGTCCCGATCGATGTCCGCAGGGTCGCGGCCAACGGCATCACCCTGAACGTCGCGACCGCCGGCACCGGCCCGCCGGTGCTCCTGCTGCACGGCTGGCCCCACACGTGGCAGCTGTGGAGTGCAGTCCTCCCCCGCCTCGCCGCCCACCACCGGGTCATCGCCCCCGACCTGCGCGGGCTCGGAGGCAGCGTCCGCGCCGCCGGCTATGACGCTCAGACGCTGGCCGCCGACGCGGGCGGGCTCCTGGACTCCCTCGGTGAGACCTCCGCGGCGGTCGTCGCGATCGACGCCGGCGTCCCGACGGCGTTCATGCTCGCCATGACCGCACCGCACCGGGTCCACCGCCTCGTGGTGATGGAGTCCCTGCTCGGCACCCTGCCCGGCGCCGAACGGTTCCTGGCCGGCGGGCCGCCGTGGTGGTTCGGCTTCCACGCCGTCTCCGGCCTCGCCGAGACGGTCCTCCCCGGCCATGAGGGCGCCTACCTCGACTGGTTCCTCACCGCGGGCACCCACCAGGGCCGAGGGATCGACCCGGTCGTCCGGGACGCCTTCGTGGACGCCTACACCGGGACCGAGGCCTTGCGCGTGGGGTTCGAGTACTACCGGGCCGGGCCCACCAACAGTCAGCAGATCAGCGCGGCGGTCACACACCGCCGGCTCACCATGCCCACCATGGCCGTCGGCGCGCACCCCGTCGGCGACAGCCTCTACCGGCAACTCCTCCCCGTCACCGACGACCTGATCGGTCACCTCCTGGACGACTGCGGCCACCTCATCCCCCTCGACCGGCCCGACGCCCTCCTTGATCTCCTCATCCCGTTCATCACCTGAGCTCCGGGCACAGGTCCGCGGGCCACCGCTTGCCCACCCCCGTCGTCCTCGTCCCCAGTCCAGGAGTCACCGCAGCGGCCGCGACCTTCGCACCACGAAAGCTGGCCGGTACTACCTGCCGACGCAAGGCACGCTGGCCGCGATGACCGCGCAGGCCCGGTAGTCATGCACCGCCGACCACACCGGGTGCGGTCGGGCAGCCAGGCTGGGTCCTGGCCATGGGTCACCTGCACCACCTAACGGCACTGCGCTGGCCACGAACGGGCCCGGGAAGTGACCCGCCAGGTGCGCCCGGTGCGGGTGAGTTCAATCTGGACCATGACC
>JAABUY010004004.1_pt1 | contig 15769 bp, 14 predicted proteins | sample 5560271 | NCBI WGS metagenome assembly JAABUY01 (sample SAMN10711886, study PRJNA513374) | rock metagenome | isolation source: Antarctica rocks | place: Antarctica: Victoria Land, University Valley
GATCCGCCACGAATACTGGGCACAAGCACACGCCGTGACCACCACACCACAAATCACGCCCGTCCCGTCACCATCAGCCCTGACCGCCGCCTAATACCCCGAAACTCGAGTGGCACCGCTGATCGAGCCATATCCCGCGAACCGTCGGGTCGGACAGGTCTTCAATTCTCCGTCGTCGTCGCACTGGCTGGGTCTCGACGATGGTGGGGCGGACGTCTTCAGCGTGTTGATAGGCGGAGCTCGAGTATCGCTCCTGACGGGTTTTGGCTCGGCTTTCGTCGCCACCCTTATCGGCGTCAGCCTTGGAGTCGTGGCCGGTTACCAAGGCGGCATCGCGGACGGCATCATCATGCGCGTGACCGATTACTTCCTGGTCATTCCGACCCTGCCTCTGACGATTGTCATGTCGGCTCTCTGGAAATCGCGCACGGGTCACACGATCGTCATCATAGGGGCGCTTCTGTGGCCCTGGTCGACGCGAATCGTGCGCGCCCAGGTGACGAGCACGCGAGAACGCCTGCATGTGATACGAGCTCGCGCCATGGGCGCCAGCCGTCGTCGCATACTCGTTCACCACGTTGTGCCCCAGCTGGTTGGCTTGGTGATCGCCAGTGCCGTGATTACGCTCGCCAGCGCGGTGTTCCTCGAGACCGCACTCGACTTCCTCGGTTTGGGAGACAGCAACGTTGTCTCGTGGGGCACGATGCTGGAGAATGCCTTCCAGCGCGACGCGGTCAGTGCGGGAGCGTGGTGGGTCGTGCTGCCCCCTGGACTCATCATCACGGTGACGATCGTCGCTTGCTACTTGGTGGGCGAGGGCGTGGAGCTGGCGGTCGGGCTTCGGGGCCAGCTCAACTATCTCATCGGCGGCGCTCGCACCGCCGGAGCTGTCGAGCCAGCGAGCATTGCAGAATGACCCTGCTCGACGTCAGCGAGCTCCACGTACGGCTGCCGCTCCCCGATGGCCGGGAGGTGCATGCGGTGCGAGGCATCAATTTGACTGTCGTTGATGGCGATCGGATGGGGTTGGTCGGGGAATCCGGATGCGGAAAGACCACGACGCTTCTCGCGATCATCGGCCTGCTACCGCCCGGGGCTCGGGTGAGCGGGCGGGTTCTGTTCGACGGGCAGGACATCCTCGGAGAACACGGTTCGAGGCCGCACCGATGGACCGACGTGAGCATCGTCTTCCAAGGTGGCCTGAACGGACTCAACCCCGTCAAGAGGGTTGGTGCGCAGCTGATCGAGCCGATGGAGCTTCACGGGACGGCGACCGGCAGTGCTGCTCGAGGGCGTGCACGTGAGCTCCTCGAGCGTGTGGGGCTTCCGGCATCTGCCACCGATCGATACCCACATCAGCTGTCGGGTGGGATGCGGCAGCGGGTAATGATCGCGATGGCGCTGGCGTGTCGTCCCAGGCTTCTCCTCGCAGACGAGCCCACGACGGCGTTGGATGTGATCGTCCAGGCTCGTGTGCTCGAGCTCCTCCGCACCCTGGCGATCGAGGACGGTCTCGCGCTTCTGCTGGTGACTCATGACCTGCCCGTCGTCGCGCAGACCTGTGACCGAATCGCGGTCATGTACGGGGGGGACATCGTCGAGACGGGCGACACCGCCGAAGTTACTCGCCTACCGCGTCATCCCTACACGACGAGTCTACTAGCGGCAGTCCCTGAACTTGTAAGCGGGACACCGTCGGTGAACCTCGCCGGTGCTCCACCGCTACTGGACGCTCCAATCCGCGGGTGCTCCTTCCGCCCCAGGTGCAGCCGGGCACTTCAGGCGTGCTCCGACGAGCGTCCTCGTCTGGCCGGCGTGTCGCCCGAGCACTCCGTCGCCTGCCACGCGCAACTCCTCTTGCCGCCGATGGCTAAACGAGCTGGTGAAGCTGTCCCAGTCAGCATGCGTCCTGTCACCGCTTGGAACGGAAGTAGCACGACCGACGTGCTCGCTGTGAACGGCCTGGTCGTTCGCTACCCGGTCGCGCTGCCGCTCACGGCGCGGCGGCGCCGTCGTCGAGCGACGACCGCCGCAGTCGACGGCGTCTCGGTGATTGTCAAGGCGGGTGAGACACTCGCGCTGGTCGGAGAATCGGGATCGGGGAAGACCACGACCGCGCACGCGATTCTCCGCATTGCCCCGATCACCGCCGGTGTGATCCGCGTTCATGGCGTTGACATCACCCACGCACGAGAGCGGGAGCTGCGCCCGATCCGCCGACGTGTGCAGATGCTCTACCAGGATCCCTTCGAGGCACTCAATCCTCGCTGGCGCGTACGCCAGCTCGTGGAAGAGCCGTTGCTCATCCATCGGACTGCGCATTCTCTGGTAGAGCGACAGGGGCTCGTCAACGACGCACTTGAGCGCGTCGAGCTGACGCCCGCCAGCACCTTCGCCGACCGATTCCCACATGAGCTCTCCGGGGGGCAGTTGCAGCGGGTTGCGATCGCGGCCGCCCTCGTCCTCGAGCCAGAGCTCCTCATCGCTGACGAGCCGGTGTCCATGCTGGATGTCTCCACTCGAGGAGGAATCCTTTCACTACTCGATGAACTAAAACGGCAGCAGGGCCTCGCCCTGCTGATGATCACGCACGATCTCTCAACGGCCGCCCACTTTGCGGACCGGATCGCGGTACTGTACCGTGGCCAGGTGGTCGAGGAGGGGACCGCCACGGACGTAATCTCGACTCCTCAGCACCCCTACACCCAGGCGCTGATTGCGGCCGTCCCTCGCGTCGATCGCCGAATCCCCGTGCCGAAGGTCACAGTGGATCAGACAGCGCGAAGTGGATGAGCCAGCCCAACCCAGCGACGCTGGCCAGTGCTTGGCGCTTTGTTTGAGCCGCACCTGCCCCGCTGGAAGAGCCCCGGGCGCGATGATTCTGCCGCTCTGCCCTGGTGGCAACAGCGCGTGACACCAGACGGTGCACAGTGAACTCTCCGACGCTCGCCTTGCTGCGAAGGTGTTATCGCTATATCGTGGCGAGCCAGTTTCACAGGTCGGTGGGCACCTGAAGTCTTTGATCCACCCGCAAACCCCGACGACAAACGCGCTCGGCAACGGGTGCGGCAGCGGTCCGTCGGCTACGAAGCGCACCTCTTTCCGTTCGGAGCAGGCGAGTCGGCAACGCAGCTCGCCGCCTTGCTATGCCGGCGGTGCGGGTCCATCAGCGACGCTGGTCGCTTCCCTCCTACGCGCGGAAACCGAGACTTGTCGCTGACGATCGGTTTCGTCACGCCCGCTGGGGCGTCCCGCGCGAGCGCAATGGCGACAAAGGGATCGCCCGGATCGAGCCCGACCGGACGCAGCCGCGGACGATCGGAATCGCCCAGGAGCAGGCGTCCCGTCAGGACCCTCCGGCACGCTCGCAACGGACGACGAGGAGGAGCGCCGATGCCGTAGCCGCTCGCTACTGCTCCGGCGCCAAGCAGTCGTCTCCAACCGCGCACACGAGACGCCCGCAGCGGACGGGGAGCCATCGCGTCGCGACCGTCGGCCCAGGCGGCCCGGATCGGCCGAACACCGCGCAGCCTCACGGATGAGCGGCGCGTCTACTTTGGGTCTGGAGCGACCGCCGCTTGCTTGTGCAATGCGCGAACAGCAGTCGCGTCAGGTAGCCCCGGGCGCTCTACAGCGTGAGGTCAGGTGCCTGCGAAGCGCGCGCTCTGCGGGGGAACGCCCAGGGAACGGGATCGAGCAAAGAGCGCAGCAGTTGGCATCGGTCCGAGTCCGCCGCTACGTCCGGCCGATTGTTGACTTGTCGGCCCTGCCCAGGAAGGACGCCAGAGCCTGCCCCGCCCCTTCCAAATCGCCCGGAAGCAGATGCGTGTATCGATCGTCGGTGATCGAGCCCCGCGCGGTCGTCGCCGTGCTCGCGTGGCCCATCAGCGTCGCCCGCACCTTCAGATCGAGCCCTGCCGCCCTGAGGTAGCTCGCCGCGGTGTGCCGGGCCTCGTGGAGCCGGATGGGCGTCAGCCTCGCCGCCTTCCACCGCTCATCGCAACGCGTGTAGAGCGCCTCGACCGACAGTCGGCCCGAGTTCCGGCCACCCGGCTTGTGCCCCGGACACACCAGCGCCGTCCCGTCCGGTCTCCCCTGCCGCAGCCACTCCTGCCGCAGCACAGACGCGAGTGGCGGCACCGTTGGCACCGCCCGGCGAGCTGCGTCGGTCTTCGCGTCGACGTCGTCCTCGGCCAGCTCCACCACCCCGCGCTCCAGCGTCACGTCCCGCCAGCGCAGCCCGAGGATCTCGACGCGCCGCGCGGTGGCGTACCCGGCCAGGGCTAAGGGGATCTGGTCGGCGAGCGGCAGCACCTCCAGAAGCCGGCCGAGCTCGTCCGGGTCGGCCACGCGATCGCGCGGGGTCTCCCTCATCGCCGGCAGGCGGATGTGGGCGATCGGCGAGGCATCGGCCAAGCCCCGGGCAATCGCCCAGGAGAACAGCGATCGGATCGCGTTGACTGCCGTACGAACCCGACTCCCCGAGAGGCCGGCCACCACGAGCTGGTCGACGATCTTCTGGACGTCGGCCCGGCGAACGTCCGCGAGCTGACGAGTTCCGAGTTCGGGAATGACGTACAGGCGCAGAGCGCCCTCGACGTCGCGGATGGCTGTCGCCTTGTAGCGGCGTCCCTTCTTGTTGAGAGCAGAGCCGTCAACGATGGCCCGGACGAAGCGCTGCGAGGCCTCCGCGACCCGGATGCCCTCCCGCCGCACCAGGCCCCCGTTGCGCAGCGCGGCAGCCGTGTCCTGTTTCCAGAGCAGCGCCTCGGCCGGTTGGGCGAACACCGGGGATGAGAGCGGGCGCTTGCGCTCCGCGTCCCAGACCCTCGCGAGGTAGCTCGGCTCGCAGCGGCACCGCCGGTCGTCGAGCGCCGGGCAGCCCGCCCGGTGGCGGACGTAGACACCAGTCCAGCGGGTGCGCTTGTCAGGCACCCGACGAGCGTATCCGGGCAGGAAGACGCGATCACGCCGAGCCGACACGCGGCGCCCGCCCTCCGGGCTGCCCATCGAGCCATCGCTGCAGCTCGCTGACCGGCACCAGGCGCAGCCGTCCGCTGTAGACCACCCGGATCTGCGGCTGCACGTAGCGCTCGAAGTGGCGAAGGCTCATCCCCAGCGCATCGGCCGCCTCGCGGGCGTCCACCGCCAGGCGCGGCACACGGCGAGCGGCTCCAGGCCGTCGCCCCGGACTCCGACCGGGGCCGAAGGAGGACGCCCCGGTGGCCGGCTCGCTGCGCTCCCACAAGTTGGGCTGGTCGAGAGTTGTCCCCACCAGTACGTACTCGTCACGAAGCTGGTCGTCGTTGGACGACTTTCGTAACACGGTGTGGCCAACCCCCGAGCAACCCCCGAGAAACGACCGGGAATCGACCGAGAATCGACCGAGACTCGCCGAAAACGCAGACCACAGAGAAGTGCTGCACATAAGAGGTATCCGCGAGGTGTCCTGTCACGGACACCTCGCGCTGAAGCACTCGGTCTCGCTCGTGACGGCCGCAGGCCGACCCGGCGAGAGGCCCTCCGGGCTCTCGGCGCGTCCCGCGCCCCAGGCGGCTGCACCGCCCTCAGCAGCGGTCGCTGCCCCAGCGCTGCGCGCACTCCAAGCCCAGATGGCCCAACACCTGACCTCGACGCGAAGCAGGCGCCCAGGGCACGAGGCCGGCGAATTCGGTTGCTGGTTGCCCGTCGCCGGCCAGCCCTGGACCCAGGCCCGAGTGAAAGTCCGAGTGAAAGTCTTGTCAGGACTCAGGGCGTTTCCTGGCGTTTCCTGACGTCGGGCCGGATTGGCCCTGAAGGGCCGAATCGTTGATTTCTATGCGGTTTTTCCTACCGTGCCGTGAGCGGGGGACCCAGGAGTCGAACCTGACGTTGCGGTTTTGGAGACCGCCGTGTTACCGATACACCAGTCCCCCGGGGCGCCGCGTCATTCTAGTTCGGGGCAGCGCCTTGAGACGGGGTGACCTCGCCCCGCGCCGATCGCGCGCCAGGCCCCGAGCCGGGGGAATCAGGAAAAGACGACCAGGGTCCCGATGGTGAGCAGCGGGTAGACCTTCGCCGCCATGGCGGGTGGCAGCTCGACGCAGCCGTTGGACTGCGGAGAGCCATAGGAGCCGCGGTCGAACCCGTGAACCGCGTCGCCGCCGGTGAAGTAGTTGACCCATGGGACGCCCGGATCGGAGTACTGGCTGCCGTCCGGGTTGGTCCCCGTCATCGTCGTCGACGTGAAGCGCTCGAAGATGGGGAACGCCCCGCTCGGCGTCTCGGCCCCGGAGACCCCGGTGTTCGCCGGGCTGGAGAGGACCACGTGACCGTTGCGGTGGACCTGCAGGGTCTCGGTTCCCTCCTTGGAGACCGTCACCCACGTATACGGCTTCGAGCTTCGCGACCCCGACGCCCCCGCCTCCAGCAACTTGGCCCAGGTCGTCGCCCCGGCGGAGCCGCCGGGGTTGAGGTTGTGATCGGCCTGGAAGGCCATCAGCGCACCGGTGGTGACCTGATCCATCTGTCCGGTCGCCAGCACGGGCGCGTTGGAAAAGCGCGCTCTCAGCCGACCGGCTGAGGGGGGAGCGAAGGCCTGCTTGGCCGCATCGCGCAGCGATGCGGGAGACGAGGAGGCTGTGGTCGCGCCCCGCGAAAGCAGCGTGTAGGGCAGATAGCCAAGTCGGGCGAGCGTGCGCTGCAGGCCGGTCGTAGACGGACACGGGACGTGGATGGCCTGGCTGCGCCCGTGGGGCAGCGGCGCCTGGCCCTTGGCGCGGGTCCGGACCGGAACGACCAGCGCGTACCAGCGACAGGGCGGGATCGTCCCGTCGGGGGTGAAGACCTCGGCGTTGCCCTGGTCGCTCCAGCTACCGGGGATCGACGGCTCCGGGCCGGGAGAAAACCACGCAGCTACACCACGAAAGCGTATCGGGGTCCGGCCCGCTTTCGCCATCAATCTCCTGAACACCCTGTGACGGAGGCGCAGCGAGCCGCTGGGAGCGCGCGTGGCCGATGCCCGTGCAAGCGCTCTTGCAGCTGGGCAGCGCCGCGGCATGGTGGCCACGATGCGGGCGGAGGGACTCGAACCCCCAAGGGCTTTCGCCCACCGGCTCCTAAGGCCAGCGTGTCTACCGCTTCCACCACGCCCGCGCGACGTCCGGTGGCGACCGACTGCCACGAACGACGTGGGGAGATTGTATGGTCCGTTCCGTGGCGCGGGCGACGGAGGAGGACCGCGAGCGGGGCTATCGCATCGAGCACCCCAACCGCCAGAAGGCCGCCTCGAAGGCGACCAAGGCCATGGTGATCCTGCTGCTGGTCGGCTCGGCCGCCCTGGTGCTCATCGTCACCATCGGCGGCTGGAGCCTGCTCGCGGGCGCCAAGGCACTCCAGGCGGCCTACATCCTGCTCTACCTGATCATCGCGTTCTTCGTCGCGCGCTGGAGCCGGGGCACGCTGCCGCTCGCCGCGGCGCTGGCCATCGTCCTTGGAATCTTCTCGGCCGTGGCCGGTCCGGCATGGTTCGGCCGGGACAAGCCGGGCTTCGCCCACGCTGGCCTTCCGTCCAACGTGCTGGGGCTCATCACCCTCATCCTCATCCCGGTTCAGCTCCTGCTCATCGCCTTCTCGCTGCGAGCCTTCCAGCAGGCCTGGAACATCGAGGTCGAGGTCCCGCTCGACGAGGACGAGCCCAGACGGGATCGAGACCCCGGCCGAGGCTCGGGCCGACTGGACCCGGCCGAGGCCTGAGCCGGCGGCGCAGCGCCTGCACCCGCGACGCGCTATGCCTGCGCCCGCGACGCAGCGCTCTATCGTCCCGTCGGGCCGCGACCCGACGCGCCGGGCCCCCAGCCACCCGCGGCGGTGGCCAAATCGGTAAAGGCAACGGACTCAAAATCCGTCGTCCGCGAGGACTTGTGGGTTCGAATCCCACCCGCCGCATCGCCTCTGCACCCCACGCCGAACGCTCCGGTTCCCGCGTATGCTTCGTGGGCAAGGGCCCGTTGAGACGACGACAGGAGCAAGCATGGCCGAAGCGATCCAGGGACGCGCGCGGGAGCTGTTGGAGCAGCCCAACTTCTGTCACGTGGCGACGCTGCGGCCGGACGGCTCGGTGCACGGGGTGCTGGTCTGGGTCGACGTCGAAGGCGATGGGGTGGTGCTGAACACCGCCGAGGGGCGGGTTTGGCGGCGCAACGTCGAGCGGGATCCCCGGATCACCCTGACCATCCCAAACCACGAGAACCCCTACGAGTTCACCTCGGTGGTCGGCCGAGTGGTCTCGGCCACCCACGACGGCGCCGACGAGCACATCGACCGGATGGCCAAGAAGTACCTCGGCAAGGACACCTACCCCTTCCGCCAGCCCGGGGAGCAGCGGGTCAAGCTGACCATCGAGCCCGACCGGGTCCGACTCCAGGGCGGCTAGGACCCAGCCCCGAGCCCAGCTCTGGCGGCGCCGACCCAACCCGCGGCGGCGCCGACCCAACCCGCGAAGGCCGTCTTAACCCGCGGCGGCGCCGTCCCAACCGCCGGCGCGCTCAGCCTCGCCGGCGCTCTGAATCCGGGATTCGCCTGGGGCATGAGCTGGAGTTCCTTTCCGGGGGGGACCGGGCGCCGGGAGGGCCGGTCCGTCTCCCTGGCGAGACGGACCGGTCTCATGTCTCGGTCGCCGGAGGGGTCGGCTTGAACGACCTGGTGCTTTTTCAACGCTCTCGTCGCCTCGGGCCACGCGAGCTGCCGGGTCGCCGGCCGGCCACCACCCGCGGTCGCCCCCGCTGGGCTCAATCGGCGACCAGCTCGCCCAGCTCCTCCAGCAGCCCCTCGCGCGCGACCAGGATCCCGGCCGGTCGTTGCTCCCCGCCGGCTCCGAGTACCCGGCGACCCAGCCCCACCTCGGCACACAGCAGCTCACCCGCCGCCACGTCCCAGGGCTGCACGCCCCGCTCGTAGTACACGTCGAAACGGCCGACCGCCGTCCACGCGAGGTCCAGTGCTGCGCTGCCCAGCCGCCGCAGGTCGCGCACTTGGGGCAAGAGCCGTGCGGCGACGCGGGCCTGGGCCTCCCGCACCCCGGCGTCGTAGGCGAACCCGGTGGCCACCATCGCCTGGCTGAGCTCCCGCGGCTCGGGACCCGCCAGGGACTCGCGGCCCAGCCGCGCCCCGGTACCCCGAATCGTCCGGAACAGCTCGCCGCGCAGCGGATCGAACACGACGCCGACCAGGGCACCTCGGCCGTCCTCGCAGGCGACACTCACGCACCAGTGCGGGATGCCGAAGAGGAAGTTCACGGTCCCGTCCAGCGGGTCGACCACCCAGCGCAGCCCGCTGGCCCCCGGCGGTCCGCCGCCGCCCTCCTCGCCCAGGATTGCGTCGTCGTGGCGCTCGGCCAGGACCTCGCGGATCGCCCGCTCCGCGCTGAGGTCGGCCTCGGAGACAAGGTCGGTGGGTGTGCTCTTGGCCCGCACCCCCTCGTCGGGGGCGGCGAAGCGCTCGAGCAGCACGTCGCCGGCGCGGCGCGCCGCCCGTTCGGCGAGCTCGAGCAGCTCGCGCGGGTCGACGGCCTCGCCCATCAGCCCCGCAGCCCGCGGATGCGCCGCGCCGAGCGTGGCGCCGCAGGTGACAGTCGACCGCCCGCGGCGCCCATCTCTAGGCGATCGGCGGACGACGGTCTGCCCACGGACGCGCGGCCTCGAGCTGGGCGGCGAGCGACAGCAGGGTGGACTCCTCCCACGGACGACCGACGAGCTGCACGGCGAGGGGCAGGCCACGCTGGGATCCGGATCGAGCCACCGCCGTCGGACCCGATCGCCGCGCCGACCATCCCGGCCGCCACCGCCGCCGCACTGCCCCCGCTGGACCCCCCGGGGGTACGTTCGGGATCCCACGGGTTACGGGTGATGCCGTAGGTCATCGACTCGGTAAACGGCCACTGGGTCAGCTCGGGCACGTTGGTCTTGCCGATCATCACGGCCCCGGCGGCGCGCAGGCGAGCGACAAGCTCGGCGTCGCGATCGGCCGGCCCTCCGTGGGCGCGGGTGCCGCCGGCCGTGGGCACGCCAGCCAGGTCGATGTCGTCCTTGACGGCGATCGGCACCCCGAGCAGCGGACCCCCGTCTCCCTCGCGCCGCCGCGCCTCGGCGTGGTCGGCCTCGGACAGGGTCCGCTCGCCGAGCACCACGCGGAAGGCGTTGAGCCGAGGATCGAGCGCGCCTCGATGCGCCGCAGCGTGGCCTCGACCAGCTCGCGAGCACCGACCTCACCGGTACGGACGCGCCGCGCCTGCTCGGCGATCCCGGCAAAGATCAGCTCGTCGTCGCTCATGAGGGTACGGCCGGGGCCGGGGTCAGCACCCTATGGGATCATGGCGCGCCGCATGGAGCGCGTCGAGATCCAGCGCGGCCTGGCGGAGTTCGTCGGACGCGCACCGGGCAGCGACGCCGAGCGCCGGGCGGCCGTGTGGCTGATGAGGCGCCTGCGCGCCTCAGGACGCGGCGCGCACCTCCAGACGGTCTGGGTTCGCCCGCGCTGGGCGCTGGTCCACGCCATCCACGCCGCGCTGGCGATCACCGGCACGCTGCTCACGGCGGCCGTCGACCCGGCGGTCGGGCTGGCGGTACTCGCCCTCACTGTTGTGTCGATGATCCTCGACCCGCTCGGCATCCCCCTCGCCCGGCAGCTGACCCCCCGCCGCGCCACCCAGAACGTCGTCTCCCCCGTGCCCCCGCACGGGGCCGACCGTCCCGTGCGACTCGTGGTGTGCGCCTCATACGACACCGGTCCTGGCGGGCTGTTGCTGCGGTCTGGACCCCGGCGCCTATCCGCTGCGCTGGAACGTTCCCTGGGGGGGCACGGACCCGGGCCGGCCGGCGTCCTGCTCGGCGCCGTCGCCCTGCTGGCCGTGCTGAGCGCGGCCGAGCTGCTGGGCGCCGGCACGTGGACGCGCGCCGTGGCCACGGTTCCCGCCGCCGTTTGCGTGGTGGCCGTCTTCGCCCTGCTGGACCTCAGCCCGCGGGCCGGCGATCACGGCACCGACAGCGGCGAGCACCGCACCGACGACAGCGCCGCCGCGCTGGCCGTCGAGCTGACCGCGGCGCTGGACGCCGTCGCGCCGGCCACCCTGGCCGTCGAGCTTGTCCTTCTGGGCGCCGGTCACGGTCCCGCGCTCGGGGCACGGGCCTGGGTGGCGGCCCAGGTGGGCGCCCCGCGCGACAGGACCATCGTCGTCAACCTGGCCGGCGCCCACGCCGGCCCTACATCCTGGTGGATCCGCGAGGGGGTGGGCCTGCCGCTTCGGCTGCACCCGCGTCTCACCCGGCTGACGGCGAACGCCGCTTCGGCCCGGCCGGAGCTGGGCGCCCGACCGCGGGCGTCGCGCTGGCCCTCCGGCGCCATGGCGTCACGCCAGGCCGGGTTCGCCGCCATCACCCTGGGAGGGCCACCGCCCGACCTCGGAGGGACCGACCCGGCCGCGGCCGACGCCCTGATCGACCTCGCCCTCGACCTCGTCGACGCCATCGACGACGAGGTGGGGCGCCGCGCCCCGGCAACGGACGCGGGGGGAAGATGACCGGACTCTCTGCCATCCCGGACGGAGATGCGCCCGATCCCCTGGCCGAGCTCGGTGCACGACCGCCGCCTCTACCACCGCGACGCCGACGGCGGCTGGACCCTGACCCACCTGGCCCCCTGAGGCGACGTTGGAGCGGCCGGCGCCCGCCCGGCCTCGCGGCACGCTCAGACGGGCGGCAAGCTGCGCCGCTTCGCCGGCCACTCGCGCCGCTTGCCGGCGTAGAGGGCAAAGCGGCGGGCCAGCTCCTCGCGCAGGCGCTCGTGCGCCACCACCCCGTCGACCACCAGCTCCGACGCCAGGTGCAGCAGGTCGACGTCCTCGGCGTACTCCCGGCGCAGCTCCTCGGCCCGCCCCGCCCGCTCGGTTTCGTCCTCGATGGCGGCCAGCTGGTTTGAGTAGACGGCGTTCACCGCCGCCGAAGGCCCCATGACGGCGATCCGCGCCCCGGGCAGGGCAAGGCAGCAGTCCGGGTCGAACGCCGGTCCGGCCATGGCGTAGAGCCCGGCGCCGTAGGCCTTGCGCACGACCACCGAGATCTTGGGCACGGTGGCCTCGGAGACGGCGGCGATCATCTTCGCCCCGTGGCGGATGATGCCGCTGCGCTCGACCTGGGTGCCGATCATGAAACCCGGCACGTCGGCCAGGAACAGCAGCGGCACGTTGTAGGCGTCGCAGGTCCAGATGAAGCGGGCCGCCTTGTCGGAGGAGTCGCCGAAGAGCACGCCCCCCTTGACCTTGGGCTGGTTGGCCACGACGCCCACGACCCGGCCGTCGAGGCGGCCGAAGCCGACGAGCAGCTCCCGGGCCCAGCGGGCATGGACCTCGAGGAAGGAGTCTGAGTCCAGCACCCGGTCCAGCAGCTCGCGCATGTCCCACGGCTCCTTCTCGTCCTCGGGGATCAGCGCCCGCAGCTCGGCGGGGTCGGCGGCCGGCGGCCGCGGCGGCGCTCCGGGCGGGTCCTCGTCGTAACGGCCGGGCAGGTAGGAGAGCCAGTCGCGGGCCATGGCGATGCCCTCGGCGTCGGTCTTGACCAGCGTGTGGCCGCAGCCGCTGACGCCGGTGTGCATCCTGGCCCCGCCCATCTCCTCCAGGGTCACACGCTCGTTGATGACCACCTCGGCCATGCGCGGGGAGCCCAGGTACATCGACGCGTTGCCCTCGCGCATGATCACGATGTCGCAGAAGGCCGGGATGTAGGCGCCTCCGGCGGCGCTGGGGCCGAACAGCACGCACACCTGGGGCACGCGGCCCGACAAGCGCACCTCGTTGAAGAAGATCCGCCCCGCGTGCCGGCGACCCGGGAACATGGCCACCTGCTCGGTGATCCTCGCCCCGGCCGAGTCCACCAGGTAGACCATCGGCACCGCCTGGGTCAGCGCCTGCTCCTGGACGCGGAGGATCTTCTCGACGGTCTTGGGGCCCCAGGAGCCGGCCTTGACGGTTGGGTCGTTGGCCATCAGGCAGACGGGACGCCCGCCGATGCGGCCCATGCCGGTCACGACACCGTCGGCCCCGAGCCCATCCTCCTCCCAGTTGGCCAGCAGGCCGTCCTCGACGAAGGAGTCGGCGTCCAGCAGCCGCGCCACTCGCTGGCGCACCGGCAGCTTGCCCTGCTCGGCCGCCTTGGACCGGTGGCGCTCGGGGCCTCCGGCGACGGCGCGGGTCTCGGCGCTGCCCAGATCGCCCTTCACGGCCCGGCCCCGGTCACGGCGGCGAGTCTAGGGGTGGCGGCTCACGCGGCGAGAGCGCGACCACCCCGCCGCTGCGGCCGTCACCCGGTTCGGGGGGCAGGGGCCGGCTCGGCCGCAGAGCGGCGACCAGGACGCCTGCGCCCAGAGCCAGCAGGATCAGCGGCCAACCCAGGACGGTGCCGCGGCCCCCGGTCACCGCGATCAGCGCCGCCGTGCCGGCGAGCAGGAGAGCGCCCAGGTAGCCGGCGCCGGCCTCCCGGTCGGCCCCGGCGTAGGCGATCAGCCCGAGAGCCGCGATGAGCAGGAAGAACTTCCATCCCCAGCCAACGGGGGTGGTGATCGCCGCCGCGATGGCCGCCCCGTGCGGCGCGGTCACCACCGGGACGTGATCGCTGGCCAGCAGCCCCAGGATGGCCAGCGCGCAGAGCCCGGCCAGGTTGACCAGTCCCACGGCGTGGCGCGGCCGGGCATCGCGCAGGCCCAGCGAGGCGACGACGAAGCCGAGGCAGGACACCAGCAGGACGCCGCGTGCCGTGCCGCTGCCCGCCGGATGGGCCAGACGCTGGGCCCAGGCGACGAGGGCCCCGGCGCCCGCCGCCCCGGCGATGAGCGTCCCGGTGGCCAGGTTGCGCGTGACGGCCAGGGCGAGCGCGAGGCCGGCGAGGACGCTGAGGATCCACGCTGTCGTCCCGGCATCGGCCGGGGCTCCGCCCAGGCGGGCCAGCGCGAGCAGGGCAGCGCCGGCGAGCACGAGCGCGCAGACGGCGATCACGACCTGGTAGGACCGCGCCCGGCCGAACTCGAGCTCAGACCCGGCCACCATGGCCCCGAGTCCCAGCGCCGCGAGGCCATCGAGGCCGAGCTCGGCACCAGCCGGCCAGCCCAGGCGAAGCTGGGCCATGAGCAGCCCGGCGGTCACCAGGACGGCGCCGGAGGCGGCCAGCGGGCCGCGCCAGGGCCTTGGGGCGAAGACGCCCACCAGCCGCCGCACCCGCGTCACCTGACCCGACCGCTGCTCCAGGCCCGGCTACAGCCCCGGGTTCGGGGTGGGCCCGTCGCCCGCGTGGTCGTAGAAGCCCATGCCCGACTTGTTGCCATACCAGCCGGCCGAGAGCATCTTGCGCAGGGTCGGCGGCCGGGCGAAGCGGCGCTCGCGAAACTCGTCGTACATCACGTCGCAGATCGAGCCCAGGGTGTCCAGGCCGACGAAGTCGGCGAGGGTCAGCGGTCCCATCGGGTGCCCGGCGCCGGCCTTCATGGCCGCGTCGATCTCAGCGATGGAGCCCACCCCCTCCTCGTAGGCGCGGATAGCGTCGAGCATGTAGGGGACCAGGAGGCGGTTGACGATGAAGCCGGCGGTGTCGCGCGTCCCGACGGTCAGCTTGCCCAGTCGGTGCCCCCAAGCCAGCCCGGCCGCGAACGTCTCATCTGAGGTGGTCACGCAGCGCACCACCTCGAGCAGCTTCATCACCTGCGCGGGGTTGAAGAAGTGCAGGCCCATGAAGCGATCGGGGCGCCCGGTCACCGCCGCCTGGTCGATGACGGGCAGCGAGGAGGTGTTGGTGGCAAACAGCGTGTCGGCCCTGACGATGCCGTCGACCTGGCGCCACATCTCCAGCTTGCGCGGCAGGTCCTCGGTGATCGCCTCGAGCACCAGGTCACACTCGGCCAGGTCCGCGTAGTCGGTGGTGCCGTGGACGCGTCCGCGGACCTCATCAGCGGCCGGCTGATCCATGCGCCCCCGGTCCACCGCCCGCGCCAACTGCTTCTCGATCCGGCCGACGCCCTTGGCCAGGGCGTCGTCGTCGACCTCGCGAAGCACGACGGTCATGCCCGCCTGGGCCGTGACCTGCGCGATGCCATGGCCCATGAGCCCGGCGCCGAGCACGCCGACCTTCTCGATCTCGGGCATGTGTGGGTGTCGCCTTTCGCTCGCTGACGCGGGCGCGGCAGCCTAGCTCAACGCCTGATCGTCACCGGCCACGCGGATGGATTTCAGGACCATAGGTCGTCTTGCCCTTCGGCATGCGGCTGGTCCACCTGCGCCTGATCGCGCCCCGGACCCGCCCGCGCACCCTCCTCAGCAACGGCTCAGGCGGCCACGGGCAGTCCACGATCTCGTCGAGGACGATGGCCTCCTGCTCGTCCCAAGCCCGAGCGTGGAGCACGAGTGGGGGCCGGAGGGGTTCAAGCGCCACGAGCCACGCGCGGCTGGGCGTCGCCCATCCAAGGCCATGTCGCCCGACGTCCACGCTCATGCGCGCGACGTTGGCGGGGACCAAGCCGCCAACGAGGAGGGTCTCGCCGGCGATGGAGATGGCGAGCGGCTCAGTGGTGGGAGCGGCGCTCGTGCCTCCCCCGCCCTTGGCATTCCAAGTTGAATGAGCCAGCCACAGTCGAGTAGCCGGGGGGAATCTCACCCCCCGGCGCTCACAGAACCGTACGTGACAGTCTCCCGTCATACGGCTCTTACAGGCCGACCCTCTCGTGGCGGCGCGCTCTGCCAGTGCACGAATAGTCC
>JAABUY010004006.1_pt1 | contig 15755 bp, 16 predicted proteins | sample 5560271 | NCBI WGS metagenome assembly JAABUY01 (sample SAMN10711886, study PRJNA513374) | rock metagenome | isolation source: Antarctica rocks | place: Antarctica: Victoria Land, University Valley
TTCTAGGCACACGGTGCGATGCCATCGCATGCCCTAAAGCCCTGGAAAATCACACTATTGCGTGCCCAGGCGCCGACCGAACTGTCGAACTCGGGCAGGACGGTGTTCAGGAAACCGAAGACACCGACCTCCATAAGCGTCAGCGCGATCCCGACGTTGAACAGGACCCAAACAACGCGCCCGGGGTGCCAGTGCAGGACTCTAGAGAAGAAGTTCGACCACGACAGCGATCCGGAGTACGCGTTCGTGACATTGATTTTCACTTGTGAGAGCACAACGAAGAACACCGCGAGACCGAGAATGACCCCGCTTGGCACGAACGTGTTGAAGCCGCCGATGTACTGCTCGATCGGCTGCCCTGCCTTCGTCAGGCCGACCTTCGAGGCCACGAAGTACGCCAAGAACGCGCCGCCCAGCTGCTTCAGCGCGCCGAGGATCACCCAGCCGGGGCCCGCAGCGATTACAGCCGTCCACCAGCGGCGGGCGTTGGCGGTCGTCTTGGCGGGCATGAAGCGCAGGTAGTCGACCTGCTCACCGATCTGGGCGATGAGCGACAGCGCGATGCCGGCTCCCAGCCCCAACGAGATCGCGTTGAGCCCCGAACTCGGAGCACTGCCCTTGAAGTGCGTCCAGCTGCCGTAGGCCCCCGGATCGGTGAAGAGAATCGCCACGAATGGGGAGAACATCAGGATGAGCCAGATCGGCTGCGTCCAGACCTGGAGCTTGGAGAGCAACGTCATGCCGAAGGTGACGAGCGGGATGATGAGGAGCGCCCCGAGAAGGTATCCGAGCCACAGTGGGATGCCGAGCCCGCGCTGGAACGCCTGAGCCATGATCGAGCCTTCAAGCGCAAAGAAGATGAAGGTGAAGCTTGCGTAGATGAGCGACGTGATGGTCGAGCCGAGGTATCCAAACCCCGCGCCGCGTGTGAGCAGGTCCATGTCGATGGAATACTTGGCCGAGTAGTACGCGATCGGCATCGAGGTCAAGAAGATGACGGCCGTGGCCAAGAGGATCGCGACGAGCGCGTTGCTGAAGCCGAAGGTGATCGCGATCGATGCGCCGATGGCGAAGTCCGCCAAGTACGCGATCCCGCCCAGTGCGGCGCTCGCTACGGTGAACTCACTCCACCGTCGGAAAGTGCTCGGCGCGTAGCGAAGTGAGTAGTCCTCGAGGATCGGGTTGTCGACGAGGCGACCGAATGTGCGCTTGATTCGTTCCGGCGGGGCTGTCGTAAGGTCGGCCACCAAGACCTCCAGGGTCGGGCTGAGGACATACGTCGATGTCAGGAACTATCGCCGCCGCGAGCGTGGCCATGAAGCGCCGCGTGTACAGCGGGCGTACATCACCGCGGGCGGTACAGGAGACGGCGCTCGGGGCTGGTGCTCGTCAGACCGACTGCACGCGTGCGCGCGAGCCGGTGACGTCCATCGGCGAAACGGGCTCCTGCGTGGCGGCGAGATGGGAGCGGATCCGCTCCCGCTCCAAGTCCCCGACGCTCGCAGCCAGCGCACGCAGCCCCGCCAGTCCACGCGGGCGATCGAGCTCGAACTCCGATCGCAACGCTCGCCTGTCCAGGGCGCGGCGCGCGCGAGTCAAGCGCCAGCGCGAAAGGGGACTAGAAGGTGAGCGATCCATAACGCATACAGCGTCAAACGTGTATGGCCCAGAGTACAGGAGCACGCGTTGAGGATCAACCAAATGTCTAAGTGGTCGGGCCCCGAACTCGTCAGAGGGGTTAGACGACAGAGGACTACCTTGCGCAAACGTCGATCCCTGCCCTTACAACTCGCGGTTGTCGGGAAGGTCGCCGTCGGCAAGCCTGGCGTTGGCGCGCTGGCTGCGCACTTTCAGGCTGGCTTACCACTCGTCGCGCGTGACGTAGAGGTGAGCGGTAGAGGTGAGCGTCGGCGACGACTTGCTGATCCTGGGACCGGTTTCGCTCGAGGTCTCGCCCGGATCTCTCGTCGCGCTGATGGGCGCGAGCGGGTCCGGTAAGTCGACGCTGCTGCATGCGCTCGCGGGTATCGCCGAGACGACGGCGGGAACCGAGACCTGGGCGGCAGCGCCAACCACCTCGTCCGTGCGGGCGCTCGGCTACGTGCCCCAGCGTGAGAGCGTTCACGATCGGTTGACCACCCGCGAGGCGCTCCATTACGCGGCCAGCCTGCGGCTCGATCCCGGCGCGAAGATCGAGGCACGCGTGGAGACGGTGCTCGACGAGCTGGGTCTGGTCGGGCAAGGCGACACGCTGATCCGAAACCTCTCCGGGGGTGAGCGACGGCGCGCTGCCTGCGGCCTGGAGCTCGTCGGCGACCCCCCGGCATTGCTCCTCGACGAGCCGACCAGCGGGCTCGACGCGGTTCTCGAGCGGCGCCTGATGCAGCTGTCCGCCGTCTGGCCGATCACGGTCGCGCGGTCCTCGTCGCGACGCATGCGACGGCCAGCCTGGATCTCTGCGACGAGGTGATCGTCCTTCAGGCGGGCCGGACCGCGCATCGCGGCAGCCCCTCGGAAGCGCGGACGCACCTCGCAGCGGTGGCGCACGATTCCCAGCAAGCCTTTGATGAGCCCGATTCCCCGGGTGCTTCGGAGACTCTGAAGGACGGCCACGCCAGACCCGTGCCGTTGACGGGGAGGCCGGCGTTCGGCCGTGAGCTCCGGGTGCTGGCGGCCCGCTACTTGCGCACCCTCACGCGTGATCGGCGGACGCTGGCCCTGCTGCTGGGGCAGGCGCCGGTGATTGGGGTGCTGATCGCGATCGTCTTCCATCATGGAGCAGCCGCCACGGGCAACTCTCCGCTCGACGCAATCCAACTCGTCTTCCTGTTCATGACCGGATCGATTTGGCTGGGCGTGGCCTCGGCGTGCCGGGAGGTCGTCAAAGAGCGCGGCCTCGTCGAGCGGGAGTTCGACGTCGGCGTTCGCCTGAATGCCTACGTGTTCGCCAAGGCGCTCGTGCTGTTCGGGCTCAACCTGGTTCAGGTGCTGCTGCTGACGATCGTGGTGGTCGGCCTGCAGCCGCTCGGCATCGGCTCTGGCGGTGTCGCCGGGCTGTTCGTGCTTGCGGTTCTCACCGCCTGGGCCAGTGCAGCGATGGGACTCGCGGTGTCGTGTTCCGCGCGCAGCGTCGACCAGGCTGCCGGCGCCGTGCCGCTGCTGCTGATGCCACAGCTCCTGCTCGGCGGTGGGCTCATCCCACTCGCGCAAATGCCACCGGTCGCGGCCGCGCTCGCCAACCTCATCTATGCCCGCTGGTCGTTCGCGGGTCTCGCTGCCGCCGCCCACATCGGGACGCGGCTGTCCCAGTACGATGCCGCCGGAGCCCTCGGCTTTAGCAACGGGTTCTTCACCCTGACCCCTGGAGCCGCCGGCGTGATTCTGGTCACGTTCACGCTCGTGGGGTTGCTGGCGGCCCTCTTCTTTCTGATGAGCCGGCCCGCCGTGAACCCGTAGCCGGTGGCTGCTCTCGTCCACCGGCGATGATCGAGGAGACGACATGAGAGCGGTGCGATTCGACGCTTACGGCGGAGTCGATGTCCTGGAGGTGCGGGAGGTCGAAGATCCCGTTGCCGGCCCAGGCCAGGTGCTGGTGGCGGTGAGGGCGGCGGGCATCAACCCCGGTGAGATCGCGATCCGCGAGGGGCGTCTTCACGAGCGGTGGCCGGCGACTTTCCCCTCCGGGGAGGGCAGCGACTTTGCCGGGATGGTGCAAGCTGTGGGCGAGGACGTCACCGGATTCGCGCCCGGAGACGAGGTGCTGGGCTGGACCGAAGAGCGCGCCAGCCACGCTGAGCTGGTCGCGGTTCCGGCCGAGCAGCTGACCGTCAAGCCGACCTCGCTCGCGTGGGAGGTGGCGGGATCGTTGTTCGTCGCCGCGATGGCGGCTTACGCCTCGGTTCAGGCAGTTGCCCCCAGCGGGGAGAGACGGTCGTGGTCTCAGCCGCTGCGGGCGGCGTCGGCTCGGTCGCCGTCCAGCTCGCCCGCCGCACGGGAGCGACCGTGATCGGGCTGGCCAGCGAGTCCAACCACGACTGGCTGCGCCGCCACGACATCGTGCCGGTGAGCTACGGCACCGGGCAGGCGGACCGCATCCGTGAAGCGGCTCCGGGGGGAGTCGATGCGTTCATCGACACGTTCGGCGACGGCTACGTCGACTTGGCCATCGCCCTGGGTGTCGCTCCTCAGCGGATCAACACGATCATCGATTACGCGGCGGTGGAGAGACTCGGCGTGCAGGCCCAGGGCACACACGCGATCGCCAGCGCGAGCATCCTGGCGGAGGTCGCAGGGCTGGTCGCCGAGGAAGCCCTCGAGATCCCGATCGCCCGCACCTTCCCCCTGGATGAGGTCCGCGACGCCTACCGCGAGCTGGCTGAGCGCCACAGCCACGGAAAAATCGTGCTCCTGCCCTGAGCGCGGGTCGATTCTCCCAGGGTTCCACTTCCGCGATTCCCCTCCGCGGCTGCCGGGTACTTCGTGGGTGATGGCCCAAGAGCATGAAGGTCCTCAGCCCGGTGAACAGGTCGCACGGCTCTACGAGCAGGCCGAAGCCCGCGCCGCGGACGCTGGCGAGAACCTCGTCGGCTCCAAGGGGTTCGCGTCGGTGCTGGGACAGATGGCCGAGAACGCCGCCGCCCTGACGAAGCTCGGCACCGGCGCGATGGACCTGGTGATCCGCAACCTGCGCGTGGCCGGGCGGCGCGACGTGGTCAGGCTGAGCCGGCAGCTAGCGCGCAACGAGGACAAGCTGGAGCGGGTCCTGCAGGAGCTGGAGGAGGTGCGCGACGAGCTCGGTCGCGAGCGCAGCCGATCCTCGTCCGCCCGGGAGGGTGCTCGCGCCAACGGCGCCTCGTCGCGTGGGAGCGGCCAGTCGGGCGGCTCAGCATCACGCCGGAGCAGCTCCACCAAACGCACCGGCGCCAAGCAGCGGGATAGCTCCTCGTCGTGAGCGCGCTCGGCACGCTCACCCGCCTGCCGCGCGCCACGCTGGAGTTCGCCAACGTCATCCTCACCACGCCGGACGCAGCGATCGGCCAGACGCCGCGCGATGTGGTCTGGACCCACCGCGGGACCACCCTGTACCGCTACCGCTCCGATCGCCGCGAGCACGCGGTGCCGATGCTGCTGGTATTCGCGCTCATCAATCGGCCGGAGATCTTCGACCTGCGCCACGAGAACTCGTTCGTGGAGTTCCTCCTCTCGGAGGGCTTCGACGTGTTCCTGGTGGACTGGGGCGTGCCCGACGAGGAGGACGCCGACATGGGCCTCGGAGAGTTCGTCTGCGACGAGCTGCACTGGGCGGTCCGGGAGACACTGCGATGCTCCTCCAGCGAGGAGCTGACGCTGCTGGGCTGGTGCATCGGCGGCACGCTGTGCGCGATGTACTGTGCGCTGCATCCCGAGGGCCCGGTGCGCAACGCGGTGCTGCTGACGACGCCGATCGATCCCAGCGGCTCCCTCTACACGCAATGGGTCGGAGGCGAGGAGTTCGACGTGGAGCTGATCACCGACAGCCTCCAGTCGATTCCCGGTGCCGGGATCGACTGGGCCAACAAGCTGATGAAGCCGGTGACCAACCACCTCACCACCTACCGGCGTCTGTTCCAGGGGATCCTGGACGGCAAGGATTCCCGCAGGGCCTACCAGGCGATGGCGAAGTGGGTGGCCGACACCCCGCCGTTCCCAGGCCGCGCCTATGCCGAGTGGATCACCTGGATGTACAAGGAGAATCGGCTGGTCTCGGGGAGCCTGCGGCTCCGTGAGCAGCGTGTCGACCTGTCGGCGATCGAGCAGAACCTGCTCGTCGTCACAGCGGGGGCGGATCACATCGCCCCGCGGGAGGGGACGCTGCCGCTGCTGAGCCTCGTCTCCAGCGAGGACGTGACCCACCTGGATCGCCCCGGCGGCCACATCGGCCTGATGGCGGGATCGAAGGCAAAGGGAGAAATCTGGCCCGAGCTCGCCGACTGGCTGCGCGAGCGCTCGGGCCGCTGAGCGAGGGAGAGGCATGTCCACCATCACCACCGAGGACCAGCACGTCCACCGCCCGCGTCTGCACGAGAAAGTCGCTTTCGTCACCGGCGGCACCCGCGGGATCGGCGCGGCGATCAGTCACAGCCTGGCCGAGCAGGGGGCGACCGTCGCCGCCGGCTACAGCCGTGATAAGGAGAACGCACAGGCGTTCTGCTCGCAGTACAACGACGAGGGACTCAAAGCCAGCATCCACCAGGGCAATGTCGGCTCCGCCGATGACTGCCGGCGCACGATCGGCGAGGTGATCGAGCAGCACGGGCGGCTCGACATCCTGATCAACAACGCCGGGATTACGATCGACAAGACCGTGCTGAACATGTCCGACGAGGACTGGTACAAGGTGATCGCGGTCAACCTCTCCGGCGCCTTCTTTATGAGCCAGGCGGTGCTGCCGCACATGATCGAGCGCGGCTCGGGACGGATCGTCAACATCTCTTCGGTCATCGGCCAGACGGGGAACATCGGCCAGGCCAACTACGCCGCCTCCAAGTCCGGGCTGTTCGGTATGACCAAGACGCTCGCGCTGGAGGCCGCCCAAGGGCTGAAGCGCGCCGAGAAGCTCTCCGATGACGGGATCGGCGTCACCGTGAACACGGTGGCCCCCGGGTTCATCGCCACCGAGATGCTGGATCAGATCCCCGAGAAGGTGATCGAGGGACTCAAGGAGAAGATCCCGCTCGGCCGCCTCGGACGTCCCGACGAGATCGCCCGGGTGGTCCACTTCCTCGCCGCCGACCAATCCTCATACATCACCGGAGCGGTCTGGAGCGTCAACGGCGGGATGGACATGTGAGCGTCGCCCTGGTCACCGGCCGCCAGCGGGATCGGCGCCGCAATCGTGCAGCGGCTGAGAGGCGATGGCTGGGACGTGCTGAGCGTCGACCTCCGGGGAGGGGTTGACGTCCATGTGGACCTCACCGAGCGGCAGGGCAACGCCGATGCGGTCGCGGCCGCCCGGGAGCGCTACGGTCAGATCGACGCCGTGATCCCCAACGCCGGCTTCCAGCACGTCGCCCCCGTGGCGGAGTTCCCCGAGGATCGCTGGGACGGGTTGATCGCGCTGCTGCTGACCAGCCCGTTCCTGCTGAGGCGCTACGCGTGGGAGGACCTGCGCCGCTCCGACCGGGGCGCTTCGTGGTCATCGCCTCGATCCACGCCCTGGTGGCCTCCCCCTACAAGGCCGCCTACGTCTCAGCCAAGCACGGGGTGCTGGGGCTGGTGCGGACATTGGCCCTCGAAGGGGCGCAGGACGAGATCAGCGTCACCGCGGTGTGCCCGGGCTATGTCCGCACGCCGCTGGTGGAGGGGCAGATCGCCGACCAGGCCAAGGTCCACGGCCTGGCCGAGGAAGAGGTGCTGGAGCAGGTGATCCTCGCGCCGCACGCCGTCAAGCGTGATCGAGCCCGATGAGGTGGCGGCCACCGTGGCCTTCTTGCTCAGCGAGAACGGCTCCGCGTTCACGGGAGCGCCGGTGATCATGGACCAGGGGTGGAGCGCCAGATGATCGCTCAGCTCGAGCGCTCGTGCACGGCCGCCAGCAGCGGCGGCCAGTGGTTCTGCAGGGACTCCCGTCCCATGAAGAGGCCCAGGTGGCCCCCGGCGCTGGTGTCGCGCAGCACGTCGGTCTCCTTGGTGGCGGCGTAGTCGGCCAGCGCGAACACCTGGTCGGGCGGGGTGATGTGATCGTCGGCGCCCGCCAGGAGGTTTAGCGGACAGCTGATCCGCCCGAGATCGATCCGCTCTCCACCAACCTCCAACTGGCCGGCGATCAGCTCGTTGTCACGGAACAGGTGCTCGACGATCCACAGGTAGAAGGCGCCGGGGATCGGCTGGGTGTACTTGAACCAGTCCTCGAACTCGCGGTAGCGCTCCAGGTGGGCAAAATCGTTGATGTTGGCCAGAAGCTGCAGCTGGCGGGCGATCTCGTTGTCGGGCTTCATCAAGATGAAGCCGGCCAGCATGTGATCGCCGCTCAGCATCCCCCCTCCGGCAGCTACGAGATTGCGGTAGAAGGCGAGGTTGCCGCCCGGTGCCAGTGCCCGGAGCGTGGCGTGGATCACCGGCTCGCCGCAGTGGAAGTCGATCGGCGCCCCGGCGATCGTCAACGTGTTGACGCGCTCGGGGGAGCGCGCGGCGTAGATCGTGGTCAGCCATCCGCCCTGGCAATCGCCGATGAGATTGACGCGGCCGCCGAGGTGGTCGACCGCGCGGTCGATCACCCCCAGGTACTCGTCGATCCCCGCGTCCTTGGTCTGCGGAGTGGCACCGATCCAGTCGAGCGTAAACGCTCGCGTGAGCCCAGCCTCCAGGATCGCGCCCATCTGGCTCTGCTCGGGGGAGTAGTCGACGATGCAGGAGTCGTGGCCCGCCTGGGGCGGCAGGACCAGGGTGGGGACGACCGTAGACCGCGGGCCGGTGGTGGAGAAGTCCCGCAGCCGTGCCACCGGCGCCTCGAACACGACCTCATGCGGCGTGCTCCAGGTGGGTTGGCGGTGGCTGGTCACCTCGCCCCACCAGCGCATGCCATCGGACATCATCTCGACGGGCGTTGCGCTCCGCCGCAGCGCGCCCGCCCAGTACGCGGCCGCGCCCTCCACCGCCGCGGCCCACGCGGTCATGGAGTCCGTTAGCGCGATTTCCTCAAAGCTGGGGGAACATCCGGTAGCCACGCTGCTCCTCTCGACGAAGGCGATCCTGCGGTGCTTGCAAGCTTAGCAATCATCCGCTAAGAGCGCTTGCCGTTTGCAAGCTCGTTGCTAGTCTGCAAGCAGACGACGACAGCCAGTGTCGCTGCGGCGCGTAAGCTAGTCTGTAAGCTCTAAGCCTCGTCGCGTGATCGAGATCGGCGCGGCCGTGCGCCGGTTCGGACAAACGCCTCGTAGACCTCCACCAGCGCCTGGCGCTGGCGCGAGGTGAGTCTCGGATCCTCACGGATCGCCTGGACGACCTTTGCCGGCTCGTCCCCTTCCGGCGGCACCCCGGCCTGCTCGTAGAGCGTTTCGGAGGGGACCTCAAGCGTGTCGGCGATCGCCCGCAGCACCTGCTCGGAGGGCGCGCGCAGACCCCGCTCGATCTGAGAGAGGTACGGATTGGAGATCCCCGCCAGCCGGGCGAACTCCCGCATCGAGATCTCCGAGAGCTCCCGCTGGCGGCGGATGAACTCGCCGAGGGAAGGCCGGCTACTCGTCTGAGTCCTCCTTGCTCTCTAGGTCCTTGACGACGTTGGGATCGGCGAGCGTGGAGACGTCACCCAACTCGCGACCCTCGGCGATGTCCCGCAACAGCCGCCGCATGATCTTGCCCGATCGGGTCTTGGGCAGGTCGGCGGTCCAGATGATCCGCTTGGGCCGCGCCAGCTTGCCGATCTTCTTGGCGACGATCTCCCTGACCTCGGCCTCCATATCTTCGTTGCCCTCGATATCGCCTTCCAGCGTGACGTAGGCGCAGATCGCCTGGCCCTGGTCCTCGTCAGCCTGCCCGATGACCGCCGCCTCGGCTACCTTCGGGTGGGCCACGATCGCGGACTCCACCTCGGCGGTCGAGAGCCGGTGCCCGGAGACGTTGATGACGTCGTCGATTCGTCCGATCACCCAGAAGTAGCCGTCCTCGTCCTTGCGGGCCGCATCACCCACCAGGTAGGTGTCGTTTCCGTAGCGGGAGAAATAGGTCTCGACGTAGCGATCGTCATCCTGGAACAGTGTCCGCAGCATCCCCGGCCACGGCCGGCGGAGCACCAGATAGCCCTGGCCGTCGTCGATCTCCTTGCCCCCCTCGTCGAGAATCGCGGCGTCGATGCCGGGGAACGGAATCGTCGCCGAACCGGGCTTGGTCGCAGTGATGCCCGGCAGCGGCGTGATCATGATCTGACCGGTCTCGGTCTGCCACCAGGTGTCGACGATCGGGCAGCGCTCGCCGCCGATCACCAGGTGGTACCAGGCCCAGGCCTTGGGGTTGATCGGCTCCCCGACTGTGCCGAGCAGGCGCAGCGACGAGAGATCGTGCTTTTGCGGGTGCTCGGGGCCCCACTTCATGAAGGTGCGAATCGCCGTCGGGGCGGTGTAGAAGATGGTCGCCTTGTAGCGGTCCACCATCTCCCACCAGATGCCCTTGTTGGGGTAGTCCGGGGCACCCTCGTGCATGATGCTCGTGGTGCCGTTGGACAGCGGCCCGTAGACGATGAAGGAGTGACCGGTGATCCACCCGACGTCCGCGGTGCACCAGTACACGTCGGACTCGGGCTTCAAGTCGAAGACGTACTTGTGCGTGCACGAGACGCCCGTCAGGTATCCGCCGGTGGTGTGGAGGATCCCCTTCGGCTTGGCGGTGGAGCCCGAGGAGTAGAGGATGAACAGCGGATGCTCGGCATCGAGCTCCTCGGCCCGACACTCGGGATCGGCCGCCTCCAGCGCCTCGTGGTACCAGACGTCCCGGCCGTCGCGCATCTCGCATTCCGCATCGGCGTGCTTGACCACGAAGATCGTCTCGATCGACTTCAGCTCCTCGAACTCCTCGTCGACCTGCTGCTTGATCGGGGCCGTCTTGCCCTTGCGCCGGGCGCCGTCGGCGGTGATCAGCGCCTTGGCCTCGGAGATCTCCATCCGCTCACGCACCGAGCCCACGGCGAAGCCGCCGAAGACGACGTTATGGACCGCACCGATGCGGGCGCACGCGAGCATCGCCACTACGACCTCGGGGATCATCGGCAGGAAGATCCCCACGATGTCCCCCGCCTGGATGCCACGGTCCTTGAGCGCGTTGGCGAAGCGCTGGACGTCGCGGTGCAGATCGGCGTAGGTGATGTCGCGCTCCTCGCCCTCCTCGCCACGCCAGTGGAAGGCGACCCGCTCGCCGTTGCCGGCCTCCACGTGGCGGTCCACGCAGTTGTAGGAGGCGTTGATCTTGCCACCGGTGAACCACTTGTGGAACGGCGGGTTGGAATCGTCCAGCACCTTGTCCCACTGCTTGAACCAGTGCAGCTCCTTCGCCTGAGCCTCCCACCACGCCTGCGGATCGCGCTCCGCCTCCTCGTAGACGGACGCATCCTTCAGCAGCGCGTGTTCCCGGAAACCCTCGGGAGGCTCAAAGGACTTCCCGTCCGTGAGCTTCTCGAGCTCACGCTCGAGGTCCTGTTCGGAAAGGGAACTCGTCGAAGCCATGGCAGCCTCCCTCGTGGTCGTCGCTCTCCTCGTGCTAGGCCCAGGCTTCCCAGCCTGAGACAATCTCACGCTCCGTTCTAGGGTTGAAGGCCGGACTTGATGGCGGCCAGAAGTCGGAGGTGGTTTTAGGTGGAAGATGCTGTCATCGTCGGCGCACTGCGGACGCCGGTAGGAACCTTTGGAGGGCAGTTCAAGGACACCCCCGCGACCGAGCTCGGGGCTCTCGCCACCAGGGCGGTGCTGGAGCGCGCCGGCATCGCACCTCGGGACATCGACGAGGTGGTGCTCGGCTGCGTGCTGCAGGCGGGGCTGGGGCAGAACCCGGCCCGTCAGGCGGCGATCGAGGCCGGGATCCCCAAGGAGGTTCCGGCGACGACGATCAACATGCTCTGCGGCTCCGGCCTGAAGTCGGTGGCCATCGCCGCCCAGATGATCCGCGCGGGAGACGCTGACGTCGTGCTCGCCGGGGGGATGGAGAACATGACCCGCGCGCCGTACCTGGTGCCGAGCGGGCGCTTCGGCGCCCGGATGGGGCCGGCGGAGATGATCGACTCGATGATCCATGACGGTCTCACCGACGCGTTCAACGACATCCACATGGGGATTACGGCCGAGAACCTCGCCGAGCAGTACGACATCAGCCGCGACCAGCAGGACGAGTTCGCCGCCGCCAGCCAGCAGAAGGCGTCCCGCGCGATCGAGGAGGGCGTCTTCGCTGAGGAGATCGTTCCCGTCGAGGTCCGCGAGCGCAAGGGCACGAGGACCGTCGACACCGACGAGGGGCCGCGCTCGGGCGTGACCGCCGAGTCGCTGTCCAAGCTGCGGGCGGCATTTCGCAAGGACGACGGCACCGTCACCGCCGGAAACGCATCGGGCGTCAACGACGGCGCCGCGGCGATCCTCGTGGTCTCCCAGAGCAAAGCCAACGAGCTGGGGCTCGAGTCCTTCGGCACCATCGAGAGCTACGCCTCGGTGGGGGTGGAGCCGAAGATCATGGGCATCGGCCCGGTGCCGGCGGTCCGGGCGGCGTTGAAGAAGGCGGGACTGGAGCTCGGCGACATCGACCTGTTCGAGCTCAACGAGGCCTTCGCGGCGCAGTCGCTGGCGGTGATCAACGAGCTGGGGCTGGTGCCCGAGCGGATCAATCCCCACGGCGGGGCGATCGCGCTTGGTCATCCGATCGGCGCCAGTGGCGGCCGGATCCTGGTCTCCCTGCTCCACGAGATGAAGCGCCGCGACCTCGGCCGGGGCGTGGCGACGCTGTGCGTCGGCGGCGGTCAGGGTCAGGCGGCGGTGATCCGCAACGGCGCGAGCGGCTGAGACGGACCGGCCGGCGGCTGCGATCGCCGGACGGCTCAGCGGAGCTCGTTGATGCGGATCAGGTTGCCCGCCGGATCGCGGAAGGCGCAGTCGCGAACCCCGTAAGGCTGCTCGGTCGGCGGCTGGACGACCTCGGCGCCGCTGGCCTGCAGCCGCGCGAAGGTGCCCTTGAGGTCGGTGGTGGCCAGGATGATGATGGCGTAGGTCCCTTGGCCATCATCTCGGCGATGGTGCGGCGCTCGTCGTCGGTGATGCCGGGGTCGGCCGCCGGCGGGTGCAGGACGATGGACGTGCCGGGCTGGTCGGCAGGGCCGACCGTGATCCAGCGCATCTCGCCGTATCCGACGTCGTTGCGGACCTCGAAGCCGACGGTGTCGCGATAGAAGGCAGGGATGCGTCCGGGTCCTCATGCGCGAGGAAGGTCGCGTGAATGGTGATGTCCATAGCGGTCACCCTAGCTGCGGCTCGTGACCGGCGCTTCTCGATTCCTGATCGGTCTGGTCACCTGTTTCGCCACGCACGACGGCATCCCCGCCGTCGCGCGCGCCGCGTGGCGCCGGTAGGTGCTGGGCGACATACCGACCAGGTCCCGCTGAAGCGACTGCTGAAGGAGCCCAGCGACGCGCAGCCGACCTCAAAGCAGACCTCGGTGACGCTGAGGTCGCCACGACGCAGGAGCGCCATCGCGCGCTCGATGCGCCGCGTCATCAGGTAGCCGTACGGCGACTCGCCGTAGGCAAGCCGGAACTCGCGGCTGAGGTGTCCGGCCGACATGTGCGCGCCGCGGGCGAGCGCCTCGACGTCCAGCGGCTGCGCGAACTCCCGGTCGATCCGGTCGCGGACGCGGCGCAGCCGCGCGAGGTCGCGCAGGTGCTGCGCCGCGGTGGGTCTGCTGGTCACCCGCGAGATCGTGCCACGTCGCGCCTACTCGCCCCTGTCGAAACGCCCCGGTACCGGTTGCGAGGTGGAGGCCGGTGGTCGGCTCGCCGAGGACGTAGACGTCAGGCTCCCTCGGAGTTGGCGCTGAACAGCGCCGGCTTCAGGTGCTGGGCGGCATACCGACCAGGTCGCTGAAGCGACTGCTGAAGGAGCCCAGCGATGAGCAGCCGACCTCGAAACAGATCAAATGCTGCGTGAGGTGGTCAACCGCGCAAACGTTGCCTGACGTGGCACTAGCCGCCGGCCGGTGCCGTCGCCTGCTCGCAGAGCTCCCACAGGCGCCGGCGCTCCTCCGCACCACCGGGTGAAGGCCCGATCAGGTAGCTGGTGGGGCGCGGGCGTCGGTCGTGCCAGAAGAGACCGGTCTGGCGCAAGGGCTCCGGGGCGGCGCCGAGCCACACGACCGTGTCGGCGCCCTGCTCGGGATTGCGCATGATCGGGAGGGTCGCCGAGCGGAACACCGGCATCCACTGCCGCACGCCCTCGGTGTCGACCCACCCCGGGTGCATCGAGTGCACGACGACGCCCCGGTCCTTCAGCCGCTCCGCCCACCCCTCGGTGACCGCGACCTGCTCGCGCTTGGTGCGGGCGTAGAGCTTCTTGGGCGAGTAGTCCTCCTGCTCGGACTGCAGGTCTCCCTCGGGGATCGCCTGGCCGTACATGCCGCCAGAGCTGACGTTTATGACGCGCGCGGGCGCGCTGCGGGCCAGCAGGTCCGCCAGCAGCGAGGTCAGCGCGAATGGCGCCAGCACGTGCGTGGCGAACATCAGCTCGTGGCCGTCGGCAGATCGGGAACGCTCGTCGGGCATCACGCCGGCGTTGTTGACCAGCGCGTCCAGACGCTCCTCGTCCGCGCTGAAGCGACGAGCTAAGGAGCGGATGGCGGCGAGGCTGCTGAGGTCGCAGGCCACCGCCTGCACTTCGGCGCCGGGCACGGCCTCCAGCACCCCCGCGCGAGCATCCTCCGCGCGGCGCTGATCACGCCCCAGTACCCGGACGCCGGCTCCCAGCCGGGCGAAGCCCTGAGCCGCCGCCTGTCCCAGCCCCGAGGCGGCGCCGGTGATGAGCACGATGCGCCCGTCCATCCGCGGTGGATCGGCGGGCCACTCCGGGAGTCGCCGGCGAACGGCGAGCCCGACGTTGCCATAGCCCAGCGCGACCGAGCGGTCCAGCGCGGTGTCGAGTATCGAGCTGAGGCTCATGGAGCGTTCCCTACCCGGTCCGCATCCTTCCTGAACAACGATCGCAGCCAAAGCTCACATCGCCGTGAAACGCCGTCGATGAGAGACTGCGAGCGGTGAGGCGACCGGCCACGACGTTGGCGATCGCGCTGGCGATCGCCGGTACCCTCGCGGCCCGGCTCCGCCGGGTCCGCACCGGGCTCCGGACCCCGGTCCGGACCGACGGCGAGCGTGCCGCGACCCCGCCCCCAGGCGGTCAACCCGACCGCGGGGCAGCTCCCCGTGGCTCCGGCCGGTCCCGGTCCCGTGGTCACCGGAGACGTTAACGACCACGCCCCGTCGCTGGCGGAGGTCCGCCACGAGCTGAAGGCGTTCAACCTCTGCGGGGGGGCAACCGACAGCGCCAACGCCCAGCCGCTGCTCCAGGCCTCAGCACCCGGCTTTTACCCCGACCCCGGGACGAGCCAGACCGAGGGTGCGCTGCCGCGGCTGACCGCGGAGCTGGACGCGCTGGCCAAGTCGCTGCACGTGATCATCTACGGGATCAGCGGCTATCGCAGCCCCGCGCACAGCGTCGCCGTGGGCGGCTTTGCCAACGATCCCCACACTCAGGGGCTCGCCGAGGACATCGGCGTCAACAGCCTGCTCCGTTCCGGCGCGGCGCAGATCAGCGAGGCGCAACTGGCCAGATTCGGCCTCTACCGCCCCTTCGACCCCTCAGATGACCCCAACAACCCCGAGGTCAACCATCTCCAGCTGATCCCCGCCGGGGTCCGCTGTCCCTGACGCAGTCGACCGCCGCCTTCGACCCGGACCCCACCTGCCGCTGAGCCTCCCGATGGTTTGGGTTCGTGTCCCGAATCGGGCGCCAAACCCCTACAAAGTGCCCGCACGGCGAAGGACTGACCCGTTTGCGCCCGATACACCCGATCTCGGTCGGGAGGCCGGCGCCAAATCAATCTTCAAGACACGGAGGTCGGAATGAGGTTCAGCATAGGTCCCGGGTTCGACAGTTCCGTGTGTGTTTTGGCGGGTTGAGCAGCCGTTTCCCCAGTGTTTGCGGGGGTAGGGCGCTGGGGCGGGCTGGTTTTCATAGGTAAACGTTTCTGGCGCTTTGCGGCTT
>JAABUY010004008.1_pt1 | contig 15750 bp, 11 predicted proteins | sample 5560271 | NCBI WGS metagenome assembly JAABUY01 (sample SAMN10711886, study PRJNA513374) | rock metagenome | isolation source: Antarctica rocks | place: Antarctica: Victoria Land, University Valley
GAAGCCATGGCCGACCTCATGCCGCAGACCATCGACGGCGTGCCCACCGAGATCGCCACCATAGCCGCGTGATCGGTGGCCACCTCAACTACACCGCATTTTACACCAGCTTGACGGACGCCATCCGGCCCGGCGCATCCGTTCTCATGGGCCCGCATAGGCCGCATATTGGCCGCGAGAGCATTGTCTTCGGTCGGAGCCCGATTCCGGGCAGACAGCCGCATGACGCCGGGTCCATGAGCAAGAGAGTGCTGCGAGCCTCCTAAAATCGCCAGGGACATCGCACCGATGGAGGCTTGGTTGCCGTGGCTCAAGGCGGCTCGCCAAAAGATTTGCATCGATAATACGAGCGCCAGTCTCAGCTTCAGGTCCATCGCTGCCGCCGAGGCCACGACTATCACGTCCCCTTCGCTGCACCCACTGCCTCGAAGCAGACGGTCCGCTTCCGGCCAATCGGTCAGGCGAGTGTCGAAATCTCGTGGAAACCGGTCTGTCCGCTTACGGTGCCGTAGTGGCAAAAGCAGCCGTTGTGCTGCAGGCCAGACTGGCCGATTGCAGACTGTCGGCTTTGGAGCGCTCGGGCAGGATTAGCGGACCTTTGCCGCCACAAGGTTGGCGGCAGCTTCCGACCCATGTCGGTCGATTGCAGCTCAGCATGCGATTATCAAAAGCGGACGCTCCCGAGGTGAGCCGTTTGGGTTCGGTCCTTCTCGGAACAGCCTGCTACAACGGCTTCATCGCCTGGATGTCGGACACGACGACAGGCCCGTTCGCGAGCGACGCGGCCGCCGCCATAGTGTCCACCAAGGCAATGCATTCGGCCTTCCCTGTCGCCAGCAACTCGCGGAACGACCGGACGCGCGACATGGACCAGAGCATGGCCGCTACCGCCGATGCCGGGGAGCGATCTATTAGATTCTTTGTCCTCGGATAGACGGGATGGCCAAGGCCTTTGATGAGCATGAAGCTCGCGTGGATACCGCGCGCCAGGACAATCGCTTCTCCCCACGATGCGCCGCCTCCGCGCCGCTCGCCGGCTACCGACACGCTTTCGAAGGCGACACACAGTGGAGCGTGGCAGCGAAGCCAGAGAGGCATGTCGCGTTCAACAGCGGCGGGCAATCCAGCAGCGTTGAACACATCAACCCAGCGTTGCTGGCTTATGAGGGTCTTCTGACCGGCAGCCCCGATGGTGGCCTTGAGCTTGCCATCTCCGTCCAACGTCGCTTGAACGAAGGGCATACCAAAGGAACAGCGCTCGACGCCAACCGCCTCTTGCAGGCGCTCCGGATGAAAGTTGTTGAACATGAACTGAATGCATTTGGCCACGCTGCGCTGCAAGGCCGGAAGCACCGCATCAGTTTGGTGGGCTAGGAGCGTGACGATCACGAGGTCGTATGGTGTCTGCTCGTCGAGCATGTCGGCTACGCGAACGTTCGCCCGCCCACCTTTGAGGTCGATGATCGCTTCGTCGCGTCGCAGCTGCTCCAGCCGAACGGAGCCCGGCCGCGCGATGACCGTGACATCGTGGCGGCCAATGCGAGCCAATTGGAAGGCAAATGTGCTGCCGATCTTTCCAGCGCCGAGTACAGCGATCCGAAGCGACGGCGAGGGTGCGAGCGTGATGGTTTCTGGCTTCATGGCTCACTTTGTAAGGGATGGAACCTCGCGTCTACGTCTACGTCTGCTTCCGTACTCGGTCCTGCCCGAAGCGGAACAGCCGCTTGCCACCAGACTTCGACACTCGCCTGACCGATTGGCCGACATCAGACAGTCCGCTACGGAGTGGAGGTAGCAAAAAGCGGACATGCCGCCCTCGAAACCTATGGGATAACACCGTCCGGATCGACGCAAGCCATAGTGGTCAAAAGGTATGGCGATGCATAGCATCACCCAAAGTTCCTTGAGGGTATCAAGCTTGCCAACTGCGGCGTCCATTTCCATCCTGGAGACCCTGGCGCTCCTCGATGGGCCATATGCGGGGGTGGGGACTGGCGTCGCCCAGGGCTCCTATGCCTTTTGGCTCGGCTCCGGGATCTCCCGCGACCGCGTCATCGGTCTCGACGGCGTGCTGGCCAAGCTCCTCGAGTTCCTGCGCGAGCGGGTGACCGCGAGCGCTGCGTGCGGTTATCGTGCGGCCTTTGACAAGATCATCGCGATGGCAGCGCCTTCGGATGACGAGCGGGCCGAGATCAACCTCGCTGTTCCCGTCACCAACTGGCCGTGCATCGAGAATCTACTTAAGCGCCTCTGGAAGCAATACTCTGCGGTGCTCTCGGTCGAGATGCCGGGCGAGAGGCTCGACCACCTTCTCTGGGTCGGTCTCAATTTTCCCAATACCTTTGCATGCCAGCCTGCCGACGCCGAGCATCTCGCCATTGCCATGCTCGCGCTCGAAGGCACCGTCACCGAATTTGCCTCGGCCAATTGGGATGGGCTGATCGAGGCGGCGATGAGAGAGCTCGGCTATGACGAAACCTTCTACCGCATCACGGTGACTGGCGCGGACCTCCGTAATCCGGCGGCGGCCGCCATCCTCTACAAATTCCATGGCTGCGCGCTGCGGGCGATCGACAAGGAGGACGAGTACCGGTCGCTGCTCGTCGCCCGCTCGCTGCAAATCGCCAACTGGAGCGTGAACGACAAGTTCAAGATCGTCCGCGACCAGCTCGGCGCGCTCGTCCAGACGCGGCGGACCCTGATGATCGGGCTTTCGGCGCAGGACGCGAACATCAAGCATCTGTTCGCCGCCGTGAATCAGCATCAGGGCTGGCAATGGACCGACGCGCCGACACCGATCGTCATCTCCGCGCAGGAGCTCGGCGACGATCACAAGGACCTGCTCGGCCTCGTCTATGGCGAGGAAAGCTATGAGGCGCATCGCGACGAGATATGCGAGGCGGCACGCCTCCAGGCCTATGCCAAGCCGCTGCTCATCGCGCTGCTGCTTAAGGTGCTGACCGCCAAGCTCGAAGTGCTGGCGGCAGACGCGCATGCTCCGAACCTCGACGGCGCGGCGCGCGCCGCCATCGTCGAGGGCATCAGAACCCTGCGCGATCGCGCCGCCGACGCGGGAGACGGGGACCGTGTCGGTTTCGCCCGCACGATCGCATCGGGCTTGGCGCGTGCGCGCCACCAGCTTCAGAACGGCACCAGCGCCGCCGGGGCGCAAGCCTATTTCCCGATCGACGACCAGCCCGCCCATCTCATGCAGGGCAAGCTGGCGCTCAAGAGCACGGGCCAGCGCGAGGCAGCGGTGGCGCTCGGCCTTATCGGGCTCGACGAAGCCGCCGCCTGGACAAGCTCCGTCGACGATCCGGCAGATCCCCGATCCGGCGCGCTGCGGCTGACCTCGCCCGACACCAGTGCCCGCGTCTTCCTTGCGGCGAACGACGACACGATCACCAGCCTGCTCGAATGCAGCGCGTTCTACGAGAGCGACGACGACGCCGTCGTGATCTGCTCGGGTCGGGTCGCCGAGCGTCAGCAACGCAACCCCTGCGGCGACTGGCGTGACGGATCGGTCGGACCGCGCTACCTCGCCTTCGGACCGATGCTGTGCGAGTCCGCCGACCTGGACGAGCTGCGCGATCGCTTCCGCGGGGAGATCGGCCTGTGAGCACGAGCGACAGCGTCGTCGACATCCTGACGCAGGAGGGCGGTTACCGAGCGCTGCCCAGGCCGTTCAAGATCGGGTCCCAGTCGTTCGACTTCACCCACGCGCTTGTTGCGGGCGAGCGCGCCAACGACCTTGTCATCGTCATCGAGCTACGCGGCGATACGGCCGATGATGCGGTGATCCGCAAGGTGCTCGCGCTGACGCGCGCGCTCGACGTCCTGCGCTCGAAGCGGCCCGTGACCGCCGTTCTCACCTCCGGCCAGCCCCGCGCGGAAACCGTCCAGTCGATCAGCAAGGTCTGCCGCGTCCTGCCGGTCGGCGCGCCGGTCGGACCCGACGCGCTGGACGGGGTGCGCGACTGGCTGTCCGTCCTGCTGCCGCTCACCCAGCCGCCCGCGGTCGACACCATACTCGACTGGGAGGCCGACCTGCGCGCGGCGGCGCCGGCATCGGCAGGGGGTGCGCTGATGGACAGTCTCGTCGACGCCGCGCCGCGCGGCAAGGACGCGGTCGAAGCCGTGCTTGCCGACAACATCGACGACACGATCGGTCCGGTGCTCGACGATGAGGAGGAAGCCTAAATGAGCGGCGCCCGGCTCAAGAGCCTCGTCATCGAGAATTTCCGCAGTCTGCGCGGCAAGATCGTCGTGCCGCTCGACGCCCAGGTCGTACTGATCCACGGCACCAACGGCATGGGCAAGACCAGCGTCCTGTCGGCGCTCGAGCTCGGCCTCACGGGCAAGATCGCCCATCTCGCCGCCGATGGCGATGGCTATAAGCGCTATCTGACCACGCTCGACAGCGGGGGAGGCTCGATCGCGCTCACGACGACGGGGCCGCAACAAGAAGGAGACGTCACCGAGGGCGCGCTCGCGTTCAGCGATACGCGTTTCGCGCCAGCGCCGCTGCTCGGGCCCGCCGATGCCCGCTTCTTTGCCGAACGCTGCTACCTGCCGCAGGCGACGCTCGGGCGGCTGCTCGAGATCTATGACGACCAGAAGACCAACAGCACCTCGCCGCTGACCCTGTTCGTGAAGGAGCTGCTCGGGCTCGATCCGCTCGATGCGCTGGTCGACGGGCTGGACCCTGCGTTCAATATTACCCGCATCCGCCGGATCGCGCCCGATTATCGCCGGCTTGAGACACTCAAGACGTCACTCCAGCAAGAGATCGCCAGCGCCGACCGCACCATCACCGAGAACGTGACCGCGGCCGAAGAGCGCCGCGACCGCCTGAATGTGACGCTTGCCGGCATTGTCGGCGACGGTTTGCCCGATACGGTCACCGACGCGACGGATCTGCCAGCCCTGCGCGCGCGGGTGAGCCAGGCGCATGACGAGGATCGCCGGCTTACTGACCTTGGCCGCATGCGTTCCGAGCTTCGCGGCCTTCTCCAACGCTGGCAGGCGCTGCCATCGGAGGATGCCAGTCGCGACCAGGCCGGAAAGGAACGCAGCGATCAGGCCGCAGCCCAGGCTTTCTCTGCCTGGCGGAGCGGCGCCGGTGCCGCACTCGACACAGCAATCACCGCAATCCGCGCGCTCTTCTCGGATGTCCCGGCGCTTGACGACGGCCCCGAGCAAGCCCGTGCCGAGGCACTGCGGCGGGTTGAGGCGGAAGAGACGCGCTGCGATACGCTCGTTACCAGCCATCAAGCCGCCGCCGAGCGGCTGTCCAACCTCAACGCCGTCGTGCAGCGCGCGACCACCCGCATCGACGAGTTGAACAAGGACCTCACCGGCGGTACCGAGGACGCCAGGACGCTTGCCAATGCGCTTGCCGGCATCGTTCCCCATATCCATGGCGAGACCTGCCCGGTTTGCGATCGCGATTTCATCGACCAGGACGCGGGGCCGCTCTCGGTGCATGTCGCCACCAAGATCGCTTCGCTGACCAGCCAAGCTGGTCGGCTGCAGGCGCTCGCGACCGAGCGCGCCGAAGAGAGCAACCGGCTAGCTCAAGCCCAGCGCGAAATTCTGAGTGCCGGCAACGGCCAGCTTTCGGCCCAGCAGCTCGCGGACAATATAGTCCGCAAGGCACAGATGGCCGATCTCGTCCGCCAGCTGCGCAGTCTTGCGCCGACCGCGGTCGAGGGCAGCCGGCTGATGGCCGCGACAATCGCGACGCGGCAGACATTGATCCTCGCCAGGCGCCGCGACGAAGCCTCGGTGTCGATGTTGCCTGAAATCGAAGCCGCGGTTCAGGCGGCCATCGGCCAGCCGGCGAGCAGCTTTGCCAGCATTGAGGCCGCACTCGGCGAAGCGATCCGCCAATCTGAGGCACGCGCAAACGACGCTGAGCGGATTGCAGCGCTTCGCGTGGAAGCGCGTGCGGAACTGGACCGACGCATCCGCGATCTCGAGCAGATTGTCAGGCTGCGCGCCGAACGCGAGGCTACCGCCACGCGCATGAAAGCAGTCAATGTCGCGCTCACGAGCGTGGAAGGCTGCCGCAATCAGGCCAAGAAGGTGTCGGAAGCCGCCGACACGGTGCGCTCCGAGCTCGTCAAGAAGGTATTCAGCACATCGCTCAACAAGGTCTGGCGCGATCTCTTCGTGCGGCTGGCGCCGTCCGAGCAGTTCGTACCCGCCTTCCGGCTACCACCCGGTGCCGGCGGCAAGGTCGAAGCCGTGCTGGAGACGCTGCACCGGACCGGCAAGACTTCTGGGCCGCCCGGTGCGATGCTGAGTCAGGGCAACCTTAACACTGCTGCGCTAACCCTCTTTCTCGCGCTGCACCTGTCGGTGCCCGTAAAGATGCCCTGGTTAGTACTCGATGATCCCGTTCAGTCCATGGACGACGTCCATATCGCCCAGTTTGCGGCTCTGCTGCGCACGCTCGCGAAGGGGATGAACCGGCAGGTGATCCTCGCCGTACACGAACGCGCGCTGTTCGATTATCTGACGCTCGAGCTCAGCCCGGCCTTTCCGGGCGACAGCCTGATCGCGGTCGAAATCTCGCGGAACTTTCAAGGCGAGGCGATCGCGGCGCCGCGGGCGTTCAACTTCGAGGCGGATCGCGCGATCGCCGCCTAACTACGCGTCTGGCTGGTCAGCTCGAACTACACCAGTTTTTCGGTCTTCTGCTGAACGATCGTGGCCCGATTGCGGGCTGAGGCGTTGATGACGAAGTCGCCATTCCAAAGTCGTACAAGGTTGCACCTACGCAGGTTGCTGTCGATCGCCAAGTCGAAGAGAGCTAGGTCTTGTAGATCCTCCTCTCGCTGCTGGTTGAGGCGGATGGACCAGACCTGCTTGGGTTGAGCGGCGGTTTTGGTTCGGTGAAGGCACCCTTGTTACAGGGCATCACGTGCCGGGTGGTCAGCCATGCACTTTTCGGCTTCGAGCGCTTCCTGACGATCTCCTGAGCCGCGGAAATGGCGTTAGAAAATTGCGCACCGACCATCATGATCACAGGCGAGCCCTGTTGCGGCTGATCGTTGAAGCCAAGTCCGCTTTCGAGTTGCCGGGAGAGCCCCTCCTGAACGTCCGAGATGAGGCGCTCAGCGGCCTCTATCTTGGTTGTGACAACGTCAGTCTGACTGCCATACTGGCGCCGCGGCTCCCGTAGCAGCCCTGTGCCCTCCGGGGCCGTAGGGCTCCTAGAAGCAGGGTCTGCGCCTCGGGGAGTGTCCGTATGGGCAAGCCGCGAAGGCTTACAGTCAGGCAGATCATCGCGCTCTTAGGCGGGGTGGCCGGGGCACTCCAGGCGGTGGCCACCGTCCTGAAGTACCTGCCGAACCTGTAGCCTAGACTTGGGAGGGGGGTGATCTTTGCGGGTTGCCCCCCAACCATGCCGAGAGTGTGGACGTCACGGGAGTCGTTTTCAAGCGTCACTGCACGACAGCCACAGCAGACCTTTTCTCCGCTTCGGGCACTCGCCCGATTGGCAGCCGCCACGTCTCTGCTCATGTCCGCTATCGGGAAGACAATCTGGGCTCCTGAACGTCCGAGATGAGGCGCAGAGCCGCCCCGTCGAGCGGCAGCGAACGTCTGCTTCCCGGATCAGCCGAGATAGCATCCTATGGCTTACATGGGTCGGGAGCTGCCGCCTACCTTGTGGCGGCAAAGGTCCGCTAACCCTGCCCGAGCGCTCCAAAGCCGACAGTCTGGTACCGGCCAGTAGGGGTAGGATCGGGGTACGTGAAAGCATTGGCCACAAGTCGCATCGGGCTCTTTATCGTCCAACAAGGCTGCGATCAATGGCGCAACCATCTTTGGACACCTTTTTGACTATGCGTTCTCGGTAGCCGCGTCCAAGCTGCCGAGCTTGTTCAGCCTTCGGAGAAGCGCTCGCCCGCTCCCCGAGCGGATGTATCGGCGAGTTCAATCTGTTCCGACCACGATCTTGATGTCCGGGCCGGCAAAAGTCGTCGGCTGTTCCGGGCGGCCAGATCATGAAGGATGACGTTCCCGAGACATCATCCTCTTTGCCTGATTAGGCGAAATGCGATGCCAAGTCATTTTCCGGCGTATTGGTCAGGTCTTTACTGAGAGACTTTCCCAATTTGGCCGATGCCGCCTTGTCAAGGGCTTCGCGGATGTCGTGCAGGACATGCGCCGGCGCAGCCAGAATAATTTCGTCGACGCCTCCGGTGCGAACTGCCTCGTTCAGCCGCGCTGCGATCTGCTTGGCAAAGTTCGCCTTTGACTGATCATGCGGATCCGACTTCGGGGCCTTTAAGTGGCTGCTGCCAGCGCTGGCATCGTCATCGGTGTCTCCATGACCACTTGCGTCGAACTGCTGCAGGGTCCGCAGAGAGCTGATGTCGCCCGTCAGGATGCGGGCCTTGCCGCCATCTGCAACCACATACCAGGTGTCACCCTTGCTCATCTCGATTCTCCTTTTGCTTGAGCGAGAACGCGGCGCTACCGAAATTGTTCACCGGGTCGCTGTCGGCATCGGCCTCAGGTTTCGTGCGCGACGACGCGGAGGCCACCCAGCGGCCGGCCATCGCCTGGGCACCGGATGGTTCGCCATTGAGACGTTGCCGGTGGGGGTGCTCCGTCGAGCTACGGTTGGACCGGCGGGGCCAAGTCGACACTGATACCGATTCTACGACGAGCCGTTTCTGACGTCCGCTTCGCCCAGATCCCGACCAAGAGCGGACCTTCCGCTCCCGGCCACTCGGAGCAAGAGCGACCGTCGTGCGGTCGAAAACAGAAGCTGGAGACCCTCGATCCGTAGGCCAGGCTTCATTTGTTCACCAAATCGGTGCCGGGAAATGAGTCGATCGGTGTCGGCCCGCCGAGCTTCAAGGCGGCGGCGATTTCGTTGCGTAGCCAGATGGCGGCCGGATCCCGGTCGACGCGGCGGGACCAGAGAAGCGTGATCGGGGCGGTCGCCAACGACAGCGGGACGGGAGAGACGACGAGGCCGAAACGCGGCGCATGACTGCGTGCGAGTTGGGCGGGCAAGGTCGCGAGAATCGGGGCTGCCTCGGCGACCGCGAGGATGGATAGGAAGTCCGAACTGGCGACCACGGTGTCGAGCATTGCGCCGGCGCGTTTCAACGCGTCGGCGATGCATCCCTGCAGTTCGTCGCGCAAGGTCGTGACGACATGCGGGGTTGACAGGTAGGCGGCCTTGTCGACCGGAACCGTAAGCGGCAAGAGGAGTGGATTAAAGCAGCAGGCCAGCGCCGGCTCGAACAGGGTGAGCGCGCCGTGACGCTCGCCGCCGCCGCCGTAGCCGCCGACCGCGCAATCGAGGACGCCATCGTCGAGAAAGCGATGGACGTCATCGGCGTCGCAGTGCCGGCCGATCACCCGGATGCGTGGCGCGTCCGCCCGTAACCGTGCGGCCAGGGCCGGCATGACCAGCACTTCCATCTCGCTGCAGAAGCCCAAGCGGAACGTTCGCTCTTCCGATAGCGGGTCGAAACGCATCCCGGACCGAACCGCCTCCTGGACCTCGCGCAGCGCCGCTCGGATCCGCGGCGCGAGTTCGAGCGCCCGCGGGGTCGCTCGCATGTCGGTGCCGACGCGCACGAACAGCGCATCGTCGAGGAGCATCCGCAGCGTTGACAGGCTGTGGCTCATCGCCGGCTGGCGCACCTTCAACCGCGTCGCCGCTCGCGTGACGCTGCCCTCCTCCACCAGCGCGTCGAACGCGACGAGCAGGTTCAGGTCGAACGATCGTAGATCGAAGTGGTCGATGGACTGCATTGGGCGGATCGATTGGAAGAATGGAATAACAGCTCCTAGATCAAACCCATCGAAGCTTCAAGGAGATATCCGTGCTCCGCGCCCCCGACCCCACCGACCGGCTGGCTGCCGGCTATGCCAAGCGCTTCCGTGTCGGCGCCGCGACGATCACCCGCATCGACGAACTGCGCTGGGACGATGCAACTCCGGCGAAACTCTACCCGAACTGGTCGTCGTCGGTGCTCGAGGCGCATGCCGTGGACATCACCGCCGGGTCGTTTGATCCGAAGGGCGGCACGCTCACGCAGAGCATCCACGCCTGGCTCGTCGAGCTACCAGGGCGTATCGTGCTGATCGACACGGCGACGGGAAACGACAAGCTGATCCCGCAGGCGCCGAAGCTCGACCGGCTCGACACGCCCTGGCTCGCCCGGCTGGAAGCGGCCGGCGTCACGCCCGACCAGGTCGATCGCGTGTTGCTCACGCATATCCATGCCGACCATGTCGGCTGGAACACGCGGCGGGACGACGACGGCAACTGGGCCCCGATGTTCCGCAACGCCCAGCACCTGATGTCGCGCATCGAGCAGCGCTACAACGCGGATCTCTTCGCCGGACAGCCGGCGCCTGAACTCCCGCCGGCCTCGCTCGGTCCGCGCGATCACACGCCGACGCCGGGAATTTACCTGGACAGCGTCGCGCCGGTGATCGCGGCCGGCCTCGCCGAGTTCGTCGACGTGAACGGTGCGGAGGTCGGCGATGGCTTCTCCTTCCACCCGACCCCTGGGCACAGCGTGGATCACGCCTCGATCCGGCTACGCTCGCAGGGAGAAGAGGCCTGGTTCGTGGGGGACACCCTGCACCATCCGTTGCAGGTCTATCGTCCGGAGCTGCGCTCAGTCTTTTGCGAGTTCCCCGAGGCTGCCGAACGCTCGCGCCGGGCCATGCTCGAACGAGCCGCCGAAAGCGGGGCGCTTTGCCTGACTACCCATTTCGCCGAGAGCTCGGCCGGTCGTGTGACCTGGCGAGAGACCGGCTACGTCTGGAGTTTCGAATGAACGACGCGATGCAGATTCAGGTCGAGGACCTCTCGATACCGGGCGGAGAGCCGGGCGTGATGCTCGGGTTGCGGCGGAAGCACGTCGCGGGCGCCGGGCCATTCCCGGCCGAGCGAACGCTATTGCTGATGCACGGCGCCACGTTCTCGTCCCGCAGCCTGTTCGACGCGCCACTCGGAGGCGCCTCGGTCATGGACGAATTGGCGCTGGCGGGCTTCGACGTGTTCGCGCTCGACGTCCGCGGCTACGGCGCTTCGACCCGGCCGGCGACCATGGACGGGCCGCCGGACGGCCTAGCGCCGGAGGTGCCGGCCGAGGTGGCGTTGCGCGACATCGGGGCGGCGATCGACTGGGTGCGGCAAGCAAGCAGGATCAAACGGTTATGCCTCCTCGGCATGTCCTGGGGCGGCTCGGTCGCGGGTGCTTATGCCGCGCGCCGGCCGGAAGCGATTTCCAAGCTCGCGCTGGTCGCGCCGCTCTGGCTGTCGGACGGGCCCAAGCGGATCGACCCCGGCGGTCCGATTGGCGCGTATCGGCGGTCCAATCTCGCCAAGTTCCGCGGCGCCTGGCTATCGCCGGCCCCCGAGGGCGATCGGGCCGCGTTGATCCCGCCGGGCTGGTTCGAGACCTGGGCCGCGACGACCCTCGAGACCGATCCTGCATCCGGCGTGCCAGGAACGGTGCGGGCGCCCTCGGGTGCCGTGCAGGACGTTCGCGAACATTGGACCCGCGGGCGGCCGATCTACGACCCGGCGACGATCACCGCCCCGACGCTCATCGTCCATGCCGAGTGGGACATCGATGTGTCCCTCGACACTGCGCGAGACCTGTTCGCCCGGCTGACAGGGGCGCGCTACCGGAGATGGGTCGAAATCGGTGCAGGCACGCACATGGTTTTGGCAGAACGGAACCGTTGGCAGGCGGTGGGAGCAATCAAGTGCTTCTTTCTGGAGGACGACGCGACGCCCGGTGAACGGCTCTTGTAGTATCCGCCGGCCTACGGGCGAAAAGTGAAGTCGGGCAGATTTCTTCCGGATAAAACACAGGGCGGACTATTTTGCTTGCTCAAGCGTCCGCTATTCCGTTGCCCAAGCTCCAAACCTGCCAGTCCGCATTCGGCCACATCCGGCCAATTGCCACTATCGTACTCACGAGCCATGTCGCGCCGCCCTGCTACGCTGGTGGTTGCTGGCAACAATAGTCGACATAGACGGCCCGACTAGGGCAAGCCTGCCACTGTGGTCCGGAGCCTCGACCACCCAGCACCGGGGCTGGGCGCCTCGGACACGGATAAGGTTCAGACACCAGTGTGCACGGCCGACGCCGGCCACGTCCGGAGCATGCGGCAGGGCCGGCGGCGAAGGAGCATGGCCAACCCGCCACCGGGAGAATGCAGCATTCGGCTCGCCAAGCACGGGGTCGTCGAAGGTGCGGCTGAGTTGGAGGGCAAACGCCGTGACGCCCGACGCCTCGGCGGCGAGCTGCAGGCGGCGCGAGGCCGTCAGCCCAAACCGACCGGACATTTCACAGACCACGGCGGCAAGGTCGGCGTGGCGCAGACCTTCCTCCATGGCGAGCAGCACCGACCTGCCTGCCTCAACGAAAATCACCCGCCCGGGATCAAGGCCGACGCAGGCGAGCCCCGCACCGAACGGAGGAGCACGCTCGACGATCCAGATCACCCGGCCGACAAGACGGGCGGCGATCCCGGCAGTGAGCTGAGCCGGGGCAACACCATGCTCGGTGTCCGACCCTGTCCCTGCAACTTCATGAAATGCACCAAGAGCCAGGCCTCCACCCGGAAGCGCGTCGTCGATCTCCGCCACGCCGAAGGGTAGCGCCTGCTTTCCCGCATGCCCGACCTGACTTGTCTCCATGCGTGCGATCTGCGCCCGCAGCATGTCGAGTGCGGCAGCATCGTGAGGCGGCAACTGCGTGCGAGGCGGATATCTCGGCATGAGAACGTAATAGGAACATTGCGCTTAGGAATGGAAGCTTGTTCGTTCGCAATCTCGTTCCCGAAGATTGCAACGAGCTGAACGATGAGGATCGCGCATGACGGCGAGCAGATCTCTGGCCTTTGCCGCCATCGGGCTTGCGGCGGTACAGCCCGCCCTGGCGCAGGTGGCGCCTCCCACGACGGTGCTGCATCTCTCGGCCACCGGCTCGGTGCAGGTCGCACCGGACCAGCTTGCTGCCGAGCTGGTTGCACAAAGCACCTCGCCCTCTGCCGCCGTGGCGCAGCGCCAAGTCAACACCATGATGGCGAACGGGATGAAGGCGGCACAGGCCATCGTCGGTGTCGACGCCCGTGCGGTCGGTTATTCGGTCGCTCCAGGCGATGAAAAGCACGCAACCTGGGTCGCGCAGCAGACCCTGGAGCTACGCGGGGCGGATGGGCCGGCATTGCTGGACCTGGCCGGCAAGCTTCAGGAGCGGGGGCTGGCGCTGGCGTCGCTGGACTGGCAGCTGTCGCGACCTGTGCGCCTCAAGGCACATGAGGAAGCAACCACGGCGGCGCTGAAGGAACTGCAGACCCAGGCCGCGTCGGCGGCCGCGACGCTCGGGATGCACGTCGATCATCTGCAGGACGTCCGAATGGATGAGGCTTCACTCCGGCCGAGGCAGCTTGCTCCCATGCTGGCGGCAGTGTCGCGGATGAGCACACCGCCGCAGGCGAACGCCGTACCCGAGGAGGTCACGGCGCAGGTCTCGGCAGACGTGCTGCTCCGACCCTAAGCCACCCGCCAGACCGGCCGTCCGAGGCAGCCGGCCCGTCGCCCTGGTCAGAAGCCCGGGCTCGGCCCGCGAGTGGTGGCAGCTTCCACTCGTGCAGCTTCCCGCTGCTGGGCCAGCACGGCCGCTGCTTCCTTCACTTTCTCCCGCAACGTGGCCGGGAAGGCATTCACCACCTCTGCCAGCTCCTGGATCGCCGCCTCTCGACGGTCCACTGCCGCGAGCAGCGGACCGATGTGCTTGCGCAAGGCCTGCCGCAGTTCCTGTTCGCGCAGCCGGGCGCGCAGCTCCTTGCCGTGGTCCCGCCCCGCCGCCCTCTGGGTGAACACCCGGTGCTCGGTGCGAATGAAGCGGTCCACGTCCTCCTCCTGCCCTCGCTCGATCGCCGCGACCAAATCGCCGGCCAGCGACTTGTAGGGCTTCTGGCTCATGTCCTTGGCCACCTGTGCCCATAGGTGCCCTGGGGTGATCGGGTCCTTGTCGCCGAGTGCCCGACTGCGCCGCACCGCCTCGAAGGCGACCGCCTCCGAGAGGATGGTCCAGACCTGCGAGACGTGCCGGCTCTCGGCCACGTAGCTCTTGAACGCCGTGATCCCGGCCGTGCCCCTGGGCAGGGCGTTGATGTGCTCGCCCGACGTGATCCCCTGTGCGCTGTCGATGGTCAGGGCGTGGCCGAAGCCCAGCAGCAGCCGGTCGCTGTGCGGGTCCTTCAGCACCTTCCAGGCCACGTTGGCGACCTGGCCGTCCGCGTTCCGCAGACTGAGCCCCTCGGCCGACTGGCCGAGCACCTCCACGATGTCGCCGTTGCTGCCGACGAAGCCGGAGCCCTCCCCCTCGATCCTCCCCCATGTCTTGCGGAACAACCTCACCCTGTCGCCCGTGGCGATCGGCAGATCGTAGGTCTCGCCGCGCTGATCGATTGCCTGGTGGACGATCTCATCGGCCCCGAGCTCTCCGCGGACCTTCATGCGCTCGCGCACCGCCCGGCTGATGTCGGCCGCATCCTGGTTGGTCAGGGCGGAGATGGTGACGCCGTGCTTCGCGCCGGAGGCCCGAAGGGCATCACGGCGCTGCATGTAGAGGTCGGCGATGTGGCCGACCACCTCGTCCTGGTCGCCGCCCACCATGCGGACGGTGCCGTCCTCGCGCTTCATCTCCAACGCCTCGGCTGCCTTGCCCTCGCGGAACAACCCGGCGATGTGGCGGCCGCGCAGGGTTTCCTGGCGCACCGTGGTCAGCAGTTCGGACATCGCCTCCTTGGGCAGCGAGCGTCGCATGATCTCGATGGTGTCGCCGGCCTCGATCGCCTGCACCTGCTCCCGGTCGCCCAGCCCTTTGAGGGTGAAGCCATGCTCCGCCTGCAGCTCCAGCAGTCTGAGGAAGGGTCTTGGCCCGATCTGGCTGATCTCGTCCACCACAAGCACGGTGTTGCGCGACAGGACGATGCGGCCGTCCTCCAGCCCGCGCAGGAACGGGTCGAGCGCGAAGGTGCGCCGGATGCCGGTGTCCTGCAGCGCGTCGGCCTGCCGCCACGCCGTGGCGACACCGATCACCTCGCGGCCGCCCGGGTCCAGGCTGGTATCGCCCTGCCAGGCGGCAACGAGCGGCTTGAGCAGCGTGGTCTTGCCAGAGCCGGCGACGCCGGTGACGAAGCCGAGCCGCCCGCCGGTGCCCAGGCTGTAGATCGCCGCCCTCTGTGCCGCGCCGTGCTCGGCCTCGCGCTCGAAGTCGAGGCCCGAGGCGTCGATCGCCGCCTTGATCGCCGCAACAGACAAGGCGCCGGTTCTGTCCTCGGCCGCGGCCTTGGCGCGCTCCGCTAGGCTCCGCTCGATCCTGACCTGGGCCGAGTTGGTGACGCGGACTTTCAGCACGGTCTTGCCGGCCTCCAGGGCAGCCCTGTCGGCGATCTCGCCGACGATCAAGGAGACCTTCTCGCCGCGCAGGGTGATGCCGCGCTGCTCGACCAGCTGCACCACCTGGTCGATGTCCTCCGGCCCGGAGATCCCGGTCAGGATCATGCCGCGGGTCGCCAGGGTGCGCAGCTTGCTGTGGTCGATCACCGCGGCGGTGTGGAACTCGTTGGCCAGGTGGCGGGCGGCGAACTCGTAGGCCCGATCGAACCGCTCGGCATCAGTCAGGACCGGCGCAGTGGCTCCCTCCAGGACGGTGGTGTGCGTCCAGCCGATCCGCT
>JAABUY010004010.1_pt1 | contig 15747 bp, 19 predicted proteins | sample 5560271 | NCBI WGS metagenome assembly JAABUY01 (sample SAMN10711886, study PRJNA513374) | rock metagenome | isolation source: Antarctica rocks | place: Antarctica: Victoria Land, University Valley
GCGGGCGAACGCACCGTGGCGCGCGTCCGGCCCTGCTGCTGCAGCTCCTGCAGCACCTCCTCCTCCCTGCTCAGCTGCTTGACCAGCGGGTCCAGGTTGAAGCGCCGCCGGTACTCCTGCGCGGCTCTGACGTCAGCGCTGCAGGCGGTGGGCGGGCCACCGTGGCAGCGCAGGCGGCAGCGCACTATGATGTCCGTGCGGTTGACGATCTTCACGTCCTGCAGCTCTGCGTCCAGGAGCCATAGAGCTGAGTTGAGGAGTCGCGCTGGTGGGGAAGAAGAAGACATAGCACTGCCTGTTTACGCTGCTCCGCACCTTGCAGGCTCTTCTGCCAACCGGACAGAGGGCAGCGCGCGACGTCCCGCGCAGCGTCCAGGTGCAGCAGTGCGCCCGTCGTGGGGCAGAACAGGTAGTCGCGGGCGGCGTCCATCAACAGCTGGCCATAAACAGCTGGCTGGCCCAGTGCACTGCAGCTGCGCTGGTATTACATCTGCAAAGTGCAACGTCTGGGCTTATGGACTCTCAGCCTGGAACCGAAAACAAGGCTGCCAAGGTTCCCAGTCCCAACGGAAGCTTGTGAAGTGTACACAAGCTGCAGGAGTGTCCTTGGGGCACGCCAGAGCGCAGCCAGTTTATACAGGCGTCCCGCCACACACCACCGCCGAGTCAAGCGCAGCTAGGGTCCAAGGGAAGTCGTACTGAGCGGAGAGTTGCTTTTTTGGCTTCTGAACTTGGCGTGCAGCACAGGCCAAGCAGAGAAGGCTTTTGGCTTCTGCTCAAACAAACGATTCTGGACACAGGCATGGACATCCATCATCTGCGCATGCGTCTGTGAGCGTTGCCAGCAGCACCAACAAACAATGGAAGAACTGGTGATGGACGAGGAGTGGGCAGGCAGAAACGGCCGCGGGGAAGAGGACCTTGCCAACGCAGCGGACGCGCACGAAGAAGAGGAGGAGTCCTGGGAGGACTGGCAGGCAGGCGAAGGAGAAGACGAGGACGCGACAAAGAGCTTGTTTGACAACACAGTCCTGCCGTCCGTGGAGGCGGCGCTGGAATATGATGCGCGCACGCACGGCTTTGACCTGCCCCGGCTGCGCAGCGAGGTGACCTGCGCCTCTTGCATTATACAATGTGCTCATGCAACTGTACTGCACACTTCGGCCTTGTTACAAGATGTCACTACTGCCGCATGGGTCGACGGCGGCTGCCTCAGTGTGTCCAGTGCTGGCGCAGAGGGGCTTGCGGGAGTACGACGTTATCGCCTGCATCAACTTCATACGCGCAGAGGTGGCCGCCGGGCGCGACCCGCGGCCGGCGGTGGCGCGCGCCGGGCGGGACGCGCCTGTGCCCTGGTCGGGGGAGCGCTATTTAAAACCCGTCCTGCCGAACGACCCGCTGCTTGCCTACGACTGGGAGGATGAGGCGGGCCCTGCCGCGGGGCCGTCAGGGGGCACGCCTGCCGCTGGGTGCGCCCCCAGCGGCTCCCGTGCCGCCGCTCACAGCCTACTGCTGCCTTGCTGCCCATGCTTGCCTCTGTGCTGTCAAGCCTTGAGCCGCCAGCTGTTTTGTATTTACTGCTGCAGACCCAAGCAGCAAGCAACCGGCACGTCAGGAAGCTTGCCCAACACGTCAAGGAGAGAGGAAGGCAGAGCAGCTCGGCCAAGCGCGCGCAGAGCGCTACTCCGCCACAGCACCTGTTCGTACGTGCATGCAAGGTGCAGGCACAGCGCCACTGTGCTGCGCTGTGGCAGGCCGGCCGAAGTGGCGGCGCTGTGGGAGGAGAACGAGGCGCTGCGGCACGCGCTGCGGGAGCTGTCGCTGCAGGCCGCGCCCGCTGAGCTGCGGGACGAGCTGCAGGTGCGTGCCGCGGGGCCCCGCTGCTTGACAGGCAGGAGCATTGCGCGGCCAGGCCCTCCCTGCCTCGGGGCAGTGCTCCCATCAGCACGCCGTCATTGATATACACATGGGCAAGTACGTGCCAGGAGTTGCAGTATGGTGAGGTGTGTTACTGGCTACCACTGCGGAGCGCTTTCTTTGAGAGCACCCCACAGCAGCTAGCGGCCTGTAGGGCCGCGTGGACCTGCGCATCTGCCACACCCGGCATCAGCTGAGCGGGCGCGGCTGCGGCGGCGCAGGGGGCCCCCAGTGACGGTGCGGACCAGCCCGATGAGCGAGCGCATCCCAGCACAGCGGGCCCCGCTTCAGCAGATGCCGCAGCAGGGCACACGGCCGGCAGCGGCGCAGCGGCGCCGCCGGCGCCCGGCGTACCAGAGCCGCCAGATGCGCCGCATGGCGGCCCGGCCGCGGCGCATGGGCCCGGAAGAGGCTCGGGGCGCGAGCGCGCGCGCGGTGGTGACCGGCCGAGGCACCGAGGACCGCCGGCCGGACCGCGCGGGCGCGCGCGCCGCTCGGCGGCGGCGGAGGCCGCGGACGCGACCTACTTCGACTCGTACGGCTACATCGACATCCACCGGACCATGCTGGCCGACAAGGTGCGCCCCCCTCGGCGCTGTCGGCTGCCCGGCTGCCCGGTCAGGTTGTCGCTGCAGCATGGGGCATGCTTTGCTGAGGCTGCCCATGCGCGGCCTTGAGGGCCGAGGCTGCCCTTGCGCGGCCTCGCGGTCGCGCCCGATTGGACGGCTGCTTGCGCGCTGCGCTTAGACACGCCCAGGTGCACGCTGCCCTGTGGCAGGACCTGCCTGTACCTGATGGTGCGGCCGCCCCGCAGGTGCGCACGGAGGCGTACAGGCGCGCGCTGGAGGGCAACCCGGAGCTGCTGCGCGGCGCGGTTGTGCTGGACGTGGGCTGCGGCACGGGCATCCTGTCCATGTTCGCCGCGCGCGCCGGCGCCAAGCGCGTGATCGGTGCGCCCCCGCGGCGGCCTCCTGGTGCGTCGGGGCGCGACAGCGCCGCGGGAATGCTGTCCACGTTGTCCGCGCCAGCGCCACGCGCGTGATCGGTGCGGCCCCGGGGCCGCCCCCCCTCCTGGGTTGTTGGGTGCGGCAGTGGCGCCGTACGCTTTGTTCGGGCGCGTTGGCAGACAGTGTTTCGTGGTGCCGTGGGCCACTGTGGCGTCGGGCGTGGGGCTGTGGCGTGCCGGTGGCCGAGTCGTCAGCGTTGGGCAGCATTTTGCTGCATTTTGCAGGGACGCCAGTGCTCTGCAGGCACATCTGCTGCTTCGGCTCTGTGGTGGTAGAGGTCACACAGAAGATGCGCGCTGGGGCGGCAGCGGTGGAGGGCAGCGAGCGCATGGCAGCGACCGCGCGCAGCATCATCAAGGCGAATGGGCTGGACGCCGCGAGCGGCGGGCCAATCGAGGTGGTGGCAGGGCGGCTGGAGGACCTGGACCTGCCTGTAGAGCAGGCGCGCTTCAAACAGAGAAAGTGCATGATGCTCTGCATGCATGAAATTAAAGAGAAGGCAGAGATGAAAAGAGAAGGCTGAGCTGACTTGATAGCAGACTTGATAGCTGACTTGGACATGCCAAGCGCTACGTGGAGCCCCCGCTCTCCTCGCAACGCCGCCCTGCACCTGGCAGTCGACAAGATCCAGCTGCATTTCGGCAAGCACTTGGACTGGAGCGCTCGTCGCTAGACTCCTTCCCTGTGCATGAGTGCTGCTCGCCAGACGGAGCAACAGCACGGCCGGCCGGCCGCTGCCTGCGAGGACCACTTCTGCGCGTGGCGGGCAGGTGGACGTCCTCGTCAGCGAGTGGATGGGCTACGCGCTGTTCTTTGAGGCCATGCTCGACACCGTGCTGCACGCGCGCGACCGGTGCGCGCGGCCGGCGCGCATGCCCGCGGGGCCCTGGTGCAGACTGAGCGGCGCCCAGATGCTGTTTGCATGCTATTTGCACTGCCCGCCGTGCTTGCTGCCGCATGCGTCAGGCGGCTGCCGCACAGTGTGGGGCTGTGGCTGGGAGCTGCGCTTACTCGTGTAGAGTGTCTGGGGCACCCCGAGCTATACAAGGCATTGTCCGGGACGCATCCGTCTCTGCAGCAGCGGCCCATTGTTTGCATGGCAGGCATGGGCTTGAAAGGGTGCTGCCTGGGCGGCCGTTCGCGGCACTGCCGGCGGTGGCTGGCTGCGGCGCGCCCGACGCACGCCGGGGCGGCGCAGGTGGCTGCGCCCGGGCGGCGCGGTGCTGCCGGATCGCGTGGCGCTGCACCTGGCGGCCGCGGGCGCGGGCGCGCTGGACCTGGCCTTCTGGGACGACGTGCAGGGCTTCTCTTATGCGCCGGTGCGGCCACACAGGAACCCTTCCCTGTCCCTACGCGACCCCACACCTATACGACGTGCAGGCTTCTCCTACGCGCCGGTGCGGCCGCCTGCGTGCGCCCCGCTGCGCAGGCCCGCTCCCGCGTGGCGCGCGCGCGCCGCGCTGAGCGTGCCCGTGCATGCACGAGGCTGTCTGCTATGCAGCGCCTGCGAGCCCGCACGAGCGGTGCCGCCGCCTCGCTCGCAAGCTGTGCGCGAGTCGCCAAGCCCATGCGCCGCACTGGGCCCGCCCTTGCCAAGCCAATTTACGAGGCGTCCGGCCACGCCGGAACCTGCCGGCGGACGCCTGACGCCTCGCACTGCTGCACTGCTCGTTGCTCCCAAACGATGCTGCCCGGCCTCCCCTGTGCCTACAGGCGAATAATCACGGTATGCGCGGCGCGGGCCGCGCTAGGTTTCCAGCCCTGGCGCTGCGCAGGTGCGCGAGGAGCTGCGCGAGAGCGCGCTGGGCAAGGCGCTGGTGGCGCCCGTCGCGCCGGGCGATGTGCTGAGCGCGCCCGCGTGCGTTGCCACATTCGACCTGGCCACGATGGCGCCCGCCGACGCCGACTTCACCGCCCGCTTCCGCCTGCAGAGCGCGGCGGGCGAGGTGCGCGGCTCGCCGGGCGCGGCGCGGATTGGTGTGCCAATAGTGCCCATTGCGCGCGTGGTGGCAGGCTACTCTGCTTTTGTGTGAGGCCATGGAGTGCATGCAGCCGCTGCCGGGCGCAGACGGCACGTCCCGAGCGCGCGACATGCACATCTGCCTGCCTGGCCCCTGCGTGCGCACTCGGGCTGTATGACCATGCTTCCGCTTGCCTGCGCTGTCCAGCCGATGCAGCCAGGTCTCCGCCGGCTCCCTGCTTCTGCAGGGCGTCTGCAGCGCCGCTCGCGGCGCGCAGGACGCGACCTGCCACGCGCTGGTGCTGTGGTTTGACGCGGACTTCAGCGCGCGCGTGTGCGCGGCCGCGCCCGTGCGCCTGTCCACCTCGCCGCTGGGCGAGCCCACGCACTGGGCGCAGGCCGTGCTGGCGCTGCGGCACCCGGTCGCGCTTGGCCGCGCCGGGGCCCAGCAGGCCGCCGATGCTCACGGCGCCGCGCCTGGCCCGCCGGACCGGCCGGCGCCGCGGCGCGACGCCGCGGGGCCGGGGGAGCCGGGGCCGGCGGGCGGCGGCGCCGCCCTGGCTGGGCGGCTCAGCGTGGCGCGCGGGCCCACGCACCGCAGCCTGGACATCTCGCTGGAACTGGCGGCCGACGGCGGCGCGCCCGCGCAGGTGATGATGTACAGCGTGGCGATGAGCTAGGCAGGCAGCCGGCCGACCTGGCCCCAGACTTCCATCGGCCGCGGCGCCCAGGGACTGTGTTAGTGCGTGCACGCACACCGCTGTGGCGAGGGGCCCGCGCACTGTGCTGGACCGCTCACCGCCGGCGCCCTTTCATGTATGTTTCCTGTGTGCCGGACAATCACACATAAGACTCCGGTCGACCTCGAGCGTCCCGGTATAACCTCCAGCATTTGCTTCAAGCTGTGGGAAAGGCTTTCCCACAGCACCTCAAGCTGCATAGGGATAGCCTGCTCGCAGGCAGCGCTGCTGCACCAGCAGCAAAGCGAGCCTGCCACTGAAGTGTTGCCTGTGAGGCGCATATGGTGTCTCTATGGTGTACCACTGCTTGCGAAACAGTGGTTTGCAAGGAAGTTGCGGCTGGCGGAGCCGGCAGCGCCTGCGCCGGCGGCGGCGGCAATGCTGGGCCGCCGCGCATGGGCAGGGGTGGCCCGGGCCGCGCATACTCCATGGCTGTAGGGCCAGAGCCCCTCCGGTCGTGGTACGACATGCTGACTGCCAGGCAGAGCAGGGGCGGGGCAGGTGCAGGAAGGCTGTGTGCAACGCCCGCCTGAGCGCGTCCAAAGTGGCGCTGTGCCGGACGCTCTCACACTCTGCGCAGGAGCGGTGCTGCCAAGCTAGCAGAGTGCGCAGTTTCAGGCTGTTTGCGCACGTTGCGCTATTTAGCACCTGCGGTAGCACTGACTGGCAACTGTATGAAAAGGGTAGCAGCAGCAGAGCAGCAGACCTGAGAGAGCAGCTTTTGTACGGCTCCTCAGTCCCAGTCTGTCGAGTGTAGTGAAGGCTGGAGCAAGACCTCGTGGACAAGCCGTCTGTGGCGCAGCAACGTCTTGGTGAAGCGCAGCAACAACAGGCAGTGGCCGTCATACATCACTGCATGTCGGGGGCGCCCCATCAAGGCCTTGCCAGCCCCGCAGAGAACAAGGTAGACGCTCGCCTGCCACCGGCGACGTACTTCTGCGTCTTTGTCTCTATCTCCCTGTACTGCGGTCATAGAGTGTGATGCACTTTTGGCGTGCACGGTGCGAGAGTTGCCATGTGCAGGTGGTTGGCCCCGGCGACAGCGTGCTGGTGCTGCCGGAGGCCGGGCAGCTGCGCGTCGGCGCAGGGCTGCATGCGGAGGGGAGCCACCTGCGCACTACGCGCCCGGGCGTCCTCCGCCGCACCAAAGCCGGCAAGCTCTGGGTGCAGGGCCGGCAAAAGCGGTGTGTGCTGCACCGGAGGGCCCGCCTGGCCTTCTCTGCCACGCCGTCTGGCGGGAGGCTGTGGCTGCATGGCTAGCAGACGCGCCTCGCGCCGTGACGCGGCGCTTGGTTGTGAGGGGCTGTATGCCGCCGGCGGGGGAAATAGTTGACACGTGAGAGGCTCATAGCTGGACCAACGGGTAGTATTGCTTCGTGAGAGGCTTATACCTGGACCAACGAGTAGTATTGCTCGTGAGAGGCTCGCAAGAGGCTTATACCTGGAATAAGGAGCGGTTGGGAGTGGACCGTGAGTCGGGTCCTTTTGCAAGAGGCGCCACTTGAAGAGGAGGTCTTTGCAGGTGTGAGCTGTGGGCGTGCGCCAGGACACACCGTGGCGGTGTGCGTCTTATGCGAGAGCCACCTCGGCAGTTGTGTGGTCGAGCCGGGACCGACTTGACCGGGCATGCTGCGCGCTCTGGCGCTTGGACGCTCGCTCGCGTGCGCCCTACGCTGTCCCAGGCCGCGAGGCGGGCGCGCGGCGGCGGCAGGTACATCCCGGCGGCCGGCGACGCGGTGGTGGGCACGGTGGCCGAGCGCCATGCGGACAGCTACACCGTGGAGCTGGGCGCACCGTTCCCCGGCACGCTGCCGGCGCTGGGGTTTGAGGGCGCCACGCGCCGCAACCGCCCCACCCTCGCGCCGGGCGACCTGGTGTACGCGCGCGTGGCCGCCGCCAGCCGCGAAGCCGGCCCCGAGCTCGCCTGCACCGACGCCTCCGGCAAGGCGCGCACTCCCGCGCGCAGTCTGTCAGCGACGGCCACATGCGTCTTGCGCAGTGCTCCAAGAAGAGCAGGGCTGCACGGCGCCCCACTCTCCCGCCGCAAAATCAGTGTCTAGCCGGCGAGTGCAGTGCTGAATGCCCCGCCACACGCATGCAGGCAGCAGGGTTCGGGCCGCTGCAGGAGGGCGTGGTGGTGACCTGCAGCAGCGCGCTGGTGCGGCAGCTGCTCGCCAGCCCACCGCCGCCGGTGCGGGATCCGCCCTGGGCGTACGCCGCGGCGCCCGGCTCCCTGCTACGCATGCTGTGCGCATTTTGAGCTCATGCTGTGCAGCGAGCGCCGTGGCGCGGATGCCTGTATGGTGCTGCCGCATGTCTGAGGTCCGTACCTTGCCGAGCTGGCTCTGCGCTGGCTCTGCGCCGGCTCTGTCGCCCGGGCGGCCGCTCTGCATCCCCCCGCTTGCAGTCGAACGCGCCGGCGCGCGCGCCAGGTGCTGGCGGCGCTGGGCGGTGCGCTGACGTTCGAGCTGGCGGTGGGCCAGAACGGGCGCATATGGGTGGGCGCCGGGCAGGCCGCCAGCGCCGTGCTGGTCGCCAACGCGCTCGCCAGCAGCGAGCGCCTGTCGCCCGGCCAGGCGCACATCCTGGTTAAAAAGCTGCTGGCCAGCCGAGGCGGGCCAGGGTAGGGTACTCTTTCCTACCCCAAGCTGCCGGCCAGCCGGGCCGGGCCCGAGCCCGCCGGCGCGTAGGCTGCCGCGCCGCTGCTGCGCTCCCGTCTCAGAGCGGGGCGGCGGGGCCCTGCCTGTGCTGCGTACGGGGCGCGCTTCCGCGCCTCTCGAGAGCGCGCAGTTGCGTGGGCTCGCCCGCCCCATGCCCTGCCAGTGCCTGGGTGCGTGACGCTGAGCGCCCTTGCATGCCAGCCCCCGCCCAGTTGCACAAGCCTCGTGTATATGTTCGGTCATGCAGGGCCGCGTCTGGTTGCTGCTTGGTCAAGCGTGTGAGAGTGTGAGGGCAACAGTACAGTCTGCCGCCCGCGAGTGTCGCCTGCACTGCTGTCTCTGTGCATTTGGGGTAAGGCGTGTCTGCGCAGCCGCTGCCGGGACCCGGCAGCTGTAGGTACTGACTTGCACTTCATTGGCGAGGTTTGTTTCAGGCGAGATTTCTGTCAGGGATGCACGGCGTGGTGTACACTGGCTCGGCCGGTCGCATGTGTCGGCTGATCGCATGTATCAGCCTCGCTGTTGGCATGCTTCACGCTGCAACGGCGGCAGCCACAGCCACTGCCAAGCACAGCCCGTCGCGAGCGCCTCGCCCCGTGTCCGTCACACATGCGCCTGATGCATGCAGCATCACGCAGGACGGAGCGGCGCCCCACGCCGGGCGCCGCTTCCTCGCGCCTGTCATGAGAAACCCTAGCCGGTCTTGATGGAGGTGACGCAGATGCGGGTGCGCGCCAGGCGCGCCTGCTCCAGCGCGCGCGCCTCCGCCCAGTGCTGCTCCGTCACGCGCGCCGCGCCCCAGGAGGCCGCCAGCAGCCGCGCGAGCTGCGCGCGCCGTGACAGCTGGGCCCGGCCGGCGGGCGGCGGATGCGGGCGGCGCTCTGCCGTGACGCGGAGTTGAGTGCATGCGCAGGGCGCCACGCACCGCAAGTTGGACTCGCCAACGAGCGGCGGCCGTCAGCGCTGTGCTGGCTTTTATGCACTTTGATCGACTGTCGTCGCTGATGAGCATGTGGATGTCTACGCCTCGGCCACCTCCCAAACCTGCCCCACGTCACGGCGCCGTCCTACCAGGCATCACCGGACAGAGGCACTGCGGCGCGGGGTGCGGGCGGCCGGCGCGCCGCACCAGGAGCAGCGTGTGCAGCTGCTCGGGGCGCAGCGATGGGTCGGCGCGCCGCGCGGCGACCAGGTCGGCCTCAATACGCGCCGCCATGGGCGTCTCCAGCGCCGGCTCCAGCCGCCGCGCGGCCGCCAGCCAGGCGCGCAGGTCGCCCAGCGCGCCCGCGGCCCGCGCGTCCTCCACCGCCGCCACCGCCGCCGCCGCGCCCGCCTCTGCGCGCGCGGGGCGGCGCTCGGCGCCACGTTGGCGTCGGCGCCGCGCGCCTCTGGCGGCCATGATGCCAGCCGCGCACGCATGCGGTCACAGGCACTGGCGGCACCGGCCGCAGGCGCCGTGTAAGGCGCCAGCCATGTCTGGCTATCCCCGCCTCTGCCGCCGCGCCAATGGCGCCCAGGCAGGGCATTTGGTGTGCCAGTGCGCTGTAGACGTGTCTTGCGGCCATGCTTAGGTGGGCCGCCGGGCACCAATGCGAAGGCTGGTCCGCGGAGTGCGCACCAGGCGTGTGCAGTGGCTGCAGCGGCAGCACAATGTTGACCGCCTGGCTGAGCAGCGACGCGCCAGACGACAGGATGGTGGCGGGCGCGTCGGCCGGCATGGGCAGCCGGTAGAAGCCAAACTCGTAATCCACGCTCTGGCTCTCCAGCAGACCCCGCAGCGCCTGCGCGCAGCCGAGGGTTTCAGCGCGTCCTGCCGCGCACCCAGGCGCCAGTGGGCGCTCCACACTCTCGCGCGGCCGCCCGCGTCCGCGCACCCATCTCGCCGCCGGAAGCTAGGGTCAGTATTAGGGATAGGGCCCACCGCCAGGTTGCCGACGCCGGCCGCGGAGAGCGCGCCCGCGGACATGCGCGTCTCGTCCAGCAGCAGCGCGGTGTGCGCGGGCAGCTGCAGCGCGCCGCGCAGCAGCCTATCGGCCGCGTAGTCGCGCGCCGGCCGCCAGGCCGCCCGGTTGAGCTGCGGCCCAGCAGACTGCCTCGGTCTGGCGCCCGTTGGGGCAGCGGCGTGCCTCCGCACTCGCAGGGCAGCCCCGTCGTGCAGAAGAGAAATGTGTCTGCCGCCCAAGTCACTGCATGCGATAGTGCCTGTGCTAGGCTGTGCACACATGCGCCCGCTTGGCAGCGCGTTTGCAGGCTCCCGACGTCTGCATGGACGATACGCAGCGCAGCAGCTGTTGACGGGCGTGCGTCACCCTGCCCTCACACAGGGTTTTGCATCAGCGAGGGCGCGCCTGCTCCACATTGACGGGCAGGGCGGCGCAGCGCGGCACGAGCGCGCTGACGGCCGCATGCAGCGATGCGGCCATGGGCGACAGCGCCTGCCCCACCTCGGGCGCGCCGCCGGCCGGCGCCGCCGCGGCGCCGCGCGGGCAGCCGTTGAGGTTGACGGATAGCGCGCCCACGACCAGCGTGTCCCTCCGCGTGTACACCCTGCGCGGCAGCACCGGCGCCGGCGCAGTCGTGGCAGCGACACGACACTGCTGCCGAGGGCCGTGCATGCAGGCTGAAGATGCAGGGGACAGGCAAGGGGACTATTGCGTCAAGCGGCAGGTTTCAAAGGCCGTGCGTCAATGAAGGTGAACGCAGTGCCGCATAGTGTCAGCCGCTGGCGGGGGCCGGCCCGCACCGCGACACGAGCTGCAGCAGCAGGTACTGTGCGGCCAGCGTGTCGCCGCCCAGCGCGGCGGCCAGCACGGCGAGCGCGCGGCTGCGCAGCTCCCCCGCGCGTGCCCGCAGCGCGGCCGCGGGCGGGGCCGCCGCGGCGGCCGCGTCCGCATCACGCACGACCGCGATGGCGTGCAGTCGCGGCACCTGGCGTCCAGGGTGCGCGCAGGGTTGCATCACTGTATCCAGAGACACTGCAACCACACACCAGCTGGCAAGAAGCAGCCCCCTCTCCAGCTTACGCACGACCGCCCAATGCACACACATGAGAAGGCGGAGGTGGAGCGCTCACTTGCGTGCAGCGCGTATTGCGCCACGCTGATGTAGCGTTCCGTGCCCACAATCCCCCCTCACCCCCCCAGTGGAGCACCGCAGAAGACGCCAGGCTTGCAATCAGTCGTGGGCGCCCAGCAGCCGGGCGCTGCAGCGCAGCGCGGAGCGCCCCCCAGCAGGCAGCGCGCGCAGCCGCGGCCGCGCGCCTGGCTGGTTGGGTGCCTGGCCACGAGCTCCGCGTCCGGCGGCTCCGCCCCGCGCGCGCCGGCTGCGGCCGCCAGGGCCGGCGCGGCCAGCTCCGGCAGCCGCGACAGCACGCCGACGACGTCCACGACGTCGTTCATGCGCACGCGCTCGCCCGCCTCGTACAGCTGCCCCGGCGACAACCGCTGGAATCAACATGTTGTTGGCACGGCCTCTGTCAGATAGAAAGGGCTGCCCGGGCGGCAAGCCCCCACCGTGGCCGCCAGGCAGGTGTGAGGCGGCGAATTGACCCACAGATCACGCATGTGTAAGAGCGGCCAGCGGCGCATAGTCAGGGTCAGACTCAGGGTTACATATTAACCTCGCCGCTCACGCCCTGAAACCACCCCCCCTCCCCCTGCCCAACTCCCCACCCCCGGGAGCACGCGCGGCCGGGCGCGCGCACATAGACCAGGCAATCGCCGGCTTCGGGCGCGAGCGCCGCGCCCGCCGCAGCGCTCTCTGCCTCCGCGGCGCCGGCGCGGGGCGGGCGGGCGGCGGCAGCGCCCGACCCGGTGTCTGACTCATCGCACAGCGGCTCGAACACCTTCGCAGCCTTGGCGGGGGCGAGGCCGTCTGCATCGGGGGTGGGCCCAGCGGCGCCGGTGCGCGCGCCCAGCTGCGCGCCGCCGCACAACTCCATCGGCTCGGCGTCGCTGTCCGCGCGCTCGCGCTTGCCGGCTGTGCCTGCGGCGGCAGCAGGCGCCGATCTCGCGTCGACGCCGCGGCTCTGCCCCACCTGTGGTGCTATTCGTCCATGCCAGGAGAAGTTGTGCAACACACCGGCCTAGGCCATGCAAACAGGCTGCAGCACAGAGCCGTGCCCACCGCTGGCACGGCTCTGGCTCGTACAAGGCAGGTACAGGCATGTGCGGCTCCAGCGCGATGCTCGTGGGCTGTGCACGCGGCGCTAGCGCGCCGTTTCATGACAGGAGCCTGTGCTCGCCCGGTGGCCCCACCGGAACGCGCATGCAGACCAGCCCTGGCGTCTGCAAATGTGCGGCTCAGCGCCGCCGAGGCGGCTATCCAGTCACGCGCTTGCAAGCTGACCCATACTCGGACGCGAGCAGGGCTCAGCAGGGGCGCGCACGGTGCACAGGCGCGGCCGGCGCGCCCGCAGCCGGCGGCGCGCCGGCGGCCGCGCCGGCCGCCCACGCGGCCTCGCCGGGGACGCGCACGCAGTACAGCGGCCGGCGCTCCCACAGGGCCGGCTCCGCGCCGGCCGCGGGCGGCTCTGCCAGGCAGTCGCGGAACTTGGTGGTGGCGACGCCGCCGCCGGCGCACGCGTACGCGCCCGCATACACCTCCGTGTCCAGCGTCTCCTGCACCTGCGCGGCCCCGGCCTTGCACGTTGCACCTGCTCTAGGCGTTGCACCTGCAGCCTGCTTGTCCACAGTGGTGGCCTGCGTACTGTGTCCGTGGCGGGACTAGAGGCCGCAGAGCACCGGGGCAAGCGCGGCAAGGTAATCGGGCGACTGCAGCGCGCACCATGCCGCGGAAGCGGCAGAGGCCGTTGGTGGGGACCAGGTCGATGTTGCCGCTGTTGAGGCAGGGCACCTGGCCGGTCCGAGCAGCAAGCAGCTCAGAACACAAGCGGCGCAGACCAGGACGCTCACACTGCCAGGCTGCGGCGTGCGCGCAGTGCGTATAGCACGCGATCTGGCCAGCTCCTGCACGCACACCTGAGCTCGTACCACCGGATCGGACAGCAGCGCTTCAAAGTGCGCCTGCACACCCCAGTCGCTGCCTCCGCACGACACCGGGCAGCCGGCGCGTTCAAAGAGCATGCGCACGTCCTTGAGCGGGTCTGCCACGGACGCGTGCATGGCTGCTGACAACAGGCCACTGGAGGGCGGACCAGAGTACAGCGCTGTGCACTTGTGGCGTTCCCGCTAAATTTTGCTGAACCTATTTGTACCCAACGGCTCTGCGTCGACTTTTGATGAGTCAGGTGCGCCTCAACAGGCCTCTGCTTCTTGTGCAAGCAGGCTGTCACGCCTTACAAGCAGCCTGTCACGCGTATGGATCCCATACTGAAGCGCAAACAGAGCGTCTGCTTGTAAGCCAGGCGCAGGATGGCGCCTTCCGCGGTGCAGGGCAGCCGGCTGGACATCTGGGACGTGGAGAAGGCCCGGGAGCGCAAGCCCATCCACCTGGGCTTTGCGCAAGGCTTCGAGAAGAAGTGCGCGGCGCTCTCCGCGTGCATGCTGGGTCAGCGCCGCACTTGCGGCGGGACCGCGCGCCCGCTCGGCTGAGCTCGGCGCCGCGCCGCGCGCAGGTACGAGCTGGGACGCGAGCTCGGCAAGGGCGGCTTTGGCGCGGTGCGCGTCGTCACGAGCCGCGACAGCGGTAAGGAGTATGCATGCAAGTCGATCAGCAAGTTCCTGGACGTGGGCAACCTGTCGCCAGCCAAGCAGGCGCGAGCAGCTTGCCCCATACGAGAGAACCAAGAGCTTTCCAGCAAGTTCAAACAAGGCTGCGCACCTACTGCAATACTGCGCAGCAGAGGCACAGGGCACGCGGCAACGCTGCCTGGTCTCGGGCCGCAGAGCAGGGCTCCAGTTTTGGCTATGTGCCAGGCCTTGCCCGCCCACAGGCTTCACAGACAACTGTGCCAAAGCACACGCTGCGCCTTGACGCGCTCTGTGCGGGCGAGTCGCCTGACCACTCTGGCAGAGGAGCGGGCGGCGCGAGTGCGTGCGCGAGCGCGGGAACGCCAGCCCAGAGGAGGAGCCCAGGAGGCACGCCAGGTAGGCCGCGGCGGTGGGCTCACAGCGCGCCGCGCTTACAGCGCGTCGCGGCGCACAGGCCGCGCACCTGGACAACATAAAGCGCGAGGTGGCCGTGCTCGCGCGCCTGCGCGGAACGCTCAACGTCGTGCACTTCAAGCGCGCCTACGAGGATGCCTCGCATGTGCACATCGTGATGGAGGCGCGCAGGTCCCCCAAGCCCCCACGGGCAGAAATGTTCCTGTGGTGCTGCTCATGCTGACTTCGCCGGGACCTCATGACCACCTGTGTCAGATCATGCCCAAGCAGCACCTGTTGCAGCAGCTCCAAGCTCGCGCAGGGCACTCCGCATGTTCAAATTTCCGCATGCCCAGGCCCCTACGAAAGAGGCAGGGCGCACAGAATCGTGGCCACCGGCGTGACCGCCCCGCGGCCGGCAGCTCTCACTGACGCGCGCGTGGGGCCTCAGCACAGCGTTAACATGAGCCTGTCATCGCGCGCAGCTGTGCCGCGGGGGGGAGCTGGTGCGCCGCATCGGCCGCCGCCACTACAGCGAGCGCACAGTGCGCGCCTGGTCCCGCACCGACTTGCATTGCCCGCCCAGGCACTCTTAGTAGTGCCGCCGCGGCCCCATTGGCTGAGCTGGGCGATGCTGCTCAGGCATTGAAGTGCTGACGAGCACTGCTTGCGCTCCCTGGCGGGGCAAGAGCAAGCTTTGATGAGAGCCGGCGCGCTGGCGAGGCTGCAGGACCGCTGCGCGCCGCTGGCAGCGGCGGCTGACACGTCCCGCGGCGCGCAGGTGGCGAGCTTCATGCGCGCGGTGTGCCGCACGCTGCAGCAGTGCCACGTGCGGAGCATCCTACATCGTGCGCGCCCCGCCGCTGCCGGAGCGCTGCCTGGTGCCTGGTGCAGCATGGGCTGTCCGAAGTGTGCAGCAGCGCCCCGTGTGGGTTGTGATGCCGGCAACGCTGACGCAGCTGCTCGGAGGTGTACGTCTGCAGCGCCCCACACCAAGCACGTCTGTGCTCCCGCAGGTGACATCAAGCCAGGCAACTTCATGCTGCTCTCCGACGACGAGCGCTCGCCGCTCAAGGCCATCGGTGCGCGTCGTCACCGGCGCTGTATGGCTGCGGTGCATATTTCATGAGCCACGAGAGCAGAACATCTGGACACAAGCCACTGGTGTTTGCCGTTGCTGTGGGGAGCTGTGTGTTGCACGCCGTCACTGGAACATTTCGTAATGGCTTGCCCCGCACCGTTGAGGGTGAAGTACATCAGGCTGGGGGTGCCGTGTGGAGCAGGGGATATCGAATATGTGAGCGACCGCGCGCAGACTTTGGCCTGGCGGTCTTCTTCGACCCCGAGCAGCTGCCGCGGACGGACCTGGGCCTGGAGGGCACGCCGTGGTGCGCCATGGGGCGGCTCAAGGGCTCTGCC
>JAABUY010004011.1_pt1 | contig 15747 bp, 21 predicted proteins | sample 5560271 | NCBI WGS metagenome assembly JAABUY01 (sample SAMN10711886, study PRJNA513374) | rock metagenome | isolation source: Antarctica rocks | place: Antarctica: Victoria Land, University Valley
GACCTCCCGCAGCTCGGCAAGCGAGAATGCCTCCAGCGATGATGCATCCGGCAACGTCATGTCGGCTGTGAATCACGCCAGCGCCCTCAGCGCAACTACCTCGCCCGGGAATCTGCCCCGGTTACGCCCAATTCCGCTAACATACTGATTAGACTACAATGATTGCCCTCCACAGACAAGGGCAATCCGATGACCGAGCACGTTCTATCGGCTCTCACGAAGCGCCGCGCCGAGCTGACCGGAGAGGCCGATACGCTCAAGGCCCGCTTGGCGCAGATCGGCACCGACGTTGGCCACCTCGACGCGGTGATCCGGCAGTTTGATCCCGACTATGACCTGGGCAGCATTCGTCCGAAGCGTTCACGCGGGCCGGACGTGGCTAAGCCGGGTGAGATGAGCCGTTTTGTGCTGGGCGTGCTGCGGGAAGCTGCTGAACCGATGCCGACGCCTGACATTACGGCCCGGTTCATGGCGCAGAGGGGCATGGACGGGCAGGACAGCAAACTTGCCGAGCGGATTACGAAGCGGATCGTGTCAACGCTTCGCCACCAAGGGCAGAAAGGCACGGTGCGATCCCAGCCGGGGCGGGGACGGGTTCTGCTTTGGGAGATCGCACGCGGGCTGTAGGTAGGACATGGAGGATCGCCAGAGGGCTGCGGAGGCGATGCGGGCGATCCAGGGGCGGGGCCGGTGATGCTGTGGGAGGTGACGAGCTAGGGTGATCCTCCTTGCGCAGCAACAAACTGCCCGGCGTCGAAAGTCACCCCGTCGACAATGCCACGAGCTATTTCATAACTCTTAGTTAAAGCTGCAAGTCTTTTGACGCGATCGTTTTGGAAAGACTCCATCAGGCCAGGTCCAGCTTGCATTTTCAATGCTATCTGGACAGCTCCAATCAAAGGAACAAAGCGATCGTTAGGAATATCCTTGCCTGTAACAGACTTCACTGCTGACTGAAGTATTTCAAAAAGGAATCTAATACCCTTAAGTTTAATTCCAATTACCCTATCTTCGTGCGGATGCCAAAGGATTGTGAGAAATTGGTCTATGCGATCCGCACGAGCTGGTTCATCCTCACGAAGATAGATAATGCAATCCATCGGAGCTGAGTAACTAGCGCAAGCTTCAAACAGCTCAAACGACGGCTCACCCCATTCACTCGGAAGGAGGTCCGCCAATGTCAAAGTTGTCACTTCCATAGCCTCCCCTTGTAACGTGTCCCATACTCAGTCGGCAATCCAGGCGTTTGCGGGGATTCTGGAACCCAATCCCAACCTAGAATAACCCCTCTAAAGGCACCAGATGGTGCGTTGGTCGCAGTTTGCACATTTCGCATCAGCGCACGATCCAGACTCAGGTATGTCACAAAAACCGAGTTCTTAGGTGCTAAAAGCACGTCAGCCGGCTTCGTTTTATGACAAAACCTATACGCATGCGCTGGCTTGCTTACGTAGATGAACACGAAATTATCAACACCCAAATTGTGCAACGGCCGATTGATCCCTTTGAAGACCGCTGTGGGCGCTTCGAGAACTCGCTCACTTAGGATCACGCCAGCAAAGTCTCCCAAAGTGCTATAATTGCGATCCTGCATAAGCCGACGTAGGACGTCCGGATGAGCCACGGCTACTGCTGTGCTGTTTGTAAGGCGGCTAGTTTTTACAGTTGCCAGCCAGCTAGGCAAAAACGTCATCACCAGAAACCCTCAGGCAGCCGGCGATAACCCAGCATACACGCTTATGATCGATGTTAAGACGCCGCAAGGTCAACCCCGCTGCCAATAGCCCTTCCACACCCGGCTAACCGGATGCGCCAGCGCCGCCGCCGTAGCGGCCTGATGCAGCGCCCCGTTCGGCATCCGGCGGCTGTCCTCACGCCATGCCATTTCGACGGCGTAGGCGGCGAGGTATTTGCCGCTGATATGATGGTGCTGGCCCAGTTCAGCCCGGCGCAGGCGTGAGAAGTAGCTCTCAGCCTGGTTTGTGCAGGCGCCGTCCTTGGAGAACGCAACCGAGTGGTTGATCCGCATCACGTCGTAGTAGGCGTGCAGCCGGTCCCAGCCGCTTGCCTCGTCGGCATGGACGATGCTGCCCATGGCGATGCGCTCGCGGAGTAGGGCAACAGCGTCGGCCTCCTTGGCGACCACGAACGGGAGCGTCTTGCCATTGCGCTCGCGGGCCACAACAACCGACTGTCGCTTGCCGGTCTGCTCTGAGGCGAGGCGGCGGTCCTTGCGGTCGGCCTTCTGGTTTTCCTGCTTGATGTGCCCGCCGAAGTAGGCCCCGTCCACTTCCACGACGCCAGAAAGCTGCGCCTCGTTCTGCTCCTTGGCGATGGCCTCACGCAGCTTGTGGGCCAGGACAAAGGCAGTCTTATACTGCACGTCGAGATCGCGCCCGAGCTGCAAGGCAGAGATGCCCTTGACCGCGTTCACGAAGATCGCCGTAGCGGCAAGGTAGTCGCGGATGGCCAGCTTGCGGCTGGCGAAGATGGTCCCGCTGGTGACGCTGAACTGGTGATTGCACGCCTTGCACTTCCAAATGCGCCGGGCCGCGTAAGTGTAGACCGCCGTGCACTGGCAGCGCGGACAGAATGCAGCGCCGCCGTTGTCGGCAAAGCGAATGGCCGTGAACGTGTCGTGTGCCTCGTCGTCGCTCATGCGAAAGATGCTTTTGAGGCTCAGCGTGCGAGCGGCAGCGGTGAGAAGGAAGTGCTGGGCCATAGTGTGACTCCTCAACTTAATTAGCTGAGGTCATCTTAATAGGCTTATATGGACTAGGTCAACCAGAAAGAATGACGTTGACCGAATCGGCTTAGATTGTTATTCCTGTGTTTATGTTGTCTCCCGAGCAATGCCGTGCGGCGAGAGGCTGGCTAGGCTGGTCGCAAGAAGACCTGTCGAAGCGCGCCAACGTTGGCCTGAGTACCCTCAAGGACTTTGAGAGCGGCAAGCGTTCGCCTATGCGGAACAACCTTGAAGCCATGCGCCGCGTTTTGGAAGATGCCGGGATAGGATTGCTCTTCGACAAAGGCGGGAAGCCCCATGGCATCACTGCCACGCATCAGGAGCCATGATAGACACGGTTGAGATACTTAATCTGTTCAGGCCGGCTGTACAAGACACTTGATTTGTGTCAAAGTAGAAGAAATAAATGCGATGGGAATACAATGTCAGGTGGATTTCACTCTGAGGAGGATGTCAAGTTCAAGTTCCTCGTGCCGTATCTGGCAGATCGAGGTTACAAGCAATCCTGCATAGACTTCAACGTGCCCGTTGAAGTTCATGAAGGGCGAAAGAAGAAGACGATCTTTGCCGACGCGATTGTTTACGCATCTCCAGCAAAAAAGGCCCCGCTGGTGGTTTGCGAGACAAAGGCGCCCATAGAGGTCTTGGACCGGGCCGTTCGGGAGCAAGCAATCTCATACGCACGCCTGCTTCCCCGCATTGCTCCCCTGACGCTGATCACCAACAGTTCGCAAGTCCAAGTTTTCCACACCCTCAACAAGACCCGCATCGCCGAACTGCCAAGCCGTTCGGAGCTTGAGGACGATGTTGTCAAGTTCGTTCTGGATGCGGACGTGCAGGAGGCGCTCCGCCGCGAAGCCAAGCACGACCTGTTCATCATCGATGATGTTCGTACGTTCAAAAGCATTCTCAAATCGTGTCATAACGAAATCCGCAACAACGAAGGCCTTGATCCGACAGCGGCATTCGATGAGATGTCCAAGGTTATGTTCTGCAAACTCTACGAGGAAAAAGAGAACCCCAAGGGCAATAGGTTTCGCCTCACAGTGTTTGATGACACCCAAGAGCGATTGAAGATCAATATCGTTACAAAAATTTTTGATGAAGCAAAAGTGGACCCAGCCTACAGAGGCCTTTTCCAACTCGACGCCAAAATTGCTTTGAAGGACCGGACCATCCGGAAGATCGTAGAGCTGTTTGAAAGCCATGATCTCGGACTGACTGCGTTCGACGTCAAAGGAGAAGCTTTCGAATACTTTCTAGGTGACACATTCACTGGCGGCTTAGGAGAGTACTTTACCCCGCGTAATGTTGTGGAGTTTATGGTCGAGGCGGCTGACCCAAAGATCGGCGAGAAAATCATTGATCCGTTTTGTGGAACGGGCGGCTTCATGATTTATGCCTTCGATATCGTAAGCGAGAAGATTCGTTTGCAAGAATTCTCGGACGAGGAGAAAGAGCGGTGGCGGCTAGAGCTGTCCAACAAGTCCCTCTATGGGACTGATTGGAAAGAACGCACGTCACAAGCCTGCAAGATGAACATGATGGTGCATGGGGACGGAAGCTCTGGCGTGTTTATGCATGACGGCTTTGTGGACGTCCCGGGCGTGATCGAAGATGGCAAGTTCAACCTTTGCCTAACCAATCCGCCGTTTGGCTCCATGGAAACTGACCCAACGACGCTGGCACGCTATGAACTCGGTGCCGGGCGAAAGAGCCAAGACCGGGTGATCCTTGCACTGGAGCGCGCGCTGCGGTTGGTCAAGGCGGGAGGCCAAGTCGGCATCGTTGTGATCGATGGTGTGCTGAACACCAAGCGTAGGAAATACGTACGCGATTACCTGAGAAGACACGCCTGGATCAGAGGTGTCATTAGCCTCAACTCCGAAACTTTCGAAGGCTATGGCGCACGGGCTAAAACAAGCATTCTCTTTTTGCAAAAAAAAGACGCGCCTTCGGATCAACCGCAGAGCGCAGTGTTTATGGCGGTGGCGAGGAATACGGGCCTGGCACCGAATGGCGATGCAGTGCCGGGAAATGTGCTGCCGGACATTCTGCTCGATTACCGCGATTTTCGTAAAGGCAAGTTGCTTCCAGGCCAAGCAGGCACGCAATCAGAATCGTTATGCGTCGATCTGGTTGAGCGTCTCGACGCTGAATTCTATGCGCGGAAGGCGCACGCTCGCGTCGTTGATCTGCCTGCCCTGCGGCTGGACGTGGAAGCGGCGCAGGTTGAGGTTGTGAATGGGTACGCTGCACTCGCGGGTGTCAGCGGGACGTTCCGCGACCTAGAAACAGAACCAGTTCGTCTCGGCGAGGTTTTAGAACAGGTGGAAGTGAGAGAGAAGATTCTGCCGGAGCAAGTCTATCGGCTGCTCGGCGTGCGCTGGCACGGAGAGGGAGCGTTCGTCAGGGAAGAAAAGCTTGGTAGGAGTATCAAAGCCACCGTGCATTTTCGGGCCAGCAAGGGATGGATCATCTACAACCGCCTTTTCGCTTTCCGAGGGTCATTCGCGGTACTCAGCCCCGATCACGATGGTTGCCATGCCTCCAACGAATTCCCTACATTTCGCCCAAAGTCCGATGTTATGCACGGCGATCTTCTTAGCCGTTATATCGTCCACTGCTTGAACAGTCCGCAGTACCTAGCTGTCATTGACGCGGAATCGACGGGTTCAACAAAGACCAGCAGGAACCGCTTTAACGAAGAAGAATTCTTGGACCTCGTTGTGCAGGTACCAAAAACTACCGCCGATTTACAAGCTGCGGTTGGCTTGCTGGATAAAGTGAGTGACCTCAAACGTCGGCAACAAAGCCTTTTGGAAATGACCAAAAGCTTCCGTGAAGAGGTATTCCGGATGTTGCCTGAACCGGCCAGCACGTAGCTTACTACTTTCTCTCATTTCCGTGAGGTGTGGCTGCTACCTAATACCGGATTGACGCGCATGTGGTCGGGTCAAGTAGCCAACTGCCGACAGGGATCACGTCCGGACCCCGCGTTAGCACTCCTCGTTGGCCCAACACAGCCAAAGCCGATCGGGCGATATCGGCGTTGTGAGCCTCAATCGTCCCCACGGTCGAGATTGGAACTACAAGCACGGGACAGCCAAGCCGCTCGGCTTGATCGTGGACGACCCGACCCGCCGGCCCGTCCGGGCCAAGCGTCGTAACGAGCGTCGCCCCCGCCTTCAAGATGCCGACTTTCTCAGCGGCAATCGCCTCGCGGGTTGAGCCGAGCACCTCGGTGTGCTCCAGTTCGACATTTGTGATGACCGCGACTTCGCCGAAGACGATGTTGGTCGAATCCTTACGCCCCCCGAGACCGACCTCAATAACTGTCCAACTCACTCCAGCATCCGCGAAGATGCGGAAAGCCGCGACCGTGAGGACATCAAACCACGTCGAATCACAACCCGCACTGTTGGCAACTCGCGCGGCCTCGTAGGCGTCCAGCGCGCAGGTCAGTGCCCGAGCAAGCGTGCCATCATCGACGGGTTCACCCCCGACCATGACCCGCTCGGTGATGTGCTCGACATGCGGCGAGGCGTAGCGCCCGACAGACCATCCTGCGCCACGCAGTCCGGCTTCGATCAGCGCACAGACCGAGCCCTTGCCCTTAGTGCCCGTCACGTGCACCGCCCGGAAACACTCCTGTGGCGTACCCATGCGCTGCGCGAGATCCAGCATGGGGTCCAGGCTCACGCGCATGGCGTTGCGCGGACGGCGCTCCCAATCTGTAAGGCTATCGAGGCGGCGAAGCACCTCAGGGAGGTTGTTAGTCATGTCTCTGGACCGCCTCCGCGGAAGCGCGGCACGACCCTCTCGGAACGGAGCACGTCTACAGACCGGACTATTTGCTCCAACTCGATTTGGGCACCGAGGCCGAGACCTGGATACCAAGGTGCCATCATGCTGCGGGGTGACGGACACCCCTGGCCCTGGCTACCTGTCAACGTGCTGCGGTGCCAAATGGCCAATCTGCACAGCTTCGCGGTCACTAGGCCTTCCTCACGCATGTCGAAGCTCCATCGCCTGCACGGTATTTTCGAGGAGCGCCGAAATAGTCATCGGGCCGACACCTCCCGGCACGGGTGTGTAGGCGCTCCAGCGAACTTCTTCGCCGGCCGCATCGATGTCGCCAACGCCACCGGGATGGTAGCCGGCATCCACCACAATTGCCCTATCCGGAATCCAAGCTCCCGGAACGAAGCGTGGCTTTCCGACAGCGGCGACCAGAATATCCGCGTGAGCTACGATCCCTTTGAGATCTGACGTCTTCGAATGACACACAGTCACCGTCGCATCTACATTCAGCAGCATGGCCGCCATCGGCTTACCGAGTATCGGGCTTCGCCCCAAGATGATTGCGTGCTTCCCTGCGAGATCAAGCCCGTACTCGCGAAGCAGGCTCATGATTCCGGTTGGTGTTGCGGAGCTAAATGCCTGCAAGCCCATCGCCATCCGTCCAAATCCCGCGGTTGTCACTCCGTCTGTGTCCTTTTCAAGCGCAATTGCATCGAAGCACTGGCGCTCATCGATTTGCGGTGGAACGGGATGCTGAAGCAAAATCCCGAATACATCCGGGTCTTCGTTCAGTTTTTGAATCTGTTTCAGCAACTGCTGAGTGGAGGTCGAGCCCGGCAAATGAAGCAGAAAAGGTTCAATGCCAACGCGTCGGCAGGCATTTCCCTTCATCCGCACATATGTACCGGATGCCGGGTCGGTCCCGACCAGGATAGTGGCCAAGCAGGGAACTCGTCCGGACCGCTCGCGCCAAGCCGAGACCAAGGGCCGCAGACTGCTCTCCCTCTCAAGCGCAACGCGCTTTCCATCAAGTATCAAAGTCATGACCTTCCCCTTGAGCTAGCAGGTCTCTTCCTATGCAGAACGCGTCCAGGATCCTACTATCTCTTCCGCAACCGGCTTGCAGCATAACCAGCGAGCATCGCCCGCCGGCTGTGTCTCGGCCCTGCGGCGGAGCTTCACCTTGCCTGACAGCCCAGTAGCTCAACAGATCGGCTTCGTCCTTTTCCCAGGACTGACCCAACTCGACCTGACCGGTCCTTGGGAGGTGCTCACGCGACTTCCAGGCACGACCAATCACTTGCTCCACCACGACCTTGCTCCGGTTCGAAGCGCGAGTGGCGGTCTCAGCATCGTTCCAACGATGACATACACCGAGTGTCCACAACTCGACATGGTCTGCGTCCCCGGTGGGCCGGGTCATCTGGACGCGATGATGGACGAAGGCTTGCTCTCGTTCATGAGGATGCAGGCTCCTGGATGCCGGTTCGTCATGGCCGTGTGCACGGGCACACTCGTTCTGGCAGCGGCAGGTCTCCTACGCGGCTACGAGTGCACCACCCACTGGATGTCGCTGGATCGGCTGACCGCATTTGGAGCCAAACCGGTGCGCCGCCGAGTGGTCTTCGACCGAAACCGCGTGACCGGGGGAGGTGTAACAGCCGGGATCGACTTCGGTCTCGCTGTGGCGGCTGAGGTAGGCGGGGAGCAAATCGCGCGAGAAATCCAGCTCCAGATGGAGTACGAACCCGAACCTCCGTTCAAGGGAAGTCCGGCAACGGCCGGCGCTGCGACGGTCGCAACTTTGCGGGACCGGTACCCGGCCTTCAAACAGCGCATGAGAGAGGTTGATGAGGCTGCGGTCGCTCGATTGGCGCTGCCTGAAGGCGGTGCTAGTTAGCGTAGGTAGATGCTCCCAACCTTGAACTCGTACCCTGGTCACTGACTAGGACCAGCATTCCTTGGCCGGGCTTGCCAAGCGTCGAAGACCGTTTTGGCCTCATCCGCTAGCTGCTGCACCATGGGTAAGGTACGATCCTCTGCTGATTGAGAAATCTCCTTGTAAAGGCGTGTGTCGTCAAAACCTGCCAGTGCGGCGGTCGCGCAACTGGTTCCAAAATGAACCTTAGCTATGCGTGACCAATAGATGGCACCAAGGCACATCGGGCAAGGCTCGGAACTGGAATAGATTACGCAACCTTCTAGCGAGCGGCTGTCAATCGCTTCGCACGCCCGGCGGATTGTAACGATTTCGGCATGGGCTGTTGGATCTTTTGTTACGAAAGAATTGTTGTAGCGCTCCGCGATGATCTGGCCATCGCGGACGATAACCGCGCCAAACGGTGGGCCGGTACCTTCGTCCATCGCCCTTCGTGAGAGGTGGATAGCTCGCCGCATGAAAGTGTTGTCGATGTTAGAGTCCGGCATGGCCGCTACCTGTCTTCCCGCACGTTTGTTTGCGGGTCAGCTTGTGGCACAAAGAGCCGTAACCATCCATGCACGGCTCAGACGTAGATGGGCAGCGAGCTGTACCATTTCGTCAAACGTCGAATAGACTAAACGGAACGACCTACGTGCCCAGCACCGCCCGTCCGCGTTCCCACAAGTCACGAGCCACCTCGCCCGCGGGTTCGGCACGCGCCATCGCTGCGGCTTGCCCTGCCCAAGCCTGCATCCGGTCCACGTCACCGGCCTTGCCGGCAGCATCGCGCATCGGCTGCGTCAGTCCCCGCTGCACCGGGTAGGGGGCCGGCGCCGGGGCGTCCGGGGCGGCTGCGGCCCGCACGTAGGCTGTAGCGACGCTCCGGCCTACGCGCCCGCTGAACGCGCGGGTGAGCACGGTGCCTTCCGGCGGCGTGCGCGCGAGCGCGTCAGCCCAAGCCGGGTGCAGCTTGGCTTCCGGGCAGCGCAGAAAGCCCGTGCCAACCTGGACGGCGCTGGCGCCCAGCAACAGGGCGGCAGCGACCCCGCGCGGGTCGGCAATGCCGCCGGTGGCGATGACGGGCACGCGCACCGCATCCGCGACAGCCGGCAACAATGCGAACAGGCCGACCAGCCCTGCCTCAGCCCGGGCCGCATCGAAGCAGCCGCGGTGGCCGCCTGCCTCCATGCCCTGTGCCACCACGGCATCGGCACCCGCCTCCTCTGCCGCGCGTGCTTCGGCGACGGTGCTGACGTTCGCCCACCAGGTGATGCCGCGCTCCTTGAGCCGGCGCACGAAGCTGGGCAGGTAAAGGCCCATGACGGAGGACACGACCGGGGGTGCCACGTCCAGCAACGCCTCGCACTGCGCGGCAAAGTCAGGCGGTGTCGCATCTCCCGCTCCGGGCGGCACATCCGGCCCCCAGGTGGCAAGAAAGGTGCGGACCTCGGCCTCGTGTGCCGGGTCGCGCGCGGGCACCGGATCGGGAATCCAGAGATTGAACTGGAACGGGCCGTTCGTGCCCGCGCGCACCTCGGCGGCCCAGGCGGTGATCGCGGCCGGCTGCATGAGCAGCGCCCCGCCCGCGCCGAGGCCCCCAGCGTTGGCGACGGCGATTGAGAGCGAGGGCGGGCAGGCACCGGCCATGGGGGCAAGCAGGATCGGGATGCGTAGGCCGAAGCGGGTGCAGAAGGCTTCGGCGCGAGCGAGAGCGGAATGGGTGTTCAGGGTCGCAGCTCCCTTTTGGATCGGGTCACGGCATCCGCCGGGTTGGGGCGCTGGGCGGCAACCCCTGCAACGGCCGCCGCCGCTGCAAGCGTGGCCGCGGCGATGGTTGAAGGCACCGCGAAGCCGCCCGTGGCGTCAAAGAGCCGGCCGGCAACCAGCGGCCCCGCGATCTGCCCGATGCCGAATCCTGCCGTCATGAGCGCGGAGGAGCGGCGTCCCTGCTCCGGTGCGAGCGCGCGCGCCGCGGTGAAACCCAGGGCCGTGATGCCCATGAAGGTGCCGCCGAGCAGCGCAGCCGCAAGCAGCACGCCGGCCTGTGTCTGCCACAGCCCGCCCGCAGCCACCCCGACCGCGGCGAGGAGGCAGGCAAGGGCATAGGCGAGCAGCACGCCCGCCCGTTGGCCAACCCAGGCCCACAGTGCGGTGGACGGCATCGCGGCCAGACCAACCACCAGCCATACCTCTCCTTCCAGCGTTCGCAGCTTGGGGGAGGCGCGCACCGCGGCAACAATGAACGTCGCGGTCACGACGTAGCCGAAGCCGAACAGGCCGTGGCACAAGGTCAGCGCCCCAAGGCCCCGGGGCAGGCCGGCCCTGCCGCTGGATGCCACGCGCGTGGTCGCACCGGCAGCGGCCGGCTCCCCGACGCCGGGCACGAGCCAGGCTGCGAACGGTACGGTGACCGCCGCGGCGGCACCCGCAGCCAGCCACAGCATCTGCCAGCCAGTCCCGGCCCCTTGCAGCACGTTCACCAGAAGCGCCGAAAGCGCGATGCCCAGGCCCACGCCCGCGAAATGGAGGGCGGCCCACCGTTCCAGCCCCGCCCGCGCGAGGTGGTCCAGGACAAGGGCAGAGCCGAGCACCAGGACGAAGGCGCTCGCCACGCCGCCGACGAAGCGCAGCAGCAGGAAGGCGGCCGTCGTGTCCGCCCATCCCACCGCAGCCGTCGTCACGGCGCCAACGGCGAGCGTGCCGAGGAACCAAGCCCGGCGCCCACCCGGCAACCGTGGAACTGCGGCGAGCAGTGCGCCCGCGAGGTAGCCCACGAAGTTGGCCGCGGCGATAAGGCCAGCTTCGGTCTTGCTCAGGCTGAGCGCCTCCACCATGGCCGGCAGGATGGGCGTGTATACAAACCGCCCGATACCCATTGCGGAGGCCAGCGCCAACATCCCGCCAAGTGCTGGCGCAACGGCCACCACGCCCTGCGCCGGCCGCACATTCGTACCTGACGACAACATACGCACGCTTCGGATCTCCAAGCCTCACCCCAAGGCAGCAGCTTGGCCCCTGCCGAAGGGACTGAAAAAGCGATTTGTAATGATGGGTGCCATCTGTGCCAACGATGGTTGGTCGGGTTACTCCGCCGCAGCTTGGAGGGCAACGGCGGGACAAGCGAGCGCGAGGAACGCGGCAAGCGCGCTTGAGTAGTGGCCGTCCCGCGGGCGTATGAACACAGTCTCGGCGCGCGCCTCTTCAGGCGGCAGAGGGTGCATCGCCACGCGCTCCTCCCGCCACACCGGACCGATCAGCGCACGCGGCAGCAGGGTGACGCCCAGGCCCGCGGCGACGCACCCGACGACCGCCTCCAGCGTGCCGAACTCCAGCACCCGCGGAGCCGGGATGCCGCGGCGCGCAAGGACGCCCTCCAACCGCTGCCGGTAGGAGCAGCCGGCGCGTAGCACGACGACACGCACCTTCCCGCCCGCCCACAGGTCTTCAAGGGAGCGCACGCCTGGCGCGGTCAGCAACGCAAGCTCCTCGACGAAGGTAGGCTCGACGTTCAGCTCGGGGTGGACCACCGGGCCGCAAACAAAGGCGCCATCCACTTGATGCGCCAGCACCGCATCCAGCAACTCGCACGTCGTGCCGGTCCGAAGCGTGAGGTCCACCGCCGGGTGGGCGCCGGCAAAGGCCGTGAGCACCGGCGTGAGGCGAAGCGCAGCCGTGGTCTCCAGCGAGCCGACAACGAGCGGTCCGGCAGGCGTGCCGTCATCCAGCGCCGCGCGCCTTGCTTCCTCCAGGAGCCGCGCCGCCCGGAGTGCGTAGGGCAGCAGCCGGTGACCGGCGGGCGTGGGTTCGACCCCCCGGGCGTGCCGCCGGAACAGCGGCGTGCCAAGTTCCTCTTCGAGCCGGCGTATGCGTGCGGTGACGTTGCTCTGCACTGTGTGCAACGCTTCCGCCGCGCGGCCCATGCCGCCCAGCCGCGCAACCGCCTCGAACACCTTAAGGTCTGCCGCGTCCATGGCCCGTCCCTCGCACACCGTCCTTCGCAGTTAGCATCCTGCTGTATGGAATCTAAACGTTGGTTGAGCATGGGTGGAGGGCAGGCGGCAAGCGTCCGGGTGGCCGGGCCGCAGGCGTCACGTTCCGAGGTCGGCTTCAGCGGGGCGCCGAAGCGGGCTTCGGCAAGGACGCCTCGCCACTCCCGGCATCGGGCGCAAAGGCGGCGCCAGTTCCGGACAGGGCGTCGGCCGCGCCCCGGAACAGCCGGCCGAGCGCGTCCTCCACAGCCCACACCGGGCGCGTCCTGCGCCCGCGCTCGTGCAGCAGCAGATGCACGTCCTCGACCAGCTCGGGCGGCGGGTCGAGCAAGCGCACCAACTCCGGGTCGCCGTCGCCCAGGAAGCAAGGCAGCAGCGACGCTCTGGCCCCGTCCCGCACGGCCCGGTGGTCGTCCGTGTTTGCTCGCTCATCTTGTCACTTCCACCAGATGCCCCCTGGTGGGCAGCCTCACGATGACGCGGGTGCATTCCGGCAAGCTGGCAAGCACAAACGCCCCCACGTCCTCGAATGTCCGCGCCCCAATCGTGCGCTCAAGGTGTCCGGCCATCTCGTCTGCAACGCTGGACAGGCGGGCTTTCCAAGCATCCAGACAAGTTCTCTGGTCGGTCCATGCCTCAATGGTCAGGCTGTGTCCGTGCAGCACCCCGTCTGTCCCGAGGTGAGCGATCTCGACAGCGACTGTGGACGCCCACTGCACTATCGCACTCCCCACGTCTTGTGGGCCTGGATCGCCAAGCGCCACTCTGGATGGGCGCAGCAGTATGCCGCCGCTGCCTTGGTGTTCGCCGCCCGCCGCCGTGGCGCATCCATCGGGGAAAGCCAGCGGTGGCGGGCATGGAACCCGGTCAGGCTGTCTGGCGTGAGGTGGGCCTGCGGATAAACCAGCTTCAGTTCGTCCGCGTCGGCCAGGACCAGCGGCGCCCCGGCCTTCGGGCTGACGCACACCCAGTCGATGTGGCAGGGCAGGGGCTGAGTTCCGTTGGTTTCGACCGCCACCAGGAAGTTCTCACCACGCAAGGCGTCAACCAGAGGCCTGTCCACTTGCAGCAGCGGCTCCCCACCGGTCAACACGCAGAACCGGCGCCACTCGCCCGGCCAAAGCGCGGCGGCAGCGGCAGCGATCTCGTCGGCGGTCATCCGCGTGCCGCCGATGAAGTCCGTGTCGCAGAACCGGCAAACAGCCTTGGCCCGATCGGCTTCCCGGCCAGACCAGAGATTGCAGCCGGCGAAGCGGACGAACACCGCAGTCTTGCCGATGTTGGCACCCTCACCTTGCTGGGTCAGAAAGATCTCTTTGACGGCGTAGGTCATGCCAATTCCATGTGTTCAACGGTGCGGATCGTCCGCTTGCCAGGACGCTGCATCGCATCCCAGCGATCGGCCATCGCACGAACTGTGTTCCGGTGGTTTGCCGGGTTGGTGCGGTCAGTGTTCGCTGTGCGCCATCATGTATTCCACCGCCTCCGCTTCCGTGCCCACGAAGGTGCGGCCAGAGGCGCTGTCCTCGACTGCAATATAAACACCGTTCAACAGGGCCTCGCGCAGGTGGGCCAGGGCCTGCTCGGCGATGTCCTCGTCGCCCGGGCCGTGCTCGGCGCGCAGTTGCCGGATCACCGCGGCCGGGTTCAGACGGGTCCAAGGCATCGTCGGTTTCCTCCTGGCCACTTGTCCCGGCAACCCGCCCGGGACCGCCCCCGAACGCCGGCCATGGACGTGGTGCCGCGGCACGGGCAGGGAACCCCTGGGCTCCCCGCCCGGCTTGTCAGGCCGGCTCGTCCTCGTGCTCGCGCCGGCGGGCGTCCAGCATGTCCTTCAGTTCGAACAAGAGCAGGCCGTTCTCCTCGCCCGTCCGGCGCTGCCACGGCTCGCCGCTCTCGTGGCAGTCGAGCGCCTCCTGGGCGCCCCGCGCCACGTCGGCCGCCGCCCGGGCGGCAAGCGCGCACGCCGTCCACTCCGAGCGGCTGCGCCGCACCTGCTCGTGCAGCTCGCCCAGCAGCCCGTCGTAGCCCGCCGCCTTGGCGGTCCTCAGCTGCAGCTCGGCCTGCTCGGCCGCCGCCTCGGCGTCCCGGTACGCCCAGCCCAGCGCGCAGGCCCGCTCGACCTGCACCTGGTTCATTGCCCGCAGGTGCGCCAGCGCCGCCTCCACTCCCATGCTGAACTCCAGCGCCTCGGCCAGGGTGGTGAACGCATCGACCGCCTGGGCCAGGGTGTCGGGACGCCCCTCGCCGCCCGCCCGCTCGTCTGCCATCGCATCCGCGAGGTCCGGCCGCGGCGCCAGCTCCTCGGCCAGCGCAAGCGTCGGCTTGGCCCGGCGTTCCACCGGAAAGCGCACGACGCCATCCGTCCCGGGAAGATGATCGATGTCCATCGCAGTCTCCTTGGTCGTCCGCATGGTTATACGTCGCTTCGCCAGGAACACGCAAGCAAAAACGGAACTAACGCATTGTTTTTGTTGAACTATGTGCTTCTGCGCGGCGCTTGCCGGTCCTGACCGGCAAGGGAAGCAACGCCCGCGTCTGAGCCGGGGTGGCCGCAGGCAGACCGACGCAGCCGGGAAACCACGAGGAACAGGAAAAGCAGCGGGCAGGGAGGAACGTCCTACGGCAGCCGGCGGCCCGCGGCAAAGGGCAGGTCCTCGCCAGCCTCCCCGGGCCAAGCGGCCCGGCTGCGGGTGGCTCCGGTCCCGCGCAAGCGCGCCTTTGCCGCGGCCCGCAGCCCGCCGTCTCCGGACGGGGTCAGCAACGATGCTGACGAGAACGGAGACGAGACGATGAGCACCACCGGCATCCCCATCCCAGGCACCCCGGCCTACTGGACCGCCCAGCGCGAAGCCGTCGCCCTGGTCCACGCCTGGCAGCGCACCGAACTCGGAGCGGACGACGAGTTGGACATGCTGCGCCGCATCGCGGCCCACGGCTTCGCGTCGCGCATGATGGCCGCCCACGGCGCCGACGTCGCGCGCTGGGTCGCCATCCTGGAGACGCTGCGCGAGCTGTTCGACGATGATATCGACGAAGACGATGAGGAGGACGAAGACGCCGACCTGGACGGGCCGCCGTACGGCCAGGACTGGTGCAGGAGAGGCTGCCAGATCCTCTACGGCATGGAGTGCGGCATGTGCGGCTACGAGGGCCGCGGCGTCTGGAGCAGCCAGGTGGAGACCGTCGCCTCACCATCCATCAGTTTAGCAGGCAGTCCCAGAGCTTTGGCAGCGGCAGGGCTCGGAGCATAAGCCTGACAGCTGTGCGGAGGCCTCGGGTGAACC
>JAABUY010004014.1_pt1 | contig 15743 bp, 11 predicted proteins | sample 5560271 | NCBI WGS metagenome assembly JAABUY01 (sample SAMN10711886, study PRJNA513374) | rock metagenome | isolation source: Antarctica rocks | place: Antarctica: Victoria Land, University Valley
CTGTCCGATGGAGGATCCTTCCGGTCCCGGATCCGGTGAGGTCCCGGAACTACCGCCGCGGGTGGCGCAGGACCGGCGTGAGTGTGCGCGAAGTGTTTGCTTGCCTTGACCAGCCCCTCTTACGGCGTCGTTGCCGTGCCGTGCCGCGTCGTCGCCCGCGGCCAACGGGCGCGGCGATGGTGAACAATGCAGCACGTGGCTACGGCGACCGCGAAGCAGGCGTGGTACCCACGGCTTGCGACATTCTTCGCGTGCTATCCCGATCCGCTGGCGCTGGCCAGCGATGGTGCGCACGTCGTGCACTTCGGCGGCGAACTGCTCGGGTACAGCCAACTCGACGAGATCGTGCTGCACTACGACGAGGACGATCGGTCCGTCCGCTTGCACCCGGCGTTGGCGTTTGACCTGTTTGCCTCCATCCGATTCCACCGCGGGCAGCGCCAGCACTCGCTGATCACGCAGAACGTGCAGGATCTGCTGCACGTTGTTCGCCGCTTCGCGCCTCAGCTCGGTCATCCCGACTTCACACGGGAGGAAGCCGCGCCCGACGAGCCATTCGCCGCATACACCGTCGTCGAGATGGTCACGCCGCTCGTCGTCCCGCACGGCGACGCATGGGTTCCGGCCCCTCCAGGGGAAGTCATGGGTCCAAACCTCACCCGCTGTATCGACGGCCTGCGCCAGATCGTTACGGCATACCGGCTGACGGAGCATCTGCCCTTGCCGACCCCTGCGCGGGAGCGGCTCGGGCCGATGATCGTCGGCGCCACCCGTCCGGCGGACCCGGCGCGCGGTGGGTGGGACAGCGAAGGGTCGCTAGTGATCAACGCGTATGCCGTCGCTGGGCAGCGCGGCATGCCGCCGCCGGCCAGCCCAACAAGCAAGGCGAAGATCGCAAACTTCCTTCGTCAGCGGTCCATGGACTACCCGTCGACCGCCATTATCGAACTGCAGGCGGACGCCGACACCGCGCTCAACCAGGCGGGTGACTTCCGGTCAGCGGTGATGCTTCTGTACACCGCCAGTGAAGTCATGCTCGACGCGGTCTTGATGGCTTTGTGCTGGGAGGAGGGAATGACACCAGCTGAGGCGGCCGCGGAGTTCACCGCGCCGCTACTGACCAGAGTGCGGACGAAGTACCACGATCGTATCCGCGGCAACTGGACGACGAACGCCAACTCCCCGGTCGAGAGGTGGCGCACCCGGCTCGTTCTCCTGCGTCACCGTGTCGCCCACGCCGGTTTCGCCCCGGATCGAGACCAGGCTGAGGTGGCGCTAGCGGCGCACCGGGAGTTCCGTGAACACCTACTGAACCGACTTACCGCTTCGATTGGCCGTTACCCGCGTGCAGTTGCGCTCCTCGTCACCGAGGACGGCCTCCGCCGGCGCGGCGCGTGGACCAGAAAGGCCCGCGAGGCAGTCGAGGCCCTTGACTTCGACACCATCCAAGCCTTTACGGCTTGGCGCGACTCCGTTCTCGCCGCCCGGGGATGACGCGTCGGCGCCGCGCCACCGCTTGGCGTCGCGCCGCTCAACGGGTTTCGACGTGCTGTCCTCGGGCGGCGTCCATACCCGCCTTGCGGCAAGCAGGCCTGTCTGCCCGGACTTCCGAAGATCACGAGCACACGCGGGCTTGATCGGTAACATCGTCGCAGGTCAGGGGCCCGATAGGGGGCCTGCAACGTCATCTGGTGTAGGCACACGAGTTTGGGCGTGTCGCTCGACAGGGCAGCGTTGATCCGGTTGAGTTGTGAGCATGTACTTGCGGGAGACTCGGCGGACGAACCGTGATGGGTCGGTGGTGGCCTACCTGCAGCTGGCGCACAACGAGCGACACCCGCAGACCGGGAACCCGATCGCGAAGGTGATCCACAACTTCGGGCGGGCCGAGCAGGTCGACCGGCAGGCCCTGGCGCGGCTGGTGTCGTCGATCTCGCGGTTCCTGACTCCGGAGCAGGCGATCAGCGCCGCCGCGGGCGCCGACGTGGAGGTGTTGGACTCGCGCCGCCTGGGTGGGGCCTGGACGCTGGACCGGGTTTGGGAACGGCACGGGATCGGTGCGGCGATCCGCCGGGTCGCGGCCGGCCGCCGGCTCGATGGTGATGCGGTGGAGCGGGTGGTGTTCACGCTGGTGGCCCAGCGCGCGCTGGAGCCGGGCAGCAAGTTGGCCGGCACCAAGTGGGTCGCGGAGCGGGTCGCGATCGAGGGCTGCACCGGCTTCTCCGACGACGCCGCGTACGCGGCGATGGACTTCCTGCTCGACGCGCTGGACGAGATCGCCGCCGAGATCTTCGGTTCGGTGGCGCACCTGCTCAACCTCGACCTCGATCTGATCTTCGTGGATACGACCTCTACCTATTGGGAGGTCGACGTCGCTGATGAGCTCGCCGACCTGCAGGACACCGTCGATGACGACGGTGTCAGCCGGCCGGTGGAGAACGGGGCGCGGGTGTTCGGGCACTCCAAGGACTTCCGCACCGACCTGCCGCAGGTCGTGATCGCGATGGCCGTCACCCGCGACGGGGTGCCGGTGCGGTGCTGGACGTTCCCGGGCAACACCGCCGACACCTCGATCATCCGGACCGTCAAGGACGACCTGGCCGGCTGGAACTGCCGCCGGATGGTCTGGGTCGCCGACCGCGGCTTCGCCTCCGCCGCGAACCGGGCTTACCTGGCCCGCGGTGGTGGGCACTACATCCACGCCGAGAAGCTCCGCAACACCAACAGCGAGGCCGCCGCCGCACTTGCCCGACCGGGCCGCTATCGCACCGTCGCCGGGAACCTGCGGGTCAAGGAAGTCGCCGTCGGCCCCGGCGGCAACGGCGACGGGGACGACGGAGCGCGGGCGCAGCGGTTCGTGGTCTGCCTCAACCCCGAACAGGCCGACCGGGACGAGGCCGTCCGCGGCCGTCTCGTCGCGCACCTGGAGAGCCTGATCGTCGGCTCCGATGGCTGGACCGACCGCCGACGCGACGAACTCGTCGGCTCGCTCAAGACCAAGCCCGGGCTGCGGCGCTACCTGCGCCGCACCCACACCGGGCTGCTCCGCGTCGACGCGGCTGCGATCAAGCGCGAGTCCCACCTGGACGGCAAGTGGCTGCTCCGCACCTCCGACCCCACCCTGACCCCCGACGACCTGGCCGCGGCCTACAAGACGCTGCTGCAAGTCGAACGTGGTTGGCGCGACATGAAGGGCGCCCTCGGGCTACGACCGGTGTTCCACTACCGCGAGGACCGGATCCGAGCGCACGTCCAACTCTGCTGGCTCGCCCTGCTGCTCATGCGGGTGGTGGAGAACGCCACCAACGACACCTGGCGCAACGTCCGCCACGAACTCGACCGAATGCACCTGATCACCCTGGCCGCCGCCGACGGCCAGGTCGCACAACGCTCCACCACCACCGCCGGGCACAAGAGCATCCTCGCGGCCCTCAAGCTCGGCGAGCCCGCGCGGTTCTTCGACTTCACCATCCCCACCGACTGACCCACCCGGCCAAGCAACCCGGCTGGGTCTGTGGATGTGTAGTAACACGACCCATCACGCGCCCTTCCGGCAAACCCCCAGGTCACAAGGCAGATTCAGCCCCGCGTGTGCTCATGATCTTCGGAAGTCCGGTCTGCGGCACATGATCGTCGTTCCACTTCCTTGGAAGTGAGACGGTTCCTGGGTAGCGCCTCGTCCCGCGAGACGGACTGAGTGACCTTCGCGTTGCATGGCGTAGCCGCCGTCGACGACGACCGGGAGGGCCTCAGGCGCTCGGGAGGCGGTCTATGACAGTGAAGACGGGGTTGCGCATCCAGTAGCTGTTGCCCTTGCGCTCGAGCTCGCCAGAGCAGGTCACCGGTGACCGACGCTCATGCGCTCGAACTGCCTGCCGGTAGGTCTCACCCTGCAAGCTCAGGCGTACGTTGCGAGTTCTGCCCTCGCCGACCACGCCGGTGATAGTGATGACGCCTTCCTCCTTCTGCGCGCCGCGCTCAAGACGGACGACTTGCCCGGTCACGCTGTCTTTGACTATCGCTGGACGCTTGCGCAGTTGATCCCGGGCCGCGCCGAGACGTGGGACCTCGTCACGCGTGAAGATGACGGCCGACTCGACGTCCAAGCTCTGAGGCACTGCAGGCGCCCACGCGAAGGAGAAATCGAGCGACCCCAAGCCCTCATAGGTGGTCATCTCGTTGAGCGCCGCGTACAGGTTCGAACTGGCACCTTGGTCGACGCCCGCAGCAAGGCTCACCATCTGCGGGTCGCCTGCTGTGCGAGCCGCAGCTTCCAAGCCGGTCGACAGCGTGGTCATGACGCGCCGTTGGAAGGCAGGAATGCGGATGACCCGTGGCTCCACCACGCCTGCGTCGGGCTCTGCCTGCACGTCTGGGTCCGGCGAGAGGGGCGGTGGAACCTCCGCCTCCGTGTCCTGCCCCAGGCGCGTCAGAATGGTGATGATGAAGCTCCCGCGCTGGGTGTGGCCCATGCGCAGGTCCTCGTTCACGAAGTCCACCACTGTGCGCGGCCGACGGTTGGGGTACACGGCCTGCGGCCGGACGGTCGCAAGCGCGGCAGCCTCGAGCATGTGCAAGCTGCCGCTGACTAGGGCGTCAGCCTGCTTCAGGGGAATGGAGCCGTTGAGGTCTGTCTGCTCGGCACGGATGTAGAGCACGTCTGCGCGGGTCTGCAGGACGGAGACAGCGAGTTGTTGTGGAGTCCAATCATGCAGCGCACCAAGAAGCATGACTGCGTCGGTGAGCCGGCTCTGGTAGTCCAAGTAGCTCGAGTCCCGCGGTAGTAGGACTCTCGTCTGGCTCTGGTCGAGTCGCCAGATCTCGGCCGCGGGGCCGTAGCTCTGCTCGAGCTCCCAGCCTGAGGTGGCAAGATAGGCAGCAATGTCGTCAGGGCTTAGTCCGAGCTCGGCGTCATGGGAGAGGGTCACGGCAACCCCCTCTGCCCGATCCGGTCCATGATGTCCAGCAGCGGCTGGACGCCGAAGGTCTGCGTGCGCGGAACATGCACCACTTTGCTGGCGGTGTCGATGCCAGGTGCGCCTCGCAGGCTCATCCAGTACGCCTCGGCAGTGATCGACAGCTGGTTCGGTGACTGTAGAAGCCAATCATCCATGTCGCCGGGCACGACCAGGACGATCAAGACCGAGGGCACTACGACCTTGTCGCTGCGCAGACGGTCGTAGGTCTGTCGGCCGAGCGACCAGGTGACGTGATCGTCGCCCACGACGTCTTGGGTGGTGCACTTCAACTGCGCTTCCAGCTGCCCTGGCGCCCAGCTGGCTCTCGGGTCTGCGTGATGAAAAGTGACATCGACGGAGTACATGTCAATCGTCCGATGCTCCAGGGCGCAGCCTGCCGCGGCTGCGATAGCCCGGCTGTACCCCAAACTCAGTTGCTCCTGGCAGGCGGTCTGGTCGAGGTGCCCACGTCCAACGATGGGGACCGAACCGGACGAAGCCACGGCGACACCGAACCACAGGTGACTGGCGACGAAGCAGCCTCGGCTCCAGTGGCACCGCTCGGCGCGTTGCGCAGGCGGGGTCGAGGCCTTGGCCTCTGGCCCGACACAAGATCGTCGTCGCACTTCCTCCGCAGTGAGACGTCGATCTGCAACATCACACAGGACTCGGTGCCCGCTCACGCTCGGGTTCGAGCTTCGACGCTCTGCGTTGGCTTCGAGTCCGCGTTGCTCTCATCTCGAGCCGCCGGCAGGCGCGCTCTGCGTGCCCGCGGCGTGGCGGGCTGGCCTGTCGCCGTTGCTTCCTGGAGCGCTGTGGCTGCCGGCGGTCCCCCGGCCCCGGTCAGGTGCCGGTAGATGGTGGGGCGGGAGACGCCGAAGGTGTCGGCGATCTCCTGAACGGTGTGCTGCCCGGCGTCGTACATCGCCCGGGCCTGCGTGGCGCGGCTCGGGGTCATCTTGAACTTCGGGCCGCCCTGACGGCCGCGGGCCCGGGCGGCGGCCAGGCCGTCGTGGGTGCGCTCGACGATGAGGTCGTGTTCGAACTCGGCGATGGCGGCGAGCATGTGGAAGAACAGCCGGCCGTCGGGGGTGGTGGTGTCGATGCCCTGCGACAGGGCGCGCAGCCCGACCTGTCGGGTCTGCAGGTCGTCGGCCAGGGCCTTGAGGTTGCGCACCGACCGACCGAGCCGGTCCAGCTTGGTAATGATCAGGGTGTCGCCGGGGCGCAGGTAGTCCAGCGCCTGCTCGAGCGCCGGCCGCTTCGCGAGGGTGCCGGAGGCTTGGTCGACGAAGACCTTTTTGCAGCTGGCAGCGGTCAGGGCGTCGGTCTGGGCTTGGGGGTGCTGGTCTCGTGTGGAGACTCGGGCGTACCCGACGAGAGCCATGCTCGGACTGTATCGCGAACGTACCTTGCGTGACGTAGTTCGTGGACACGGGCCGTGCGACAGGTGTTCGTGCTTAGCCGGCAGCCGGCGGGGGAGTGTCTCGTAGACGATCGGTTGCGAGACGAGCTGCCGGGCAGGGCGGCTTGCGTGAGGCGGTGCGGCTGGTCCTGGGCGATGCGGACCGGGTGGCGTGAAACGTCAGGGGTCAGAACGCGCCGAAGGCGAAGGCGAGCAGGGCACCAGAACGAGGAGCGTCAGGGGCTACCGCGTGGCCGGGCGGGTCGCGTCGACGCTCGCCAGGAAAAGCCCGAGAACGGCGATCAGTACGTCGAGCTGCGGGGTTGCGCAACCTAGCCGGGGGGCGTGCACGTCCACGTGCACGCTGAGCATCGGCTGACTCACTTGGTCGGCAGGTCTGCGAGGCCGCTGACGTCCACCTCGACGCTGGCCTCCTCGACGTCCCTTGCCTCGACCCGGAGCAGGGCCTCATGCCGCACGCCGCGCGCTTGGCAGGCCGGCCGGGCCGCCGGCCTGACCGTTGTCCACGGCAGGGTCTGCGGGTGCTGTACGAGCAGCAGGCGGTAGGGGCGCGGCTGGGTGGTGTTCCAGACGACGTAGAGCCAACCGCCCAGACCGGCGGCGGCGAGCGTCTCTAGCTCGCGCTCCGGTGCCTGGATTGGCCCCGAGCTGCCGCGGCCCTTGACCTCGATGACGCGCGGGCCGCCTTCTTCTTCGGCTGTCGAGATCAGGTCCGCGCTGACGGTGCGGAGGCTGGACGTAGCGCCGAGGTGGTCCAGCGCACGGCGTATGGCTGCCGCCGTCTGGTTGGTCCCGTCGCTGACGTCAAGCACGACCGCGCGGCGGATCTGCTCCTCGTAGGCGCGCGCGACGGCCATGGCTCTGGAGTCAGTCTCAGCACGGCGGTCTGGGAACACGACGGGGACGCTAGGCCCGATGCAAGGGTCGTGGCGGCTGCCAGGGCTGCGCCGATCCTGTCACCTGCACGGACTGCTAACCCGAAGGCGCAGTCCCGTCCGACATTCGCCATGGTCCTGGACGGTGGAAGCCGGCAGGGGATGTGGGGAATCGGGTCGTGCCCATGCCGCGATTCACCGGTGCGAGCGGGAGACAGCAGCCTTGCCCGCGCACAGGATGTCTTGCCCGCGGGAGCGGCGCCCCGCAGCCGTACGTGAAGCGCCGCTCCGGCTCGTAAGGTGGGGCCGTGGCGGACGCAGTGATCGACAACCCGATCCTGAACGGGCCGTACGACCCGCCCATGTGGCACTGGCGCTTTGACGACAGTGGGATCACCGACGAGGTCGTCGAGGGCCGGCGCACCAGCGGCTACTTCGTTCCGGTGCCTCAGGCGCGGCATCAGGGGGCGCAGCTGGCGATCGAGACGGAGTGGACGCTCGACCGGCTCAAGCCGAACGACCTGGTCAACCAGCTGCGGTCCCGGCTCGACCTGTGGCGACGGCAGGGACGACCGCACCTGACGAGCACTACCCGGGCCCTGCTTGAGCACTGGTCCTCACCCGACCGGGACCGACGGTTGTTCTTCGCCCAGCTCGAAGCTGCCGAGACAGCGATCTACCTCGTCGAAGCCGCCACGAAGGCCGGTGACACCTGGGTCCATGAGCAGCTGCGGCAGTCGGCCGCCGAGGCTAACCCCGGGCTGATCCGCACGGCGCTCAAGATGGCCACCGGCAGCGGCAAGACCACCGTCATGGGCATGCTCATCGCCTGGCAGACCTGCAACAGCGCCGCAGGCAGTGGTACGAACTTCACTGACCGTTTCCTGGTCGTCGCGCCCGGCATCACCGTCAAGGACCGGCTTCGTGTGCTGCTGCCCAGCGACCCGGGCAACGTCTACCGCGAGCGCGAGCTCGTGCCGCCGGACCTGCTGCCGGCGCTGCGCAAGGCCACCGTCGTCGTGACCAACTTCCACGCCTTCGGGCTTCGGGAGACCCGGGAGGGCAAGAGCGCGAGCAAGACCACCAAGCAGGTCCTCGACCCGACCGGGACCAGAAAGGCCTTCACCGAGACGCCCGAGCAGATGGTCTCTCGGGTCTGCCGCGAGTTCGGCTCCAAGGGCAAGCAGGTCATCGTCCTCAACGACGAGGCCCACCACTGCTACCGGCGCAAGCTCGACGACCTCGAGGCGCCGACGGTCGAACAGCTCCAAGGCGAGGAGAAGAAGGAGGCGGTCGTCCGGGACGAGGAGGCGCGGCTGTGGCTCAACGGCCTGCTCGCCGTCCAGCGCAAGCTCGGCATCAAGCAGGTCTACGACCTGTCCGCCACACCGTTCTTCCTCAACGGCTCGGGCTACCGCGAGGGATTGCTGTTCCCGTGGGTGGTCAGCGACTTTTCCCTTGTCGACGCCATCGAGAGCGGGCTGGTCAAGATCCCGCGGGTCCCGGTGGCCGACGACAGCGCCAGCGGCGACGGGCCGGCGTACCGGTCGATCTGGCCGCAGGTACGCGACCAGCTGTCCCGCCGCGGCCGCAAGGCCGACGTCGACACCGAGGGGGAGCGCCGGCTGCCGCTGCGCCTGGAAGGCGCGCTTAAGAGCCTGTACGACGACTACGCCCGCTCCTATGACCGCTGGCGGGCCACCGCCATCGACGGCAGCACCCCGCCGGTGTTCATCGTCGTCTGCAGCAACACCTCAGTCAGCAAGCTCGTCTTCGACGTCGTCGCCGGCTACGACGCGATGGTCGGCGACCGCCTCATGCCGCGCGCCAGCGACTTCCCGCTGTTCTCCAATGTCGCGCCGGACGGGACCTGGAGCGTTCGCCCCTCGACGATCCTGGTCGATTCGCTCCAGCTGGAGTCCGGCGGCGCGCTCAGCCCGGAGTTCAAAGCGGCGGCCGCGCGGGAAATTGAGGAGCTCAAGGCCGACCTACGTGAGCGTTTCCCCGGCCGGGACACCGATGACCTCACTGACGAGGCGATCATGCGGGAGGTGCTCAACACCGTCGGCAAAGCTGGCCGGCTCGGCGAGCACGTCCGCTGCGTCGTCAGCGTCTCGATGCTCACCGAGGGTTGGGACGCCAATACGGTGACCCACATCCTGGGCGTGCGGGCCTTCGGCACCCAGCTGCTCTGCGAGCAGGTCGTTGGGCGTGGGCTGCGCCGCCGCTCCTACGCCGTTGGCGAGGACGGCCTGCTGCTGCCGGAGTACGCCGAGGTGTACGGAGTCCCGTTCTCCTTCATCCCCGGCAGCGGTACGTCGCCGGACCCCACACCACCCAAGCGCTCGACGCGGGTGCGAGCCCTGCCGGAGCGCGCCGACCTCGAGATCCGCTTCCCGCGCGTTACCGGCTACCGACGCGAGCTGTCCGACGACGCGCTCTTCGCGTCGTACGACGAGAGCTCCACGCTCACGCTGTCGCTGGCCGATCTTCCCACGAGCACGACCGTCAGCGGCATCGTCGGGCAGTCCGAACAGCACACGCTGGAGTCACTGCGCGGGTTCCGCGAGCAGCAGGTGGCGTTTCGGCTGGCCAAGCTCGTGCTCGACCGGCACCTGCGCGACCCGCAGGGCAACGAGCGACCATGGTACTTCCCGCAGGTCCTGCCACTGGTGCAGGAGTGGCTGCGCGAGCACGTCGTGCTCAAGGACGACACCTTCCTCGGGCTGCTGCTGCTCGCCCAGCACGCCGACGCCGCCGTCGAGCGCGTCGGTTCGCGGATCAACTGGCTTGCCGACAACCGGAACGAGCACTGGCTGCCGCTGCTGCGCCCGTACGACACGGAGGGCAGCACTGCCGACGTCGACTTCGACACCGGTAAGAACACCTTCCTCACCGACCCCGGCCGCTGCCCGGTGACCCACGTCGTGCTCGACAGCGGCTGGGAGCAGAAGGTCGCGCAGCTGCTCGAGTCGCTGCCGCAGGTGGCGGCGTACGTGAAGAACGACCACCTCGGTTTCGTGATCCCGTACACGCTGGACGGGGAGCAGCGCTCCTACCTGCCGGACTTCCTGGTCCGGGCGCGCGTGGCCGAGGGGGACGCCCCGCTCACCCTCGTCGTCGAGGTGTCCGGGGCCACCCGCCGCGACAAGACCGAGAAGGTGCGGACGGCGCGGGACTTGTGGGTGCCCGCGGTCAACGCGCACGGCGGCTTCGGGCGCTGGCGCTTCCTCGAGGTCAAGGATCCCTACGACTGCCGGCAGGACCTGCTGAGCGCCCTAACGTTCGAGCCGCTGGTCCCGGCGTAGCAGCAAACAAGCTCGTGGCCGCGGCAGCGGCCGGGCTGGCCGGAGCGCAACCTACAAGTGAAAGGGCCTGTTGCTTGTAGGTTGACGACTGACCTACAACGTTGCTTGGGACGCAGAGTCAGCTCACCAGAACCCTCATGAGGGACTGGCAGGTGTAACGAGTCCGGCGGCCCGGTCCGGTTCGGGGCTCGTCCAGGATCCTCGTCTCGACGAGTTGCCGCAGGAGCAAGGTGGCTCCCTGCGGTGTCACGCCCAGCCGGTTCACCACGATGCGTACCGTCATGACGGGGTTGCCGAACAGCAGGTCGACTACCTCCGCGGCACGGCTGCGCTTGCCGCGGAGTCGGGATCGGAACTCCTCACGCATGTCGACAAGATCCTCCGCCCGGGTCACGGCGTCGGCGGCCTGGGTGGAGATGGCCTGCAGGAAGAACTGCAACCACTCCTGCACCTCGCCGCGCTCACGCACCGCCTGGAGCCGCTCGTAGTACGTCGTGCGGTTCTGCTCCAGATGCGCACTGAGGTAGAGCAGGGGCGCAGTGATCCGCTGCTCCCGCAGCAGGTGGAGGACCACAAAGACGCGTCCGAGCCGGCCGTTTCCGTCCAGGAAGGGGTGGATCGTCTCGAACTGGTAGTGCAAGAGCGCACTGCGGATAAGCAACGGCAGTCGAGGTTCCGGGTCGTGGATGTAGGTCTCCCAGGCCTGCAGCGTGGGGCCGAGATCCTCGGGCGGAGGCGGGACGAAGGCAGCGTCGGCGACCGTGGCACTAGCCGCTCCGATCCAGTTCTGGCTCTGGCGCAGCTCGCCGGGTGTCTTCTCCGCACCGCGTACGCCGGACATGAGGACGCCATGGCACTCGCGCAGCAGGCGCATGCTCAGCGGCAGGTCGGGGAGCCGGGCGATCCCGTGCTCAACGGCAGCGATGTAGTTGCGTACTTCCTGCAGGTCGGCGTTAGGCACGGCGTCTGTGGCGTCCGCTTCGAACACGTCCGACAGGCTGGCTTGGGTCCCCTCGATCCGGCTGCTGGCGACGGCCTCTCGCGCCAGGTACGGCGTGACGAGCAGGTGGGGTGCCGGAAGCAGCCGTCCCGCCCCGGCCAATCGCCCCAAGGCTGCATCAGCGTCGGAGAGCGCGAGGACGGTCCGTCCGTCGAGCGGCAGTTCCCGCGGCAGAGGCTGCGGCCGGAAGGCGACGTAGCCGAACTGCCCGCCGGTGTTGACCGCCCGCCCCCAGTCCGGCGCGACGAACCGAGCGGCATCCATGCGGCGCAACCTACAACCAAACAGGCCGTTTGCTTGTAGGTTGGGAGCTGACCCCGAACATTGCTTGGGACCCGCAACGTCGCCGAGACGACCCGGAGGTTCGCATGCCACCCCGTAAGAAGGCCACCACGGGCCCCACGCCGGTCGAGGACCTGCGGCACGATGACACCCGGGCCAACATCCCGACCGGGGAGCTGGCCGGCTTCGTGCCAGACGAGCCGGCGATCCCGCCGGTCCGTTACGCCCGCGACCCCTCGCTGGACCCGCAGCTGGTCTGGAGCGGCAAGGACGAACAGGACAGCGGCGACCTGGAAGTGCCGAGCGTCCCGATCTACGCCCAGGAGAAGGTCGTACCCCGCGCGATCGTCGAGGACCTGCGGCGGACCGGACGTTCGAGCGAGGACGACGTCCCCAGCTTGTTCGAAAACTTTGACGGACTGGACTTCGGCGACAAGGTCGACTTCTACGCCCACGAGGCGAACTGGTCCAACCGCATGATTCTCGGCGACTCATTGCTGGCGATGACGTCGCTTGCCGAGCGTGAGGGGCTGCGCGGCAAGGTCCAGATGATCTACCTCGACCCGCCGTACGGGATCCGCTTCGGGAGCAACTGGCAGGTCTCGACCCGTAAGCGCGACGTCAAGGACGGCAGGGTCGAGGATGCGACCCGGCAGCCCGAGCAGGTGAAGGCGTTCCGGGATACCTGGGAGCTAGGTATCCACTCCTATCTGTCCTATCTGCGTGACCGTCTCGCTGCGGTCCACGAGCTACTGACCGAGTCGGGCTCGATCTTCCTACAAATCGGCGATGAGAATGTCCACCTCGTCCGTTCCCTCATGGATGAAGTACTGGGGAGCGAGAACTTCGTTGCCTTGATTGCTATAACAAAAAGCGGCGGTGGTCTCGAGTCGACGAGTCGCATTCCCACGAGACTCGACTATCTCGTTTGGTACGCGAAGGACGTAACGAAGGTCAAGTACAGGGCACTGTTCGTCGAGCGCAGCGACATGAGTGGAGCTGGGTTCACGAACGTAATGTTGGCATCGGGGCAGACGCGGGCAATGACGCGTGACGAAAGGAGCGGGAAGCTTGGGCTCCCTGCGGCGTCACGGATCTTTCGGACGGAGTCATTGACGAAACCGGGGCCCGGCAGCAGGTACACCCTTGAGTGGGAGGGAAAGGCTTACACTTCCGGAAGCCGATGGTGGGGCAATCCGAGGGAGAACGTGGAGAAACTCCTGAAGATCGGTCGGGTTCGGCGATTCGGAGATACGTTAAGATACGTGCGATTTGACGATGATTTCTCTATCAATCGGCTTAGTAATCTTTGGGACCGGATCGGCGGTGCACCGGATCCGTCGTATGTTGTTCAGACGAACACCCGCATTATTGAGCGATGCATGTTGATGACCACTGATCCAGGGGAGTTGGTCCTGGACCCCACCTGTGGCTCGGGCACGACCGCGTACGTTGCCGAGCAGTGGGGCCGGCGCTGGATCACGACCGACACCAGCCGGGTCGCGCTAACACTCGCGCGCACCCGCCTGATGACCGCGAAGCTGCCGTATTACCTCTTGGCCGACACGCCTGGAGGCCGCCGTAAGGAGGCCGAGCTGGCAGGTTTGCCGCCCGGCGTTTCCGCAGGAACCCGCGCTGATGTCCGCAAGGGCTTCGTCTACAAGCGGGTGCCACACGTGACGTTGAAGTCGATCGCGAACAACCCTGATATCCGTGATGGCATGAGCCGGCAGGAGATCGACGCAGCCATCGCCCGGCACGCCGACAGCGAGCTGCGTTACGACCAGCCCTACGAGGACAAGACCCGCGTCCGGGTTGCCGGGCCGTTCACCGTGGAGAGCCTCGCGCCGCACCGGACCGTCGTGCAGCCGGAGCGGCCGGTGCCGGTCCAGACCGGCGGCGCGTCGTACGAGCAGACGGTGCTCGACAACCTGAAGAAGGCAGGGGTGCAGAACGGTTGGCGCTCCGAGCGGCTGACGTTCGACCGGCTTGAGCCGTTCGCGGGACAGTGGATCCAGGCGATTGGTCACGCCGTCGGCGAGCCCGGCAGCCCGGAGCGGGTCGGGATCGCGCTCGGGCCGCAATACGGCACGGTGGACGCCGACCTGGTTCAGCAGGCGGCCAAGGAGGCGGTGCGAGGCGCGGGGCTCGACCTCCTGCTGGTCTGCGGCTTTGCCTTCGACCCGCGCGCGTCGGAGAAGGCCAAGGAGTTCGCGCCGGCCGCGAGCGAGGACTTCGCCGTGGCGCAGGGGGAGCAGCAGTACGGCCGGCTGCTTGTCCTGCTGGTCCGGGTTAACCCGGACCTGGCGATGGGCGACGCGCTGCTCAAGGCCACCGGGGCCGGCAACCTGTTCACGGTGTTCGGCGAGCCCGACATCACGCTGGACCGGACGGTCGACGGGTTGGTCGTGGAGATCCGGGGTCTCGACGTCTACGACCCGACGACGGGAACCGTCCGCAGCAGCACGACGGACGACATCGCCTGCTGGTTCATCGACACCGACTATGATGAGGAGAGCTTCTTTGTCAAGCACGCCTACTTCACTGGAGCTGACGAGCCGTACGCCAAACTCCAGCGCGCCTTGCGGGCCGATGTGGACGAAGAAGCTTGGGCGTCGCTCTACCGAACCCGCTCGCGGGCCTTCCCCCTGCCCTCGTCAGGGAAGATCGCGGTCAAGGTGGTGAACCACTACGGCGACGAGGTACTGCAGGTCTACGACGTTCGGTAGCGCCTGCGGCGGGGCCCGCAACGTAGGTGACAGAAGCTGCCGGGGAATAGGGGCCGGGGTCCCCTAGCTGTAGCGACCCGCTAGGTCGTTGACACTCGGCTGATCGGTGGACGGCCCTGCAGGGCTGTGTGGGGGCGTTGGGTGTTGTAGTGCTGGAGCCAGGGTGCCAGGGCGGGTCGGCGTTGCTTGTTGCTGGTCCAGGGGCGCCGGTATGCCCACTCGGCCTGCAGTGTGCGGTTGAACAATTCGACCTTGCCGCAGTTGGTCCACGGGCAGTGCGGCTTGATGAAGATGTGCCGGACACCGCGGTCGGTGAGCAGCTGCTTCCAGCTGGTGCCGTGCCGGTAGGAGAAGGCGTTGGCGGTCATCACGCGCTCAACGACGACGCCGTGGCGGACGAAGAACATCAGCGCCCGGGCCAGGAACCCGGCGCAGGTCAGGGCCTGTTCGTCGTCGTGGATCTCGGAGTAGGCCAGGCGGCTGTCGCTGCTGGTCTTCCTGGACCGCCCAATGAGGCGCGCGTCGACGCGGGGCGCCCGCCACGGTCGCGGGGCCAACGCCGCAGGCCGCGTTGCCGGAGTGAGGCGCCGGCGCTGATGCGCTGCGGTCGAAGGGATAGTCGCGGTCTGGCCTCAGCAGGCGCGCCGCCGTGGGCGACTAGTGTCCTGCGCCGGTAGTTCGTTGGAGAAGTCGCGCGAGTGAGTTGAGGATCTGTTCGGCGGTCTTGGTCCAGATGAAGGGCTTGGGGTCGTTGTTCCAGGCTTTGACCCAGTTGCGGAGGTCAGCTTCAAGGGCTTGCACGCTTCGGTGGTCGCTGCGTTGCAGCAGGTCGGCGGTGACGTAGGCGAAGAGCCGCTCGACTTGGTTGATCCAGGACGAGTAGGTCGGGGTGAAGTGCAGGTGGAATCGGGGATGCGCCTGGAGCCACTGCACGACCGAGGGGCTCTTGTGCGTGCCGTAGTTGTCGCAGATCAGGTGCACGTCGAGGTGCTCGGGGACCTCGGTGTCGATCTTGGTCAGGAACTTTTTGAACTCGACGGCGCGGTGGCGTCGGTGCAGGGAGCTGATCACCGTGCCATCGGCGACGTTCAGGGCCGCGAACAGGCTGGTAGTGCCGTGCCGCGCGTAGTCGTGGGTCCGTTTCTCCGGCATGCCAGGCATCATC
>JAABUY010004017.1_pt1 | contig 15736 bp, 15 predicted proteins | sample 5560271 | NCBI WGS metagenome assembly JAABUY01 (sample SAMN10711886, study PRJNA513374) | rock metagenome | isolation source: Antarctica rocks | place: Antarctica: Victoria Land, University Valley
GGCCGTGACGCTCAATCCGGAGCGCGACATCCTCGTCCAGACAGCCACCGTTCAGACGCTGACAAAGCCCGGATAAGCACACGTCGTTACGAGACCCGCGCGGCAACCACTTTGACACTCACCGGGTGTGCCACGGCGCGTTCTTCGGCATCGGGTCGATCGTGGCCGCCGACCTGGTGGCGCCGGCGCGGCGCGGCCAGGCGATCGCCATCATGTTCAGCGGCCTGACGCTGGCCAACGTGCTCGGCGTGCCGGCCGGCACCGCGCTGGGCCAGGCCGCCGGGTGGCGCGCCGCGTTCTGGTGCGTGGTCGCGCTCGCGCTGGCCGCCGCCGCGGCGATCGCCTGGGCGCTGCCGCCGCTGCCGCGTCCGCAGGCGGGCGGGCTGCTCGCCGAGTTCCGGGTGCTGCGCAAGCCGCAGGTGATGCTGTCCATGCTGATGAGCGCGCTGCTCTCCGCCAGCCTGTTCAGCGTGTTCACCTACATCGCCCCGATGCTGGAAGGCGTCACCCGCATCCCGCCGGCCGGCGTCACCTGGCTGCTGGTGCTGTTCGGCGTCGGCATCACCGCGGGCAACCTGCTCGGCGGGCGGCTGGGCGACTGGCGGCTGATGCCCTCCATCGCCGGCGTGCAGGCCGGGGTCATCGCCACGCTGGCCGTCTTCACGCTGACCCTGCCCTTCGCCGTGCCGGCAGCCGCCACCCTGCTGGTCTGGGGCGCGCTGACCTTCGCGCTGGCCACGCCGTTGCAGATGCGGGTGATCGACACCGCGCCGGAGGCGCCGAACCTGGTGGCCACCCTGAACCAGGGCGCGTTCAACCTGGGCAACGCCGCCGGCGCCTGGCTGGGCAGCGCCGCGCTGGGCGTGGGCCTCGCCTACCGGTCGCTGCCGTGGCTCGGAGCCGTGCTGAGCCTCGCGGGGCTGGCGGCCACGGCGGCGTCGATGCTCCTGGACCGGCGTGCCGCCGCGCCCGCCGGCCGTGCGGGGCAGGGGGCCGGGTCGCGGGATTGACGGCGCGACCTGCGCGGGCCGGCCTGCAAGGCTGGGCTCTCCCTCCGCTGCCATTACCTACGATCCAAGGGGATCGTCGGAACCTTTGGCGGCTACGCCCGGACCCGCCGGGGGCGAGCCGCTGGTCGCGCGGTGCCGAGGGGCGCGAGCCACGCTTGGCCCACACCCGGGTCAGGGTGCCCTGCTGGCCGATGCGGGCCTCGTCCTGCCACCAGAGCTCCAGCGGCTTGCCGCGAGCGTGCTCCGGGAGCGCCGCATCTACGAGGCCGGCACCGGCCTGAAAGACGCCTGGGCCGCCGCGTCCTGGCCAGGATGGCGCGGGCGGGGGACCAGCCGCCGCAAGCCGAGCCGGCGCAGCACGGTGCCGACGCTGCGCTCTGCCAGCACCACGCCGAACTTCGCCGCGATCTCGCGCGCAAGGTCCGCCCGGCGCCAGCGCACCACGCCATGCCCGGCCAGGTCCGGGCCACGGCGGACCCATTCTGCGACCTCTGCCTCCTGCTCGGGCGAGAGCCGCGGCCTGCGGCCGACGTTGCCGGTCTTGTCCGACAGGCCGGACAAGCCTTCCTCGTTGTAGCGGTGCACCCAGTCGCGCAGCGTCTGCCGGTCCATCCCCGCAGCCTGGGCCGCCTCGGTGCGCGAGGCGCCCCCAAGCACCAGCGCCAACGCCAGCATTCGGCGCGAGGCCGCCACGTTGCCGATGCGCCGCGCCTCACGACGCAGCCCAGCCGCGTCGTGGTCCGTCCGGGTGATCTGGATTGCCGTGCCCATGGTGCTGACCTCCGCAATTCGAGAAAACAGCAACGAATCACGCCTTTGCACGGCAGGGAATCCCATGAGAGTCAAATTCTACGGCCGTTGGTATAAGTCGGCCGTCGTGCCGCGACAAGTTTGGTGACGGCGATGGTCTTGACCACCTATCGGGTCTTTAATAATCAAGTTGAGCAAACCTGAAAGTCGGGTGGCACTCTGGGCCGGAGTCGAAGGCAAACCAATTGTCCGCCTGACTCTCACATCAGGAAGTTGCTTTTAGAAATCAGGTTGAAAACACAGTCTTCGATTTGCGAGTGATCACACAATTTTTTCAGCACACGATGGCCTGTATGAAGCTTTGTGCAGCATAGGCGATGATCTTGATGTCCCGGGTGACGATCGGGACGCCGAGGTGACGGGCCGTGGCGATCAGCAGCCGGTCGGCGGGGTCGCCGTGCAGGTCGCCCGGCAGGAACGAGGCGTCGATCGTGATCTCCGGGGTGAGGGCCGCCGACCGGATGCCCGGTCCCGGCATCACTCGGGCGAATCACTCCCTGGGATCGGGCAGGAACCGCAGCGCCGGCCGCCCGCCGCGGGGGTTGCCGAGCATCCCGACCTCCCAGGCCGAGACGGGCGAGATGACGTCGGTGAGCAGCGCCAGCGTCGCGGCGCGGCCGATGCCCGTGCCGGCGCCCGTGACCAGCGCGAAAGGGCCCCGCTCATCGCTGCCTCGCCCCGCGTCGGTTGAGATGAATCGCATAGACCGAGGTCGAGGCGCAGATGAACAGACGGCTGAGATGGCGACCGCCGAACACGACGTTGGACACCGTCTCCGGCACCGCCAGCCTGCCGAGCAGCTCACCTTCCGGACTCACGCAGTGCACGCCGTCCCCTGCGCTGGTCCAGAGGTTGCCGTCTTCGTCGCAACGGAAGCCATCGGCCGCGCCGAGGGCGGGGGCGTAGAGCGGGCGCTCGTGGCCGACCCGCCCGCTGGCGAGGTCGAGCACGTCGAAGCTGTGGATGCCGCGCCGCGCCAGGGGATCGTGCATCGCCCCCGTCTCGGCGACGTAGAGCCTGCGCTCGTCGGGAGAGAAGCACAGCCCGTTGGGGCCGCCGAACGAGTCGCTGACCACGCTGACTGCGCCCGTCGCGCCGTCGATACGATAGACGCGGCAGGGCAGCTCCTGCTCGGCGCGTTCGCCCTCGTAGTCAAGCATGATCCCGTAATGCGGATCGGTGAACCAGATCGCCCCGTCCGAGCTGACCACCACGTCGTTGGGCGAGTTGAGCCGGCGCCCGTCGAACCGATCGCATAGGACCGTGACGCGCCCGTCGTGCTCGGTCCGCGCGACCGAGCGCGCGCCGTGCAGGCACGAGACCAGCCGTCCCTGGCGGTCGCGCGTGCCGCCGTTGGCGAACTGGCTCGGCTGGCGATAGGTGGAGCAGCCCGCCCCGGGAATCCAGCGCATGATGCGGTCGTTGGGAATGTCGCTAAACAGCAGGCAGCCGGCATCGCCGAACCAGACTGGGCCCTCCGTCCAGAGCATCCCCTCGGCGATGCGCTCCAGGCGCGCGTTGAACAGCACATAGCGCCCGAAGCGGGGATCGACGACGTCCACGCCGGGAATCACGCTGGTGACCTTTGATATCGACCCATCGGCGGGCAAGGCTGAGCTCTCCCTCTGTCTGCCTTCCCAGCAGCCAAAGCAGGCTGTCGGAACCTCTGGCAGGCTCCGCACAGATCCGCCAGGGGTGAGCTGCCCCTGGACCAGCTTCTCTTGAGTGATGGACTCCAACGGCACGCCTTTGGCAAGGTCCCCGCCTTCAAGCGTGATGGATAGAGCCCCTCGCCTTGCCTGTCTGGCCGACCACGATCGAGGACCGCTGGTACCATGCCTCACCCGCCCCCGGTCTACTTGCCCCAGATCTTCGCGTAGATGTCGCGGTAGCCGTTCGCAGGATCGTAGACGTCCTGCTTGCCGCCGTCAGCATCCACGTTCTCGGCCGTGACGAGGTGCACCGGCGTCACGTAGCCCGACGGCGGCGCGCCGGCGAAGGCGCGGTTCAGCTCGTCGACCACCTGCCAACCGTGCAGCAGCAGCGGCTCGGGCACCGTCGCCGCCTGGAACTGGTGGGCGCGGATGCGCTCGAAGGCCGACTTGCTGCCGTCGCCGGCGCTGATGTTGACCGGCGGCCCGTCGCCCTCGCGTCCGGCGGAGATCAGCGGCGGCCCCATGAAATCGTAGTACAGGTCGTTGATCGCCAGCGTGTAGGTCCACTTGGCTCCGAATCTTTGCAGCAGCGAGGTGGTCAGCTGCCCCATCCGCGTCGAGGTGTCGGCCAGCGGCGTGTCCTCGAAGGCGAGCACCGCGCAGCCGGGCACCTTGGCCACCGTGTCCGCCATGACGTGGCCCTTGAGGATCGCCATCGCGTAGGCGCTGTCGGCGAACACCACTGCGGCCGCGTGGCCGTCGCTCTGCGCGATCGCGTAGTCGGCGGCGACCTCGGCGACCCTCAGGTTGTCGCTCGTCACGTTGGTGGCGAGGTGCTCCGCCTCCATCGGGCCTGGCGTCGGGCCGCCGTGCCAGGCGACCAGCTTGATGCCCTCGGCCGAGGCCTGGGCCAGGCTCGACGCGTTCTGCACCGCATCGTAGCCGCCCACCACGATGCCGTCCGGCCGCAGCGCCACCGCCTGGCCGAAGGCGGACTGGATGCTGGAGATGCTGCCTTGGCCGTCCAGCACGCGCACCGTCCAGCCGATCCTGGCGCCCGCCTCCTTGACCCCGTCCGCGACGCCCTGGATTCCGCCGTTGCGCAAATCTCCGGCGACATAGACGATCGTCTTGCCCGGCACCGCTTTCGGCCCGGTGGTCGGCCCGCTCCAGGGGGCGGAGGTGGCCGTCGCCGCCGCCACCGTGCTCTTGATCTGGGCCAGTACGTCCTCGGCCCGGGCGGCGCCGCCAACGGCCAGCGCGGCCAGGCCGAAGCCCGCGGACCCAATCCAGCCGCCAAGCCGGTGCCACTCGTGTCGGCTCATGCCGTCGCTCCCGTTTGCCAGAATTGTGACGCCAGCTTCCGTGTCTCTTGACCCGCAGACAGGCAAAGTTGGGCTCTGCCCAGACCCGTCAGGGGCGAGCCGCCCCTGGACCGGCTTTCCTTAGGGGACGGGTTCCAAGGGCCCCGCCCTTGGCGGGGTCCAGGGACAGCGCCCCTGGGTAGTGTCTCTCTTTGAACTGTTAGCCACGTTAGTTACCGCCCCTATGGGTTGCTGCGGCGCGGGCCGGCTCGCTATATGCCTAGCGTCAAGCACGCGGAGCAAGCCATGCCCAAAGGACCCAAAGGCGAGCACCGCCCCGCCGACGTGATCGGCGCGGCGGTCAAGGTCATGCGGATCGCCACCGGCGAGGAACAAGACGCGCCCCGAGCGGACGATGGCAAGGACGCCGGGGCGGTAGCCATGGGGCGCAAGGGTGGGGCCGCCCGAGCTGCGGCTATGACGCCGGAGCGGCGGGCGGAGATTGCGAAGGCGGCGGCGGCGAAGCGGTGGAAGCAGTAGTCTGCTCAGAAGGATCGCCAAATATCTTGGCTAGCCTTGCGCGATTTTCCTCGATTGAGGCTAGCGCAGCGGTTGCGATGCTTACAGAGCCAAATTGCGCCTCGTAAGTCTCTAATACTGACGCTAACGTTACTAACGAAACTTTGAGAGTTTGAGGAGACATCCTGACGGCGGCTAGATCAAGCAGATGCATCTTATCTACTCCGTGGTCGTCTGTCACACAGAATGTGAGCGTAAAATCATTTTGTGTCATTCCAACTCTAATTTGGTTGGTATATATGTCAACAAACTTTTCAGATCTTACTATAGGCGTTGTTTCGTTGATCTCAAGTTTTCCCGGAATATTTTCCATTTTATATGCCCCTAGTGGAACAGAACAGGTGTGGTAGACGCAAACGAAGTTTTGTTAATAACTTTGAAGACGTTTGTTTCTCCAAAAGTCTGAAAGTAAATGTTTGATGGTTTTATGAATAACATTTGACTGTCCGTAACTTTCTTGACAGAATTGTTAACTCTGGTTTCATCATAACTATTTACTTGCAAAGCGGTTGGGGAGATATCCTTAGTTTGATTCAAGAATTCTTCATGAGAAGAGAACTTTATCGTCAATCCTACATCAAAAGCAAAGGCAAGCTTAAGTAACGTAGTGATAGTCAAACGACCATATTCCGGGTCCTCCAAGCGAGATACAACGCTTTGAGAAACCCCTAATCTTGTTGCCATCTCTTCTTGAGACCATTTTTTTAGATCTCGTAAAGCACGAATTTGATAAGCGACGAGGTTGCGCACACGGCTTTCAACATAGGAGTCCCGGAATTCTTTATCCGGAAATTCCACGAGAATCCGTTTAGATATTGCAGACATGAGCTCTCTCCGGATTAGCTAGAACATTTGCACGACGGTTAACAGCCTGTTCTGGGGCATCTTTCGGAACAAAACTTCCGCCTTTTTCAACGGCTCCGATCAATACCGTAAACTGCATCTTTTCTGGGCCAAACCAACCGATAGGTCTATATTGCTTATCACTTGCTTTAAACCTTAGCTCTATCAGTTTTTCATACCCATGCAGTTGCTTTGAGCGTGTTCCATTCCAAAGATGTTGCGGCTGATCTAGCAGTCCACTAACTCTCTCCAGGTATTTAGCGCGGACCTTTGAAGACTGTCTAGCAAGCCATTCATCAATTAGGTCCACTCCAGATTCGTTCGTATAACATTTGAAAACCCACATGCATGTTATCGCATTTTTGTGATGAAAGCTAGAGGATTGTCGTTGAGGACATATAACATTTTTGCTATGGCGCGCCCCCTTGTCTACGAATCTGAGAGTGCCTGAGAGGGCAAGCCAAAACAACGGCGTGAAATGCTTGACGCCATGCATAAAAGTTCATATCATGCTGTGCATGAACAAGCTCCCCCTCGCCAAGCGCGTCCAAATCCTCTCCATGCTCTGCGAGGGCTCGTCCATGCGGTCGATCTCCCGCGTGGCGGACGTGTCGATCAACACCGTCTCGGCACTGCTAGTGGACGCGGGCGAGGCGTGCGCCGCCTACCACGACGAGACGGTGCGCGGCGTCCGCTCCAGGCGGGTCCAGGCCGACGAAATCTGGTCGTTCTGCTACGCCAAGGCCAAGAACGTCCCCACCGCCAAGGCGGCTCCGGAGGACGCGGGCGACGTGTGGACGTGGACGGCCCTGGACGCGGACAGCAAGCTGATCGTGTCCTATCTCGTGGGCGGGCGTGACGCCGAGTATGCCCGCGACTTCATGCAGGACGTGGCGGGCCGGCTGGCGAACCGGGTACAGCTCACCACCGATGGGCTCAAGGCATACCTTGATGCCGTCGAGGACGCCTTCGGGGCGGATATCGACTACGCCATGCTTGTGAAGCTCTACGGCAACACGCCTGGCCCGGCGGGCCGATACAGCCCGGCCGAATGCACGGGAGCCATCCGCACCCGCGTCGAGGGCAAGCCCGCCGACAAACATGTCAGCACGTCCTACGTGGAGCGGCAGAACCTCACCATGCGGATGTCCATGCGCCGGTTCACCCGCCTCACCAACGCATTCAGCAAGAAGGTCGAGAACCACACCCACATGGTCTCGCTCTACACGTGCTGGTACAATTTCGTGCGGATGCACAAGACGCTGCGGTGCAGCCCGGCGATGGCGGCGGGCCTGTCCAAGACACTGTGGAGCATGGAGGACGTAGTGGCCCTGATCGACGCTCGCGCCCCGGCGGCCCCGAAGCGGCGTGGCCCCTACAAGGACGCGACGCTAACGGGCGATAACAGTTGAAACTGAGACACTACCCGCCCCTGGCCTTGCTTGCCGGGACAGTCACACTAAGGGCCGCCGGCATAGGCTTGTTCCGCCGTCGGCGCTGCCGCCGGCGCGGCCCTCCTCTCGACCAGAGCCGCCCCCCGCCGCCGGCCGGTCCAGCCGGCCAGCCCTATCGCGATCAGCAGCGTCGCGCCGTTGAACGCCGGCTCCACCCAGAAGGCACCGCCGAGCTGCTCGATGCCGGAGATGCCGATCGCCAGGATCACCACGCCGATCACCGTGCCCCAGACGTTGACCCGCCCCGGCGTGATCGTCGTCGAGCCCAGGAAGGCGCCGACCAGCGCGGGCAGCAGGAACTCCAGCCCCACGCTCGCCTGGCCGACGCGCAGCCGCGCCGCGAGGATCACGCCGGCGAACGCGGTGATCAGGCCGGAAACCATGAACGCCAGCATGGTGTAGCGCCGCGTCGGGATGCCGTTCAGCTCGGCGGCGCGCGGATTGGCCCCGATGGCGTAGAGGTAGCGTCCGAGCGGGGTATAGATGGAGGCGACCCAGAGCGCGCCGGCGATCGCCAGCACGTAGAAAGCCGGCACCGGAACGCCGAGCAGGGTCGCCGTGTCCAGCTTGAAGAACAGCGGCGGCAGGCGGCCGATCACCTGCCGCCCGCCGGTCCACCAGAGCGCGATCGCGTAGGTCACGGTCCCGGTGCCCAGCGTCGCGATGAAGCTGTCGATCTGCGCCACCTCCACCAGCAGGCCGTTGAGCAGGCCGAACGCCGCGCCGGCCGCCAGCACGGCGAGCACCGCCAGCGGCCAGGGCACGCCCGCGATCTGCAGCGAGATCGCCATGATGTGCCACAGCACCACGCCGTAGCCGACCGTAAGGTCGATTTTGCCGGTCATCATCGGCACCGTCGCCGCCAGCGACAGCATGGCGATCACCGCCTTGTCGCTGAGCATGGAGCGGGCGTTGAGCCAGGTGGGAAAGGTGTCCGGCAGCGCGAGCGAGAAGGCGAGCGCCAGCAGCGCGGTGAGCAGCACCAAGCCATAGACCGGCAGCAGCGCCGCCAGCCGCCGCGCCAGCGAGGCGCCGCGCAGCGCGCCCGGCGCGGGCTCCAGCGCGGTGGAGCGTAGCCCGCTCACGCCGCCCCGCCGGGCATCGCCACGGCCCGGCCTGCCGCGCGGGCGTCGGCTTGGCCGGCAGAGGCGGCGCCCAGGATCGCGTGTACCGACAGCGCCTCGCCGGCGATCTCGCCGACCATCCGACCCTGGCTGAACACCAGCGCGCGATGGCAGATCGCGGCGACCTCCTCGAAGTCGGTGGCGATCACGACGATCGCCAGCCCGCGCTCCAGGGCTGCGCGCAACAGAGCGTAGATCTCCGCCTTGGCGCCCACGTCCACCCCTGCGGTCGGCTCCTCGAGCACCAGCACCCGGGTCGCGAGGTCGAGCCAGCGCGCCAGCACGACCTTCTGCTGGTTGCCGCCGGACAGCGTCTCCACCGGGCGGCGCGGCTCGTTTGGGCGCAGGCCGAGGCGGGCGCCGGCGGCGAACGCGGCCGCCGTCTCGCGCGCCGGCGAGCACAGCGTGAGCGCGCCGACGCCGCGCGCCGCCGGATTGAGAAACAGGTTCTCGCGCACGCTCAGCGTCATGCCGAGGCTCTCGCCCACGCGGTCGCCCGCGACCATGCCGACGCCGGCGGCCATCGCCGACGCCGGCCGCTCCGGGCAGTAGCGAGCGCCATCGAGATGGACGCTGCCGGCGTCGATCGGGCAGCGGCCGAACAGCGCCCGGCCGATCGCGTCCTGCCCGGCGCCGCGCAGCCCCACCAGCCCGACCATCTCGCCGCGCCGCACGTCCAGGTCGACCGGCCCCGCGCCGCCCGCGAGCACGCCAGCGAGCGACAGGCAGACCGGCCCGGCCGACGCCTTGGCCCGGCCGAACACCGCCTCGGGCGGCGCGCCCACGATCAGTGTCACCAGCGCCGCGGGACTGGTCTCGGCGACGCGGCGGCAGGCGACCAGCCGCCCGTCGCGCATCACCGCGACGTCGTCCGCGACCTGGAACACCTCGTCGAGCCGGTGCGAGACGTAGAGGATGCCCAGCCCCCTGGCCCTGAGGTCGCGCAGCACGTCGAGCAGGCGCTCCACCTCGTCGGCCGGCAGGCTCGCGGTGGGCTCGTCGAGCACGAGCACCTCCGCCTCCGCCGCGAGCGCCCGCCCGATGGCGACCAGCGAGCGCTCGGTGCGGCCGAGATGCATCACGCGGGCATCCGGGTCGATGTCGGCCGACAGGCCCGCCAGCGCCTCCAGCGCCCGGGCGCGCGTGCGCTTCCAGGAGATCAGCCCGCGCCCACGCCCGCCGACGCGGCGGTAGCCAACCCCGAGCGCCACGTTCTCGGCCACCGTCATCCAGCCGATGAGTCCGAGGTCCTGGTGGATGAAGGCCACCCGCGCCCGCCCGGCGGCCTTGGCCTGCGGATGCGCGTAGGGCGTCCCGCGCAGCAGGATGCGGCCGGCATCGGGCGTGTGGATGCCGGCCAGCATCTTGATCAGCGTCGACTTGCCGGCGCCGTTCTCGCCGAGCAGCGCCAGGATCTGGCCCTCCCGGAGCGTCAGCCACACGTCGTCGACCGCCAGCGTGCCGCCAAAGCGCTTGGTCACCGCCTCGAAGGCGAGCAGGCTCTGGTCGGCGGCCATCGTCATCACTCCGGTTCGGCGCCTAGGCGATGTCGAGGTGCACCTTGATCGCCCGCGTCCGGTCGCCCGCCATCGCGAAGGCGGCGGCGGCCTCGTCGAGAGGAAAACGGGCGGACAGCATGGGCGACACGTCGATCCGCCCACTCGCCAGGGCGGCCACCGCGTCCGCGAACTCGTCGCAGAATCGGAACGAGCCGAGAAGGTCGATCTCGCGCGCCATCATCAGGTTGACCGCCACCGGGGAGAGGCCCGGCGGCAGCATGCCGAGCTGCACGATGCGCCCGCCCGGCCGCATCAGCGCCGGCAGGGACGCGACCGAGCCGGCCGTGCCGGCGGCCTCGAACGCGATCTCGAAGCCGCCGCCCGCGGCGGCCTCGCGGGCCAGGGCGTCGTCGTCGGCGACGCGCACCGTGGCGGCGGCGCCCATCGTCCGGGCGACTTGCAGCGGCATCTCGGCAAGGTCGCTCACCGTGACCTCGGCGGCGCCGGCCAGCCTGGCGGCGGCCAGGCACATCAGCCCGATCGGGCCGGCGCCGGCGACCAGCACACGGCGGCCAAGCAGCGGCCCGGCGCGCCGCATCGCGTGCAGCGCCACCGCCAGCGGCTCGGCGCAGGCGGCGAGGCGGAACGGCATGGCGTCCGGGATCGCCGCGCACTGGTCGGGACGCACGCCCAGCATCGCGCTGAAGCCGCCCTGCACGTGCGGCATCCGCGCCGCGCTGCCCAGAAAGCGCATGTCGCGGCACAGGTTGCCGCGCCCCGCCCGGCACTGCGGGCAGCGCAGGCAGGCCCGGCTCGGGTTGATGGCGACCCGGGTGCCGACGACCGGCGCACCGTCCCCGGCGGCGCTCTCGACCACGGTGCCGGCGACCTCGTGGCCCAGCGTGAGCGGTTCGCGCAGGCGGAAGTCGCCGACGCCGCCCTTGCGGAAATACGACAGGTCGGAGCCGCAGATGCCGCCGCACGCCACGGCGACCAGCAGTTCGCCCGGCACGAGCGCGGGCTCGGGCCGATCCTCCACGCGCAGGTCGGTCGCACCGTGCAGCACCGCCGCCAGCATGATCCTGGTCCTCCAGTCGGCCATGCTCCCGGCTTGTGGCCGCCGGGCTTGCGATGCCGCCGGAGGCATCGTCCTCTTATCGCTCTCGGATCACAAGACGTTGCGTGGTGCCGACGGCCGGGTTCTTCGATCCATCAGCAAGCAAGGCTTGGCGCTGCCCGTCGCCTGAAGGCGAGGACCCGTCGGGACGAGCCGTCTCTGGATTGGGCATTGCTCAAATGATGGACCCCAAAGGGGAGCCTTTGGCGGAGCTTGAAGCGGAGCCTCAACCTTGCATGCCTGACCCGTTGCACCGAAAATCCATGCGTCAGCCAGCTTGGCCCGCCTATGGTGTCACCCTATCCTCGGCCATGACCGGCCAGGCAGGCGAGGCCAGGGTCTTGCTTCCTGGCGGGTCGGGAAAAGCCCGTCGGTAGGGAGCAGGATGGCATGGCTTCGGCGTTGTTCGACTTGTCGGGCCGGATCGCGCTGGTGACCGGCTCCAGCAAGGGCATTGGCCATGCCATTGCCATGGGCCTTGCCGATGCCGGCGCCAGGGTGGTGCTGAACGGCCGCGATCCGCTACGGCTGCTCGCCGCGACGACCGCGTTCGGGTCACGCGCGGCGCCGGCCCTGGACGGGCTGGGCGTGTTCGACGTGGCTGATCCGGCTGCCGTCGAGGCTGGCGTCGAGCGCATCGAGCGCGAGGTCGGGCCGATCGGCATCCTGGTGAACAATGCCGGCATCCAGCGCCGCGGTCCGCTCGACCAGTTCCCCGTCGAGACCTGGCGCGAGGTGATGCGCACTAACCTTGACAGCGTCTTCCTGGTCGGCCAGGCGGTGGCCAGGCGCATGATCGGCCGCGGCGCGGGCAAGATCATCAACGTCGCCAGCCTGCAGAGCGAGGCGGCTCGGCCGGGTATCGCGCCCTACAGCGCCTCCAAGGGCGCGGTGAAGATGCTGACCCGTGGCATGTGCGCCGATTGGGCACGGCATGGGCTGCAGATCAACGCGATCGGGCCTGGGTACTTTGCCACAGAGATGAACGCCGCGTTGCGCGACGACCCGGTCTTCGACGCCTGGCTGCGCGGCCGCACGCCAGCCGGGCGGTGGGGCAGGGTGGAGGAGCTGCAGGGTGCGGCGGTGTTCCTCGCCTCGGGTGCCTCCAGCTTCGTCAACGGACAGACCCTGTATGTCGACGGCGGCGTGCTGTCGGTCCTCTAGCCAGGGCAATGGCTTGAAGGTCGCTGAGCCGTTCGAATGATGGTGCCTTGGAGATAGTCGTAGTTGTAGTGGCTTGCACTTATCCGCGGTCTAGCTCGCGCTCATGGACCTGATCTGGCTCACGTTTGCTGAGACTATCATCAGCGTTTGGCTCACGCTCGGTGATCTTGGGTGCAGGCTTGGTGCGACGGGCTTGCAATCATCGGCCCTGGCGTACGCTGGGTGAGATTGAGCCTGGCAGGGCGGGCAGGGAAACGGAGGAATGTCATGCGCCGTGTCGCCCAGCCATAAATTCGGAGCCGCTTCCGCCGCCCGTCCCACCTGACGACGCGATCCGGGGATTGCTGAGCCATCGCGTGGACCGATGCGGCCTCAGCCCCGGTATGGTGGTGGGCCTCACGCAGGACGGGCAGCACAGTGTCTTCGTGCATGGCGCTGCGGACGCAACGGGCGGGGCGCTGGACGAAGACGCCGTGTTCGAGATCGGCTCCATCACCAAGTTGTTCACCGCGCTGCTGCTGGCCGACATGGTCCACCGCGGCGAGGCCGCGCTGGACGAGCCGGTGGCGGCGTTGCTGCCCTCCGGCACGCGCGTGCCGGACCGCCACGGCCGGCCGATCACGTCGCTGCGGCTCGCCAACCACACCTCGGGCCTGCCAAAGCTACCGTCCGACCTGCCCCCAGACAGCCCCGAACCTTACGACGGCTACACGCCGGAACGCCTCTATGCCGTCCTTGCCGGTCATCAACTGGCCCGCACGCCCGGGGAAGGGTTCGAATACTCGAACCTGGGCGCTGGTCTGCTGGGTCACGCGCTTGGGCGGCGGGCGGGGCAGGACTACGCGGACTTGGTGGCCAGCCGCATCCTGCGGCCGCTCGGGATGTCCAGCACGGCGGTCCATCTGCCGCCGGCGCTGGCAGCCCGCTTCGCATCCGGGCACGACGACAGCGGCGAGCCCCTGCCCGCATGGGATCTTGGCGTGCTGGCCGGCGCCGGAGGGCTGCGCTCCACGGTACCCGACATGTTGCTCTTCCTGGAAGCATTGATGGACGGCACCGGGCCGCTCGCCCCCGCAGCCGCGTTGCTGATGGCGCCGCGCGACACGGGTGGCCTGGGCCTCGGCCTGCCGCAGCCGGAGGGCCACGTGATCCTCCAGCACAACGGGGGAACGGGCGGGTTCCGCAGCTATGCCGGCTGCGTTCCGGCGTGGCGCCACGGCGCAGTCGTGCTCGCTAACGCCATGACCGGCGCTTGTGACGACCTGGGCATCCACCTGTGCGATCCCCGCTGGGCGCTGCACTGGTTCCGCCAGCCCGCTGCCGCGCCCGCGTGCCTTGACCGGCTGCTCGGCCGCTACCGGATGCGGCCGGGCCTGCTGTTCGACGTCACGCGCCGCGGCGACCGCCTGATGGTCCAGCTCACCGGCCAGGCAGCGTTCCGCGCGTTCCCGCTGTCGGAGTGGCACTTCTTCACCAAGGTCTTCGGTGCGCAGATCACGTTCGAGCCGGGTCCGGACGGGCGCGCCGCCCGGCTGATCCTACACCAGAACGGCCGTGACCAGGCCGCCGAGCTGATCGAGGCATAACTGCAGGCCGTCGAGGTCACCGAGTCACGAAGCTCGTATAGGTAGTCGGTTCGGACACGTTAAAATTCTATACGAGCTTGTTGCCCGGCAGAACCGGTATTTGGATATCCCGTCGCTGTCCGGGGCCGGCAGGCAGCAAACCCTCCGTTTCCTTGCCCGGTTCAGTCCCACCCAGCGTGTGCCAGGACCGATGAGTGCAAGCCCGTCGCACCAAGCCTGCGCTCAGGATCACCAAGCGTGAGCCAGACGCCCGCGATAGTCTCAGTCAACGTGAGCCGCGTCAGGGCGATGAGCGCGAGCCAGGCTGCGGATGAGTGCAAGCCGCTACAACTACCGACTGGAGGTGTGGCTGGAGCGGCACGGCTACGAGCAGGAGATCCGCCTGGACGGCGACCTGACGGCGCTCGGGCTAATCGCGCGGCTCGAGTATCAGCTCGACCGCTTCGAGGCGGAACTGGGCGACTATCGGCGCAAGGTGGCAGAGGCGCAGCAACGGTTACCCGGCTACCGTCGCAGGGTCGGCGAGACGTTTGCCCTGCAAGAAGAACTGGACAGCAAGGCCGCCGAACTGAAAGCGCTGGAGGCCGACTTGGCAGCCAACACCGTAGCAGCGAATGATGGCGGCACTGGAGAGCACGCGCGTTAAGGCCTGTGGGCTTCGAACCGCCTCCGAAGCCCCGCCAGTCTGGCCAAGGCTTCTTCCGCCTGCTCCCGGCCACCGGCTCCAAACAGGAAACGATCCGTGCCAGGACCCGTCGCAGACGCCAGCTTCTCACTCTTGCCGCTGCTGAGCTTCGCTTTCAGTGCCTCGGCAACGCCTGGGCCCAACAACATCATGATGCTCAGCGCCGCCGCCACTCATGGCTTGCGGCGGACGCTGCCGCAACTGGCCGGCGTCGCGATCGGCTTCGGGCTGATGGTTGCGCTGGTTGCTTGCGGCCTCGGCGTGCCGCTGGCGCAGAGCCCGATGCTGCAACGCTTGATGCGGATCGCGGGTGCCGTCTGGCTATTCTGGCTTGCCTGGAGGATCGCGACGGCGCCTGTGATAGGCGGTCCGCCTGTCGCGCGCCTCCTGAGCTTCTGGAGTGCGTGCGCCTTCCAGTGGATCAATCCCAAAGGATGGATCATGGCGGTTGCCGCGACCGTCACCTTCCTGCCACCCGGCGGCGACGTGCTGGTGTTCGGGCCACTGCTCGGGCTGGTGTTCACCCTCGTCAGCGTGCCCTGCGTCGGCGGCTGGGCTCTAATCGGCGCGGGCGGCGCCCGACTGCTGCGTCACCCGGTCCGACTCCGTGCCTTCAACGTGGCTATGGCGCTCCTGCTACTCGGTACAGTGGCGGCGATGTTGACCGAGTAGACGGTATAGAAACAGGCATCTCCTGACGTGAGATTGCCAAGGCAAGCGTCTTGCATCCTCGTCCGACTCCTCATGACCGGGAGAGGCCGGTTCGCTTCGGAGAAGCCGCAGGGCTGTTCAACGCTTTATACTGACCGGGGGGGTGAGTCCGATGTGCCACAGCCGTGCGATGAAGTGACGCACGTCGAACTAGCCAGGGTTCCCGAGCCGTCCAATGTCTGACCCCTGCCATGG
>JAABUY010004021.1_pt1 | contig 15727 bp, 13 predicted proteins | sample 5560271 | NCBI WGS metagenome assembly JAABUY01 (sample SAMN10711886, study PRJNA513374) | rock metagenome | isolation source: Antarctica rocks | place: Antarctica: Victoria Land, University Valley
CTTCGGTGTCCAGGCGGGCGGCGGAGACGACCGCGATCTCCCCGGTCAATTCCTGCAGCCGTTCGGTGAGCTGTTGGCGCTCGCTGCTCAGGGCGTGCAGTTGCTCCTGCGCTGCGGTGAGCTCAGCGTCGAGCATCGCGGCGCGGGCCTCGGAGCGCCCCAAGCCTGAGCCTGATTGCTCGAGATCCGCACGCAACCGCTGTAGCTCCTGCTCGAGCGCGAGCGCCACCTGCTCGGACTCGCGGTGCGCGGCTTCGGCGAGTCCGAGCTCCTCCACCAGCGCCGTGACCTGTCGCTGGAGGTTCTCCAGGCGGGCGGCCGTCTGCCCGTACTCGCCATGCAGCTCCTGCATCCGTGCTTCGACCTGCCGGCGTTCGGAGGTCTCCAGCAGGAGACGCTCGGCGAGCTCCCGCGCCTGCACCAGCGCCTGCTCACCTTCTTTGCTCAATTGCGCTTGTCCCGCCGCGGCGTCCAAACCGGCGGCAACCAGGGCGGCCAGCTCCGCGCGCACGGCTTCGAGGCCCTGCTCGGCGTCCTGACGGGCCGCAGTGGTAAGCGCCATCTCCATGGCCAGCTCCAGCAAGCGCGTTGACAGGGCCTCGTCATCGTGGTCCCTGGTGCGGGCCTCCTCACGCACGGCGGTCAGCTCCTCGCTGAGCCCCGCCTCGCGCCCTTGTGCGAGTTCCAGACCCGCCTGCAAGCTGTCGCGCTCCGCCGTGAGCGCACTGAGCACGGCAGCCAGCCGCTCGTGCTCGTCGTGCAGCCGGGTCGCGCCGGATTCGGCTTCTAGTCGGGCCGCGGAGAGGATCGCGATCTCCGCGGTGAGTTCCTCCAGCCGCGCCGCGAGGTCCTGGCGCTCTGTGCCCGCTGCGCTCAGCTGTACTCGCGCCTCGTCGAGCTGCGCGGTCAGCGCCCCCGCGCGCCGTTCGGCTTCCTCCAGCTCTGAATCCGACTGTTGGAGCTTCGCCTCGACCCTCTCCTGATCTGAGCTGAGCTCTTCCAGCGCCGCGGCGGCGGCAGCGTGCTGTTGCTCTGCCTCCTCGGCGCGTGCTGTGAGCTCGGCGCGCTCTATGCGCAGCTGTGCCAGTCGGTCCTCGGCTTCCCGCGCCCGGCCCTCGGCCTCTTCCTGGCGCGCCTGGATCTCCTGCTCCCTCGCCGGCGTTCCCTGCTCGTGCTCGTAGCGGAGCTGGGTCAGTCCGGCTTCGGCATCTTGACGCGCTGCGGCGATCAGTGCGATCTCCGCGGTCAGCGCCGCGACACGCTCGGTGAGACTGCCGTGCTCTTCGCCGAGCGCGTCGGTTTGCGCTTGGGCCTGCTTCAGGTTGGCGGTGGCGCCAGCGAGCTGCTCCTGGAGCTCGTCCCGCTCGGCTTGGAGTGCCAGCAGCTGCGCCTGCGCCTCCTGCTCCCGCGCCGCGGTCTCCTGCTCGTAGCGGTCCTGGACCTGCTCCAGCTCGCCGCGCAGTTCCTGCAGCTCGCCGCGCAGTTCCTGCAGCTCGGTGTCCAGCGCCTGCGCTCGTTGCTCGGCCGCACCCTCCACAGCCGCGGTCTGATCGTGCTCCTCGCGCAGGCGAGCCAGTCCGGCTTCGGCATCCTCACGCGCTGCGGTGAGGAGGGCCGCCTCGGCCGTGATCTCCTCCAGGCTCGCGGCTAGCGAGCCGCGTTGGGAGCTGAGCGAGCGGACCTGCTCGCGTGCTTCGTTCAGCTGCCCGTCGAGGGTCGCGGCGCGCCTCTCGGCCTGCTCCAGCTCGGAGTCCGAGTACTCCAGCTCCTCCTGCAGCGTGTCGTGATCAGCCCGGGTCTGCTCCAGCTCGGCTTGCGCCTGCTCACGCGCCTGTGCTTCCTGCTGGTGTCCCTGGGCGGCGCTGAGCGCTTCGGCTTCGGCACGCTCCTGCGCCTCGCGCACGCGCGCGAGCTCGCCGTGCAGTTCCTCCAGCTCGCCGTCCAGCGCCTTTGCCCGTTGCTCGGCGGTGGCCCGCACGGTGGCGACCTGCTCGTGCTCGTCGCGCAGGCGATTCAGTCCGGCTTCAGCTTCCAGCCGGGCGGCTGCGATCAGCGCCATCTCCTCGGTGACCTCGTCCACCCGCTCGGACAGCACGCGCCGTTCGGAGGTCAGCGAGCGGACCTGCGCGCGCGCGTCGTTCAGCTGCCCGCCGAGGGTCGCGGCGCGCCTCTCGGCCTGCTCCAGCTCGGAGTCTGAGTGGTCAAGCTCCTCCTGCAGTGTCTTGTGGTCAGCCCGGGTCTGCACCAGGGCAGCGGCCGCGGCTGCGCGCTCGCGCTCGGCTTCCTCGGCGCGCGCAACCAGTACCCGCCGCTCGTTCTCCAGCTCTTCGGCGCGGGCGGCGTTCTGCTCTTGGCGGTCCTGGAGCTCCTCCAGCTCGGCTTCCAGCCCGCGCGCTCGGTCCTGCGCCGCGGCTCCCACAGCCGCGGTCTGATCGTGTTCCTCCTGCACCCGCGCCAGGCCGCCCTCGGCATCCTCGCGGGCGGCGGCGAGCAGCGCCAGCTCGGCCGTCATCTCCTCCAGGCGAGCGGACAGGGCGCCCCGCTCGGAGCTCAGCGAGCGGATCTCCGCGCGCGCGTGGTTCAGCTGCCCGCTCAGCGCCCCAGCCTGCCGCTCCGCCTCCTCCGCGTCGGAGTCGGACTGCTCCAGCTCCCCCTCGAGCCTCGCCGCATGGTCCTGCGCTGCCTCCTGTGCCCGCTCGGCATCATCGGCGCGATTCCGGGCGTCGGCGGCCTCCGCCTGCGCTGCCTGCAACCGCGTCGAGGCGCTCGCGCTCTCAGACTGCAGTTGCTTCTGCAGCTCAGCGGTCCGGCCCTCCATCTCCATCAGGTCCTGCCGGGCCTGAGCGGTGGCGGTCTCGGCTAATGCCAGCGCCGCCTCCAGTTGAGTCGACTGTTGCGCCCGCTGTTCGTGGTGCGCTGCGCGCTCCCGCGCCTCGGCCAGCTCCACCCCCATCGACTGCAGGCGCAGACGGCTCTCGTTGCGGAGCTCCTCGATCTCGGCGGCCAGGCCTGCCGAGCGTCGCTCTTCGTGCTGACGCGCTGCTTCCAGCTCCCTCACCTGAGCGACGGCGCTGCTCAGGCGCTCGCCGCTCGCGGCCAGCTCGGCGTGCAGCTCGCTCAACCGCCGTTCCTGCGCCGCTCCCAAACCCTCCAGCTCGGTGGCGTAATCGCGGGCCTGCTGCTCTGAGTGCTCCTCGGCGTCGTGCTGGACATTCGTCAGCTCTGCCTGCGCCTGGCGGAGCGTCTGCTGGGAATCGGCGAGCTCGCGCTGCAGCCGCTCGACGTGATCGCGCGCGTGCTGGCCGGTTGCCGTGCGGCGGTGGATCTCGCCGCGGAGCGCCTCGAACTCCGCCGAGCGCTCGTCCAGCGCAGCCTCCAGCTCCCGGCGTGCCGTCTCCACCTCCTGGCGCGCGGCCTCGGCCTCGGCTACCCGCGCGCGCAGCTCGGCCTGCTCGTGCTCCAGCGCACTGACCTGCTCGTGCGCAGCCTGTGCACGCTCCAGCTCGGCATCTCCCAGGGTGCGTGAGCGAGCGAGCTCCCGCTCACGCTCCCTCAGCTGCTGGGCTGCCGTCCGTTGATCCTCCTGGGCTTGGGTCAGCTCGGTGCGGCGTGCGTCGAGCTGCTCGGTCAGCCTCGCCGCAGTGGCGCGGCTCTCCTCCAGCGCCTGCTGTTCGTGTGCTCCGACCCGCTGAAGCTCCTCCAGCCTGCTCTCCAGCCCATGCCGCGCTCGATCCGCCTGGGCCGCTCGGGCCAGGGCCGACTCCCGGGCCGCGAGCGCTTCATTCACCCGCGCCTCCGCCTGGCGCTGCGCCTGCTCGCGCTCTGCCGCCTGGGCGCGGCTGCTCTGCAGCTGGCCCTCCAGCTGGCCCTGCGCCCGCTGGGCGTCGCTGGCCTGCTGCTCGGCCTGGATCGAGGCCGCACTGGACTCCTCCACCTCCGCAGCTGCTCTCGCGCGCTGCTCGGAAAGGGCCCGGTTGACTTCGCTCAGACGGCGATGCGCCTCCGCGATCGCCTCCTCGCGGACCGCAATCGTGGCATCCCGGTTCGCGAGCAGGCGCTCGAGGCCGGCCTGCGCCTCAGCCTCCCGCTCCAGCTCGGCACGCAACTGCGCCTGCACCTTGCGCTCCTGAAGCTGGCCCGCCTCCAGGTCAGCCACGCGTGCCAGGGCGTTCGTCCTGGCGGAGGTGATTTGCTGCTCCCGCGCCTCCAGCCCCGCTCGCCGCTCCTGCTCGGCCTTCAGTCGGCGTTCGAGCTCGTCGATGGCAAAGCGCCGTGCCTCCGCTCGTCGCTCGGCCTCGCCACGTAGCCGCCGCTCCTCCAGCAGCGCCGCTCGGTCGGAGTCGCGCGGTGCCGGGGAGGTGGCACCCGGGCGGCGCGGGACGGTCCTGGCCGTGGCCGCGTCCCGCCGGACGACTCTGTGCCGTCGCGAGGGGGCCGGCAGTCGGAGCGAGCTTCCGTCGGTCAGCTGCAGCTGAAACTGAGGCCGTCGCGCCACCAGCTCCAGCGGTGCCGAGAAGGCAATTCGCAGCAGAGCGCCGGGCGCAGGCGGCGCCGGCAGCGGCGCCAGCCGGTGGACCCGCTGACCATCGTCGACCAGCAGCGTGAGTGCGCGGCCCGTCTGGGGGATGGAGGTCCTTGCGGCGATCCTCAGCAACACCGTCCCCGGGGCGGCCTCAACCTGCTCGAACTCCTGAAGCCCGAATGACGATGAGGCGTCGATCACGGCGCGAGCGATTCTAGGTCTGTTATATCTCCGGCACGCATGGTCTCCACCCCGACGGCCCACCTGCCCCAGCGATGAAGCTGCTCGTCACCGGGGGCGCAGGCTATATCGGCTCGATCGTCAGCCGCCAACTCATCCACGAGCGTCACGAGGTCGTCGTGCTGGACAACCTCGAGCGCGGGCACCGTGAGGCGATCGTGCCTGGGGCCCGGCTCGTGGAGGCGGACCTCGTCGACGCCGCGGGCGTCCACGCGCTGCTCGGCGAGGGCTTCGACGGCGTCCTGCACTTCGCCGCCCTTGCTCTCGTCAGCGAGTCGGTGAGCCATCCCGAGCGCTACTACCGCACCAACGTCGGCGGGACGCTGAACCTGCTGGAGGCAATGGTCGCCCACGGCGTGCAGCGGCTGGTGTTCTCCTCCACCTGCGCGGTCTACGGCGAGCCGGAGGAGGTGCCGATCACAGAGCGCGCCGTGCCCAGGCCCACGCACGCCTACGGGGCGTCGAAGTTGGCGGTCGACAACATGATCGGGGGCTTCTGTCAGGCTCACGGGCTGGGGGCGGTCAGCCTGCGTTACTTCAACGTGGCCGGTGCGATTCCTGGCTGCGGGGAGGACCACGACCCCGAGACGCACCTGATCCCCAACATCCTGCGGGCGGTGCTCGGGCTCCATCCCGCCGTTCAGATCTACGGAACCGACTATCCGACGCCCGATGGGACCGCGATCCGCGACTACATCCACATCACCGACCTCTCCGCGGCGCACCTGCTGGCGCTGCAGGGCACCCGGACCGGCGAGCACCGGATCTTCAACCTTGGCAATGGCAGCGGCTTCTCGGTCCGCCAGGTCATCGCCGCCGCCGAGGAGGTCACGGGCGAGCGGATCGAGACGATCGAGGCCGAGCGTCGCGCGGGGGATCCGCCGATGCTGGTGGCGGCCAGCGACCGCATCCGCTCCGAGCTCGGGTGGAAGCCGGGCAAGCCCGGTCTCGGCGACATGATCGCCGATGCCTGGGAGTTCACGCGCGCGCACCCCCACGGGTACTCAGAGTAGGTCCGCGAGCGCGCCGAGCGCGGCGGCCAGGACCCGATCCGGCGTCGCGCTCGCGTCGATGGTGGCGATCCTGGCGGGCTCCGCGGCCGCGAGCTCGGCGTAACCATCCGCAATTCTGGCGTAGAAGTCCTCCTGCTCGCGCTCCAGCCGATCGGCGGGCGCACCGCGATCCCGGGTTCGGCTGCGTCCCACGGCCGGCGAGACCGCCAGCAGCAGCGTCCGATCCGGCCGGAGGCCCCCGGTGGCGAACTCGTTGATGGTGCTGACCGCCGCGACACCCAGCTCGCGACCGGAGCCCTGGTAGGCCAGCGACGAATCGACGAAACGGTCCAGCAGCACCCAGCAGCCGGAGCGCAGCAGCGGCGCCAGCGACTGCTCGACGAGCTGGGCACGGGCGGCCGCGTAGAGCAGCGCCTCGGCCCGCGGACCCACCGTCAGCTTCGGATCGGTGACCAGATCCCGGATTCGTTCGGCCACTTCCACGCCGCCAGGCTCACGGAGCAGCCGGAGCTCGATTCCCTGGTCGCTGAGCGCTGCCTCCAGTCCGGCCGCCAGCGTCGACTTGCCCGCACCGTCGATGCCCTCAATCGTGATCAGTCGGCCGCGCTCCATCGTCCTCAGCACTCTGACCCTACCGCCACCGACCCAACCCCTGGGGTCGTTGCTGGGCGCTGCAATAGGATCGGCAATGATGCTTGCCGAGCTTCAACGCCAGCCGCACGCGAGGGCGGTGCTGGCCCCGGCCCTGCCGCCCCGGGGCAGGGCCTCGCACGCCTACCTGTTTCACGGACCCGGGGGGGCCGGCAAGCGCAGCATCGCGCGGGGCCTCGCGACCGAGCTCCTGGCCGAGGGAGCGCCCGACCCCGAGGGCGCTCGTGCCCGGGTGCGGTCGGGTGCCCACCCGGATCTGACGTGGGTCGCGCCCAGCGGCGCACACGAGATCCTCGTCAGCGACATCGACGGTCCGGTCGTGGCCGCAGCGAGCAGGACGCCGTTCGAGGCTCCGCGGCGGGTGTTCGTGATCGAGCGGGTGGACGAGCTCGGCGAGGAGGCCGCCAACCGGATGTTGAAGACCCTCGAGGAGCCGGCCCCGTTCGTGCACCTGATCCTCCTCACCGACCGGCTCGTGGATGTCCTGCCGACGATTCGCTCCCGCTGTCAGCTCGTGCGCTTCGACGCCCCCGCTGCGGCGGAGGTGGCGGGGCAGATCGAGGCTCTGGGGGTTCCTCCGCTGACGGCGCTGGCCTGCGCCCGCCTGTCGCTGGGCGACGCGGAGCTGGCGCGGGAGCTGGCGCGGCCGGAGGGGGCGGCACTGCGCGCGGCGGCGGAGCGGTTCGCGCGGACGGCGGTGAACGGCACGGCGGCCTCCGAGCGGGCCTGGACCGAGCTGCTCCAGGCGGTCAAGGCGCGAGGGGAGTCAGCGCGGGCTGAGCTCCAGGGCCGAGCCACCGCGGAGCTGGAGCTCTACCCCCGCAAGGAGCGCAAGCGGATCGAGACCGAGTGGAGCGAGCGGATCCGGCGCGTGCGCCGCCGGGAGGAGACCTCAGCGCTGGACTTGGCGCTGCAGTTGGTGTCGCTGTGGCTCTCCGATCTGGCGCACCTGTCCTGGCGGGCTGAGGATCTGGTTCGCAACGTCGACAGGATCGAGGAGCTGCGCCAGGACTCCGAGCGGGAGCCGTACGATCCCCACGCGGCCATAGATCTCGTCGAGGAGACCCGACGGCGGTTTACGTTGAACGTCAGCGAGGACCTGGCATGCGAAGCGCTCGCATACCGGCTGGAGCAAGCCCTGGTCGCCTGAACGGCGAGGAGCGCGTGTACCTGCGCGGTCCGGTGCCCTCAGACCAGGCCGAGTTCCTCGCCCTGATGCAGGACAGCCGCCCGTTCCACCAGCCGTGGGCGAGCGCTCCGACGGATCCGGATCGCTTCGCCACCTACCTGGCCGACGCCGGGCGTCTCGACTTCGAGGCGATGCTCCTCTGCCGGCGCCCCGACGACGCGATCCTCGGCTTCCTCAACCTCTCCCAGATCGTCCGCCGTTCCCTGCAGAGTGCCTTTCTGGGCTACGCCATCGGCCGGCCCCACGCCGGGCACGGGTACATGCGCGAGGGAATCCAGCTCGTTCTGCGCCGCGCCTTCCTCGACCTCCGTCTGCACCGCATCGAGGCCAACATCCAGCCCGGCAACGGCGCCTCCGTGGCGCTCGCCCGCAGCGCCGGTTTTCGCCGGGAGGGCTTCTCTCCCCGCTACCTGAAGATCGACGGGCAGTGGCGCGACCACGAACGCTGGGCGATCCTCGTGGAGGACTGGCGGGCTACCTAGCTCCCGGAGGAGGAGACCGTCATGCGGGCGCGTTCTGCGATCGCCTCAACGAGCGCGGTTAACGTAAGCGCGAGCTCGCGCTCGAGGTCCTCGTCGACTAGGCGGCCGGTGGCCGTGAATTGCTCATCGGCGGAGGGCACGGGGAGCTCACGGTCAAGCACACGAGCACCGATCGCACCGAGGACCTTGCGGGTCTCGGCTTGGGACCAGACCGCGCCGAACATGCCGGTCGAGGCACCGATGACGGCGGCCGGCTTGTTACGCAGCGGGCTCTCGATCAGCGGACGCGAGAGCCAGTCCAGTGCGTTCTTCAGCACGCCGGGAATCGAGCTGTTGTATTCGGGGGTGGCGACGAGGACTCCGTCGGCTTCTGCGACCGCTTGGCGCAGGTGCTGGACCGGTGCGGGCGGATGCGCGAGCCGGTCCTCGTTGAACGGCGGGACCCGCTCGAGGTGCGCGTAGAACGTCAGGTCGACGTCGGACGGCAGCAGATGGGCTGCCGCCCGCACAAGCGCCGTGTTATGCGAGTCCCGGCGCAACGAGCCCGAGATGGCCAGGATCCGCATCCCTCAGACCTTGTTGAACTCGAGCTCGATGATCAGCGTGACCTCCTCGGAGAGCGCCTTGCCCCCCTTGGGCAGCTCGGCGTTCCAGGTCACGCCGAAGTCGGTGCGATTGATCGTCGTCTGCAGCGTAAAGCCGAGACGGGTGTTGCCCATGAAGTCCTCGGTCGGTCCGTTGACGGTGCCGGTCGCCTGAACGGGCTTCGTGATGCCCTTCAGCGTCAGCTCCCCATCGAGCGTCAGGTTGTCACCGTCGATCTCAAGGATCTTCGAGGCAAAGGTGATCTCAGGGTGCTGCTCGGCGTCGAAGAAGTCAGGCGACTGCAGGTGGCCGATGAGGTTGGGATCCTTGACGTTGACCGATCCGACCTTCACCGATCCGGTCAGGACGCCGTCGTTCAGGCTGGCGTCGAGCTCCTCGAAGCGGCCGCGGAACTTGGCCACCAAGTACTTGATCGAAAAGTCGGCGGAGGAATGGACAGCGTTGAACTGCCATTGGCCAGCGAGGCGTTCATCGACAGTGTTGACGGACATGGGGGAGGGTCTCCTTTGGCTGGGATGGCACAGACGAGGTTTTCGTTGCGTACACAACCATAGCAGAAGTGGACCACGGTCCGGTACGCTCGGCTGATGGAGCTTCCCGTGCTCCCAGCAGCAGCTTCCGAGCGTGCCGATGCGGCGCGCAACAGAGCGCGGATCCTGGCGGCGGCCGAGCGTCTCTTCGCCGAGCGGGGCGTGCGCTGCACCTCTATGGACGCGATCGCGGCCGAGGCCGCGGTGGGTAAGGGCACCCTGTTTCGCCGCTTCGGTGACCGGGCGTCGCTCGCCCTGGCCATCCTCGATCGCGATGAGCGAGACCTGCAGGACGCGATCCTCCGCGGTTCGCCACCGCTGGGTCCGGGTGCACCGCCGGCCGGGCGACTGGCCGCATTCGGCTGCGCGATGCTGGATCGCTTGGAAGCCCACAGCGAGCTTCTGCTGGACGCCGAGTCGGTCGGAGAGGGCTGGAGGCGTTCGCAGCCCTACGCCGTGCACTGGCTGCACGTTCGCACCCTCGTCGAGCAGGCGCAGCCCGACGCGGACGTGGACTACCTCGCCGACGCGCTACTAGCGGCGCTCTCGGCCCGAGCGTTCATTCACCAGCGCCACATGCGTCAGATGGGGCTCGGGCGGCTCAAGGCGGGATACGAAGACCTCGTCATCCGCACGCTCGGGGCTCCCAGGGTCGCCGATAGAATTCCGCCGGTTCGTCGCTCTGCTTCAGGGCGATAGCGCCGACGTAGCTCAGCTGGTAGAGCACTTCACTCGTAATGAAGGGGTCCGGGGTTCGAGTCCCCGCGTCGGCTCTAGGAGGCCATCGGACAACGGGCGCCCGCCCCGCCGGGAGCTGAATCGTGCGGACGATGGGTGGGGCAACCCTGACCCGCCGGCGCTGCTGTGCTCGACTCGAGCCCGGGCGGGCCCGTCGGAGCCAAGCTAACGCGGTGGGGTCATGAGGATCCTCCGACAGGAGGTTTGGGGGGCGGACGGTGTCACCGGCCGCCCCTTGTGCCTCTCTACTAGCCGGTGAACCCCGCGCTGGTGCGGGGTGGGCGCCGGAGTCCGAGGAGTCGGGCGTGTGCGGAAGGTGCGGTCGGCGCCGTAGGTGTTCTTGCCCTGGGGGCTGACTGTCACGAGTCGGTAGTGGTAGGTCGTGTTGGGCCGCAGCCGCCGCGCCCAGCCGTGCACCCGGACCGACTTCCCGCCACCACCCGCGTGACCGCTGGTGGTGCGATGCCCGTAGCGCCCGGTTGTCCCGAACTAGAAATACCACCGAGTGGGGGCCCCGCCCGAACGCGTCGTTCCCCCCAACCGGGCATGAGTGGAAGCGACGTTCGACACCGGCCCGGTGATGACCACCGGCGAGGTTCCGGTGAGACCACCGGTCCCGCCACCCGTGGTTCCCCCCGTGCCGCCGGTTCCCCCGGTGCCGCCGGTTCCCCCGGTGCCGCCCGTGCCGCCGGTTCCCCCCGTGCCGCCCGTACCGCCGGTTCCCCCCGTGCCGCCTGTGCCGCCTGTGCCGCCTGGACCGCCGGTCGTCGTGCAGCGGGCGCGAGTGACGGTGTTGGTGTTCAAGGTGACCGCACGCGATCAAACGCGGGCGGCGCCAGACGTGGTTTCTGATGAAGTGGGGGTCTCTGCCGCCAGCGGCTCGCGGTTTGGCGCGCCTCACAGGAGGCTTAGCGTTCGGGCTCGCTGGCGCTTTCTGGCACTGGAGTGCTGCGTGGCCATCGCGTTTGTCCTTCTCGCGCTGACGACCTACGGCAGCGAGGCCAGGTCGAGCTTCGTGCAGGAGCACGGAAGGCGCGTGAGCGGCCGCGTTCAGTCGTTCGACTCCCAGCCGATCTGCGACCCAAGCCCGCAGGGAGGAACGTGCTATCCGTCCACCCGTATGGCGATCCGGTTGTCGGTTCCGGTCGGCGGCGTGCGCGTCGTGCACACAAGCGAGGCACGCTCCCTGCACCTCGGCTCAGGTCAGCATGTGCAGGTTCTACTTGACCCCGCCGATCCGAGCTACGCCGAGCTCGCCGGCCAACCACGGACATCTGGGGGAATCTGGATCGTGCTGCACTCCTTGCCGCTGCCTCGATCGCCCTCGTTCTAATCGATGGTCGCTCCGTCCTACGCCGGACCGCTCGCCGCCGCCGCCATCCCACCCGGTTTCGTCAGGAACCGACCTGACTGCGGGGGGCGACTGGTCAAGCGCAACCCGCGTTGTAGCGGTGAGAGCGTGGCCCGAACTCAGGCGTCGCCGCTTCCGGCGTCTGTGAAGCTGCTCCACACCGTCGACGCGGGGGCCCCGTAGTCGGGATCCCGGAGCAGCTCGATTCGCTCCACCCACTTGACCCACTGAAACCCGCGTGCTCCGGGAACGACAAGCCTGACGGGCGCGCCGTGCTCGTGGCTGAGCTGTTCCTCGCCGACGTGCGTGGCGAGCAATAGCTCGCGAGCATCCTGAAGCGCAAAGCTCCAGCGGTAACCCGTTCGAGACACCACTCGCACATGCTGCGCCGTCGTCTGAGCGGCCGCCCGAGCGAGTACTCGGTCCATGCGGACCCCACGCCAGCGTTGCGTGGAATAGAACCCGCCAGTGCAATCGAGCACGGCGATCACCTCATCGCGCGCGGCGAGCTCGGCGAGCGGCAGCGTGAGCTCGTGAGCAACGAGCCCGCCGACGAGCAGGCGGTAGGAATCGGGCTGGATCGGCCGCGGGTGATCCGCTACCCACGAGGTTGTGGGGAACGCATTGCCAGCGAACGATCCCGATTCGTAGGATCCCGTGAAGCGCCGCCTCGCTCCCCGTAGGCCGAACAGAGCTTGGATTGGCCGCTGACCGCGCCACGCAAGCAACGATCCCGCGGCGATTGCGCCGGCGGCGAGAAACTGCCGCCGATGCGCGACGTCGCGCCCCCGCAGGGGCTTGGCACGCAGCACCATGTGAGCCGCAACAGCGCCCCCGAGCACCGCGCCGAACGCGTCGTGCCAAGCCAGCAGGCTGTACCCGGCGAGTGCCGGCGTGACGCCGCCGGCCCATGACACGCCCGAGGCAATTGCCGCCGTCGCCAACACGATCCCGACAACGCCAACGACGGTGCGCCTGTCCCAGCGCGCCAGGACCGCCACGCGCGACCATACCCGGCGTAGCTTGACGATCAGCAGCAGGGCGATGCCAACACCCAGTGCGTCGTGGGCCGCGAACACCCACGCGTCGCCGGATCCGCCGGCCAGGAGGGTGATGAGGCCGGTCACGATCAGCAACGCGACCAGGGCCCCGAGACCCCAATCGGTGCCGCGGGCGGTCACCGGATCGTCAGGCCAGCACGCTGGCGAGAACAACGGATGGCAGTACCAGCGAAACGGCTAATGCCCCATCGCGTGCTCGGAAGTACAGCTTGGCGGCGTGCCTCGGCGGGGGGACGGGATACGAGTGGGCCTCCTGCGCGGCCCACTCCAGCACAGCGTCCGTGACGGAGGCTGGGCGGTGATCAACGCCTCGCAGGCGCGCTGGGAGGGCTTTAGCGGAGGTGGCCAGCAGACGGCCGGAGTCCAGCTCACCGAGGATCTCTCCCGCCTCGCGGGCGCTTGGCAAGCGCCGCAGACGCAGCAGGATGCGCCGGAAGGCTTCGCTCAGCCCGGCGCTGCCCGCAGCCATCCGCAACCATGTCGCCACGAGCACGAGCAGAGCACCGCGCAGACCACGGCTCGCGGCATCGTCCACCCCCAGTCCGCCGAGCAACGACGCGGCGAATGTTCCCGCAGCCAGGACGGCGGCCAGCGACAATCCCACACGCAGCACGTCGCGATCCTCGTGGCGCGCCAACAAGGATACGGGGACAAGCCAAACCGTGACCGAGGCCAGAACCACCCAGGCGTGACTGGCGAGCAGCGCAACGCTCACCAGCGTCGCCGCCACGAGAGCCGCTCGCGGATCGGCACCCCCCGCTCGCAAGCGACCGGTCGGCGCGGCAGGGCCCGGCCGTCCGTTCTCCACGGCCCGCCCCGACCAGCTGCTGAGCGCCTGCCGGTAGACCGCGACCTGAACCGTCGAGTAGAAGGCTGCTGAGACGAGGCTGATGATCGCCGTGAGCACAAGCGCCCCACCAAGCCCGTGAGGGAGAAACGGGACCCACCCGAACAGCGCCCGGTAGCTTCCCACGTAGCCCTTCGCGCCGAGTAGCACGAACAGCGTGAACGCGCTGACCACCGCGTAGTTCACGAGCCTGATCGCGAGGCACGCTGCGAACTGAACGGCTGGCCGCCGCCCGCGAGCATGCATCGAACCGAGCAGCGGTGCGCTGAGCGCCTGAGTGAGCGGTGCGCTGAAGCGCAACGGACCGAAGATCGCGACCGTTTGGAGCATCGCAGCGGCGCTGGCTGCATAGCCGGCGCGCATCCCCCGCATCTCAGACTCGCGGGCGAGCGCCGCACCGCCGGTCAAGGCAAGCCAGAACGCACCGGACGGAGCCACTCGGGCGGCGAGGAATGAGACCGACGCCACGTGAGCCAAGCCTGCCCGGGTCGCCATGAACAGAACGTAGCGGCCCAGGTAAAGCCGACACACTGTCGACGACAGCCCAATGGAGCAAGGCAGAATGAAGGCCGTGCCGTCACATCCGCGGAAGAACTAGCGGCCGCGGCGGGACTTCTCCTCGTCACCGGGGTTCCGTGGCTGCTCTTCGGCCGGCAGAGCTGGCGCAAGATGAACAGAGAGCGGCTCGGCAGACAACGCGCGCGCGTGGCCGAACGGGCAGTCGTCGAGGCCTCGCTCGATGACGAAGCGTTCTCTCCTGAGCTTCTCCTTGGCACGGTTCGCGAGATCTTGGACCTGGCCCAGCGGGTCTGGGAGGACGACGCGCTCGACGAGGTGGCACGCCCGGATGGACGCCTGATCTTGTCCTGGGCAGATTCCGTCGCAAGAGCCTTTGGCCGGGGTGTCCGCAGGGTGGGAGATCCCGTGGTCGACGTTCTGCACGTGGTTAACCGCCCTGGCGAGCTTGAGGATCGAGTGATGTTGCGGGTCCGCCAGCGTCTCTCCCGATCGCAGCGTCCGACACTGGCCGATCCTCGAATTGTTGTTGTCGATCAGCGGTGGACGCTGAGGCACACCGGGAGGCAATGGACGCTCCGCAGCATCGAAGCCGATCCGCTCGCCGGCGCTCTGCTGGAAACGCGACTAATCCCGGACGAGGAGGCGGACGAGGATCGTCTGTTCGAGCAGAGCCTCGCTGAGCTCGCGCGAGCGGACAGACAGCAGCAGCAGCAGATCGACCTAGACGCGCTCATGCCCGTGGGGGTTCCGGGCGGCAAGAGGCTCCTGGAGCTTTCTCAGCTCGACGGGCGGTTCGACGTGGCGCTACTGGAGGCGGTGCTGCGGCACATCATCGACGCCTGGCAGGAGGCCTCGACAGGTTCGAGCACACCGTTGCGCGGGTTGAGCACCCACGGCGCGGTGAGGGGCCTCCGACGTCCAGTACCAAACGAGCCCGCATGCGTCCTGATGGTCAAGGACCTGCGCCTTGACCATTGGGCGGTGCGAGCGGTGGACCCGGCGAGGCAACCGCCGCAGGTGAAGATTGCGCTGAAGGTCACCGCGGTGCGCTACCTGATCAACGCATCACCGGCAGCCGTGTCGCCGGTAGTGATGCGATCCCCCATGCCATCGAGCTTTTATGGACGCTACAACTCACTGTAGGATGCTGGGTATCCCGTCCAGCCCGCTAACCGGCAGCTGCGGCTGCGGCGCCGTCCGCTTCGAGATCTCAGCGCCGCTGGTTGGCGCAGCGTACTGTCATTGCACGCGCTGCCAGAAGCGCACCGGCACTGCTGTACAGGCATCTGCCAAGGTCGAGCCCGGGTCTCTCACGGTCAGGCACGGCGAGGATTCCCTGCGCGACTGGGCCCCTCCGGGCGGACTGGCGAAGACCTTCTGCGTAATCTGCGGCTCGCACCTCTTCGGTCGCGATCCCGCCAGCGGAGAAATTTCGATCGTTCGGATGGCAGCCATTGAAGGAGACCCCGGAGTGCGGCCGGCGGCTCACCAGTTCGTCGCCTATGCGGCGCCTTGGGAGGACATCCGCGACGACGGACTGCCGCGCTTCGCCGAACGGCTTCCCGAGCGATAACCGCGGGCGCCGGCCAGCACACCCGGACGGGGCGGGGGTGCCACTCGGTCTGATGCTCACCGGGCGGTGTCTCTGGACGGCGTTCGGCCTGGCCGTGCCCAGCTGCCGGCGCCGGAGGGCGCCCGCGATCGGCTGCAAGCGCTCGCCGATCGCGAAGCGCTCGCCCGCGCTCTGGCGGTCACCGAGAACGATGCGCTCACGGGCGCGCGCACGCGCGCGGCGGGCCTGACCGACCTTGACCCCGAACGACTGACCCGCCGCCTCGTCACACGACTGGAATCTCTCGGACACAGCGTCACACTCCAAACGGCAACAGCCCAGACGGCGGTCGCACCCTGAACGTCTATTTCCCATCAGTTTTCCTCGCCGGCTGCGCCGGCCTCCCGGGTAGGGTGAAAACTGCCC
>JAABUY010004022.1_pt1 | contig 15726 bp, 20 predicted proteins | sample 5560271 | NCBI WGS metagenome assembly JAABUY01 (sample SAMN10711886, study PRJNA513374) | rock metagenome | isolation source: Antarctica rocks | place: Antarctica: Victoria Land, University Valley
AACAGAAACGCATCCAATCCAGCAACTGGTTCCGTTATGAAAGGACTGGGCCTATATAGAATGGAACCCGTGTCGTAAGCTTGAGTTGCAGCCGTCGGAGGATGGAGCGTATGAACTAGTCGTACTCGGTGATGACAGCACAGAAAGAATGTCAGGTTTAAATCACAACTTTCCACATATCCGTACCCCGCACTTTCACTCATCCTTCGCTTAGTACTAGTCAGCCATGTAACCCGACCAGCCATACAACCCGAAAATTCATATATCTTCTACATCCATATATATAGTGAGCAATTCGCCCATTACACGCTTCCAACGCTTCCGCATAGCTTCGCGCTGCTTTAGAAGCTTCATTCTATGAGGTTTAGTAGCCTTGTAGACCTTCTTTAGATCATTGATATAGCGTTTTTCTCCACGCTCGTCGCGAGTCCGTTGCCTTGATTCTTCTACTTGTACTCTATCTTGAGTCATAGTTCGAGCATCTTTGGCATAAAGTAGGCCTTCTGTTTGAAGAACCTTACCAGACTGCTTTTTGCGTGCATTTCGAGCATTCTGAGTCGACTGTGTTCGATCTAGCTTATTCTTCAGTAGCTCAATTCTACGAGTCATCGCATTGACTTCTTTCGTATATTTGAATAGCTTCTGATGAAGCTCGAGTTCATAGTCGACGCAAAGTAGACTGACTTGTTGTCTTCTCAGCTGTAATCTAGTAGTAGAAATAGTCTTTCAGACATTGAGTGATTTCGTCGTAGATGATGTAATAGAACGAGCTGAGAATCGAGTTTCTCGCATCTTATTCAGAATCGCATTAGAATCGAAGAGAATTAGATCAGTTTGCTTTCAAGTCGAATGTATAGTAGTTTTCTTGAAGACTTTTGTTATGAGTCTGCATAAAGCGAATCATATGAGTGTATTCTAACTAGAAGTTCAAAGCTGAAGTAGAAAGAAGATGCAACACGACATGAGTTTTACTCACGAAGACACGCTAGGTCGCTAGCGTGTCAACAACAGCTCTACTCACAGCTCTATACTAGTCTATGTTAGGCTAATCAGGCTAATCAGAGGTAACAGAGATGCATGCTCGCAACATTACTTTTCTTCTTCATTTAGCAATGTTCTCATTGCTGCAGTTCGATCAATCGATTCTTGTTGAGTCGATTTCTAACTTGACTTGTTCAAATACTTCTGATGAAAGTCATTTACAATCTTCAAGCAATCTTTGAATTAATTTTCATTGACATTGTATCAATGTAGATCGACGTCATAATCTTTTCAATTAACACGATATTGCAGTCATCTTCTGTAATGTCTGAAGTTCAGTATGTTCTTCACTTCTCATTCGTCTTTGTCATTTATCACTATAGAATCAGATGACTCATTTCATTGTTCTTTCAAAGAGTCTTTTGAATTCAGTCATAGTAGATTCAAGATGAACTCTGTATAAATCTTCATTGTTGATAACAGTTTCAATTAATATGCATGTTTGATCTCAGTCAGAATCATGAAAGATTCTAGCATCTTATCATTCAGCTTCTTTGATGATCTTGCAATCATAATGTTTCTAGAATTCAGAAACATCATGTCATTTATCTTGTAGATAATTTTCTTTTGATGCTTGTTAATCTGTTTCTTCATTGTGATTCTGACTCTTGCTAATGTTTGCTTGATCAACACTAATGATTATTTCATGTGTTTGAATATATTCTTTGCTTTACTCACTTGAATTTTAGCTCGAATGATCTCATATTCAGTTGAATTCAAATCGAAGCTCATATGAGAGTGAAAGTTCTTATTCAAAAAGAACGCTGATTGTTTAATTGACGATGAAATAGCATTGTTATCGATGAATTCAGTCATAGATAGTCAGATGAATCAGTCATCTTGCATGTACAAGCAATAACTTCGTAGATATCATTCTACATTCTGATTCGCTCTTTTCATTTGATCATTAATTTGTGAGTAATAGTCGATGAATAGTTTCATCTTAATGTTGAGTCTCAAACATAAAGACTTTCAAACAATCAATATAAATTGCAAATCTCTATCAAACACTATTGATCTTGATAATTCATGAGTTCTGAAGATTCATATCAGCAACAGTTTGACTGTTTATTCAGCGAAAGTTTCTTCGTCATTTGATCAACAAAGTATATAGTGACGTTCTTTAAACAATCAATCTATCACTGTCAAAATCGCGTTGCTTTCATTACTTTTGAATAAATCAATAATGAAATTCAATGATATGTCTTGTCATCGTTGTTCAAATATAAACAATGACTTCAATAGTTCATTGATTCAATCTCTTGATGCTTTTGATCTACGACAAATGTAATAGTTTTGAATGTAGCGTTTGATTGTCGTTCTCATCTTCAATCAGCAATATGATCATCTTAACAAGTTTAACGTTCAATTCATGTCAGAATGATCATTGATCAAAAGATCATATGCTTTTTTTATTAATTGAGTGATCATTGACTGAGAAACTCACAGTCTATCATTCTTTCAGAGTACTTCGTTCAGTACTCTGCAATTGTCTAAACTCATATCTTGACAAGTTCTTCTGTTCTGTTCTATGACTGTTTAAATATTGATACATTGTTGACTCATTTGATTTTCAACTATAATTCGATTTTGAATAGAAATCATCTCTTCAATCAAATCTTCATTAGCTTTCGATTTCTGTTTTGAATCTGAGTCAAATATGAGCAAGATCTGAGTCAGATCTTGATCATCTTCTATTGATTGCAGTTTAAATGTGCTTGTTGATAATAGCATCTGATGCTGATATAGCTTTCAATCATTATTTGATTCAACTGACTTGATGTCTGACATTCTGATCAGCACGTCTGCTTTCAAATTCTGCTTTTCTGACTGATATATGATCTTGAAGTTATATTCAAATAACTTCTCAGCTCATTTAGTCTGTCGTCTGATCAGTTTCTTGATGATCATGAAGTACTTCAAATTCAGATGATCAATGAAGATCTTGATCAAAATATCAGTACATTTCAATTCAAGATGTCAATGCTTCAAGCATCAAATAATAGTTAAAAGCTCTTTGTCGTAAATCTTGTAGTTGCATTCTGCAGAAATCATGTTCTTGTTATAGAAGATCACTGAATGTAGAATGTCTTCATCATCATATTGAGACAATACTTCGTCGTTGACATAGTTCAAGAAGTTTATTTTCAGAATAGCTTCTCTGATTGAATTGAAATGCTTCAGAACGAGAGCTGTCATCATCTGTTGCTTCAGTTTCTCAAAAATCGTCTGACAGATCTTTGTTCATTCAAATGAATGATCTTTTCAAATCAGCTTTATCATAGATTGAACAATCTTCAAGAAGTTCTTTATGAATCATTGATAGAAATTGTAGAAGTCAATGAAGATTTGTACATGAGTTAACAATTGAGACACTTTTCAGCTTCAAATCACATCTACTTTTTGAAAGTTCATTCATAAATTATTGATAAATATCAATAGTTTTAGAAACAAGATCTTCTGAATCTTGAATTCGCACTTGTCAATGTTTATCTGCAGATCAACTTCACGAAGCTTGTTTAACATCTCTTTCACATGAGTTCTATGTTTCTTCAAGATCTTACTGTAAATGAGAATGTCATTCATATAGATCTGACAGAATTTATGCAGACAGTTGAACAACATGTTGTTGATATAGTGCTGAAAGAATGTTGATTCATTGATTAATTCAAAGAGCATTACTTTATATTTGTAAACATCGAAGAAAGTGATGAATGTGATTAAATTCTCACTTTCAGTGCTCATGCAAAGCTTATTGAACGTGACGATAATATTAAGTTGAGTCAAATATTTACTGTCTTGAATTCAAACGAGTACTTCGTTTATCAAGAGTATTGAATAACGATTTCTTTTGATCAAAGCATTCAGTTTTCAATAATTCACGCAAAAGCGAAGACTATCATCTTTCTTTTCAACGAATAGTATTGACGAAGCAAATGAAGCTTTGCTGAGTGTAATAAACTTCTTCTTCAAGTTCTCTTCTAGATACTTCTTAATCTTCTGCAACTTGTGACTCGACATAAAGTACAATCAACTTCTAGAAAATTGACTTTCATCTTTTAATTCAATCTTATGATCATATGTGTTGAGATCATGTCTAGAAACTAATCAGAGTGCGTGCGTGACTAGAATGTTTGATTTATAAAGATAGTTATAATTAAGACTTTAAGAATACAGAAGAAAGAAGATACAAAAGACAAGAAGAACATGCTCTGTATAATAGTTACTCAGATCGACGCTAGTCTCAAAGAAGACGTGTTGATACACAAGAAAGATGTTGATTCAAAAGATGTTTATGACACAAAGAAATGTGTTTATCATAGACATCTGTTAACTACTTGTAACACAAAGAAGTGTGTTTGTCTAGAAGACAATAGAAGCTGATTAGAAGATGTCAGAGAAGAAAAAAGATGCTGAGTTATATCTGAGTCAAATCTGAGTCAGATTTAAATCAGATCTCGACTAGATCTTGACTAGTTTTAATCAATTCTGACGCATTTGTAACATTACTTTTCTTTCTGAAAATTCATGTTCGCATGAATAGAACAAATGAAACGCAAAAATTTTCACTGTTTTTCAATTTAGTGTGACATGTCTGAATAGAGCTTATGAAATTCAACTAGAACTTCTTTCGAGCTCTTGAATTCTTCTTTATCGACATAGTATCATTCGTTGTTTCGATCTAGTCTCGTTCATTTGATCTTGTATTGTATTCAATCTTGATATCATTTAAAGTTCAGAATGTCATCTATCTTTCAATGCTCATCGTCTTCAATAGTAAGAGATTTAAATGATTCTGAATGCTGTTCTGATAAAAGATCATCAAGATAAGAACGTAATAGCTTCAAACTGAACATTAAATGCAACTGCTTCATGCTTATCAATAGACGAAGATGATAGAAGATCTCAACTTTGACAGTGATTTGATAAAATTCTAGCTGTTTGTCTTCTAAATTCTAACATGATCTAGTTGTCTTTATGTTTCTAGAGAATAATCAAACTCAGTCGTTTACTTCATAAATGACGTCTTGTCTATGTTTATTGATCTGAGCTTCAATGATCTGCTTCGTCTTTTTCAATTGTTAATGATCAAAGATAAGCAGCTCTTTCATTTGAATGACAATATCATCTGCTTTTCTAGCTTCAAGACGTTCAGAATTGTTTTGTAGTCAGTCGTATCTGAATTGAAACTCATTCGTAAGTGAAAACTCTTATTGAAGTAGAACGAAGTCATTGAGATGATTGAGAAGATATTGAAATTCTCGCTGAATTCTATCATTGATAGTCATTTTGTTCAATCATTCTGCATGTAATTACAGTAAATTCTAAGTTTGCATTCAATGTCTTGATTGACTCACTCTGATTAATCATTGATCTCAGAATGATAGATTGTTGATAGACTAGTCGTGATTTTTAGTCACTTGCAAAGACTCTGTCACATTGTTGATATAAACTGAGAATCTCTGTTTGAAACAATGAAACTGAGTAGATCATGAAGTTGATAGACATTTCATAGCATGATTCAAACCGTTTCTTCGACTGAAATGTCTTCGTCTTCTCAATGACAGAGAACATAATGATATTTCTTGATGAGTTGACATATGATTGTGCAAATGATGTTATAATCTTCTGATAGAAATAACTCAGTGATGAAGTTCATAGCTATATTCTTTCAACGTTTCTGTGAAATCGAAAGAGAATGAAGAAGTTCATTGATGCTATCTTTAAATGTCTTGCTTTGTTGACAGACATGACAGTTTCAAATGTAACATCTAATCATTGCTTGATGATCTGATCAATAGTAGAAACATTGAACTAGATCAATAATTCTTCAATTGCCAGAGTGAGAGATGAAAGACTGATCATGAATTTTCTTTAGCAATTTCGTATGTATATTCTCAGAAACTCATAGTAGATCTTCTCTGAACAGAACGTTGTCAACGATCTCGCAGTGCTTCAATTCAGTGCTATGTAGCTTGAGCTTGTTTTTACTTATAGCTTGTTTATACTCATTGCAAAGCTCATTCATCTTGTTGACATCTTTTACTCGCTGATAGAGATCAATCTCAGATTCAATAGCTAGAATATTTATTCTATCGAGTGTCAGAATGATCTGATAACGATCTTCAGTACGCTGAGTTGATTCAGAAACGTCGATTAGAGACATTCTTGTTACGATTCTAGCCTTCGTCTATTCTTCGCCTAGCCTTCGCTCAGCCTTCGCTCAGCCTTCGCCCAGCCTTCGCCTAGCCTTCGCCTAGTCTTCGCCTGACGTCAACCCTATCGGGCCTAGCACAGAGCTAGGGCACACTCATATAACAGCGAGTTCTTTTCTGTAGATACTTTTCTTCCTTAGTATTTATCTATTAGTTAAATGACATTCATATGACTCGCTCTATGCCGATCTCTAACATTAGATAAATACTCATCAATTCTACTATCGACGTGTAGACGATACGAAACAATCTACTTCGTTTGTTCAGAAATTCGCAAGGAATTCTTCGAATTTGTATCACTTTTTATTCGCAAGGAATTCTTTGAATATTTAAATGAGCTAAGAACAGTCGCTCATAGAATCAACGATAAAGAATCTTCGTTGGTTGCTTGAGAATCAACCCGAGCTCGTGAATCAGGCGAGTCAAAACAATCTGTGCCGTTCGATCAGGTTAGTGAGCCTGCTTCAAAGGCACGATCCGAACCGACCTCTTCGATGAGCAAGTCGGCTAGTGAGCCTGCTTCAAAGGCGCTGTCAATGCGATGATCTACCTACTCACATCGCTCTATCAATCAGCGAACCGGCCTACCTTGTGTTCCTGTGTCAACTAGTGAGTCTGCTACAAAGGCGCGATCCGAACCGATCTCTTCAATGAGCCAGTCGATTCCCTTCTAGTGAGCCTGCTTCAATGGCACGTCCGATAGTGAGCCTGCTACAAAGGCATCTTTCGTCAATGCGATGATCTACAAGCACATCGCTCTACCAATCAGCGAACCGGCCTACCTTGTGTTCCTGTATCAACTAGTGAGCCTGCTACAAGGACAGATAACGATTGACCTCGTCGACAGAGCCAGTCACCCGATAGTTAGCCTGCTTGAACGGCACTCGAAGTGAGCCTGCTACAAAGACAGACAACGATTGATCTCTTGATTGAGTCGGTCAACGAACGAAACAAGCTCTACTATGTAGTAGACCTGAACCAGAAGTGAGCCTGCTTCAATGGCGCTATTCGAACCGACCTCTTCGATGAGCTAGTCGGCTAGTGAGCCTGCTTCAATGGCCGTCCTTTCCCTCTCATAGTGAGCCTGCTACAAAAGGCCGTCATCCTATCTCTCTATTTCTACCTAGTGAGCCGGCTACAATATGGTACAACGCTGACGGCGATGAATTTATGAACGCTCAATAGATGGTTGACGACTTTCATACCAAATATTCAAGAAAAGCGCGCTAAGGAATAACATTCATGCGGACATGAATAGTCAAGGGGGGAGGGTAATGTTACGATCCTAGCCTTCGTCTATTCTTCGCCTAGCCTTCGCTCAGCCTTCGCTCAGCCTTCGCCCAGCCTTCGCCTAGCCTTCGCCTAGCCTTCGCCTGGCGCCAACCCTATCGAGCCTAGCACAGGGCTAGGGCACACTCATATAACAGCGAGTTCTTTTCTGTAGATACTTTTCTTTCTTAGTATTTATCTATTAGTTATATGACACTCATATGACTCGCTCTATGTCGACCTCTAACAATTCTGATTAAAGCATCAACTTTAATGTTCATTTTGCCTGATCGAAAAATGATCTGAAAGTTAAACTCGAATAGAATGTCTAGATAATTGACTTGACATTGAGTTAACTGTTTGTTTTTCATGAAGATCTTCAAAGTCTGATGATCGATGAACATTTGAATGAGTAACTCAATGCATTCAAGCTTGAGTCTTCAGTGTTCAAAACATTAAATAATGATCAGCAGTTTCTTGTCATAGATGTGATAATTGCATTCAGCGAGAATCATGCTCTTGCTGTAGAAAGCTATCGAGTGAAGAACATTCTCATCATCATACTGAGATAGTATTTCATCTTTGACGTAGTCAGATGCATCAATTTTCAGAATAGTCTGTCGTTTTGAATCAAAGTGTCGTAGAACTGAGATCAAGCTGATCTGTTTCTTTAGATCATCAAAAGCTTGAACACAGACTTTGTTTCAAACAAAAGACATGTTTTTTCTAGTCAGCTGAGTGAATGATTTAACTAGCTTCGAGAAGTTCTTAATGAAACGACGATAGAAGTTAACAAATCTCACGAAGCTCTGAACTTCTTTTAGATTGATCAACGTAGTTCAGTTGACTATGACTTTCACTTTGATAGAATTCATATGAAGATCTTGTTCTGATACTATGACTTTTAAGAAGATGATTTCTTCTACATTAAACTTGCACTTTTGAATATTCATTTGTAGATCAGCTTCTCGTAAGCGATTCAATATCATTTTGACATGTTGTTTATGTTCTTGTTGAGTTTTGCTGTAGATCAGAATATCGTCTAGATAGACTTGACAAAAGTCATTTAGAAAGTCTCATAAAACATCATTCATATACTGCTGAAATGAGACTGAATCATTAGTAAGTTCAAAGAATAAAATCTTTGATTTGTATGCTTCTAAAACGATAATAAAGATAGTATAGTTCTCACTATCAGAATGCATTCATAGTTTGTTGAACATCGAAATGATATTCAATCGAGTCAGATGCTTGCAATCAACTATTTTTTCAATCATCTCATCTATCAAAGATAGAGAATAACAATTTCTTTTGATAATAGCATTGAGCTTTCAATAGTCAACGCAGAATTATAGATCTTCATTTGCTTTTAGAGCGAACAGAATAAATGAGAAATACGAAGCTTTGCTAGAAGTTATAAATTCTTTGAAAAGATTCTCATTCAGATATTTCTTTACTTTCTGAAGCTTGTAGAAAAACATTCAATATGCTCGACAGCAAGATGATGTTACGTCACTAGTAAGCTCTATCTTATGATCATATGAACGATGAGACGATAGCTTGTCTGCTTGAGCTTGATCAAAGACATCTAGTTCACATTGAGTATTGTAGACGGTTTTTCTATCGATGTCTTCAATGAACATAGCAAAAACCTCGATCTTATTCTTCTTTTTTCGTTTTATTAGTGCTTGAAAAGAGATGACGTCTATGTTTTGAATCGAAAATGACTCTTTCTGAATGATTGAAACAGAGCGCTTGAGAATCTTTGAAGCATTGCTATGAGTCGCTGAAGAGATGAGAGTTGATCGCGATCAACTTGAGTGCTTCGTATTTGACGAGATCAAAAAAATCGAAATAGAAATATTTAATTGATCAGAGAATACGATAGTATCATGTCTCATGTTCAATAATATTTCATTTTTGTTCATTCAGAGTTTGCTCAATATAGCTTTATGATGCTCGATATCAGCTATCAACATTGACACAGTCAATTTCTTATGACTTTTGATCATGAGATTGAGTAAAATCTTATGAGTAATAGTCTTTCTAACTAACTTCTCATCATAGTCTCGTATTAACTTTTCTTTGACTAGTGATATAAATTGAATTTCAAGTTTCTTGCATACTTTATCAACTAGTTTGATATGTATCAGCATGTAGACGACGAAATCACTGTTTATCAAGAATCAAAGATTGAAAGATTTGTTCTGAAAGATGAGAAATGCATTGATCAGAAAAGACTTTTCAAAGTAGTTTTCTTTCGATAGAACTTCAATTTGACTGCACAAAGATATGATCTTTATCTCTTTGATGATTCTGAAAGAGATAACTAGTTTTTTGAATCTGAATCTGAATCTGAATTCAAATGATTGAACTCGTCATCTTCTAAGACATTAACTCTAGATTGATCAGAGCACTCTCTAGAAGTATGATCTGATTTGTGACAGATGAAACAAATTTCAGCTTGTAGATCAATGTCTTTGACGTTAGTTAAAATCGCGTTGCACGACTTTGAATGATCGACGAATGTAATAACTTTGATCTTTCTATAGAAAGTTCTTGATACTTCGTCAGCAAAGATGACTTGCTTTCTGATCTTGATCATCGATTTCTTTTCTTTGATGTCATTCATGACTCAATGCTCATTGTTTAAATGAATCAAATAGTTACGAATTTCGTTCAGAGATTCTGACTGAATCAATTGACTACTTCAAGCTGCACGAAAATGATAAACTATCTTGTCTTGTAAATCGAGAATCAATTGCTTTTCATGATACTCTAGATAGAAGAACAGACGTTGAAACATCGAATAGAAGTCGCTGAATTTGCTCTTTTCTTGAGAAAAATTAGCATACTTTCTTCGAAAGTTTATCTCTTTGTCAGAATCATTGTATAGCTGAGCAAGTTCATTTAATAGATCATTGATTGTTGAATAAGAGTTCAATGAATCTCGCTGACGTCTAACTAGAATGACTTTGACTGCGTCTTCGCTGATTCGAAAATGAATGTAGACTAGTATAGCTCTGTCATTGTTGAAATGATTGACGTTAATTTCTAGCTTGTCACGAATCTTTTCTTGTCAATCATTTCAGATAGATTCTTTTTCATCAGTAAACAAAGATGAATTTGAAAGCTTCTGAAATCACTTGCTGAATGTGAAAAGAATGAAAGTCGATGAAGTGACATCTCTAGTCACTCGCAGTTGATGTTGTGCTTCAATCAATTTGTTCTGAAGTGTCTGATTCAATTGATTCAATCATTTCTTTGCTTAATCAATTTCTTCAAAACGAGTCTTTCATATTTGTTCGTTTAATATCTTGTCAAATAGCTCACAAGCTTTCACATCTAGATCTCGTTGAGTTCAAAGACTGTTTAAATCTTCTAGAAACATTTCTGAGTTTTGTTTGACTCAATATTGTAGTTGCTTTACATTTTTTATATTTCAGAGAGTAGAAGCTTTCAGAAATTTATTGAAAGTCTGAAAGTGAGACAAAGATTGACGACGTTTTCGTACGAAGTCAATTCTAAGATATTTCAATATGCAAGATGATAGCTTTGAATAAATGACTAAATCTGAAGTGACAGAAGAATAGAGACTTTGATAACTCTTGAATAAATTTTTCACAGATGATCAAGTCATAGCGAAGAATTGATGATTGAGCGAAGAGCGATGCTTGACAGTATGAGATGAGATCATTGTTCTAGTGTTTTAGTCTTCAGAAAAGAGTGTTGCTGATTTGAGAGAGTTTTTTGTGATTCTCAAGCAATCAATGAAGATTCTTTATCGTTGATTCTATTAATTGATTTGAACTGATGCTACTGACTGAGTCATAGATTCTCTAGCAATCACATGATCATATGTTCTCATTGATTTTATTGATTTCTTGATGTTGTTCTGTCTTTTGATGTCATTGATCATCAGATACACAAATTTCTTTATACTCATTTCGTTATCAGTTGAGTGAATTTGAATGAGTATAAAGATCAGTATCATGTGATTAACGAATTCTTAAAGTAATGTTGAAATCATGTCTAGAAACTAATCAGAGTGCATGCGTGACTAGAATGTTTGATTTATAGAGATAGCTATAACTAAGACTTTAAGAATACAGAAGAAAGAAGATACAAAAGACAAAAAGAACACACTTTATATAGTAGTTATTCAGATCAATGCTAGTCTCAAAGAGAACGTGTTGATACACAAGAAAGATGTTGATTTGAAAGATGTTTGTGACACAAAGAAATGTGTTTGTCATAGACATCTGTTAATTACTCGTAACACAAAGAAGTGTGTTTGTCTAGAAGATAATAGAAGCTGATTAGAATATGTCAGAAAAGAAAAAAGATGCTGAGTCATATCTGAGTTAAACCTGAGTCAGATTTAAGTCAGATCTTGACTAAATCTTGATTAACTTTAATCAATTCTGATGCATTCGTAACAATATGATTGATGCAAGAGTAACTGAGTTGTCTTTTCTCTGTCAAAAATATTCAGAAAGTCATGATAAACTATTAAAAGCTTCTTCTTCAGTTTCTTTAATGACATGACAAAGATCATTTCATTCAGTTTCGCTGAATCTTTGATCAAGCTAAGCATCTTGTTGATTTCACTAATGATCAATGTAAAGATCTTGACATTCTTCTTCTTGACTAAAGTTTGATAAGTAACGACTTTGATCATGATAATATTGATGAACTCTTTCTTCTTCAATGACTGAATGAGTTCATGTTGATTGAGATCAACTTAAGTGCTTTGCTTTCATATGAAAGCTGATTTAATGAATTGATTTACTGATTTTGAATTTGTAGTTCGCTTTAAGATGATCATTGACATAGATTTCAAGTTCTTTCATTTCATTTTGCAGATCTCACTTGATTCAAGTTAATGAAATGCTGATTGACTGCTTGTTTTCAAAATGATAAGTTTCAAGATTCAAATATTTAATGAAGATATTAATCAATCATTTGCAGAATCTATCAAAATTTGATTTCTTTTCAATCAAAGATTGTTAATGATTATCTTGTGCTGATCTAGACGAGTTATTAATAGAAACATCATTTCATTCTTATGTTCTTGTATAGTGACTGAGATATACAGAGCATGTGTAATAGATCTTCAATCGAGAGTTTTGTCATATGAATGAATCAACTTCAATTTGAACAGTGAAATTGATTGAATATCAAAGCGTTCACATAGCTTTGAAATCAATGAATCATTTATGAACGTCATGTCAATGACTTTGATGTTTATCAGAGCAAGAGATCGAAATATCTTTTTTAAACTATTCAAGATGATGTTCACAATAAATGATTTGAAATCAAACGAGTCATCAAGCATATTGATGAAGCAAGATATGAGCATGTCGCTCTTAATCACTACTTTGACGAAAGCAGATCATTTTTCGAATTCGCTGCGATTTCATGCATCTGAGCTGATTCAAGACAGTTGCATGCTCTATGTTTTAACTTCTTGCATTTGAAGCAGAGTTTTTTTTTAAACAACTTCTTTCTAGCAAAGTCAACGTTTGATATTCTGAATTTCTTTCATGCAAAGATTGAAGCTGAGATCACAATAATGATCATCATCAAAATGTCAGCGATAAAGTGAGCGACTTGAATCATTGATGTCTTGAGAGCTGATTGAGCATTCAATTTCGTCAATCGAATGTTGACTTGCATGCAAATGTCGACGAATTCGTTCAAATTCATAGTTCGTTTGTTGATCATGACTCGCTGAAGATTTGAACTAATTTTATGCTGAAGATTATTTAATAAAATTTCGTTATTGTATTCTAGTTTTGCACTAAGTTTCTGAAATTTCATTCAAAATTCATGAAAGAAGATCTTGTTTTGATACAGCTTCAAGAACTGTTGTTGAGTCGTGTGATGTTGATTGAAATCATCGTACATTTTATTTATGATCGACAGTATCTCTTCTGCTTTAAGAAATGAGTTCATGATTGTGTCTTTTATTCTGAATGCTATGTGTTTGATCATTGTTTTACTGACTCGACTTTTCACATATGCAATCTTCATTTCTTTGATAGAAAAATGATTCTTGTTCATCTTCAGCTTGTTTCACATTTAAGACAATCAATTATTCACATTCTGTCTTGAATCTTCAAACAGAAATGAGTCAGATAGCTTGATTGATCTCGAAAATTGATCTTTTGAAATCAAAGTGCTTAGTCGACTTGATGTCGCTTCTAGATAATGTATAATCACGTTCTTTTTCTTCATCTCTTTCTGTAAACATGTTCAAACAGCATTCAAAGTTGTCTGTGTAACTTTCAACTTAATGTTGATAGCTTTCAATTCAATGTTGATCTTGTTGACATCATTCAACATCTGAATCATGTCATTGTGAGTCTCGATTTCAATGTCATGCTGATAAATCATATATTTGATAAAGATGATGAGATCATCTGCTTTGTCATTTAATATTCAAGCATTCAACTTCTTCTTGATGTTGATCTTGATCACTTTGAGATCAAAAGATCACTTCTTTGTGTTTTTTTCTTCAACGTTCAATCTCATATTCATGTCTTCTGATGTTGCTCAATTCTGTGATAGAAGTGATTCTCTTCTAGCATTTTGAAGATCATAGCGAGTAATGCTCACTGATTTTGATTCTGATTCTAATTCTGTGCTTCTAGTCATTGTGTGAGTAGAAAATTGCTGATCGAGATTTAACTGAAATTTCTGATTTCAGTTCTAGAACAACATGTTCATGTTCTTCTGTTCTTCTGTTCTGACGACGAGTTCAGTAAAGAGTTAGTCTAGAGCAACGCATTCATGTTCTTCTGTTCTTCTGTTCTAGAAATTTCTTGATTTCTAACGAGTTTTCTGAACTCAATTTTCGAGTTTCAATTCTGATTTGAATGATGTAGCTTGTTTTTATATCATCTACACGTTGATAGCAAGATTGATGAGCTTTGAACTAATATTATGAGTCTGCATAGAGCGAATCATATGAGTGTATTCTAACTAGAAGTTCAAAGCTAAAGTAGAAAGAAGATGCAACACGACGTGAGTTTTACTCATGAAGACACGCTAGGTCGCTAGCGTGTCAACAACAGCTCTATTCACAGCTCTATACTAGTCTATGTTAGGCTAATCAGACTAATCAGGAGTAACAGAGATGCATGCTTGCAACAACAGTAGAATAGAAATTCGCATGTATGATGAGATTCATAGTCATTCATTACGAGTAGTCTTCATGCATCTCGTTGATATTGTTGACTGTAGTGATTAAAATGTTTAATTCACTGCAATGATATTCAGTCATTTGAATAGTCTGTATTCAATGTAGTGAAAATTATCTCGTCATTGATATCGTTGTTGAAATGAAAGAACAATAGATTGACTCTCTGAAGAATGAGCATTGATGAAATATCTTTGTCAGTATCGTTAATACACTCAATGATGATACAGAATTCTCTGTTATCTGAGTTCAACATGTATATTCTTCGTACTGAATCTACTGTAATGATTCAGTCAGAGCGTGCAATGCTCATACGATATTCAATTTCATTGAAATTTCATGTATTCTTCTTTGTCATGTCGTATTGCTTAATCATCTCATCATAAGCATCAAAATGACTCTTCAGAAGCTTCTCATTATGTGCATTCTTTCGTGCAGCTGTCAAAGACTTTCGTTTAGCTTTATGAAGATTCGATTGATGATCTAGTCATCGCTTGACTCATTTGAAATCTAATGACGCTCAGAGACTATTCTGACGCAGTAGAAGATTATCAGCTGATTCAATCAGATTCAGCCGTGCTGATAGATTCAATTCGTTCAATCTCTTTATGTATGTATGCAAAGCTAACTTCTGATCAGGTTTTAAAGCTCTGTTATGCAGTTCTTGTACTGCTGATGCTGATGAATGATCTTTCAGTCTGAATCGTAGTCTTTGCATCGAAACATCAAATTCGCGCGCAATTTCGGCTCGATTAGGATTGTCACGCGTGTTTATGGCGTCAATAGCCTTCTGAATGCGACCCTCGATGATAGCGTAAGTAGCAGCCATGTGGTTGAAAGTTGGTGGATTTTTGAAGGTGGTAGGTCAAATATTGTCAGGACCGTGCCTAGATGATACAACCAATGGAGGTCAGGGTTGATAGTGCTTGATCTTTAGAGGTAGCTATAACTGAATATTAAGAATACAGAAGAAGGTTGGTACAAAAGCTTCTATTT
>JAABUY010004023.1_pt1 | contig 15718 bp, 17 predicted proteins | sample 5560271 | NCBI WGS metagenome assembly JAABUY01 (sample SAMN10711886, study PRJNA513374) | rock metagenome | isolation source: Antarctica rocks | place: Antarctica: Victoria Land, University Valley
GCCTTCAACATCCTCAAGGCAAACCAGACCGACACGCTCAGTCAGGACCGCTACCGCGCCGGTCTCGCAGGCATCAAGAACCTGCTCTCACTCACCGCCATTCGTAAGCGTTGAACAGCCCTGGATGAGCGGCGGAAGCTGCATCGGGCCGGGAAGCTGGGCCGCCATCCCCCGCACCGTCCGGCACCAAACTTCGACATCCTCCTGGTATTCCATCTGCAGCTCGGGGCCGCAGCACCGCTCCATGGCGTTCAGCTGCAACAGCACTGGCCCGGTCCAATGGCGCGTTTGCAGCGCCAGCCCGGTGCTCAACCCCTCGTTCGCCCATGGCCCGCCCCGCAAGTAGCGGTGAACCCACTCGTCCAAGCGCCCGGCTTCGGCCGCGGCCCGGCACCCTGCAACGTCAAACATCACGGCGCACGACTGCTGCTGCGTTTGAACTTGTGGGCAAAATCATGACGTCGTCGTGCCGCTCCCCGCCGACGCCAGATCGTCCTTTATCACGGGCGACCAAAATGGGGGCAGGGCCAAGTTGCAGTTTTGGAGCAAACGTTGTATCTTACCGCCATCTTACACGGGTGCGAGTATGGCCATCACCAACCTCACGACTACCATATCGACCAAAGGGCAGGTCATCCTGCCTAAAGCCATTCGAGAGCAACTGCACTGGGACGCTGGAACCCGACTGGCTGTCGAACACACCAATGAGGGCGTGCTCCTCAAATCTTTGACGACCACCTTCGCGCCGACCCGACTGGAGGATGTTGCCGGCAGCCTCTCATACACAGGCCAGCCAAAGTCAGTGGAGCAGATGGACGCAGGAATTGTCGCGGAAACCAGGCGCCGGCATGCGAGCGGTCGATACTAACATCATCGTCCGCTACCTGACCGGCGATGACCCAGCTCAGGCGGACAAGGTTCGCGCTTTATTCAGCCAAGAGCAAATCTTTGTGCCACGGACCGTCCTGTTAGAGGTGGAGTGGGTGCTGCGCGGCGTCTACGAAATCCCGTCGGAGCGGATCATCCCTGCACTTCGCGCGCTTGCCGGTCTCCCAAGCGTCTCGGTCGAGGACGCTACCTTGGTCGCAAAGGCGATGGACTGGGCCGACGCGGGCATGGACTTCGCTGATGCGCTTCACCTAGCGGCGTCTACCGACTGCGAGAGCTTTCTCACCTTCGACAAGCGATTTGCGCGCTCAGGGACGCGCCTCGCCGGCTTCCCGGTCTCTGCGCCTTGAGGAGATATTCGGTAAAAAACTCTACCCTTTATCTGTCACCGGCGGAGCTTGGCCGGGAGCGGACGATCCGGTTTAGAGCTCTCGAAAGGGGTAAGCGGACCTTCGTTGTCATCAGCAGGGTGGCGGCTCCCAACCTCAATAGCGGTCCTAGGTAAATTACCTTAAGCAGTTTCTCGGATCACGCGAGGGCCAGCATTGAACGGGCAAGTCGTCGCCACCGCGAAAGACGGTGAACATCGCTTTTCCAAAATGTCTGTTGCCGAGATACGTGTAGTCGCTGGATTGGGCTTAGTGTCGGTCCGATATCATTATGTTGCATGACAGAGCTTTCGCAGCATCATGCGAATGGATGCCCAGCGCACGAATGCCAAGGCAGAACGGTTCAGGCACTCCCAATCCTTGGCCAGTCTACGGCAGCGGTTGAGCCAGCCGATGGTTCGCTCAACGATCCAGCGCCTCGGGAGGACGACGAAGCCTTTGCCTGCGTCGGACCGTTTGACGATCTCCAAGTCGACGCTCCTGACGACGGCGTGCAAGGCCTCCTGAAACTGTGGTCCTTGGTAGCCGCCATCGGCGTATAGCTTCAGCAAGAAGGGATACAGACCAAACAGGGTCGCCATCACCAGCATGCCGCCGTCGCGGTCCTGGACGGCCGCCGAGTGGACAACGGCGTGCAGCACCAGGCCCTGCGTGTCTACCAGGAGGTGGCGTTTCTTACCTCCGCAGCCATTCCACCCGCTGCGCAGGCGGAACCTTCGGCTGCTCCGCCTTTGATCTTTTTCCCTGCGTCAAAGCCGTGGGGATCGATGCGCCGCCCCCTTTTTCAACGCTCTTGACGCTCTGAGTGTCGATGATTGCGCCAGTCGGACTGGCGTCTCGCCCGGCCTGCTCTCGGCATTTCACGTAAAGAGAATGGTGGATGCGATCCAGTGTGCCGTCGTAGTCCCACAAGGAGAAGTAGCCGTTGACCGTGCTGCGGGGCGGGAGATCCTTTGGGATCGCCCGCCACTGGCATCCGGTGCTCAGCACATACGTCAGGCCGTTGACCGCCTCACGAAGATCAACGGTTCGCTTGCCGCCGCCGCGCTTTGCGCCTGGAATGATCGGCTCGATCAGCGTCCATTCCTCGTCGGTCAGGTCACTGGGATAGCGCAGCTTGCTACGGTCGTAGCGGCTGCGGTTCTCGTTCGTCCACATCGGCGGCATCCTGCAAATCGAGCCATGTCATGGAGCCACAACCTACTCCAATACCGCAAGATGTCTTCGGACCGACACTCAGGAACAAGATGGTCAGTCGTCATGACCGCTACATGCCGCCCATTTTCGTTTCGGAAAGACGTGGTAACGCTCGGTGCAACTAGTTTTCGCCGTCTAGACCAGTTTCACAGCAGCCTATCGTCCGCTTGTCAAACTGTTCGCACGTCCGTAGGTCCGGACACATGATCACTCGCAGCGAACTCCTGATGCTCGGCATCTCGGCCGGCGTCACCGGCGGCATCACCGGCGGGCTGCTGCTCGGCCTCGGCCTGGCGCTGATCGGTCAGGGCGCCAACATCGGCCTGCTGCTCATCGTCCCGGCGGGACCCGCCAGCGCGCTGATCGGCTGGATCATGGCGCGCAAGCTGGCCCGGAAGCTCCAGCAGGCCTAGCGACGCCAACAGGTCGGCCGCCGCCGCACCACGGGGAACCGCCAGGATCGTCTGCGGGCGGCTCGCCAGCACCACGCTGACCGACCGCTTCGGGCACAGGCCCAGGCACCGCGTCTCGACCACCCGCGCGGCAGTGCGGGCGCCGGCGGCGCGCAATGCATGGCGAAGCTCCTTATCGAGCGGCTGCTTGCCCTTGCGGCCGAAGCCGCCGTCGAGCTTGTCGCCGCATTTCCCGCAGACGAGCACCAAGTCGCGCCAGCCGGTCGGGGTTCGTTCGAGGTGTGCTGCCTTGCCCATGGCCGGACGAACGAGCGATGGCGGCGGCAGGTTGCCGGGTCAGGCGACCCGCTCGGCGCGGAAACTCGCGGGATGAGCAGTTGAACCACGAACTCAGCGCCGCTTACGTGCAAGCGCATTTATTTTCGAAATGCTACATAATACAAAACGCGACCAGATGTCCGTTTCGTAGACGAAGCTAACCGCTGTGGGACGATGTCATCTTCATTGCGCTTACGTTTTAAGTAGTCGAGTCCCTGTTTGATCTTTCTATGCAGAGCCCAGTTTCGCCGTTAAGGAGATTAACTATACAGTTTATCTCCAGGGGTGAGCGATGACGACGCCAGCCATCCATAGACTTAAGGCGGTCGCACGCTGCCTGCCGATTGTCTTGGCGTTGTTGGTGCCCGCGGCGGCTCTCGCCCAGGCTCCCAATTGCCGGCAGTTCTCTCCCGGCCGGCCGCCCACCCTGGCGAACGCCAAGCTGGCGCAGCGCACCACGCTGCTGTGCAACAACGCCTATGCGGCGCTCGCCTCCGGCGTCACCCACGGCACGCTGTGGTCGGCCGAGCACCCGACCGCAACCAGCCTCGCCGCGGCGCGCGCGACGCCGCGCCAGGGGCAGTTCTACCCCGACGACCGCCTGCCGCCGGGCGATCAGGCGCAGATCGCCGACTACCGCCGGTCCGGCTACGACCGCGGCCACATGACTCCGTCCGGCGACATGCCCGACGAGGACGCGCAGCAGCAGAGCTTTTCGCTGGCCAACGTGGTGCCACAGACGGCGGCGCTGAACCGCGGCATCTGGGTCGGCATCGAGAGCGCGGTGCGCCACCTCGCCAGCCGCGAAGGCGAACTCTACCTGGTCACCGGCCCGGCATTCCAGGGCGGACAGCTGCAGTCGATCGGGTCAAGCGGCGTGCTGGTGCCGTCCGTGACGTGGAAGGCGGTATACGATCCACGGGCTGGCGGCGCCGGAGCCTATGTGTGCGAGAACACGGCGACGCCGGCCTGCGAGGTGGTCTCCGTCGCGGCGCTGGCCCAGGTGGTGGGCATCGACCCGTTCCCGTCGCTGCCGGCCAACGTCAAGGAGCAGGCGATGGTGCTGCCCTCGCCGGAGAAAAGCCGCTATGCTGCGGCGCAGCGCCGCGCGCCACGTCCGGCACAGCTGGCCCAGGCGCCTGGATCGTAGGAGCACGATGGTCAAGCTGGTCCCGTTCGCCGACGACACCGCCTCGATCTCGATTGCCGAGCTGACGGTCGAGAACGGCACCGACCGAATTGTGCTGTATGGCTCGCTCGACATCACCCTAGACAAGCAGGGGCTGGCGCACGCTCGGGCGTTGCAGACCGTGCTCACGCAGGCGATCGGGCATCTCGAGGCGGAAAAGCACCTGCCGGACGCCGTGCCGCCGCCTGCCGCGCCAAAGACCGTCGCCAACCCATTCACCTGACGCCGAACATTCGGAGTTCAGCATGACGTTCGACCTGGTGGTGCGCGGCGGCACGGTGGTCACCGGGACCGACACGGTGCGCGCCGACATCGGCATCCGCGACGGCCGCATCGCCGCTGTGGCGGACCGGCTCGACGGCGACAGCACGCTGGATGCCGGCGGCCTGCTGGTGCTGCCGGGCGGCGTCGACACGCATTGCCACATCGAGCAGCTGCAATCGGCCAACGGCGCCGCCGACGAGGAGACCTGGGAAAGCGGCAGCCGGTCGTGCCTGGCCGGCGGCACCACCTCCGTCGTGACCTTCTCGACCCAGTTCAAGGGCGGCGGCATCCTGGAGCCGCTCGCCGAGTACCGCCGCCGGGCGGAGCGGTCGATGGTCGACTACAGTTTCCACCAGATCATCGCCGACGCCAGCGACGAGGTGATCTGGAAGCAGATCCCGGAGGTGGTGGCGTCCGGCGTCCGCAGCCTGAAGGTGTTCCTGACCTACGATTCGATGCGGCTCGACGACCGCGCCTTCCTGCGCGTGCTGGCGGCGGCGCGACGGGCGGGCGCGCTGGTGACGGTGCACTGCGAGAACTACGAGGCGATCCGCTGGCGCACCGAGGCGCTGCTCGCCGCCGGCCGCACCGCGCCGGAATACCATGCGTGGAGCCGCCCGCGGATGGTCGAGCGCGAGGCAACGCACCGCGCCATCGCCCTGGCCGAGCTGGTCGACCAGCCGATCCAGGTGTTCCACGTCAGCTGCGCCGAGGTCGCCGCCGAGATCGCCGCCGCCCAGGCGCGCGGGCTGAAGGTGTGGGGCGAGAGCTGCCCGCAGTACTTCACGCTGACCGCGGCCGACATGGCGCGGCCGGGCTTCGAGGGCGCCAAGTTCATGTGCAGCCCCTCGCCGCGCGACGTCGCCGACCACGACGCGATGTGGGACACAATGCGGGCAGGCACGCTCGACGTCGTCAGCTCGGACCATAGCGGCTGGCGCTACGACGGCGGCAGCGGCAAGCGGGTGAACGGCGACGATAGCTCGTTCCGCGACATCCCCAACGGCGTGCCGGGACTGGCGGCGCGGCTGGCGGTCGTCTTCAGCGAGGGGGTGTCGAAGGGCCGCATCGACCTCAACCACTTCGTGCGGCTGGTCGCCACCAACCCAGCCAAGCTGTTCGGCCTGTACCCGCGCAAGGGCAGCATTACCGTCGGGTTCGACGCCGACCTGGTGTTGTGGGACCCGACCCGGAAGGTGACGCTAACCCAGGGCCTGATGCAGCACGCCATCGACTACACGCCATACGAGGGCCTGGAAGTTACCGGATGGCCGGTCGCGACGGTGCTGCGCGGCCAGATCGCGATGCGCGACGGCCGCGTGCAGGCCGAGCCCGGCAGCGGACGGTTCCTGGCGCGCGGGCCGTACGACATGATCCGGCCACGCGGCGTGCTTCCCAACGGCTTCGACGCCTCGGCGTACGCCTAGGCGTCAAGGCGGCCAGCTGCTGCCCGGGCCAGGGAAGCGCCACCACGCACCAGGCTTGCTGCCCCTCTCTATCCGGTGCAGTGCTTTGCCATGCAGCAAGCACGTTTCGAGGCCCTCGATGTCGCCGCCGAAGTCGCGGCAGCCCTTGCCGCCGGCCATCCGGTCGTAGCGCTCGAATCCACCATCGTCACCCACGGCATGCCCTACCCGGAGAACGCCGCCACCGCCAGGGCGGTCGAGCAGTCGGTGCGCGAAGCCGGCGCGGTGCCGGCGACGGTCGCGGTGATCGACGGGCGGTGCCGAATCGGCCTGGACGCCGCGACGCTGGACACGCTCGCGGCGTCGCGCGGCGTGCTGAAGGCCTCCAAGCGCGACCTCCCCGGGGTCGTCTTCCGCGGCCTGAGCGCCGGCACCACGGTCGCCGCCACCATGTTCCTCGCCGCGCGCGCCGGCATCGCGGTGTTCGCCACCGGCGGCATCGGCGGCGTGCATCGCGGCGCCGAGCACAGCTTCGACGTGTCCGCCGACCTGCTGGAGCTGGCCGCCTCGCCGGTGTGCGTGGTCTGCGCCGGGGCCAAGTCGCTGCTCGACATCCCCAAGACGCTGGAGGTGCTGGAGACCCACGGCGTCCCGGTGGTCGGCTACCGCACCGACCATTTCCCGGCGTTCTTCGCCCGCAGCAGCGGCGAGCCGGTCGACCTGCGCTGCGACACGCCGGACGCGGTGGCACGACTGATTGCCGCGCACCGGGCGCTCGGGCTGACTGGCGGCCTGCTGGTCGGCAACCCGATCCCCGACGAGCACGCGCTGGCGGGAGAAGCCACCGAGGCCGCCATCGCACAGGCCATTGCCGAATCGGTCACGGCGAAGATCGGCCGCAAGGCGCTGACCCCGTTCCTGCTCGGGCGCATCGTGGAGCTGACCGAGGGCCGCAGCCTCACGGCCAACATCGCGCTCATCGAGCACAATGCCCGCCTGGCGGCCGAAATCGCGGTGGCGCTGGCCAAGCTCGCTTGATCCTGGTCGTGGGCGACGTGATGAACGACGTCATCGTGCGCCCATCCGGCCCGCTGCGGCCCGGGACCGACTGCCCGGCCGAGATAAGCCAGTCCGGCGGCGGGTCTGGCGCCAACGTGGCGTGCTGGCTGGGGCGCCTTGGCATGCCGGTCCGCTTCGCCGGCCGGGTCGGAGCGGACTTCTCCGCGCAGACGGCGGCATTCGCCCGGCACGGCGTCCAAGCGCGGCTCGGGCACGACGATCGACCGACCGGAACCATCGTGGCGATGATCGCCGACGACGGCGAGCGCAGCTTCTACACCGACCGGGGAGCCAACCTGGGGCTCGGCCCGGCCGACCTGCCGACCGAGTTGCTGGGCGAGGTCCGCCTGCTGCACGTCTCCGGCTACTCCCTGTTCGAGCCGGGACCGCGCGCCGCCGCCTGCGACCTGATGGCTGCGGCGCGCCGGCGCGGGGTGGCGGTCAGCGTCGACGCGGGATCGAGCGCGTTCCTGCGCGCCGCTGGCCCCGAAGCGTTCCGGCGTTGGACCACGGGCAGCGAAATCTGCTTCGCCAACGTCGAGGAGGCGGCGATCCTGGCGGCGACGGACGCCGATTACGGCTGCCGGGTGGTCACCGCCGGGGCCGCCGGCGCTGCGGCCTGGCGTGGCGGCGAACACGCCGGCGTGCCGGGTGCGGCGGTCGCAGTGTGGGACACCACCGGCGCAGGCGACGCTTTCGCCGCCGGGTTTCTCGCAGCCTGGATGGAGCGGGCCGATCTTGCGTCCTGCCTGGCGGCGGCAGTCCGTTGCGGCGGCGTTGCGGTAGGGCTTGCCGGCGCCCGCCCGACCAACGACATCGAACTGCATTGAACGGAGTCGCCATGCCCGATTCTCTGCCGTCATTCCTGCACGGCGTCGAAGATCGCACCGCGATGCGCGCCCTGTACCGCGCGCCGGAAGCAGCGGCGCTGGGGCCGCTCCTGCAACTGGCGACGCTGCCGCCCGATCTGGCCTCCCGTGTCGAGGCCCGCGCCCGCGGGCTGGTGCAGGCGGCCCGGAAAGCGCACCGGCCGGGAGCCGACGTCACCGACTTCCTCAAGGAGTTCGGGCTGGGAACGCCGGAGGGCGTGGCGCTGCTGTGCCTCGCCGAGGCGCTGCTGCGTATCCCCGACGCCGCCACCGCCGACGCGCTGATCGACGACCGCATCACGCCGTCCGACTGGCACTCGCACCTGGGACAGGCCGACAGCCTCGCGGTCAACGCTTCAGCCTGGGCGTTCATGCTGACCGGGCGGGTGCTGGCGCTGGACGACCCGGAGCGGCGGGGCGTGCCGGGGGTGATCGGGCGCGTCGTGCAACGCATGGGCGAGCCGGTGATCCGCACCGCGCTGCGCCGGGGCATGCGGGTGCTGGCGCGCCAGTTCGTCATGGGCCGCACCATCGCCGAAGCGCTGTCCCGCTCGCTCGGCAGCGACGGGCGGCGCTGGCGGCACAGCTTCGACATGCTGGGCGAGGCCGCCCGCACCCGCGCCGACGCCGACCGCTACTTCGCCTCTTACCGCGACGCGATCTGTGCAGTGGGCGCGGTCGGCGGCGGGCCGGTGGCCGGACCCGGCGTGTCGGTCAAGCTGTCCGCGTTGCACCCGCGCTACGAGCCGTTGCAGGCGGCGCGGTGCGCGCCGGCCTTGGTCGCGGCGCTGACCGACTTGGCCGTCGCCGCGCGACAGGCCGATGTCGGCCTCACGATGGACGCCGAGGAAGCCGACCGGCTGGAGATCAGCCTCGACATCTTTGCAACCGTCATGGCCGACGAGCGGCTGGCCGGGTGGGACGGGCTTGGCCTGGCGATCCAGGGTTACCAAAAACGAGCGTTGCCGCTGGTCGACTGGGTGGCCGGCTTGGCGCGCCGCACCGGCCACCGCATCCCGACCCGGCTGGTGAAGGGCGCCTACTGGGACACCGAGATAAAGCACGCGCAGGTGCAGGGCCACGACGACTACCCGGTGTTCACCCGCAAGCTGGCCACCGACGTGTCGTGGATCGCCTGCGCGCGGCGGATGCTGGACCACGCCGACGCGATCCGCCCGGCGTTCGCGACGCACAACGCGCAGTCGCTGGCGACGGTCCTGGAACTGGCCGACGGCCGCGAGTTCGAGATGCAGCGGCTGCACGGCATGGGCGAGGCGCTGTACGACCGCCTGGTCGGACCCGCCTGCCCGGTGCGCGTTTATGCCCCGGTCGGCTCGCACGAGGACCTGTTGGCCTACCTGGTGCGCCGGCTGCTGGAGAACGGCGCCAACACCAGCTTCGTGCACCGCCTGGTCGATCCGGCGGTGCCGGAGGAGGCGATCGTCGCCGATCCCGCGCTGCGGCTGCGAGAAGTCGGCGCTTACCGCAACCCGCGCATCCCGTTGCCCGGCGCGCTGTACTCCGACCGTCGCAACACCGCCGGACTCGACCTGGCAGACCGCGCCGTGGCGCCCGGCGTGCTCGCCGCCATCCGCGCCGCGCCATCCCCGAAAGCGGCGCCCGGCGGCGGCAAGGCGCGGGAAATACGCGACCCGGCCGACCTGCGGCGGGTCGTGGGCGTCGCCTCGGACACCGCGCCAGGCGAACTGGAGGCGGCGCTGGCCACGCTGGACCGGGGCTGGCGCGCCTGGGACCGCGCCGGCGGCGAGTATCGCGCCACGATCCTGGAGCGGGCCGCCGACCTGATCGAGGCCGACCGCCCTGCCCTGCTGTTCCTGCTGGCGCGGGAGGCCGGGCGCACGCTGGCCGACGGCATCGCCGAAATCCGCGAGGCGGCCGATTTCTGCCGCTGGTACGCCGCCCGTGCCCGCGCCGACTTCGCCGGGCCGCGCGAGCTGGCGGGGCCGACCGGCGAGCGCAACACCTGGGCCTTGGGCGGCCGCGGCGTGTTCGCCGCCATCTCGCCGTGGAACTTCCCATTGGCGATCTTCGTGGGACAGGTCACGGCGGCGCTGGCGGCCGGCAACGCGGTCGTGGCCAAGCCCGCCGAGCAGACGCCGCTGATCGCCGCGCACGCCGTGGCGTTGCTGCACCAAGCCGGGGTGCCGGCCGACGCGCTGCGGCTGGTGCTGGGCGACGGCGAACTCGGCGGGGCGCTGGTGTCGCACCGCCTGATCGCCGGGGTCGCCTTCACCGGCGGCACCGGCACCGGCCGCGTCATCGCCCGCGCCCTGGCGGCGCGCGACGGCGCGATGATCCCGCTGATCGCCGAGACCGGCGGCGTCAACGCGATGCTGGTCGACAGCTCCGCCCTGCCGGAACAGGTGGTGGCCGATGCGCTGTCGGGCGCGTTCGGCTCGGCCGGGCAGCGCTGCTCGGCGCTGCGGCTGCTGTGCGTGCAGGATTCGGTGGCCGACCGCGTGCTCGACATGCTGCGCGGCGCGGCCGAGACGCTGGCGATCGGCGACCCGCTCGACCCCGCCACCGACATCGGCCCGGTGATCTCGATGGCGGCGCGCGACGGTCTGGCCCGGCAATGCGCTACCCGGGGCCGTGCGTTGTTCGAGTTGCCGCTCCCCGAGGCTGCCGCGCACGGCAGCTTCTTCGCGCCGCGCGCCTACCAACTGAACAGCGCCGCCGAGTTGACCACCGAGGTGTTCGGGCCGGTGCTGCACGTTGTCCGCTACGCCGGCAACCGCCTGCCGTCGTTGCTCGACGCCATCGACGCCACCGGGTTCGGCCTGACCCTGGGCGTTCATTCGCGGATCGAGAGCGTGCAGCGGCAGGTGGTCGAGCGGATGCGGGTCGGCAACGCTTACGTCAACCGCAACCAGATCGGCGCGGTGGTCGGCGTGCAGCCGTTCGGCGGGCGCGGCCTGTCCGGCACCGGCCCGAAAGCTGGCGGTCCGATCACGCTGTACCGCTTTGCCGAGGAACGGGCGCTCAGCGTCAACACCGCGGCGGCTGGCGGCAACGCCGCGTTGCTCTCGGCCGATGACGGATGATGGAAGCAGTCGAATGATCGGCGTCGATTGGGGCACCAGCAGTTTTCGAGCCTACCGCATCGACTCGCGCGACGCGATCGTCGGCCGCGTCGATGCGCCGCGCGGCATCCTGACGGTGGCCGAGGGAGGATTCCCAACCGCCTTGCGCGAGCTGGTCGGCCCCTGGCTCGCCGACGGCGAGTCGCGGATCGTCATGTGCGGCATGGTCGGCAGCCGCCAGGGCTGGCAGGAGGCGGCCTACCTGCCCTGCCCGGCCAGCGCGCAGGACATCGCGGCGGCATTGGTCGCGGTGCCGTTCGACGGCGCGCAGGCGCTGCTGACGCCCGGCCTGTCGGACCGCGACGCCGCCGGAGTGCCGGAGGTGATGCGCGGCGAGGAAACCCAGCTGGTCGGCATCCTGCCCGGAATGGGACCGGGCGGGCTGGCGTGCCTGCCTGGCAGCCACTCGAAATGGGCGCGCGTCGAGAGCGGCCGCATCGTCGGCTTCACGACGTTCCTCAGCGGCGAGGCGTTCGCCGCCATTCGCGGCGGCACCATCCTCGGCCGCATGATGCGCGACGCGCCGGACGATCCCCACGCCTTCGCGCGCGGGGTGGAGCGCTCCGGGCAGGCCGGGACCCTGCTGCACCACCTGTTCGGGGTACGCACGCTCGGGTTGTTCGGCGAATTGTCCGACACGGCGAGCGCCTCGTACCTTTCCGGCCTGCTGATCGGCGCCGAGGCACGCGCGGCCTTGGTTCCAGGCCGGCTGGTGCATCTGGTCGGCGCCGCCGCCTTGTGCGCCCGCTACGCCGCCGCGATCGGCATTTGCGGCGGCAGCGCTACGGTGGCAGAGGAGGATGCCGCGGCACGCGGCCTGACGTTGATCGCAAGGCATGCCCCATGGAAATGACGCTCGATCTCAAGGGCTGGCTGGCCCGCTCGCCGCTGATCGCCATCCTGCGCGGGGTCAAGCCCGATGAGGTGGTCGAGGTGGCCGAAGCGCTGGCGGCGCACGGCCTGGCCATCGTCGAGGTTCCACTGAACTCGCCCGACCCGTTCGAGAGCGTCCGGCGGCTGGTGCGTCAATTCGGCGACCGCCTGCTGATCGGCGCCGGCACGGTGATGACGGTGCAGCAGGTCGACCAGCTTGCCGAATCGGGCGGCCGGCTGGTGGTGACGCCGCACGCGGCGGATGCGGTGGTGCGCGCCGCCAAGCGCCACGGGATGATCGCCTGTCCCGGCATCGCCACCCCCACCGAGGCGTTCGCCATGCTGGCGGCCGGAGCCGACGGGCTGAAACTGTTCCCGGCCGAGGCCTCCAGCCCGGCCGCGTTGCGGGCGTTGCGGGCGGTGCTGCCGGCGGGAACGCTTACCATGCCGGTGGGCGGCATCGAGCCGGGCAACATGCAGCCCTGGCTCGAGGCGGGAGCTGTGGGCTTCGGCATCGGAGGATCGATCTTCCGTCCCGGCGACACGCCGCAAGTGGTCGGCGACAAAGCGGCGCGCCTGGTGGCGGCGCTGCCGCGGCGTTGAGCGACATCGAGATCCGGCCGCTCGCCGGCATGGACCGGGCCGCCCTGCTGGCGCTGAACAACGCCCATGCGGCCGAGCTGTCCTGGCTTGAACCGGAATGGCTCGACGTCATGTTCGGGCAGGCGAGTTATGGCTGCGGCGTGGGAGACGTGGCGGCGGCGCTGATCGCGTTCGACCAGGACAGCGCGTACCACGGCATGAACTTCGCCTGGTTCCGCGCCCGCTACCCGCGCTTCACGTACGTCGACCGCCTGGTGGTGGACCCGGCCTGGCGTGGCCGCGGCTTGGCCCAGGCGCTGTATGCCGACCTGTTCGCCCATGCGGTCGCGGCCGGGCACACGCTGGTCGGGTGCGAGGTCAACTCCGATCCGCCCAACCCGGCCAGCGACCGATTCCACGCGGCGCAAGGCTTCGAGCCGGTTGGCAGCGCCGCAATGGGAACCAAGACCGTACAATACCTGCTGCGCCGCCTGTAGCCGCCGCGCACTCGTTGCCCTGGCTGCGCGGGTGTGCGTAAACTCCTAGTTATAAGGGAGAATACGCAATATGGCGCAGGTTTCGGTCCGCAAGGTGGTCAAGGCGTACGAGACGTATCAGGCAGTCCACGGGATCGACCTCGACATCGCTGATGAGGAATTCGTGGTGCTGGTCGGCCCGTCCGGCTGCGGCAAGTCGACCACGCTGCGGATGATCGCCGGGCTGGAGGACATCACCTCCGGAGAAATCTGGATCGGCGGCGACATGGTCAACGACATGCCGCCGCGCGACCGCGACATCGCCATGGTGTTCCAGAATTACGCGCTGTACCCGCACATGACCGTCTACGACAACATGGCGTTCGGCCTGAAGCTGCGGAAGTTCCCCAAGCCGGAAATCCAGCAGCGGGTCAACAACGCCGCCCGCGTGCTCGACATCGAGCCGCTGCTGCTGCGCCGGCCGAAGGCGCTGTCGGGCGGCCAGCGGCAGCGCGTGGCGATGGGCCGCGCCATCGTTCGCAACCCCCGCGTGTTCCTGTTCGACGAGCCGCTGTCCAACCTCGACGCCAAGCTGCGCGTGCAGATGCGGACCGAGATCAAGAAGGTGCATCAAACCGTCCGCACCACCACCGTCTACGTGACCCACGACCAGGTCGAGGCGATGACGCTGGCCGACCGCGTGGTGGTGATGAACCAGGGCCGCATCGAGCAGGTCGGCCCGCCGCAGGAGTTGTACCACAACCCGCTGACCCGGTTCGTCGCCGGCTTCATCGGCAGCCCGTCGATGAACTTCATGGCGGCCCAGGTGTTCGACGACGGCGGCCTCAAGGTGCGGCTGTCGGATGGCCAGGTGCTGCCGATCCCGCCGCAGCGCTTCAACCGCTACGCCGCCTACAAGGACCGCGCCATGACCATCGGGCTGCGGCCCGAGCACATCACCGAGCAGCACGATGTCGAGAAGCCCGGCGTGGCGCCGCTGAACGCCACCGTCGACGTGCTGGAGCCGATGGGCATGGAGACGCTGGTGCATTTCTTCATGGGCAGCGATCCGATCACGGCGCGGGTCGATCCCGCCACCCCGGCCTCGCCAAACGTGTCGATCCCGCTGGCGGCCAACATGAACCAGATGCACCTGATCGAGGTCGAGAGCGGGCGCGTGGTCTAAGGCAGGCCGCCATGGCGCAAGACGAGGCGGCGATCCACACCGTCGCCGCCGCCTCGCTGCGCGGCTTCATCGCCGACATTTTCACGGCCGCGGGGTGCGCACGCGACGAGGGCGAGCGGATTGGGCAGTTCCTGGTGTCGGCAAACCTCGCCGGCCATGACAGCCACGGCGTCATCCGCACGCAGAGCTACGTGCGCTGGCTCGGCTTGGGCTACGTGGTGGCCGGACAGCACATCACGGTCGTCAACGAGAGCGCCACACATGCCACGGTCGATGGCGGCTATGGCTTCGGCCAGACAGTCGGCCCGCAGGCGGTCGACCTAGGCATCGTCAAAGCCCGCGCGGCCGGCATGGCGGTCATCGCGTTGCGCCGCAGCGGTCATATCGGGCGCATCGGCGACTGGGCGGAGCGCGCCGGCGAGGCCGGATTGGTCTCCATCCACTTCGTCAACGTGGCGCGCGGCGAGCTGGTGGCGCCGTTCGGCGGCGTCGACCGGCGGTTCAGCACCAACCCGTTCTGCGTCGGCATCCCGGCAGAGGACGGCGCGCCGCCGCTGCTGCTGGATTTCGCCACCAGCATCGTGGCTGAGGGCAAGATCATGGTCGCCTCGCGCGGCGGCAAACCAGTGCCGGACAACGCCCTGGTGCAGCCTGACGGTCAGTTCACCGGCAACCCGGAAGCATTATACGGGCCGTTGCTGCCGGCCGGCCCACGCGACCCGGCCGGCGGCGACGGCGCGATGGTGGTATTCGGCGACCATAAGGGGTCGGGGCTGGCGTTCATGTGCGAAATCCTGGCCGGGGTGCTGACCGGCGGCGACACGTCGGGGCCGATCCCGGGCGGCAGACGCGGCCAGATCGCCAACGGAATGCTCTCCATCTACCTCGATCCCAAGCATTTCGGCGCCAAGGACTTTGCGGCGCAAACCCGCGCCTACGCCCAATACGTGAAAGCCTCGCGCCCGGTGACGCCGGGCGGCGAGGTGCTGGTGCCAGGCGAGCCGGAAGCGCGGACCCGGGCGAGCCGACTGGCGCACGGCATTCCGCTGCAGGCCGACACCTGGGACAACATCGTGCAAACGGCTGCGACGCTCGGCGTTATGCCTCCGGACTGAATGTGCTGGGAGGCACCATGGGCGACCTCGCGATTGTCGGCGACACTTCCTCCAGGCTGAGCGCGTCCGACCTGGCCAAGCTGCGCCGGGCGGTGCGGCTGCTGGAAAGCAATCACCTGGTGGTCCGCATGACCGCGCTGTTCGGGCGCAGCTTCAACGCCGGAGCCGGATTCGCCGCCCGCTTCCTGCCGCAGCCGGTGCGCGCCGGGTTCCACGGCGTCGTCTCGCAGGCATTGCTGCAGGCGGTGAATGTCGCGCTGCTCACCTCACCATCCATCAGTTTTGCCGTGATCGGTTGACGACTTGAAGCTGTGTGTGATTCAAGGTTTCCGCCTCTTTTCTGGAGCGGGATCGACCGGTGGTTGGAACGAGTGGGGTCGCCGTTTGGGC
>JAABUY010004025.1_pt1 | contig 15715 bp, 20 predicted proteins | sample 5560271 | NCBI WGS metagenome assembly JAABUY01 (sample SAMN10711886, study PRJNA513374) | rock metagenome | isolation source: Antarctica rocks | place: Antarctica: Victoria Land, University Valley
ACGGAACACCAAGGGTGTAGGCGCCGCGCCTGTAGGCTGGCAATGTACGACTCGCGGTCCTGCAGGCGGGCCTCGTTGGCGGTGCCGCCCTTGCTGGCCGCGGCCGCCGCAGAGCGCAGGCCCTCGTTCTTTTCCTGCGCGCCACGCGGCGCCTCGGGGCGCGCATGGACCCTTGCTGCACACGAGAACAAGGCGCCCTGTGCGCGTTCGCCAGGCCGGAGCGCCCCCACCAGCGGCGCCAAGTCAGGCGCGTGCGGCGGCGCGCCTTCAGGCTGGCGATGGTGCGGTCGGCGGCAGCGAGGCGGCGCGTGAACTCCTCCTGCAGCTCCTGGCGTGCGCGGGGGCGCGGTGACAGGGTTAGGGTCGCACGGCGAGCGGCGCCGCTGCCTGGGGCAGGCGAGCGCCGACCCGAGCGCTGGTGTGGCGCTGCAGCAGCGCGGCAGCGCCAGCGAACTGCCTGCACCCGCAAGCGAACGCCCGAGCACCCCCGCGCCGGCGGGCGCACCCGGAGCTCTGCCTCGGAGTGGCTGGCGGGCTCCTGCGCGGCTGCGCGCCGCAGCTCCTCATTCTCCTTTTGCAGCGCGCTGTTGATGACGGTGAGCGTCGCAATCTTGCCCTCGCACTGCCGCAGCCTGCGCGGGCCCCCAACCGTCTGTGCTCCCGCCCGCCGGTCGCAGCAGCACAGCCGCGTCTCTGGGAGTCTGCAGCTGCTGCATATTTTGTCCCCACAGCATGCCCGGCTGTCGGCTGTTAATGCCGCACCGTTTTTTGGCAGCCACAGCACCCGCGCAAGGCAAGGCAGGAGGCACGCGCTCGCAATCCGGACGTAGGCGCCTCGGGCATCAGCCCACTCGGGCAAACATGTCTGGTAGGAGGCGGTCAACACACACTGGCGAGCACCTGTCCGCGCCGTCAGCGTTCTGACCCAAGCTCTTCGTCCTGGTGTCCAGGTGCGCCATCATGCCCCCCCTCCCCACCCCCCGAGAGGGGGCGTGGCCAAAGTTGAGTATGCGAGGCCTCACAGAGCGTTGGGGGGTGCTCGTAGCAGTCGGCCTTTCACAAAAGGTTGCGAGAGCCTCTCATAGCACGGGCGCGCCAGGCAGGCAGCGGCAGCCGTACCACTGACTCACGATGAGGCCTCAAGCCTCTATCCGTCACTCGGTTCCACAAAAGCTTGGGTCCCAAGCAGATTTCAGAGCAGGTTCCGAGGCCCTGCACGTGCCGCTGCCAATGGCTGCAGCCTGCCATGACTCGCCGGTCATGCAGGACCGCAGCTCTGCCTCGGCACACTGTGCGTTCGAAGAGGCAGACCGGGCCATGGGCAGCTTCTCGCCGTCCAACGGGCTGCTGTCGATGGACTACGCCAAGCTGCCCTGGCCGGAGTCCGGCCTGGACGAGCTCAACCTGCTGGAGCCGCCGACGTTTGGCCAGGCGGCCGGGCCCCTGGGGCAGCAGGCAGCCGGCCGGGCGTCGGCCGGCGCCGCGGGCCCGCTGTTCGGCCTGCAGGCCGAGCTGCGGCCCAGCGCGGAGGAGGACGACCGCCGCAAGCGCAGCCGGGAGGCGATAGAGCGGGAGTCGCTGGAGACCTTCCTGCGGGAGCTGGGCAAGGAGCCCGCCGAGGCGGAGCGTGGCGAGCCGCAGCCCAGCTCGTCCGGGGACGAGAAGCGCGCGCGGCAGCCCACGGACGCCGCGGCGGCCGCGCGCGCCAAGGCCGGCCGCGAGCGGGCCCGGCGTGAGCGCCTGAATGAGAGGTGCGGGCATCTTATCATAATGCTTGAGGCCTGCGCCTCACTGGCCCTCTCCTGCGCACACTGGGGCGACGGCACGCGGGCTGGGCGCGCGTGTTTTCGGTGCGAGAGCGCGTGCAGCCGCACATGGCCGTCGCGCTGCGCAAACCCGCGCAGCGGCCACCAGCACAGGTCCACTCCCTGCGCTCAGGGGGCTGTTAGGGTAGGCTGATTGGGTGCGGGCAGGCAATGCGTGCAGACGCTGAGTATCATGCGCTCTGCTCGAGTGGTATGTACGGCGGCGGTCGCGCCGCCCGCCGGCGGCACGGCAGGCTCTATGTATTCGTCTGTGCCGGCCTCACTTAGCTGGCGCATGCTCCCGCCGCGCCCAAGCGCCCTCCTGGCGCGCGCGCAGCTTCCAGGAGCTGTCAAAGGTGCTGGAGCCGGGCAAGGTGGTGAAGACGGACAAGACGTCCATCATCGCCGACGCGATCAGGATAGTCACCCAGCTGCGCGCTGAGAACGGGCAGCTGCGGCAGCTCAACAAGTTCCTGGAGGCACGCCCCGCTGCCCGGGTCCCGCCCTGCGTGTGGGCTGCGGGCAGGAGTGGCGGCGAGGCGCCGGCCTGCTTGCCTACACACTCACACGCAGGGGTGGCTGTCGCGACTGCCTCGTCGTCGACGCGGGGCTCTGCGCCGCGCAGGAGCGGACGCAGAACATGGAAAAGCTGAAGTGCGAGCTGGCGCTGCAGCTGCAGCTGATCCAGCAGCAGCAGCAGGGCGGCGCCGCGCCGGGGCCGTCCGGCCACATGCAGCCGGGCGTCATGATGCCGCACTACATGCCCGGTCCGTTGCCAGCATACCTTGCCGTGCCGTGCCTCAGCCCGGGCCTGTGTGATGTGAGCGGGCCACAGCGGTCGGGCGCTGACAGCAGCGCCAGCGCGCAGGCCACGGCATGGGCATGGTGGGAGCGGGCGGCGCGCTGGGCATGGGCGCGCAGTTCGGTGGGCTGATGGGCCCCATGCAGGTGCAAGGGATGCACTCCATGGGGTACCTGCAGCAGCAGCTGCGGCCAGCTGCGGCGCCGGCCGCCAGCGCAGATACCGGCGCGGCGCACAGCTCCGCAGGCGCATCTCAGGCGCGCGGGGTACCTGCAGCTTGGGGGCGCTGCCTGACATCAGTGCTCAAAGCTGCTACGGGTTCTATGCTGGTCGCGGACAGAACGTGAGGCGAAGCTCTTGAAGGTACACATACGACTAGGACAAGACACCTCAGCAGCCAAATGGGTATATGTGTGCACGCATGTTGTTCATAACTACAATAGCGCCACAGCGTGGGCTGAGGGCAGCATCAGTGGCTGCTGTCATTGCCGCAGCAGGCTGAGTTTGTGGCTGCGGTCGCAGGCCGCGGGTGCCGAGCGTGTTAAGGGGGAGCCGGGCGCCGACGGTGCGCCGGGCGCGGGCGCGGGCGGCAGCGGCGCGGGCGGCGGCGGCGCGGGCGGCGGCGGCAGGGTGGGGCCCGACGCGGAGGAGAGCGGGGCGCGCGCCGCCGCGCAGCCTTTCCCAGTGGGGCCCGCAGGCTTCATGCCGGCGGCACAGGTCAACACCTCGCTGGACTCCGCGCGCCGGCCACCCGCCGCGTGACACATTGCGCCCTTGCACGGCGGGGGGCGGCCATGCATGCGCCGAGCCCCCAGCCGTCCCAGGCAGGCAGCGCCTGGTGTGGGCGCCTGCGCGGCCATGGACTGGGGCGGGCAGCATGCCGCGCCGCTGCCTGCCTGCCAGTGCTGCTGCGCGTGTCGTGCACTGGCTCCCGCGGCCTTGAACTGCGCGCATTTGCGCAGAGCCTGCATGCGCGGATTAGAGAGCATTGTCGAAGTGGGTTTGTGGATGTGAGAGCTGGGTGGGGAGGTGTTTCCCACGAGCAAGGCGTTGGGCCCGTTAACAAGCGCTGGCGTCTGGGCACCCAGCCCCTGCGCTACCGCAGGGCTGAAGCTTGTTTTCCGCTGAAGTGAAGTTTGTAGGTTCAGACTCTGAGGTGTCAATGTCCACTGTGGTTTGCTGCGTACTGGTTCAGTGCTGTCGCTCATTTTTTTCAGGTCTGTGTAATCAGGCAAGCTGCGGCATCATCACCTCACCACTCACGACCACTGCCCATCAGTGGGCGCGCTGTTGAGCCGCGGTTCTACACGCCGTACGCACAGTGGCCAGCATCCGCTCGAGCATGCGTGGCACCTCGCACCCGCAGCGGAGCTGGTGGCTGCGCGGGCGTGGGCGCGCGCCTGCTGTACGAGCCGCCGGCAGCAAAGCTGATCGCGTCCGAGTGCAGCCCGTCGGGCTCCTCCTCCTGGCTGACCAGGCGGTGGCCGGCCAGCAGGGCGTCCCAGTCCACCGGCCCGGGCCCCGGCGGCAGGGCCTGCAGCTGCGCCGGGTCCAGGCCTGCAGCCGAGCGCTGCTGCTCAGCAGCCCGCCAGGCGGCCAGCCGGCCTGAGTCACACTCTATAGCCAGCTCTTGCAGGGGCGCCTTGGTCATGCACTGAGGTTGAGACAGACGAGCTTCCGCAAAGCCTTAGCATGGAAGTTTCCTGGCACTGAGTGGCGCAGGAGCTTGATGCCCAGGGGCCTCGCTGTGCTCCTCCTGCCGCACGACCTTGCATCCTGCTCCTCACTCGCAGCATTGCGTAGCTGTCGGCAGCTTGTGCTCGGGCGCGACATGAACAGCACGAGCGACCGCCGCGCACCTTCCAGCGCGGCGTCCAGGCGCTCAAGCGTCCAGCGTGCGCCGGTGAGCCCGCCGCCGAGCACGGCGAGGAGGAGGGTCTGCATGACGCACAGGGCGGCCACCAGCAGCAGCGGCGTGCGCGCGCCGCGCTGCCGCGGCGACAGCAGGCCGCTCTGCGTGGAGAGCGCGGCCGGCTTGTGCGGCGTCATGCTCTCGGTCGCCTCGTCCTCCACGCGGCCCCACTGGCTGCGCGGGCGCGGCAGAGGTGCGCGAGAGCGGTGGCGGGCATAAAAGGGAGAGCCCGCATAACATGCAAGGCTCAACAGTCTGCGAGCGCACCTGAGCATCGCAGCCCCACTGCTGCGGCGTACTGAAGTCTCTCCGTGGAGGTTGACAGGGAGCGTTTCACGGAACTTCTTGATCAACGCAGAGTCGGCACCCGAGCTTGCGCTGCCGTGCCCTTGATCAGACGCACGAACGTGCTGTACAGCGAGCAGGTACGTGCAGCTGTGTGCTGCGCCTGCAGCGTCAAGCAAAGTGGTCCACCTTCCACTGCTCACCCTGCCTTCCCTGTGTTGTGCACGTGTTGTGTGCGCGTGTGTTGCGCATGAGTACGCACGACAACTTCGACATTATCTACTATTCTCGGCATTCTAGTGCTTCGTGGGCCACCCCTGCATGCCCAAAGCACAGCAGGGTCCCAACTACCCTCAGAGCATTTTTTTTCGACGCGGGCTTTGGGAGAACGCCCGCCTACGGCCTGCTCGCGCGTCCTGCTGGCTCGCGCCCGGACATGCCTTCCCACGCTGCCTCACCACGTCACACACACCCAGCACTGCCAGCACACCTCCAGCCTTCGCCTTGTACGCCGCGTGCTGTTGTCCTCGTCACACACAACAGCCCATGCCCGCAAAGGTGCCCAGGCAACTGCGCCTGCGACGCAGTCATGATGGCCAGCGCGCGCGGGGCGTGCAGGAACCCCATGAAAGTCAAGCGCCGAAACCAGGGCCGCAAGCCTGCCGGCCTGCGCGCGTCGCTGTCCAGATGGCGTGAGGCGCACCCTGCAGATGCCTAAAGCGCAGGCTGTCGCGCTGGGCAGCAGCTTTCCTGCGTGGTGCATGATGTCGAGTTACGTCATGCCCAAAGCTGCGTTCTTGCTGTCACATCGGGTCTTGCCTGAGTCTGCATAGGGCACTGGCTCTGTGTGCCACATCGCTAGATCCTGCAAGCGGCAGCAGCACCCAGGGCAGCCTGATTGCTGGGTGCCGTTCTGCACAAATCTGTCTGCTGATGTCTGAAGACTCTGCGGCGCGTGATGGGCCAGAGGCTGCGTCCCTCGCGCATCCAGTGATCAGGCTGGCCGTCTCCTTCCTGCACGGAGGCCCCATGGACCCTGTGCTAGCATCCAGGCGTGCACCCATGAGCCTCCTGCACCGCATGTGAGGCCCGAAGGCTGCCTGCGACAGGCCGAGTGGCAGGTCGTGAGGGCCCGGGCGTGCCGTGCTGGCATGCTGCACAGTCATGGCCCATGACTCGCTGCAGACATGGTCTCAAACAAGGCGCTTGTGGAAATGCCTTGCGCTGCATGTCCCGGCCTGCGTCATGCTGTGTCTGATGCAGGATGGGGCCGCGCATGCTCGTGATGCTCACCATGCTTGTGATGCCCACAGAGAGCATGCGAATACCCCTTGTGGGACATCGTCTGCATGTCAAGCAGGCAGCCTGCTGCCCGTGATGCAGCACAGGAGCCTCGCGACACGGCCTGCCGGTAGCAGTGTTGCTCAGCGGTTAGCAAGGATGACATGCCCGAAGGGCTTTGCCTGTCCCCTTACAGACTGCAGACAGCATGCATGTGAAGCTGGCTGCCCCGCGCCCATGTGTGCAGCACAGGCATGAGCATGCCAAACAGTGGATGACTGGCTGCATGTTTTCATAGGCTCTGAGCTGCTGGCATGCGCGCTGTGTGGCCCGCGCATGTGCAGCATGTAGCGTGACAGGTCAAGGGAGGACGTGGAATGTAAGTCCGCATGTATCAGCCAAACCCTAGATCAACCCCCGCGACGCACCTGCTGCTGTCGGCGGTGCCGTGCCTGCGTTTGCCGAAGCCGGCTGCAGCCACCCCACCGCAGCACCCGCCAGCAGCGCAGCGACACCTGCGGCGCATGACAGCGCATCCCCGGCCGCGCCAGCCTGCAGCCTGGCGACAGGCGCGGCAACACCTCCCGCGCCTGCGGCCGACGCGGGTGGCACGGCCCTGGCTTTCAGCCGCACATGCTTGCCAAGCTGCGGCAGCTCCTAGCTGCAGCGCCTGCGAAGGCGGCCGCAGCTGATTTGAGCGCAATCCCGAGAACAGCCGCGAGGCGGACGTGCGCCGCAGCAAGCTATGGGCGGAGGCTGTAGGTGCTGCATGCAGCAGCTGGAGCAGCTTGGCGCGCACATGCGGCTCAAAGCCGCTCCCGCCGCTGCTGCAGCCCGCGTCCGCCGCAGGCGCGGGCGGTGTCGGCGCGCCTGCCGTCAGGCTTGTTGCGGCCGTGGTCGCGGCGTCGCGCGCCGCGCGCGTCCTGCGCCGCCGGCGGGTGCGGCCGGAGGGCTGCTGCAGCCGTCTGCAGCGCCGGCAGGCGCGGACTGCGCCGCCTTGAGTGTGGTCGCCGCACCTCCACGGACTGCTTGTACGGGAACTTGGTGCGCGACGTTGCGTCGAGCAGTGGAGGCCGGCCCGCCTGCGGGGCCGGCGCAGGCACCTCGCGCCAGGTGAGGCCCTGCACTCCCGCCCGGCACGCCGCTGGGTAGACTTTGACTCGACATGCAGGCCTTCGCGTTTGCCTTCAAGTTTCTGCACCATTGGCGGCTCGCCCACCAACAAGCGCGCCTGTTGTGCAACGGCGGTGTCAAAATGCTGAGGCGCGGGATTGCAGGGCCACACCTGGCGCGAGGTGCCTGCGCCGGCCCCGCAGGCGAGCAGGCCTCCACTGCTGGACGCGGCGGCGCTCATCCAGTTCTCGTACAAGAAGTCCCTGGAGGTGCGGCTACCATGTTTATTGTGTTTCACAGGCTGAAGGTGTAAGTCTCAGCCTGTGCTCAAGTGGCAGTAGCTGTTGCACGCAAGGCTGCGTTAACAGCATTGGAGAGCGCTGCCGGCAAATTGTTCAGCAGTGCATGAATGAATAATAGCCAGCATGCATGTTGGCTGGATCATATGCCGATGGCCGCAGGCGCGGACAGGGCCGCCTTCGGCAGGTACGCCGCGCGGCTGCTGCAGTCCCCTGCTGCGCCCGCATTCCCGGTCGACGCGCTCGCCCCTGCGGCATACTTGGCAGGGGCAAGCGCAGGGGCAAGCGCATACTCGGGGAAATTTTTTTTTGCTCAGCAGCGGGCTCCACCTCAGCCTTCCCAAGTCAGCGGCCGCCCTGGGGGTGTCAGTTGTGGCTGCGGGGCCGCGGCAGGCGGCTCTGCTTGGTGGCTGTGCCATGGCTGAGTGCCCCACTGCGCGCGCAGGCACCTGCGTCATAGCATTGTGCAACCCATGTAGCCCACGCCGCAGAGCAGCTTCAAGCGCAAAGTACCAATTGGGTGGTGCTGGCGTTATCGCCACCCCTGACAATCGAGCCAAGCGGGTTATGCCTGGCGTGAGCACGCCGTCTCTGTCATTTTGTAGACTAGAGGGACCGTTTGCGCCACATGCAGCGTCGCCTGTGGCATCCAGCTCCTTCAACTTGCAGGCTGCAAGTATGGGAGCGCGTAAGGATTTGCTGTGTTGTGGTGTGTGGCACAGCCACCAATCAGACAAGGCATGCATGCCTGTCTGCCGGCGGCCGCAGGCCCCGCAACCGGCGCGGCGGCCGCCGCCGCAAAGTAGTACGTCGGCGCGGCCTGGCGAAGCGGCCCCCCGGCGCGCTCAGGGCGGTCTCCAAGTCATGTGGCCACAAAGCGATGCCGGTGAGCCCTGCGGCGGGCGAGCACGCTCGCATGAATCATGCAGCGCATGGCGACGCAAGCCTTGCGGGTATCAGTCATGGCTGCGGGGCGGCGGCGGGCGGCTGATAGGCATGCATGCCTTGTCTGCTTGGCGGTTTGCGCCTCAAAGTGAGCATAGTCACAGCACAATAACCCTGACATGTTCCCATGCTTGCACCCTGCAAGTTGCAGGCGCAGGCTGCCACAGGCGACGCTGCATGTGGCCCAAGCGGTCCCTCTGGTCTACACAAGTGAGAAACATGGCGTGCTCCTTTTTGGACTGTTGCTAGTTGCCGACGAAAGTTTGGCAAGTAGTCTTACAAGGCCATGCATTGTTGCGTAAATGTACGGGGTAACTGTAACGCTTGAGCATATAACGTTCTGGTCTAGCGCTCACAGGCCTATAGTGCACTGCACTGATCCCACCTACCTGGGTGCTGGGCAGCACCACAGCCTGATAAGCGCAACACATAGCATACTGGCAGCACACAGCCCTAGAACATGCTTCCTACCCATGCGCATGGAGAGCGCGAGCCATGAGCAAAGTCAAAGGCACTGTCAATTGTGTTCAACCTATGTCAAACCAGACATATGGGCACCGCGGCCGCAAAGGCCCAATGCCTCACCAGCAAATCTACTGGGCGGCAAATCACACGTGCTCACGCCAGGCAAAGCCAGCATTGGCCCAGTCGTCAGGGGTGGGTAAGATCGCCAGCACCATGGGCTCGGTATATCACGCTTGATCAGCCGTCCGCTGGGTGGGGTAAATGAGCTGCAGTGAACGTTGACGTGGGTGCCCTGCGTGCGCAACGGGGCGCTCAGTGCACTGTCTACCCAAGTCTTCAGCATGTGTGGCCACACTGTAAGTAATTCAGTGATATATACGCATACAGCTGTGCAGCGGCTGTCATCCGCACGTGCACACCTGCTCTGTGCGCATATTGAGCGCAGTGCACATATGGGTATGTGGCGTGCAAATACATGTACATGTTCAATACAAAAGGGGAGATGTAAGCCATCTTTGCACATCACTTTGCTAGCGCCAGGGCTCACCCGCATCGCTTGCGGCGCCACGCACTGCATGTTCATACGAGCGCGCTCGCCCGCGGGACGAACGGCGGAGCGTCAGCGCGCAGACCGCTGCTGCGCTTGGGCGCCGCGGGGAGCGCAGCCCGCGGCACAAACGGCGGCGCCTCCGCACGCAGCTTGCTGCAGGGCACCTCCGCCGCCGCGCGGTCGCCGGCGCCCAGGGCAGCCGTGGCTGTCTCTGGGCGCGCGTCTGGAGCAGCAGTAGGTGCCGCGTGCAGCAGCTGCAGGAGCTTGACACGGACGTGCGGCTCAAAGCTGCTCCCGCCGCTGCTGCTGCCCGCGTCCGCCGCAGGCGCGGGCGGCGTCGCTGCGCCTGCCGCCACGGGGCAGGCTGGCGCGGCTGGGGACGCGGCGTCGCGCGCCGTGCTTGACGCTGCGCCACTGGCAGGTGCGGCAGGGGTGCTGCAGCAGCTGCCCGCATTGGTTGCAGGCGCGGGCGGCGTCGGCGCGCCTGCCGCCAGGCTTGTGGTGGCCGACGACGCCGCGTCGCGCGCCGCGCTCGTTGCTGCGCCGCCGGCGGGTGCGGCAGGGGGCTTGCAGCGGCTGTCTGCGGCGGCCGCAGGCGCGGGCGGCGTCGGCGCGCCTGCCGCCAGGCTCGTCGTGGCCGGTGGCGCGGCGTCGTGCGCCGCGCTCGTCGCCGCGGCGCCGGCGGGTGCGGCAGGTCGGCTGCAGCGGCTGTCTGCGGCGGCGGCAGGCGCGGACAGCGCCGCCTTGAGCAGGCGCGCCGCGGGGGCGAGCGCCCACTCGGGGAAGGCGTGCGCGGCAGCGCTCTCCTTGGTGTCCTTGGCCGCGGCATCGGGCGGCAGCGGCGGGGTGCCGACCGGGGCGCGGGACTTGACCTCGGCGATGCCCGTCGCCAGGTCGCTGGCTGGCGCGGCCGCGGGTGCCGTGTCCAGCGTTGCGGCCGCGGGAGCGGCGGTGATGTCAGCTGCGCCGGCCGCGGAGGCGCGCGACGCCTGCAGCAGAAACGCCGCAGGGTGTCAGTGCCGTGCCCTGAGCATGCACAGGGTGGCTTGTGCATGTCGCTGCGCACTTTGCCGGCAGCGCTCTACCAACACTGGAAGGCACCGCAGCCTTGCATGCAACAGCGCTTGCCACTCAAGCACAAGCCTGAGACATACACCTGCATACACCTGCAGCCTCCGAACATGTGAGCATGGTGGCCGCACCTCCAGGCAGTTCTTGTAGGAGAACTTAATCAGGGCAGCCGCGTCCAGCAGCGGGGGCCTGCCCGGCTGCGGGGCGAGCGCGGGCACCTCGCGCCAGGTCAGGCCCTGCAATCCCGCACGGCACGCCGCTGAGCAAACTTCAACTATATGCGCACGGCCATCGTCAGCAGCGAGGTTACTTTGTGCAGCACTCAAGCAGCGCTGGTTGCGCATAGCATAGGCTCGCTGCACCTGACAGACATTGCTGAAAGCATAGGGCAAAATGCACTGCACCCAGGCAACAAGGTCGTGACAGGGCAAGCAGCAGCACCTTGCCGTTGTCTTGCGCCTCGTAGCGGTATGTCCACTTCATGGCCTTGCCCCTGCGCATTGGCCGCACATGGGGTCAGAAAACATCTGGTTGTGCACTTGTGTCAGTCCTGCAGCCTCAGCGCCTTACCACCCCTGCAAGCACTGCCTGTGACGCTCTGCTGCAACCTGACCTCCGCAAGCATGCCGTTCCTGACAAGTGCCGTCCGGAACGATGCCACAAGCAACGAAAATGGCGTGGGGCACGCGCACTCATCGAAGCGGAGGCGCTCGATGTCAACAGTCTTCCACCCATCCGCGCACCTGCGCCGGGTGGGCACGTTCAGTGAGTGCCCTGACGGTGTGACGCCCATGCCGCGGGATTGCCACCACGGCGGGCCGCACCGCCGTGCGGGGTGCCTGGTGTGCAGCACTTGGTGCGTGAAGGCCGTGCTGTGCCACTTTAGCGGTAGCCAGCAGCCAGTGCTGCGGACAGACATCAACGGCAACATAACAAGATGTCGCCCCAGGCACCCGCAGTGGGCACCACAACATGCCAGCAGTCCACAGACCTGGCGCTGAGAGTTACAGAGGACACACAACAGCTTCAGCGCCGGGGCTCACCCGTCCAGCGAGCAGCGGCGCCAGTCCATGGTGCCAGCCACTGCAGTCATGTTGCAGGGGCGTATCCAAGCAGGCGTGTCCCACCAGCAGGCTCCAGGATCCAAGGCTGCAAGGCTCGTTTGGCTCCAGGATGTGTGAGGGGCTGCACTTCTGAGCACAAGCCCTCAGGGGTTACGGGAGTGAGCAAGGGTGCCTGGGCTGAAGGGGACGCCTGAAAATGCATCGTTTAATCGCCTCGCTGGGCACTTGGTAGCGGGAAAGATACCAGCTTTGCAAGACCACCGCAAGCGGCCAGTTGCAGCGCGGAGCAACGATGGCGATGCGCGGGAGGCCTGTCTCCTGGTCCAGTGTGCAGTGTCCCACCTTGCCTGCCTAGTGTCATGTCGCAAACGCCCGCCACTAGGCAACCGAGGCTGCGAGTATGCGGCGGGCTCCACTGGGGCGTCGTGCGCGCCCCGCCGCCAGCAGGCAAGGTGGGACACAACGTGCGCTCGGGACCAGGACGCAGGACTGCAGCAGGGTCGAGCCCCAGGTCCGGAGGGGCTGTCGCGAGCCCTCTTTCGCCCCTGACCACTGGGCGTGCCTGCAAGCGGCGGGCCAGGCACGCCGCCTCGCGCTTGATGCGGCGCCTTCGGCGGCTGTAGCACGTGTCGCACACGCACTTGCAGACCTCCAGCACACCGGCAGTTACGAATAGTGGTTTCACTTGCAAGTTGCGGTGGTCCCTCAAACGTGGCACTCTTGTGCGTGCACAGCAAGAGTCGGCCTCGCTGCCGGCTGGCTGCTTGCAGCAGGGCTGGCTCGCGCCATGTGCGCAAGGGGAGTGCCACTTTGCAAGACCTTTCAAGCTGTCGTTGGCACCGCACTGCGGCGACGGCCATTGCGTGGGAGAGCTGCAAGTGCGTGTAACCCGTGCTACAGCCGGCGGAGGCGACGTATGCAGCGCGGTGTGGCGCACCTGGCGCGCCACTGTTCACTCGGCGGCAGCGGCCACGGCGAGGAGTGTGTGCGCGCGACGCTTGGTGCAATCTCTGGCGCGCCCAGCTGACCTTGTCGGGGGCTGGAGGGAGGCTCGCCGATGGAGGATACTTGCCCCGATCGTCTACGAGCGGGGTGGAGGGATCTCTGCGGCAGCAGCGTGCTTTATATGTCATATACTAGGAGTGTGCTGTACCGTACCCACGCACACCTGCTTGCTTAATGGCAGGAGTGGCGCACAACGTGCGGGCGCCCAGCCTGCTGGTGGCGCCGAGCAGCGCAGGGAGCTGGCCGCCAGGGGAACGGGGCCCTGCGCAAAGGCAGCATGCGTGCGTGCGAAGCATTTTGTGGCGCACATCGCTGCGCCCCGGAGGGCCGACCGGCCGAGCGGTCTGTGATCTGCTAGCCTGTTCACCATAAGAGGAACGGCAGACGAGCCGTTGCAGTCGGTGTGCTGCCTGCAGCTGCCGCTGGTGCTTCAGGCTACGCTTTTAAGACAGGAAGTCATCAATACTGCTGAATCTGCTGGCAACATCTTGTGTTTGCTCGGCAACCCGAGCAAACACAAGATGTTGCCAGCAGATTTTGCAGTGTTGATTACTTCCAGTCTTAAAAGCGTAGCCTGAAGCACCAGCGGCAGCGAGGCCGCATGTGGAACGGCCGGGCGCCCTGTGATCTGCTAATCTGTGTCTTCTCTCTACAGCTGGTTGGTGTTTGGTGTGCTGGGCGCCTGATGTGGTAACATTGAACGTGCCAATCCTTCAAGCTCATCTAGTTGTGCCTGGTCAGGCCTGGTCTCCTGATGTTTTTCCAGTCTGTGATATATCTTGTGGTCTCTTACCTGCCTGTCCGGTTGACCAGCTGGCCAGCCCTTCAGTGTAAAATGTGGCATGCTGTTACGCTTATGGGTGCATCGGAGCTGCGACGGGCTCACCGAACACCAGCAGCCGGCTCCCACATGTGCATGCACAGTTACAGCCCTGTACATAAAAGGCCCTGCCAAGATATATCGGCCGGGCGGCCAGTGCCAGTGGCCCTGCCTGCAGCAGCTGTGGGCAGAGGTGCCAACGTCAGTTCCAGGGGCTGCTGCGCCTTGCCTGAAGGCTTGTCTAGTATAATATAAGTGCAACTGCCTGAACCCCTTAAAGCTCTTGCCTACAAAGTACATCCCAATGTATGCTGAGTTGCCTGTGTGCCTGATAGCCGCTTGACCCACCCCACGCCTAAGCAGCCCCAGCTGGCTCATGCAGGCTTGTTGCACTTCAGCACAGACCATGCACGCGCTCTTACCACGGCGGGCACCCGCAGCATGGAGGCTGGTTGAGCGGCTCACAGTCACAAGACGTCCATGCGCTGAATATACATCAAGGCTGTGTCTGCTGCAGGGTTGAAAGCGCGCACGCGCCCCGGACGAGCGCTACTCGCCCCGCAAGCGCCCGTAGCACATCGAGTACGCGGTTGCGACGCAGACGACGCCGCCGAACAGGTTGCCGAGCGTAACCGGCAGCAGGTTGCGCAGCAGCAGGTCCGCGACCGATACCGGCGCGCCCAGCGCCATGCCCATGGGGATCATCCACATGTTGGCGATCTGCGCGCGGCCGAGCGCCCGGTGAGATATCGCACCGGCTCATACGTGACATCTGAACCTCCTGATTTGAACCCCCCCCCCCCAAGCCGCGGACAGCTGACTCATGTTGGTGCCCCCGCAGCATTACACCCGCATGCCGCAGAGCGCCCTGCCGGTCGCCAGCACCGCTCGGGGCCCCGACTCCCGCGCGCGCGGGCGCGGGGCGCCCCGGCCACGGGGCGCGCCGAGTGCTCCAGGCCCAGCGCGACAAACGCGGAGACCGGGAACCAGGCGCCCAGCGCCTTGCCGGGCAGCGACGCGGCCGCGCCCGCCTGCCACACCGCGATGCACACCAGCCAGTTGGCCAGCACGCCGCGCGCGAACGCCTGCACGCGCGCGCGCGTGCCCCTCTGCCCCGCGCGTTCCTGGCGCGCCTCGTCTCGACTCAGGCACGACACCCCCAGACGCGAGGGCAGGCACCGAGCGGGGCATCACAGGCCTTGCGGTCGCCACGCCGCGCGCGCCCGCACAGGACAGGTGAGGCGGCAGCAGCGGCCAAGGCGCCATGCGTGCCATTGGAGAGCCCAGCCAACGCATCATCACGCCCCATGCGCCATGCACACAGGCCGCCACCAAGCAGTGGGCTGCCAGGCAGCCGCCCCGCCCCGGGCTGGCGCGCCGCCGCCGCCACGGCATCCTGGCGCGCCTGGCTGAAGCTGAGCGAGGTCTTTGCGACGGCCACGGCGGCCGGCGCCTGGGACGCGGCCATGGCGCCGCTCGCGGCGACCAGCGCCACCAGCGCCACAGAGCCCACGAAGTTGCCCGCGTAGGAGGCCAGCCAGTTCTTGATGAGCTGCCCGGGCGTGGCCTTGCCCTCGTACATCTGCGCGGCGGCGCCGCTCGTCGGCGCTGGGCGGGAGGCCGCGGCTTTGTGACCTGCTGTTGAGGCATCACCTCCTGCTCCACAGGGCCTGGTGTGCGGCCGTGAGCACGGAGCATGGAGTGATCGAACTGCATGCGGGCGGGCCAGGCTCCCCCCAAAAAAAAAAAAAAAAAAAAACAGACGAGAGACTGGCCGTGGAACAGCGTCAATAAGGGCACGGGCCGGGAGCCTCTCAGGGCGGGCGAGCGCGGGGGCGGGGGGGGCAGCCGCACCGCGACAGTCACGAGCGCCGTGTTGCCCGTGAAGAGCTCGCCGCCGCAGATCAGCACCATGAGCAGCCCAAAGGGCAGCCCGAACGCACCCTGCGCAGCGCGCCGCCAGCACGTTGACCGTGTGCACCGGCCCAAGTAAAGCACACGGCACACGATCAGACACAGGCACTTGAGCAGTTACCCGACGCGCCAGGCGCTTGCAAAGACGCACGCCGCTCAGAAGAGCTTTACCATCTGCAGCCGCACGGCTGCATCGACAAGCAACCCAGCGCAGCAGCGCCCGGGCCAGCGTGCGCACCAGCACCATCTTCTGCAACCCCGGGTTGGCGGAGGCGAGGCCGGGGCACGCGCCGCCCACCGACAGCGCCAGGAACGAGCCGAACCCGATGAACGCGCCGGCCACAACGCCGAGCACAAACGTCGTCCCGGCGGGCAGCGCGGCCT
>JAABUY010004026.1_pt1 | contig 15714 bp, 12 predicted proteins | sample 5560271 | NCBI WGS metagenome assembly JAABUY01 (sample SAMN10711886, study PRJNA513374) | rock metagenome | isolation source: Antarctica rocks | place: Antarctica: Victoria Land, University Valley
TAGCGAGCGTGACCGAGAGGTGCGGGCTGGGCGACACCGCGCGGAGCACGGAAGGGACAGCGCACGACGTACTATTGATGGCAAGGGGAGACAATATTGGCGCGGCCCCCTTGACACGGGAGGCTCCGCTCATGAACGATCTATCAACCATCACCCGCAAACAGGCGCTCCTGATTGGCGTCGCCACCGTCGCCGCCGTCGGCGCGTTGACCGTGACCAGTATGGGGACCGGCCTGGTCGGTCTGCTCGTCTGTGCGGCCTGTGTGGGTGGCCTCGCTCTCTGGTGCGGCTGGCGTCCCGCCCTGCCCGCGCCGCAGGCGACGAGCGGCGCGCGCTTCGCGACGTTCAGCGAGATGGCCGCCGCCGGCTGGACCGACCCCCGTGGCTGGCCTCTGGGTGAGGTGACCGTGACCGGCTGGCGGCCACGCACCGTGCCGATCTACCTGCCGGTGGATCGGCACGCGACCAATGTGTTCCTGAACGCGCCGACCGGGATGGGGAAGACGCTGAATCTTGTCCGCCCGATCGTGCGCTCGTATGCGCGGTGGGGCGACCCCGCGGCCGGGTCGCTCATCATCATCGATCCCAAGGGCGATTTGTACGCCTCGACGGCCGCCGATTTGCGTCGGGCTGGCTACCGGGTCGCCGTCTGGAATATCAGCCGGCCGGCCGCGTGTACCGTGGCGCTTGACCCGTTGGCGACGATCCCCTCCTGGGATGATCCAGGGTATATCGCCGCGTGTGAACATGCGGTCTCGTCATTCTTGGCGGCCACACAGGGCCCTTTCACGCCCGGCGAACGCTTCTGGAGCCCGCAACCCGCCGCCATCTTACGGGCCGTTGTGCTGCTCCGTAAGCAATGCTATCCCGGCGCGACCTGGCCGGCCATTGGCGTCTATATCGCCGAGACGCCGATCGAACAGATCGCGCAGGATATCGCCGCCTTCAGCACCGTGCGCGCCGCGCACCTGCGTGGACGGGCGATCGACAGCTTGCTCCAGAGTCCAAAAACGCTTGCGGGGATTACCCCAGAATTAATAGATAGGCTAATCATTCTGGCAGACCCCCGAGCCGAACGCGCACTTGGCGGCGTGGATGAGGGCGAGCTGCCGGTCCTGACGGCGGGCGATCTGCTCGCGTCGCCCACGGCGCTGTTCCTGCAGGCAGAGACGTTGACCGACTACCTGCTCCCGTTCCTGTCCGTCGCGCTGGCCAGTCTCACCGCCGATCTTGTCTCCACGGTGACAACGCCGGGCGGCAAACTCTCCCGGCCACTCAGGGTCATCGGAGACGAGATGGGGAACCTCGGTCCCGTCTACAATCTGCCGGTCAATCTGGCCATGTTGCGGAGTTACGATATCGGGCACTTGCTGGTCTACCAGGACAGGGCGCAGGTGGCGTCGCATTATGGACACGCCGCCGCCGATACGCTGATCGCGAACTGCACGACTCAGCTGGCGCTCGGGGGACTCAGCGACAACGACGCCGAAGACCTCAGCCGTCGCCTGGGGCGTCGGTCGTTCTATAGCCCCAGCTACAGTGAGTCGGACCATGGGCGCAGCACGAGCTATCATCTGCGCGACGAGTCGCTCTTGACGGCGGACGCTATCCGGCGCCTCAGCTACGAGATGGTCGTCGATAGCGCGGGCCTGCGCCCGTTCATCCTGGCCCTGGTCCCGGATACGGAGGGAGTATGAGCATGCAGCATCGGCCGGCCACCCTGCCCGCCTTGTGGGCCCGTCTGGAGCGCCTGGGGCACAGCATGGTCCTGGATGAGGAGGCCGACGGCGCGTATGATCGGGTCTATCTGTGCCGCTCCTGCTTCTGTGAAGTGGGCATCCTCGCGCGTGACGGTGCGTATTCGACGGCCCTTGTGGTCTCGATTGACCGCCCGCTTGTCCAGCACTGTCAGTCGCCCTGGATCACGATCACGCTCGATGACCTGGCCGAGCACGCGGCGATCATGCGCTCCCCGCGCCATCGGCGTCCGCGCTTGCTCCGGCCGGACCACATCCCTTTTTAACCACAACGAGCGCCGGGCGCAAGCACGCGCCCGGCCAGGAGGCACACCATGACGATGACCACCGGCCCGGTCGTGTTTCGGACGGCCCAGGCGCTGCAAGACGTCGTTGATCACATCGGCCATGAGGTACGGATTCCGGTCCCCTCGGGTCAGGAGACGGTCGACGCCCGGTGTCGGCACTGCCGGGCAATCATCAGGGCGCGGCAGGAGGGCGAGACCATCGGCGTGCTCTTGCCGCCCGGCTTCTTGACTCGCTGCGTGACGCCCAAGCCCGCGACGGCAACAACGGCAGATAGTCCCGCAATACCACACGCGCAGCTGGAACTGCCCGGTGTCGCAGATGAGAGACAGGAGGACACCCCATGAATACAGAGACCACACAGGAGATAACCCCCATGGACGATTATATGCCCACGCCCGGCCAATGGCTTCTCAGCGTTGCCCTCATGGGGCCGATCGCTGGCGCGGCGCTGGTCGGGGAGATAACGGTCATACAGGACGTGCAGCACGGCCGTGTGCTGGACTCATCGTTCGGGGTCGGGCTCGCCGTCATGAGTAGCGCGATCGTCTGTCTCCACGTCGGACGCTACGCGCGCAGCAGGCGGGCGTTCTGGGGCGCGGTCGTGGCGCTCGATGGCATGCTCCGGCGCGTCAGGGCGTGGCGCGTGCTTGATCGCTGGCTTGGTCTGGCCGGCGCACGGGTAGGCGTCATGCTTGCGTGGTTCGATACGTGGATGGAGCGGCAGGACGCGCGTCTGACTGCCTGGATACAGGGCACGGTCTGGTCTCGTCTCGGCGTGTGGGGGCGGCGCTGGACGCAGGTGATGCGCGGCACGGACCACGACACGGGCGCGTCGCCGTCTCGTCAGGAACAACCGGACGACCGGTAGCCCTGGGAAAGGACAGCGCGCAATGAATGCAGAGTTGTCGCCACGGGGGATACGCCAGTTGCTCGCCGCGTACGAGTACCACCTGACGCACACGGACGCGGGCGCGACGAGCCGGGGGGACTATCACTCCCACATCCTGAAGGGCATGAATGAGGCGCTCGCGTCCGTCGGCCTAGAGTGCGTGACCGAGCCGGGGGAGCGGTCCGTCGTTGACGTGAAGAAGGGTGATGTTGTAAGCGTGTGGCTTGTCCGTCTGCGGCGGCCCGGCACATAGGGGTCCATCCATCGTCAGAGGAGAGGGTGCGACCATACCGGTCGCACCCTCTCCTCCTATCGCCCGTCTGTGTCTATCGTGCACGGGGACGTGCCGTGATGAACGGCACGTCCACAGGTCGACACCTCGCCACGCTTAGCTGGCCCTGCGCCATTCTCGGTGACGCCAAAACGACCGAAAAGGTCCCGGTTTGAGCGCGATTCCCCCGTCTTTGGGGGTGTACGCCCAAACCGCCGAAAATTCCGTCACGCTCAGGCACGACGTTGAGTGCGCGGGAGTGGACGCTGTCGCCCTGCTCGTGGCCCATCCAGCAATGTCGGGAAACACCTGTTTGGCGACAGGCGAGCGGCACGCTCGTCTCTCGTCGTCGCCATCCATAGAGCATCGTGCGGAAAACCCTGCCGCTCTGGTGTACCATACGTAAACAGCAGGGCGCGGGTTTTCCGCACATGCTCGTCAGTTAGGACGTCATGCAAAATCTCTCTGCAAGGGCATTACACCTTCCACAACGATGGGAAGCTGATCGACCTGGATGCTATCGTGGCGGGCCTTGATCTCGGGTGACAGAAGTTTCGGCGGTTTGGGCTTACAACCCCTATATGTTACCACTTCAAACTGACGCGCCCGCGTCCGTGAGCAATGACTCCGACTGGGAGACGACGGTCGTCGGCCGCGCTGACCAGTTGTCGCCATCACCTATGGCGACGCCAGATCGACGCAGCCCGGCGGACTAACGCCCTGAGCCTCTATAGTCATGCTGGCGCTCAGTCTTCCGCGCCGCCCGGTTTCGGGCCGTCAGGGCGTCGTGACCAAGTGGGCGAAGCGCGCTTGCACGAGGCGCTGGTTGCGTGCGTGCGCGCCTGAGCGTACGCTGTCGATACCCAGGCCGTGCTCTTTCGTTCGATAGAGGGCGACGATGGTGTCGAGGAACCCGGGCGGTCCGTAGCGGTCGACCGAGCGCAGCCACAGGTCGTAATCCTCACAGCATGAGAGCGACTCGTCCCAGCCGCCGAGCGCACGCAACGCGTCGCGCCGGTACAGCGCGGTGCTGGCGTTGGGGATAATGGCGCTGCGGTAGAAGAGGTCGGCGCAGCGGGCGCGGTCGAGGCAGAAGTAGTTGGTGACGTCCGCGCCGATGAGGTAGCGTCCGGTCTCGTCGATGCGCAGCGCGTTGGCGTGAACGGCCCAGTACTCAGGGTAATCTTCGAGATAGCGGTAGCGCTGCTCAACGCCGGACACGGTGAGCAGGTCGTCGTCGTCGAGGTCGGCTAGGTACGCGCCCCGAGCATGGCGGGCCGCGCTGTTGCGCGCCGCCGCCACGCCACGTCGCGCATGGTGGTACACCGGGCGGATGCACGGGTCGGCGGCGGCCTCCGCGCTCAGATAGTCCGCCGAGCCATCATCCGAGCCGTCGTCGACGATCACATGCTCGTAGGGGCGCGAGAGGCGCATCGCGCGCACGCTCGCGATAGCCAGGGGCAGGAAGCTCCCGCCCCTGTTGCGCGTTGGAGTGAGGATCGACACAGCCATAGCGTTATCGTCCATTGTGATCTATCCCTATGTCTCCGCGATCGCTTCCGCCAAGACCGCCGGCCGCTGTAGCGGTATGTCGTGGATCGTGTCATCCAGCCAGCGTACATGCAGCAGCGGTTGCAGGATCGTGCGCCGTTCCGCCGCACGCAGCTTGGTCTGGGTCATCTCGCGCCGCCGATTGTCCCATGGCTCCGTGGGCAGCGCTAGCAGCGCCAGCGCCGGGCGGCGCAGCGCGCGGTAGGCAGTGTCCAGGTCGTCGTCCCACAGGCCGTGCAGAATGCGCCAGTGGTTCGCGGCTGAGAGCCGTGCCCTGACCGTGCCGTCGGGCCACGGCTCGGTCAGGGCGGCGAAGAAGTCGCGGCGGAAAGACTCATCAAGGAAGGCCAGGTCGCCGTGACGTGTGTGTGCCAATAAGTCATCGAAGTGGACATTCTGCCACGCGGGTGGGGCCAGGCGTTCCTCCACGGTGCGCCACGTCGCGTCCGGTATGTCGCGGACGGAGGACACACCGCCGTCGACGAGTACGGCGGCATGGACGTCGTCAGGGTGGCGCACGGCCCAGCGCAGGGCCACGGACGCGCCCCAGGAGTGCCCGACGACTGTGTAGGGCGCGCGTAGGCCAAGCGCCCGCGCCACACCCACGCCGTCCTCGACGAGCGTGTCCATGTCGTAGCCGTCCTCGGGCTTACCCGATTCGCCATGGCCGCGCTGGTCGTAGGCCACGACGCGCCGCCCTCGCGCCAGGAGCGGCGCGCACAGGTCGTAGATGCGGCAGGTCGAGGCCAGGCCATGCAGCAGCAATACCGCAGGGGACTCGGCGCCCCCTGATATGCGCTTTGTCGGGTCATCCCAGTCACGGTAGTGGATCTCCAACCCGGTCGTGGGTGTCGTCAGCGTAGCGTCGGCGTGCGGTTGCCGCATCATCGTAGGCTCCTCATACAGTGAGTGTACTGGGGCTATCAAGCGTCATCCGTCCAGTTGCCCCAGGATCTCCTGCAAGGCGACCTCGTACGCGCCGCCGAACGTGGGGAAAGGATGGACGACGCGCGCGAGCGCGTCGAGCGGGACGCCGGCCTGGACCGCCAGGATAGCCTCAGCGATCCACTCCGCCGCGTAGGGTCCGATGATCGCGGCGCCCAGCAGGACGCGGCGATGGCGGTCGGCCACGAGGTTGAGCCGTCCCGCGTGGATACCCTCGGTCTCCCCGCGCCCGGTCTCGCGCAGGTCGACGGCGGCGCTCACCGCGTCGTGTCCAGCCTTGCGCGCTTGCGACAGGGTCAGTCCAACCGCAGCGTATTCCGGCGCGGTATAGATCGCGTCGGGGATGGCGTGGTAGTCGACCGTGTCCTCGCCGCCGAGCAGGTTGGCCGCGACGACACCGGCCTGATAGTTTGCCGTGTGCGTGTACGGCTTATCCCCCGTCACGTCGCCCGCCGCCCACACATGCAACTGGCCCCGCACGCGCAGGTGTTCGTCCGTTTCGATGCCTTTATCGGAGCAGTGGATACCCAGGATCTCGAAGCCAATATCCTGTACGGTCGGCCGCCGTCCGGTCGCCAGGAGTATCCGCGCCACCGTAACCGTCGTGCCGTCATCTAGCGTGACCGTCGCCCCGTCGGGCGCCGCCTCCACCCGCGTGACCTGCCGGCCCAGCCGCACCTCCACTCCGCTCTCTCGCAATGCGTCGGCGAGGATGCGGCCAAACTCCGGCTCCTGGTCGGGCAGGAGCGAAGGCGCGACCTCCACGAGCGTCACCGCGCAGCCGAATGCCACGAAGGCTTGCGCCAACTCGCAGCCGACCGCCCCGCCGCCCATGACCAGGAGCGAAACCAGGCGCTTGTACGAACTCAAAGCTTCGTCGCTTGTGCACGTCGGGACAGTCTCCAGGCCCTCAATGGGCGGCCGGATAGGCTGTGAGCCTGTTGCGACGACGAGGTCGCGGTAGCCCAGTTCGCGGCCGTCGACCGTCACAACGCCGGGGGCGGTGACGCGTCCGCGTCCGCGGGCCAGCGTGATCCCCTTCTCCTCGGCCGATGTCGCGTGCTCCGTGTCGTCACGATCTTCAGAGAGGCTGTCGCGCCGCTGTACGGCGACCGCGTAGGCCGCCGCGTCGTCGTGAGGGTCATAGGGCGCCACGGCCGCGCCCAACTCTTCCAGTCGCGGGAGTAATTGACGTACATGCGCGGATCGCAGCAGCGCTTTGCTGGGCATACAGGCGACGAACGGGCACTCGCCGCCCACGCGCGCGGCCTCGATCAAGGCGACCGTTTTGCCGCCCGCGCTAAGCTTTTCAGCGATATTCTCGCCGGCGGTCCCGGCGCCAAGCACGACGACGTCGAACATCTCCATAGCGGCTACTCTCCCTCATCTCAAGTTTCGCGACAATATGCGCATATAGCGGCCTACTCTTATGACAGCTTACTCTATAGTATGCGTATGGACGAGTAAAAAATGACGAGGAGCACTACGATTTTGTGGTGATACACATGCATGGCCTCCGACCGCTGTTGGAGGCCATATATAGCATCGCGAGTTCCAAGACCCCGGCGCCGCTAGGCGTGGAGTACGCTATATCGACGGGATGTCGCTAGGAAGCGAGCGTTCGCGGCACGATCCATTGTTCGTTATGCGGGTAGCAATTTTCAACTGAATCATAGCGAGCGCAAGTGATGAATAACAAAAAGATAAGACAGCGTGCTCTAGGCCTGCTGGCGGGCGCCGCTGTCGTGGCCGCGTTCGCTCCAGCGGCGACGGGGCACGCGGCTGGGCCTCGTACGCGATCGGACGCGGGGGCGGGCGTTGGCGTGCTGCGCCTGGCCGACGAAGGGATCTCCGAGCCGGGTAGTCTGGACCCGGTGCTCTTCGACGGGCAGGCGCTGGTGGTCGACAATACCATGTATAACGGGCTGCTCAAGCTCAACGCCCACCTACTGCCGGTTCCCGATCTCGCCAGCGGCTATACCGTGTCGCGCGATGGCCTGACCTACACATTCATGCTGCGCTCGGGTGCGCGCTTCTCCGACGGCGCGCCTGTCACGGTGCCGGACGCGGCATGGTCGCTCACGCGCATGCTGGCGCCCCAGCTGTCCAATGGCGGCGCCATCGGCTACTTCAGTATGATCGCCGGCGCGGTGGCCTACAACAACGGCAAGGCGCGCGATGTCTCCGGCATCCGCGCGCTCGACGCGCGGCGGGTGCGTGTGACGCTGGCTTACCGCGCTGGATATTTCCCCGACGTCATGACCATGATGTTCGCCAGTATCCTCGAAAAGAAGGCCGTGTTGCGCTACGGCAACGCCTACAACACTAAGTGGACCGAACACGCCGTCGGCGCCGGACCTTTCGCGCTGCGCTCCTGGACGCACAACCAATCCGTCAGCGTCGCGCCGAACACCTATTATTACGGCGGCCGGCCGCGGTTGACCCGCATCGACATCCCGTTCATCGCCAGCCCCGACACGGCGTACAACGCCTATCAGACGAGCGCGATCGACGTGATGGGCGTCAACCATTTCCCCTCCGACCGCATTGGCTCGGTCATGAGGCATCAAGATTTTCACGGTGGCCCCAAGCTCGAGGTCGACTACCTCACGCTCAATGAGAAAAAGGCCCCGTTTAACAACGCGTTGGTGCGCCTGGCCTTCTCACAGGCGGTCGACCGCGACTTGCTGGCGCGGGCGGCGCCTGGTACGGTCTCGCCGACCGACCGTATCTTGCCCCCTGGGTTGCCGGGCTATGACGCCAGCCTGCGCGTCCCAGGCTTCAATGTCGCGCAGGCGCGCGCCGACCTTGTGCGCGCTGGGTACGCGGGTGGGCGCGGGCTTCCCAAGATCACCTATACCTATAGCGCGACCGGCGCCGACGAGGATCGCCGCGCGCGGCTGCTGCAAGCGATGTGGAAGCAATACCTTGGCGTAAACGTGGCGCTGAACAGCCAGGAATTGAGCGCGTATAACAACACCCTGACCGCGCGTAATTTCCAGATTGGGCTGATTCAGAGCGGCGCCGACTATCCCGACCCACAGGACTTCCTGAGCCTCTCGCTCGTCAGCGGCGGCGCCGGCAACAACGGCGGCTACAGCGACCATACCTTCGATAGCCTGGTACGGACGGCCGACAGCATCGTCGGCGACAACGCCCGCCGCTATCGCCTATACGCGCAAGCCGAGGGGCGCGCCCTCGACCAGGCGGCGGTGATCCCGTTGGCCAACGAACGCAACACGGTGGTCGTCAAGCCGTGGGTGCATAATTTCGTCGTCACGGCGCTGCCGGGACTCGTGCCCGACTGGGCGTCCGTCTCGGTGAGCGGCCACTAGAGCGCGGAGACCGCGATGCTGCGCACGATCGGACGACGCTTAATCAGCATGGTCTTCGTACTCGTGGGCATCTCCTTCCTGACCTTTGTCGTGGGCTACCTGGCTCCCGGCGATCCGGTTCAGGCGCTGATGGGCAACCGCCACGACCCCGCCCTGCACGCGCGGCTGCTGCATTTCTACGGGCTCGATCGCCCGTGGTGGCAGCAGTACGGCGCGTATCTCTGGCGCGCGGCGCACGGCGACCTGGGGACATCGTTCCAGTATCCCGGCGTTTCCGTCGCCACGATCATCGGGCGCGGCGTGCCGGTGTCGCTGGAGCTTGGAGGTTTGGCGTTGCTGTGTACGCTGCTCATCGGCATCCCGGTGGGCTTCACGGCCGCGTTGCGGCATGATACAGTGCTCGACAACGGCTCGATGGGCCTGATGTTGCTGCTCTACGCCATTCCCGGCTTCATCCTGGCCCCGGCTATTCTGGCCGCCGACGTGGCCGCGTGCAACGCGGGCGGCCGCTGGCCCTGCCTGCCCGTCTACGGGTGGGGCACGCCGGCGCACCTCGTCTTGCCCCTGATCGTCTACGCGGCGGGCGGCGTGGCCTATATCGCGCGGCTGACGCGCGCCAGCGTCCTGGAGATGCTTGGGCGCGACTACATCCGCACCGCACGGGCCAAGGGCCTGGCGCCGCTAGCGCTGAACAGCCGGCATGTGTTGCGCAACGCGCTCATCCCGGTCGTGACGTATATCGGCCCCTCGATCGCCTTCCTTGTCACCGGCGTGTTTGTCATCGAGTATATCTTCAACATTCCCGGCATCGGCTACCAGACGATCCAGTCGCTCGGCCAGCGTGACTATCCGGTCGTGGAGGGGACGACGCTGCTGCTGGCGGCGGCCGTCGTGGCGATGAATTTGCTCACCGATCTGCTCTACACCGTGCTCGACCCGCGTATCAGGGACGAACGATGAGCATGGGCCGTGACGAGGCCGACGAGGCGCGCCTGGACGCACGCGCCGAGGCGCCCGCGATCGCGCGAGTAGGCGCGACAGCCGATGATCTCATACAGTCACGCGGCGGTCACGGGCGCTTGTGGCGCAACCGTAAGGCCGTCGTTAGCCTCGTGCTGTTGGCGCTGCTGGTGGCCGTCGCGGCGTTCGGACCCTTGGTCTGGACGCGCAGCGGTACGGACGTCGACCTACTGGACTACACACCCAAGGCATTCCCCTCGGCCGCGCACCCTCTGGGGACCGACTCGACGGGGATCGACACGTTGGCCCGGCTCTTGTTGGGGTTGCGCACAACGTTCGAGGTCGCGCTGTTCGTCGAAGCCATCAACGTCATATTGGGCGTCGGCGCCGGCGTCCTGGCCGGATACTTCCGCGGCCCGCTCGACGCCGTGCTCTCGCGTATCGCCGACCTCCTGTTCGCCTTTCCCGGCCTGCTTTTCGTCATCTTTGTAGCGGGCGTGTTCGGCCCGGCGGTGTCCAGCTTCTATGGTGGGCTAGGGCGGCTGCTGTTGACCGCTGGCGCGCTGGCGTTGGTGGGCTGGCCGTTGCTGGCGCGCTACGTGCGCGGCGTCACACTGTCATTGCGTGAGCAAGAATTCGTGCTAGCGGCGCGAGCCACGGGGGTCGGTCCCGGCGGCATCATCCGGCGACATATCCTGCCTAATGTGGCGGGCGTTATCGTCGTCGCGGCGACCCTCGACGTGGTAGGAGTCGTCTCAGGCGAGGCCACGTTAAGCCTGCTTGGCCTGGGCATCCAGCCGCCGGGCTCCAGCCTGGGGCTCATGATCAACGACGCGCGCGAATACCTGACGACGAACTGGACGCAGGAGTTCTTTCCGTGCGTGGTCCTTGCCCTAATCATTCTGCTGTTCTCATTTTTGGGTGATGGGCTGCGCGACGCGCTCGATCCACAGCGGGAGCGGTGAGGATTCTCCCTGCTAAAAGGCGCGGGGATGGTTTTACGGTCTAATGAAACGGCCTGGTGTTACGGAACACGACACCAGGGGCAAAGTACGGGCGTAAAATAGCCCTGTGACGGTGAACCTGTCAAGCAAAAAGTAGTGAGTTCGACGAGAGGCGCTCCTTATCATGTGGCCCAACACGGCGAAAGACCCTCACCGAGGCGCCCCATAGCATCGAAACAGGCTGAAGTATCGTTTCCTGCAAGGGAATCGACCCTTTGTCCCAGCCCCACGGGCCGCTACTTTGCCCCCGGTGTCGCGCTCCGTAACAATAGGCCGGGTCTAGCGATCGATCGGCCGACCCGATCCACGCCGAACACCGCGGCTGTACATTGTCGGCGCGCGATGAATGAACGCGATCTGGGAGGGCACGGAGCGGCGCAGCTGCACGAGGTCCTGCTCGGGCTGTGTCAGGCTGAAGTACTCGCGGTCGTCGGCGGCGAAGCAGGGCCTTCTGTAGAGAGCCTCGATGTCCGTACCACGGTCAGGTCCAGGTGCTCCGCCTCCCGGAAGAGATGGACCGCAAGGTGCACCTTGCGCTGCGTGCTCCGGTTCAGTCGCACCTCAGCCGCAAGCTGCCCGAACGGGTCCTGGACCGTGCGCAGGAACGGCACGTTCCCTTTTAGGTCCGAGCGGAGATTGCCCACCAGATAGAGGAAGAAGTGCGGGCGTAACGAACCTTTCGCCACCTTCCACTCGTTCCAACTCAGCTCTTGCATACGCGCGTCCACACCCGAGGACTTGAGCTCGATCAAGCGGTCCAACAGCTTCTCCCTATGCGGGTTCAGTGAGACAATGTCGAACCCGGGCCACTCCGGCGAGATGCCGAACTCTTGCTGAAGCCATCGGATCACCGTGTCGAACCGCGGCGACAGCGCCCGCGCCCGCTCGATCAGGACCGGGGAGGACACGTCGAAGATGAGCGCCTCGGGCTGCTCAGTGTCCGCCGCTGGGTCTAGGATCCCCGCCGGCAGCCCCGCCTTCTGCAGACGATTACGCTCGTAGGCCAGCGCGATACCCTCCCGAGCCGGTCGAGCGTATTCAGGTCGGTGTGGCCCCCATAGCCAAGCGGGTGGGATCTGCCCAGCCGCGCCGCCGCGTCTCGGCCGCCCTGTCTGTCTTTGTGAGGCAGAAGTGGGTTTCCCGTGCCGGCGAGTCGCACGGGCTGGCCATCGATCAGGAGCTCGGCGAGAGTGAACAGCGGCGTCGGGTGGACGGGACCGTCCTGCACATGCGCGCCGAGCCCCGAGCCGGGCGGTCGGGCGGTCTCTTCGGTCGAAGTGGCCGGTGCCGGCGTCTTCACGTCGGGCTCACCGTCGCGTACCGGGAGCTCGTCGCCCGTCGCGTCCCCTTGGAGGAGGGCGCGCTTCTCGTCCACGTCCCGCGGCGCGCCGACGCGCCGCAGCAGCCGCTCGCGGGCGCCGGCGGAGCTGGCCTGGATCAGGGCCAGGAAGGACTCGAAGTAGCCGGCACCGCCGAGAACTTCGCAGAGCGCCGTGTCGAGCGCCTCGGCCTCGCCCTCGGTGGGTGGCCACGGGTGCTCGCCCCACACCACAAAGGCCTGCGCGGGACCGTCGTCGCCGGACTCGACGTATGCCAGACGCTGATCGGCCGCCACGGTGATGGTCCGGCCGTCGAGGGCACAACCCAGCGCGAGATGGCTCACCGGCGCGATGATCTCGACGAAGCGACGTAGCTGCCGCGTGTCCTGGCGCACCAGCCGCTCGTCCGCCCGATCGGCGCCCACGCGGGCGAGCAGGTACGGGGCCGATTCCCAGAGGCCGGCGCGGAACCGCGCCAGGTCCTCGTCGGAGAGCGCCGGCTCTCCTGGATGCGGCGACCATTCGATCGCTTCTTCCAGCGTTCGCAGCCCAAACAGCTGAGCGAGCCGAGCCCGAGCCACGGTGGATGCCTCGATGACGAAGGTCCAGATCCCCTCGTCGCTCTGCAGGCGGTCCCGCGTCTCGCGCCTGTCGCTGTAGAACACCTCCCGCGCCGGCGCGAATCGGAGGGCACCGGTCCCGTCCTGCGCGAGAAGCGGCGCCTCAGCGAGCGGGGGTTGAGCCGGGTCCCGCGTCTCGCCCGGACGCTCTCGGCTCGACAGCAACTCGAGCACGTTGCGGTACGCGGGCCGGATGATCTCCCGCAGCTCCGCACGTAGGTCAGCGCCGGTGGCAACCTGACCCGCGTACAACGCTTCCAGTCGGTCCAGGATCACGCGCGCATCGTCCACGGTGAAGTTCGCGGGGGTCAAGTCCTCGCGCATGCCGAGCGCCTGCGCAAAGGCCCGCGCCTTGCCGCGCGTCAGGGCCGGATCCACGTCGAGCGCGGGCAAGAGGTACTGCCACGCCCCCTGCCGCGTCCGGTTGCCGAACCGGCGTTGCACCTCTAGAGTCGGAAGCCATAGTTGGGACGCCGGTCTGGGGCCGTGTCCTGTGGGGCAGAACCAGGCTTCTTGGAGGCGCCGCACCCAGAAATCGTCGCCGGCGTCGACCAGTTCCTGGTCATAGGCCCGCGGGGGCTTGGTCCTGAGGGCGGGCAAGGATTGGCGTGGGACTTGGGCGACCTGCAGGCGCGCGAAGCGCTCTAGGCTGCCCCAGTTGCGCGCTAGGTGCTGGTACAGGGCCCGGCCGACTTGCGCCGTTGCGTCGTGCGCGGCCACCTCAAGCAGCGCCACGAGGTGTTCCAAGTCGTGCAGGCGGTAGAAGTACGGCACCGTCGCTTCGAACCGCTCCGAATCCTTCTCCTGGAGTGTGTGCCGCACGTCCCCCACGAAGCGCTCCCAGATCACCTTCGGGATCTTTTGGAAAGCCCAGCCTTCCGGTCGCCGCAGACCCTCTGTCCGGAGCCACCCCGACGCCCGGTCTTCGATGTCGTGGAAGTGTACCGGCCTCAGCGATGTGTTCACCCCGAGCCAGGAGAAGAACCCAAACCAGCGCGTCCGATCGTCTGCGTCGAGCGCGGTCTCCTCATCCTCGTCGAGGCTGACCTCGTCCTCCCCAAGCACGCCATCGTCGCTCTCGGTGCCCTTCAGGTGGCCGTACCGGGCGAGCAAATCCACAAACGCGTTCGGCTCGAGCAAGAGGTAGACGTCGGGCACAGTCTCACCCAGCTCCTCGCCCATGAACAGAACCCACTCGATCGAGCTGTCGTCGATCCAATTGTCGCCGAAGTAGACGCGGTAGGCGGGCATCCAGAGAATTTGGTCGTCACCCCGCTTCCGGCACGGCACGTCGAGCCGGCTCAGATTAAAGAGGGCGCGATTGGGTCCCAACCGCTCGTAGGCCAGAGGAGCATTCCGGTTCGGGGTACGGCCAGCGAGTTGGCAGATCGCTGCCAGGCGGTCCACTTCGTGGAGGGCTTCGCGGGCGCGCACCCCCTCGGCGCTGCGCTCGAGCTCCAAGGCGGGCAGTACGCTGGCCCGCATCACATCAGGGAACTTGAACTCCCGCACGCCGAAGAGCGCATGCCACGCCTCCATCTGTTGCCGGAGCACGCTGTTGCGCTCTTTCGGGGTCAGAGCACCCCAGCAGAGGTCGCTGGCCAGGAAACACAGCCCGTCGAGCGGCACCTCGCCCCTCAGGGACCGCGGCAGGTAGAAGCACTCGAGGTGCTCGATCGCGATGCGATGGGCTGCCTTGTTGGGACCGATGCCCACCGGGCATAGCGGGTGGCGGCGGACGGCGTCGGCGAACTCGCTGCGTCCGAGCGCGTCGAGTCCTTCCCACAGCCGCTCCAGGACGCCCAGGACTGGGTCGACCGCAACGCCGCGCTCAAGATCAAGCCATACCCGCGAGCGCTCTGTATCGGCGTCCACGAGGACTGCGGCCGCCTCGGTGGGCCCCAGGGTGCGGGCGCCGTGATCCGCGAGGATATGCGCGGTGTCCGACCCGCAGAGGCCAGGGGCGGGGAACGATTGGCCACCAAACGACGCATCCGCGGGAAGCACGGTGCGGAAATCACGCCCGACTTCCACGTCCTGCACGAGCGGTGGTACAACGCAGGCTGCCGGGGCGAGCAGCGGGCCAGCCTCCTGAGGGATGAACGACAGGCCCTGCAGCGCCACCCGAACCTCCTCGTATAAGGCCTGGGCCGCGCCGGTCCCGGCCGGTTCGCCCGACGTTCGACCGCGATCCAGTAGCCGCAGCACCTCGCCAACCGTGGCTCCATACTGAAGGAGCGAGGGGAGCAGGCGATCGCGCATGAGGCGGGCTGCGTGGCGAAGGAGGAAGCGGTTGTAGTTCCGCTCATCCGGCTCAATGCGAATCTCCTGCCGGGAGAGGTTCGTGCTGAACGCGCCGCTGACTAGGAGGTTATAGGGGCACGGCTCGCCCGACGGCAAGAACACATGGAGCCTGCGCCAGTCGGGGGCGAGCGGCACGGGCCGCCCGTTCTTGAGTCGCGCTGCGACGGACACCTGGGTGTACTCCACGCCCTCCCACGAGAACTCGTCTAGGCCGCCACTGTGCTCACCGATCGCCAGGTTGTCATCGTGTGCGAGCAGAAACTCTTCTGGGTCGCCCCGGCCGGGATTCAGGATGACGCGATAAATGCCCGCCTCGCCGCCGCTACCGATGTCCACCCCATCCTCTGTTAGACGCTCCCTAGCAGTTTGTCGGAGAGAAGCGGGCGCTCCGTCCCGTGCATGGTGGTACAGTAGGAAGCATGAGTAGAACATTCAAGACCGTGGATTATGAGGCGGCGCTCGATCTGACGG